>Ga0335070_10005336_pt1 | contig 15098 bp, 15 predicted proteins | sample Lox_Sample_13_FD_206722 | JGI IMG/M metagenome (GOLD analysis project Ga0335070, IMG submission 206722) | Soil microbial communities from Loxahatchee National Wildlife Refuge, Florida, United States - Lox_Sample_1.3 | ecosystem: Environmental > Terrestrial > Soil > Wetlands | place: USA... | reverse complement strand
TCCAGCTCTCGCAGCAGCCCCTTCTTGATCTCCCGGACCAGGTTGGGCAGATCGTAGATCCGGACCGCCTCCATCCTCTCATCCAGCTGTTGGGCGACCATCTCCATGATGGAAAGGTCGGTTTCGATAACCTGACGAATCCGCGGGCGTTGCACCTTCACCGCCACCGGCAGGCCGTTCTCCCTTAGGACCGCCCGATGAACCTGGGCCAGAGAGGCTGCCGCCAGAGGCTTCTCGTCGAAGGCGAGGAACGCCTCGGCCACGGGGCGCCGGAGGTTCTTCTCTACCACCTCCCGGACCGCATCGTAGCCCACCGGCGCCACCTCGTCCTGGAGCTTACGCAGCTCGAGGATAAGGGGGTTCGGAATCAGATCCGGACGCAGACTCATGAGCTGGCCGAACTTGATGAAGGTCGGCCCCAAATCCTCGAGGATGTGGCGGATCCGCTCCCAGGTGCTCATCTCCACGCCGACCCGGTGGATCTTTTCCAGGAGCACTTTCCCGGGCAGGTCCAGACGCTCCACCACATCATCGAAACCGTAGCGGAAAAGGGTGACGATGATGTCCTTGAAGCGGCCCAGCTGTTTTACCGCCTTTATCTCCACCCGTTACTCCCTTGTGGCGGTGCCGGGCCCCTGGAGCTGTGCGAGTCGCCGTTCCAGTTCCTCCACCCGCGCCTGCAGGTCCCGAAACTCCTTCCTGCTGCCGATGTCCAGAGTGTCGAGGCCCTTGCGGACCGTCTCGCTGACTCTCGTCTGGATCTCCTGCCACTGGTGCTGGCCGCTCTCAACGAGGTCCTCGCCGAGGCGTTCCGCTTCGCTCCGGGAGATCTTTCCCTCTTCCACCCAGCTCCTTGTCGCCTCTTCCACCTTCTCCTTGGTGACTACCGCCGCTCCCAGTGTGGCGAGCAGACTCATTCTGATCATTTCCAGCATGGTCGAGCCTCCTTTGCAGGTGGAGACGCCACCTGCACGTCCTGGTAAACTGCTCCACGCCCCCCGAGCATACGTCGTCCCAAGCAGGCAAGAACCGTGAAATAACCGATGATTGCTATTAATTCTATGGGCCCGACCGAGGGATGTCAAACAGGCGCCTCTTGAAGTGCTGGCGGGCTTTCCCTAAAATAAGACTTTCAAAGCGGCGCGACGTGGGGGAAACGACCATGAGTGAGACGGTCACCATTGACAACGTCACCTTGCATATGAGCCACCCGGATGAATTGCGTCTAGAGTGGGTGGGACAGCGGGAATTGATGGATCAGGTGCTTGCCGCCTGGATGGTCGTAGATCCGCAAGACCTCCCGCTCAACCCACGCCTTATCGGGAAGCCCGGAGTGGGGAAGACCACCCTTGCCTATGCGGCGGCCAAAGAGCTCAATCGGGAAGTGTACCTCTTCCAGGCCACGATGGATACCCGCCCGGAGGATCTTCTGGTGACGCCGGTGATCGCCGAGAGCAACCGGATCCAGTACGTCGCCTCACCCATCGTCACCGCCATGATCCGCGGCGGCGTTGCCATCCTGGACGAAGGGAACCGCATGAGCGAGAAGAGCTGGGCCTCCCTGGCGCCGCTCCTCGACAGCCGGCGCTACGTGGAATCCATCGTCGCCGGCGTGAAGATTCGCGCTCATCCCAACTTCCGCATCTGCGCCACGATGAATGACGACGCCAGCACCTTTGAGCTGCCGGAGTACATTCACTCCCGCCTCCAGCCGCAGATTCTCATCGATTTCCCCGAGCGGGAGGAGGAACGGCTGATCCTGGCACGAAATCTCCCCTTCGCTGACGAGACCATCCTCGCCTACGTGGTTGACTTCCTCCAGCACAGCCATCTCGCCCAGGAACGGTACACGGTCCGGGACGGAATCAACGTTGGGCGCTATGCGATCAAGCTTCTGAGCGGGCAACGGAAGGTGCGGTGGCCGCGAGGCACTCCCCCCGCGCCGAAACTGACGCACCAATGCCTCGAGCAGGCCATCTCTCTCATCCTCGGTTCGGAGGCACGGGCCTACCTGGCGCCGCCCCCTTCTGAGGAATAGGTTGCGGGCGTGGAGATGGAGCGCGAAGAGGGCATCTTCTTCGAGAATATCTGTTTCGTTCCCGTGGTTCACGGCCGCCTGGAGTTCGCCCTTGCCGTGCTCCGCTGGTTCGCCCGGTGGCGTCCCGACGCGGTGGCCGTGGAGTTCCCGGCGACCCTGCAGGAGCACCTCCTCCGGGGACTCAAGCGCCTGCCCCTTCTTTCCGTCATCCTCTACGAGGAGAAGGACGGCACCAGCGTCTACCTTCCCCTCGAGCCGACCGACGGCGCCGTTGAAGCCGCCCGCCTGGGAATCGCTCACGGGCTCCCCGTCTCCTTCATCGATCGCGACCTCGAGGGCATGCCCCGGATCCACGAACCCCTGCCCGACCCTTACTCGGTCCAGCGGATCGGTCACACCGCCTACTGCATGACCTACGCCGCCAGCGCGGCAAACCACCAGGCAAGCCGAGAGGACATCCTCCGCGAGGCCACCATGGCCTACCAGCTCCAGCGGCTCGCCAAAAACCACGAGCGGGTCCTCTTCGTCTGCGGTCTCAGTCACTTTCCCCGCATCCGCGAACGGCTAAGAACCCGTCAAGCGCAACCCATCGGGCGTCAGCACCGCGACGGCGTCATCCTCGCCCATCTCCATGAGCGCTCCAGCCGAGAGATCATGGCGGAGATGCCTTACCTCGCCGGATCCTACGAGCGCCAGCGCGAGGCCCTCCTCGCCCTGTGGCGCGGCGATCCCGAGGCGCCGTCGCCGCTGGATCGGCTCCAAGAGTACGAGCGCCTCCTGCAGGAGGCCTGCCAGCAGCACCTCCGTAATGCAAAGGAGGAGGTCACCCCACAGCAGCTCCGGATTCTTCGGCAGTTCGCCCGCAACTACGCCCTGGCCCAGGGATTCCTGGCACCCGACCTCTACCAGCTCATCGTTGCCGCCCGGGGCGCCCTGGACGACAACTTCGCCTACGAGGTCTGGGATCTGGGAAGTCGCTATCCCTTCCAGCAGGAAAGCCCCGACCTGCCCAGTGTCGAGCTTCACGGCGAGGACCTCTTTCTGAACCAGAAAAGGATTCGCTTCTACCGGCACTTCCGAGTGATGCGCCGTCGTCTCCTGCCGGTCCCCGCCAAGCAGCGGCGGTTGCGGGAGGGGCACCGCGGCGAGTGGCGCCGGCGGTGGCGCGGTCTCATGATGTGCTCCTACCCGCCCGAGGACCTGGTAGTGGAAGGCTGGGGTCACTACGTGAAGAAGAAGACGGGAAAGATCCTCGCCGCCGAGAACATGCGTACCCTCCCCTTCACCACCTCCCTCTTGGACGGCGTGGATATCCGGGAGACCATCAGGAACTGGCACGAAGGCAAGCTCTACGTGAAAGAGGAGCGCCCCCTTCCCGGCAAGGTGGGCTCGGTGGTTCTCGTCTTCGACGAAGATTCTCCCGGCCCGGGAAAACCGGAGCAGTTTCCCTGGCGGGTTACCTGGTTAGGCGAGCACGATCAGGAATCCGACATGGCCTTCTACGCTACCCCCGCCGGCGAACAGCTCATTGGGCCGGGGATTTCCCGCTGCCAGTTCGGGGCCTTCATGCTTACCTATCCGCCCATGCGGATCTACGACATCTGGGAAGACCCATACTTCGATATGGCCCGGACCAAGCCGGAGCGGCTCCTCCTCGCCGCCATCGACTACTGCGAGGAATCCCAGGTCGCCTATATCGCCGCCCGGCCGCCTAGGAGCTGGTGTCACACCGTAGCGAGCAGGTACCGCAAGAAGATCATCTATCTCCCCATCGGTCTCTTCTCGCCCGTATTCCTGAAAAGGATGAGAACGTTCCACGTCCTCGACGGCCACCATGTGCGGGAATATGCGCATCAGTACATCTAGGCGGGTTACGATGTTTTCTCCGGCCGGGCATCACCGCAAGTTGTCTGCGTCGCTGGAGAAACACCTGAACTCACGAGAAGGGAGGAGACCTGTGGCAAGAATACTGTTGATCTCGTGGTTGGCGGTTTTTCTGATCGGCTCTGCGGCCGCCGCGGGGGAGCTCAAGGTCGGCGACCGCGCTCCTGATTTCACCCTTCAGGATCCGACAGGGAAGACTTACACTCTCGAGGCTCCCGAGTTTCGGGGGAAGGTTCTTTCGATCTTCTACGTTGACCCGGACGAATCCGACATGAACGAGCATGTTTCCGAGGCGCTGAAGAAGGCGGCCGACGACAAGATCCTGGATCGAACCTACTACAAGGGCTTCGGGATCACCAATCTCAAGGCAACCTGGAAGCCCAACGTGATCATCAGGGCGATTGTCAAGGGTAAGCAGGAGAAGTACCAGACCACCATTCTCCTCGACTACGACTACACCATCCTCAACCTTTGGGGCCTCGAAAACGATTCGTCCAACCTTGTCGTGCTGGACAAGGAGAGAATCTGCCGGTACCTCTACAAGGGGAAGATACCAGGCTCAGAGATCCCTCGCATCATCGCCCTCATTAAGGAATACGAGAGGAAGTGACGAAAAGGGAGGTGCTTCCATGAATCGGCTTCTCGCCCTCGTGGCTTCGCCACGGAGACTTGGAAATAGTGAACTCATGGCCAAAGAGATCAGCCGCAACCTCTCGGAGGCGCACCGGCTGCAGCTCGTTCGCCTGCCCGACATGGATATCAGGCCCTGTCGCGCCTGTTACGCCTGTCTCTACGATGAGCACACCTGCTCGCAGGATGATGATTTCCCCCGGATCCTTAAGGCGATCCTGGAGGCGGACGCCCTCATCCTGGCGGCGCCCGCCTATCTCCTCAGTGCGAATGCCAGCTTGAAGCGCTTCCTAGACCGGGGGCTCTCCCTTCATCAGCACTTCCGGGAGCTTTGGGGGAAACCCGCGGTCGCGGTCACCGTGGCCGGCATTCCGGGCATGGAGGGGTACACCAAGCTCTGTCTGGAAAGCACCGCCCGGCTCATGGGCCTCGAGCTCAAGGCGAGCGAGGTGGTCTACGGGGCCCTCCCGGGGGAGGTGTTCCTCACCGAAGGCAACCGGCAGGTGGCAAAGGATCTCGCGGCCGCTCTCTTCGGCCCGCCGCCGCCATGGCGCAGCCTGCCGTGGCGCTGCCCCGCCTGCGGCGGCGACACCTTCCGCTTTCTGGGGCCGGATCGGGTCCGCTGCATGACCTGTAGTAGCCCGGGGAGGGCTGAGGTCAAGGAGGGGCGGATCACCTTCGCGGTGGAGCCCCCCGAGGATCACTTCTTTCTCACCCTCGAGGGGGCCGTCCACCACGGCGAATGGCTGAGGCAGATGAAGGAGCGGTTCCAGGCGAAAAAGCAGGAACTCAAGGCCATCTGTCTCCCTTACCTGCACGAGGGCGAGTGGCTCGAGAGCAAGGCGGCTCCGCGCAGCGCCGAGGGGAAGGCCCGAAAGTGAGAGGATTCCTGCTAGCCCCAATATGCTTCACTTAGGCCGTCGCTCGCGAGAAATCCCCGCTCGCAGGCTGTCCGACAAGTGCCCTTCTTAGTTCCCTCGCTCCCGCTGGGGGAGAGGGTAAGGGTGAGGGGGATGGGCTTCACGATTCACCCCCTCACCTTCACCCCCCCCCACGGGGGGGAGAGGAGAATGTCTCTGGAGTGGTCGGATGGCCTGTTGGGCGATGGTTGGGGCCCCTAGGACCCTTTCGACCCTCAAATCGAACCGCATTGGGGCTAGGGCGGATAGATTTTTCTTGCAATTTTGCCAGACTTATCCGATCGTTGGAGAAGACCGTCTATCCGAAAGGGCCGGAATGCGCGTTCTCGACGGACGAGCCCGGCCAGACCTTCTCAGGACCAGGACGTAAGGGTATCCGTATGACGTGAGTGCGCTCGCAGGTAAAGAGCGGCTGATGACGATGAAATCACTGGGACGACATCTCATTATCGAGCTTTTTCACTGTGATCGCGCCATCCTGAACGACCAGAAAACCATCGAGAACTGCCTGCTGGAGGCGATCAGGCTCTCCGGCGCCACTACCATCCAACCTTTTTTTCACAAGTTCTCACCCCATGGCATCAGCGGCATCGTTCTCATCGCCGAGTCTCACTTCGCGGTGCACACGTGGCCCGAGTACGGCTACTGCGCCCTGGACATCTTCACCTGCGGGGAGCAGATCAAGGCGCAGGAGGCGCTGGTTTTCCTGAGTGAGAAGCTCGGAGCTGGAACCGTATCCACCATGGAGATCAAGCGCGGCATCCTTGATCTTCCCCAATCAGAGATCCGCCACAAACCTAGCCCGGATGTTTCATGAGTCGATGTCGCGAGACTGCGAAGATGACCGTCCCACCGCGCAACCGCAGGGGCTCGGACCTGAGGCGTACTTGGTCAGTACGTCGCAAGGTGCGAGACCCGAGGACGCCCGGAAGGACGGCCAGATCCGCGGTCGGAGCAAGCGATTCAGGAAATATCCGGGCTAAGCAGCGATCATGATGAGCGAGCAGTTCTGGTTTGCCGAGGACGGCGCGGAAAATGTGATCATCTCTTTCCGCACGCTCCGGCGGGTCTACGCCGGGAAGTCCCGCTACGCGAGAATTGATGTTATCGATACCGTTGAATACGGGCGAGTGCTCTTTCTAGACGGGATCCTGCAATCGGCGGCTCTTGATGAATTCATCTACCACGAAAGCCTCGTCCACCCGCCCATGCTCGTCCACCCCGCGCCCCGGACCGTGTGCGTCATCGGCGGCGCTGAAGGAGCGACCATCCGCGAGGTGGCGAAGTACGGGGACGTACGCCGCATCGTCATGGTGGACATTGACGGAGAGCTCGTCGGGGTGTGCCGTCGCTACCTCCCCGAGTGGAGCGCCGGCGCTTACGAGGACAAGCGCCTGGAGCTCCATATCGCCGACGGCCGTCGCTATCTCGAAGAAACGGGAGAGACCTTCGATGTCATCCTCGTTGATCTCGGCGATCCCACGCCGGGCAGCCCTGCTCTCTCCCTCTTTACTCGCGAGTTCTACGATCTCGTCTTCCGTCGCCTCACGCCACAGGGGCTCGCCTGCTTCCAGGGAGAAGATCTCCAGCCCAACCGCCTGGCATTTCATGCACGGATAGTGAACACCCTCCGCTCCGTGTTCCCCCGTGTGGCGCCCTATCCTTACCTTCTGCCCTCGTTCCATGGACTCTGTGGTCACATCCTCGCCTCTAAGGACCTCGACCCGACGGCCCTCGCCCTCGGGGAGCGGCTCGAAGGCCAGCCGTTCCGGCTCCGCTACCTCTCCCCGGCCTTCCTGATCGGCCTCTTCCGGCTCCCCGCCTATGTGGAGGAGGCCTACGACCGGCACCGGGAGATCATGACGGACACGACGCCGTGCATTTTTCGACCCTAGCCCGCATCATGCGGTTAAAGTTTCGGCGGCGGCACAGGCAGTTCGAGCAGGAGAGCGTCTTCACCGTCGGGGTAGTAGGATGCCATTGTCTCCACTTTCCCAAATCCCAGACTCTCGTAAAACCTTCGTGCCCCATGGTTTCCCACCCGCACCTCCAGGCGAAGAGGGATCCTCGGCGAAAGCCGCATAACCTCTTCGATCAGGCGGGTGCCGATGCCCCGGCGCCGATACCTTCGAGCCACCACCAGGGAAATCAGGTGGCCCTTCGGGGTGAACACGACGTAGCCAAGGATCCGCTTGCCCTCCGCCACCAGGAAGTTCTCGGGGTAGCGAAGGCAGAGAAGGAAAAGCTCCCACGCGGCGAACTGAGATTTAGGCGCCGCCTGCGCCTCGACGCGAAGGAGTTGCAGCAAGTCTCCGGAGTGCACGGGTCGAATCGTGATATCCATGGATGAGAGGAGAGAATTTGATGGGATGCCGCGGTACCGTCGGCCTCGGTGTCAGGCCCGAGGCGACCGTGAGGCGGCCTCTTCAGTGCCTCGCCGCTCCCGCAGAAGACCACCCGATGCTGCGCTCGAGCGCCCGCAGCTGCTCCTCAGCGTACTGGAGCCGGTGGAGAAGAATGGCCAGATCTTCGGACACGTCCTGCTGGCTCACCCCTCGGCGCTCAGCAGCCTCCTGAATGTGGCCGATGTCGACCATGGTCGCCTCGCCGAAATCCCGGAACACCTGGACGAGCGCCTCGACGAAGCGGTCCACAAAGGCGAAGAGGTAAGCGAACTTGAAGTTCTCGCGGTAATTGGTGAAGTAGGCGAGGAGCTCGTTCTGGGTCTCCTGTTTTACCAGGGTCACAGCCTCCTGGAAGAGCTGCTCGCTCGTCTCCGTCTCGTCCTTCGTTGGGCCCCGCCGGAAGAGGCGGTCCTTGAGCCCAGAAAAGAATTGCCGCAGCCGGCCTAGACCAAAGCGGACGAGAAGGGACCCACGGCCCACAGCGTCGGACTCCTGGAGGAAGGCCGAGAAGGGCGGGGGTTTCAACGCCGGCGGCCGCGGCAAGGGGAGAGTCTCAGGGGTCTCGAGGGCGACCGGGACATCGCGGGCGGTCAGGCTCTTCTGATACTGTCTGAGGGCATGGCCGAGGAGATCCCAGTATGCCGCGGCCGCCTCGATGAGCTTTTGCTCGATCTCTTCCTCTCTTGTCTTCGCAAAGTCGATGACCTTGAGATTCACCCGGTCCACGAGGTGACGCGAGAGGGCCTTCCGAAAGTCCTGATAGAATAAGTGGAGGTTCTCCACCAGCTGTCGGGGCTCCGCCATCTTGGTCCGATCAAAGCGCTCCACCGGGTGGTCAGCGATCATCGTGAGGGTTTCGTCGGCGATCCGCCCCTTCTGGTTGTCAAAAAAGGAATCAACTGCGCTCCGGATGTCGATCTTCAGGGAATCCCTCAGACCGTCCAGGGTGTGTTTCACCGTGGTGATCACCGCCGTCACCGAATCCTGGCGCTTCTTGAGCTCGTCGGCAAGCTCATTGAGCTCCTTCACGTCTCGCGAGAGCAGTCCCTGCCGGGTGCTTACGGAGTCCCGCATACTCTGGGTGACCCGCTGCAGGTGGCCGAGGACGCCGCCGTAGAGCAGCCGGTTTCGCTCTCGGTTGATAAGGCGCTGAAAGTCGGCAAGGAACTCATCGTAGCCCCGGCGCGAGGCCTGGACCAGTTCTTTCTCGGCATGCCATCCTTCCAGCCGTCTCTGTTCCCGCGGTGAGAGCTCTCTCTGGCCGTCGCCCGCCTCGAGCAGGTGGAGGAGAGCCGAAAAGGTGTACACTTTGGCGTCGGGAGCTAGGAGACGCAGCTCTTCAGCCGCCCGTACTCGCAACCGCTCGAGGTCGGCTACGCTTCCGTGCTCGTCCAGATCGGCGTTGAGAACAAAGAGGGTCTGGGGGAGCAACCGGAGAATCTTGATCGCCTCGATGAGCTTCACGTCCGCCTGACGCACGCCGATCCGGCTGCTGAGAAGGTAGAGAATCCCGTGACTGCTGAGCAGATAATCCTGCAGCAGGGCAAAGTGGAGAGGATTGGGTGAATCGCTCCCCTGACAGTCACCGATCTCGACCGATTCTCCCAGCCAGGGGATAGGGAGCTGAAGCTCGATGTCGCGCAGATATACCGCCTGAGACTCCTCTCCCACGAGGTCCTGGTGGCGGTGCAGGTCCTGGGCGGTGAACTCGAGGCGAACCGGCTTTTCTCCCACATGGACGCCAAGGGTCTTAAACCCTTCCAGGTACGCATTAATGAGGACAACCTGAGGATCGAAGGTGTCGTGGTCGGCTGGATGATCCCGCCGCATATCGTCGAGGACACCATGCAGGACGCGCCGATCGTTCTCTCGCCGCAGGTCGAGAGAGCCCAGCCCCTCTTGGACCGACGGGAGTCCCACCAGGGCGAGGGCCTCGTTCAGCTCAGCATTGATCTCCGCCCAGGACTTGATCTCCACCCATCCCCGCTCTTTGGCACCCGATCGGATGCGTGTGATGAAGGCGGTGATGATTCCGGCTCCCCGCTTGAGGAGATCCCGGCCTTGGATGGCATTGATGAAGGTGCTCTTGCCCGCCTTCACCGAGCCCACTACCGCGATCCGTAGAGTCTGCGTTTGGAGCGATGCCGCCACCGCCTCCAGGCTTCGGCGCCAGTATGCCACCTGGGCAGAGTCGTGCCTGAAGAGGGGAGCCAACTCACCCGTCAGGGTCTCCAGGATTTGCCCCAGCTTCTGCAAATCCTGCTGAGGGTCGAGATCAGACCGCATATGAGATATCGATGATTTCAAACCGCTTCACGCCTCCGGGCGCCCGAACCTGGACCTCATCCCCCACCTCCTTGCCGATGATGGCTCGGCCGATGGGTGAGGTCACCGAGATGGTGCCGCTTGCGAGGTCCGACTCAAACGGCCCGACGAGCCGGTAGCGCACCTCTTCTCCCGTATCCTGGTTTTCCAACGCTACGGTGCTCCCGAACACCACTCGTTCCGGCGGAGCTTTCGGCGGCTCCACCACCTCGCACTCGCTCAGCTTCTTATAGAGGTCGTTGATCTTCCCCTCGAGGTGGGCCTGCCTCTCCTTCGCCGCCTCAAACTCGGCGTTCTCCGTGATGTCACCGTGGCGGCGGGCCTCGGCTATTGCCTCAATCACCCGGGGCCGCTCCTCCTGCTGGAGCCGCTGGATCTCAGCCCAAAGACGATCATACCCTTCCCGGGTGATAGGAATGCGATTCATGGTCAACTCCTTCCTCGGGCGTTTACCCTTTTTGCGGCATCAGGCGGGGCCGAGCCCTTCGCGAAAAAACGAAGACATGTCCCAGGCAAAACGAAAGCCCCGGCTCTTCTAGCAGCCAGGGCATCCTCCGTCTTTTCTTTTACCTCACCTGCTGAGCCGTGTCAAGGTAGGGTAGGCCTCTGGGTCCATCCCGCCACCTTTGAGTCCCTGACCAGGTGGATTTCCGCCTGCCTCGATTGACCCTCTTCGACACCCGGCGGGCCTAGCCCGCACTATGCACGAGACGCCGTAGCGAGATCGTGGAGATGGTCGTGCCACCGGGCAACCGCAGGGGCTCGGACCTGAGGCGTACTTGTTCAGTACGTCGCAAGGCGCGAGACCGGAGGACGCCCGGAAGGACGGCCAGATCCGCGGTCGCAGCAGGTGGCTTGTACATAATGCGGGCCCAGGCTAAAGGGGGAAAGTGACCACGCGGACCGCTCCGGTGTCTGTCTCACGCAGCTGCAAGCGAAGCTTGTTCGCCGAGGTCGCCTCCCCCGGGAAGAACAAGAAGCCGTAAGCAAGGTTGCCGGGGTCGATGGGCTTGTTCTGAAGGGATTTTTGCCTGAGGTCGTCCGTGATGGTCCGGCGAGCCTCATCGGAGGTGTAGCCTTTCAACCCACCGAGAGTGGCACCTGAGGCAGCCCCCACAGCCGCCCCCTTGCCCGCGGTTACGGCCACATTCTGTCCCGTTACGATACCCACCGCCGCACCGATGAGGGCTCCGGCGGTTGCACCTAAGAAGCCGGTGTAGGCGCCTTCTTTGAAGACTTCTTTTGTCTGGCTGTACTTCGTTGCCCGCTCATAGGCGGTGTTCCGGTCGAGGATCGGCCAGAGGTTTCCCTGGGCATCTTCCAGGAAACTCTGGGCGCCGTTGAGCTCCAGAGGGTGAGCCCCATGATTGTCGAAGACCACCTGTACCGGGAGGAAACCCGCCCCCCGGACATCGAAACCGAAGGCCTCCTGGGCCTTCTTCGCATCCACAAAGGCCTCCGCCGCCATCGTCACGCCCCCCACCTCCTGGACATTGGGATAGGCCGAGGGCGCTTTAAAGGGTAGCGGCTTGGCCTCGTAGGCCGTGGAACAGCCTCCGACGATCACCAGAGCTATCAGCAGCAGGGACAAGACAACGTATCTCTTCATGCAAGTTCCTCCTTACGTGCTAGGCAAGACGGACGGCGATTGAGGGGTATTATAGCACGGCGGCCGCCTCGTACCAACGACCGCGCCCCGTTACTGCCTTCGCGCCTGCCCTGGTCGGATCTCACCCCGCAGAGGTGAATAGAGGGAGCCGCTCATAGACAGGATGTTCGGTGCGACGAAAGAGAAAGTCCGATCCGGGAGGAAGCTGGTCTTTTCGGCCGATCACCAGGAGTCCCTGCGGCAGGAGAGCCTGGTGAAAACGCCGGGTGGTCTCTTGCTGCACGGGCTCGGTGAAGTAAGTGTACGCCACGTTGCGACAGAGGATCAGGTGGTTATTCGGGAAGAAAGAGTCCCAGACGAGGTTGTGCTCGAGCCAGACGATCCGTTCCCTGAATTCCGGGTTGATGACAAAGTCCCCACCCGCATGCGCGAAGTACCTGCGGCGAAGATCCAGGGGCAGCTCCCGGAGGCTGCTCGCCGGGTAACGGCCCTCACGAGCTCGACGCAGGCAGCGCCTGTCCGCATCGCTTGCCAGCAGTCGGAGTTCGTGCCCTGAGGCGGCAAAGTGCCCTTCCCAGAGGAGGAGCAGGCTGTATGCTTCCTCGCCGCAGGCACACCCCGCCGACCAGACCCGGAGCGGCTCTTCGGGTTGGAGGCGGGCAAAGAGTGCCGGAAGCCACGTGCGCGCGAGGGAATCGAAAAGGAACCGATTCCGCCAGAAGCGGGAAATCGTCACCGTAAGTTGATCGGTGAGAAGCCGCCGCTCTTCCTTATGGGCGAGAAGGTAGGAGCGGTACTCGGCGAGGGAGGACAATCCGACTTCGTGGAGGCGACCACCGATCCGGCGGCGGATAGTCCCGGAGCGAAAGCGCCGCCAGCGCAGACCCAAGGAAGGCAGCGTCGTTCGCAGGAACTCCCGGTACTCGAGGGGCGACCTTTCTTCTTTCACACAATTAATGTAGCATATTTTGTAGGGCCGTCCGCCCCTATGGCTTAATGAAGGAGGCGTGGCCGCACATGATAATCGTGAGGTAAGTTACCCGGGAACGAGCGAGTATTCGCCATGATCGATTCCTATCACTTCGGCGCCATGACCGTGGAGGGCAATACCCACCGGAATGATCTCAAGATCATCGGCGACCAGGTCATCGGCGACTGGTGGCGGATCGAAGGGCACGCCGTCCACGAGGCGGATATTGCCGACATCCTCAGCGCCTCGGTGGAGATCCTTGTGGTGGGGACCGGCGATCCAGGCCGCATGCAGGTGGCCCACGGGGCCGCCCACGCCCTGGAGAGGCGGGGGATCCAGGTGCTCGCTCTTCCCACCCGGGAGGCGGTTGACGTCTTCAATGCCTTCAGGACTCAGGGAAAACGGGTCGCCGGCGCCTTCCACCTCACCTGCTGAGTGCCTTTTTCCCTTGTGTTTCCGCACCCATTATGATAGAAGTTTAGGGTCGCTGGCGGGGTTGAATGGAAAGCCTCCATCCTCATGTCGGCAACCGAGGATTCGAGGCCGAGTCTGTCCGCATCGCCCTCATCGACGGATCAATATGAGGAAGGGAAAGATCACGTTCCCATTTCTCTTGCCTTTGACCTTCCCGATCCCGCCCCCAGACGGGGCAACTCGATACGCGCAGTCTCCCTTCATCCTCTGCTCCTGGCGGAGGTGGGTGCACGACCCGTCTACGGTTGGGCAATCGCTGCTCGCCGTTCGCAGAGAACAACTGATCGTGAACAGGAGGAGATCCATGAACGCGTTGTGGAGATGTGCAATCGTCATGCTGGTAGGTGTTTTCCTTGTGGCTCCGACCGCGGCACCCGCTCAGGACACGATCAAGGTTGGGATCGTTCTGCCCCTGACCGGCGATCAGGCGAAGTTCGGGGAGATTGAGAACCAGTCCTTCGATCTGGCGCTCGAGGAGATCAACAAGGCCGGGGGCGTGAAGGGTAAGAAGCTCGAGTTCCTGGTGGAGGATGACACCGGCAAACCCGATGTCGGGAGATCTGCCGCCGAAAAGCTCATCAACAAGGATAAGGTGGTCATGTTGGGCGGGGGCTATTCCAGCTCTGTCACCGCTGCCCTGGCGGGTGTGGCTCAGCAGAACCGCCTGCCCTTCCTTATCAATACCGGCTCCGCCGATGATATTACCGAAAAGGGTTGGGATTATGTATTCCGCTTGAACCAGCCGGCGAGCGAGTACTCCTCGGGTATCGAGAGCTTCCTGACCGAGGTGGTTAAACCCCAGACCGTGATCATTCTCCATGAGAACTCCATGTTCGGCACGAGCAGTGCCAAGGCTTTCAAGGAAAGCTGCGAGAAGCTGGGGTTCAAGGTCCTGCTGACCGAGGGGTACGAGAAGGGCGGTATTGACTTCAAGCCGCTGCTCATCGGGGTAAAGCAGAAGAACCCCGACATCGTTTACATGGTCTCCTATCTCATGGATGCCGCTCTCCTCATGAGGCAGTCCCGGGAGCTCAAGCTCACGCCCAAGCTCTTCATCGGCGGCGGCGCCGGGTTCACTCTCCCCGAGTTCCCCCAGAACGCCGGTGTAGCGTCAGAGATGGTGCTGTCCGCCACCCTTTGGCACGAGGTGCTGCCGCTCCCAGGCGCCATGGATTACTTTAAGAAGTTCAAGGCCAGGTACAACAAAGAGACCGAGTACCATGGGGCCCAGGCTTACTCCGCCGCCTACGTGATGGCAGACGTGCTCAAACGGGCGAAGTCCCTGAGCGCCGGCGACATCAAACAGGCGCTGCAAGAGACGAACATGAACACGGTTTTCGGCCCGGTCAAGTTTGTCTCTTACGGGAAGAAAACCAATCAGAACAAGCTCTCCACCTATGTGGTTCAGTGGCAGAAGGGTGACCTGAAGCTGATCTGGCCCAAGGAGCTGGCAAACGCCAAGTATGTCTACCCGATAAACTGGCTGAAGGTATGGGGGTACGAGAAGTAGATATCGGCCCCGCCGGAGAGACACGTCCGCTCGAATTTCCGTGATAAGCGGTTTGATCTTGGCTTGTTCGGCGCTGGATGGGGTTTGCGCTTTTTCGCTGTGCCGTGATCCAACGTGAGAGTGGTGGAGGCGGGCGAGCCAGCCGCCACCGGATTTTCCATCCACATAAGAGGAAGTCAGGCATGACGGTGTTCCTGCAGAGCCTAGTCTCTGGATTCCTGATCGGCGGCATCTACGGCCTCATCGGCATCGGCATGACCCTGATCATGGGGGTCATGGGAATCATCAACCTTGCCCATGGGCAGCTCATGATGGTTGCCATGTACATCACCT
>Ga0335070_10005334_pt1 | contig 15099 bp, 14 predicted proteins | sample Lox_Sample_13_FD_206722 | JGI IMG/M metagenome (GOLD analysis project Ga0335070, IMG submission 206722) | Soil microbial communities from Loxahatchee National Wildlife Refuge, Florida, United States - Lox_Sample_1.3 | ecosystem: Environmental > Terrestrial > Soil > Wetlands | place: USA... | reverse complement strand
GGTATCCACTGAACAAAATCCTCCTTAGGGTGGCGGGTCAGTACCCTGAACAGACGCTGGGGGTGATGGTGAGAGGGTGCGATGAAAGAGGGCTGATGGAGCTTTTTAAATGGAATCAGCTTCGCAAGGATCGAGTCGTCCCCGTTGGGGTGGCCTGCAGCAGAGAATTGGCCGAGGCGTGTGAATGTTATAAACCTTATCCGTCGAAATGGGTGGTAGGGGAAAAGACAGACGGGATTTCCAAGAGCAAGCGTCTCGAAAAGATTGAAGGGATGAACCAGAAGGAGAGACTCCATTACTGGTTGAATCAGTTCAATAAATGCATCAAATGCTATGGTTGTAGAGATGTCTGTCCCATGTGCTTTTGCGAGGTGTGCAGCCTCGAAGACCGGAATTTCATCTTAACCGGCAAACTTCCTCCTGAAAATCCCACCTTTCATCTCAGCCGGGCGGTCCATATGGTGGGTCGATGTATCGACTGTGGACTCTGCGAAGAGGCTTGTCCCTCAAGCATCCCTGTTCGTACCCTTTATAAAAAGGTGGGAGCAATCGTGGAGGATGTATTCGGCTACAAGACCGGCGAGACAGAAGAGGGGAAGTCCCCGTTAAATTTTTTGGGGGAAGTCACTTTAGATTTATCGGATGTCAACAAGTAGAAAGAGGCGAAAATGGATTACAGAACGGTTCTGACGACTTGTGGTTATTGCGGGTGCGGTTGTGGTCTCTATCTGGAGGTGTTGGATGGAGAGTTGGTCGGGACGATGCCTTGCAAAACGGATTCTGTGAGTCAAGGAGGGCTCTGCATTAAAGGTTGGAACCTTCATGAATTTGTCAGGAGCAGCGATCGACTGACGAAACCTCTGGTCAAGAAAGGCGGACAATTTCAGGAGGTCACGTGGGAGGAAGCCCTCGATGAGGTGGCTTCCCGCCTTCGAAAAATAAAAGAAGAAAATGGCCCAAACAGCATCGCCTTTCTCACCTCGGCCAAGTGCACCAACGAGGAAAACTATCTCCTCCAGAAAATAGCCCGAGCAGCAGTAGGAACGAATCACGTTGACCACTGTGCCCGGCTCTGACACTCCTCCACGGTGGCTGGGCTAGCCGCCGCCTTTGGGAGTGGGGCCATGACCAACTCCATCGCTGAGATAGAAGCTGCCAAATGCATTTTTATCATTGGATCTAATACGACCGAAGCCCACCCTCTTATTGGTTCGAGAATTCTAAAGGCTAAAGAAAAAGGGGCCAAACTCGTTGTCGCAGATCCCAGAAAAATTCATCTCGCCTCCTATGCGGATATCTATGTCCGTCATCATCTCGGGACGGATGTCGCCCTCATCAACGGGATCATGAATGTCATTCTGAAGGAGGGATGGTATGATCACAAGTTTGTTCAAGAGAGGACAGAGGGCTTCAATGAGTTTCGGAAGATGGTGGAAACCTACACACCGGACAATGTTGAAAAGATCACAGGGGTGAAGGCAGAGGATATCAAAAAAATCTCAGAGGCTTACGCCAGATCTGGCTCCTCCTCCATCGTCTATGCCATGGGGATTACCCAGCACATCACAGGGGTGGACAACGTCAAATCTCTCGCCAACCTGGCAATGCTCTGCGGAATGATTGGTAGAGAAAGCACAGGGGTCAATCCCCTTCGGGGTCAGAACAATGTACAAGGCGCCTGTGACATGGGCGGTCTTCCAAACGTCTACCCGGGTTATCAACCTGTTTCTGATGCACAGGTTGCAGAAAAATTCGAAAAGGCGTGGAAAGTCAAATTATCTCCAAAACCTGGAATGACTGTGACAGAGATGCTCAAGGCGGCGACGACAGGTGAGGTGAAGGCAATGTTCATTCTCGGTGAGAATCCCATGGTGAGCGATGCCGATATCCAGCATGTCGAAAAATCTCTCAAAGCCCTCGATTTTCTTGTCGTTCAAGATATCTTTCTTTCGGAAACTGCACAGCTCGCCAATGTCATTCTTCCCGGGGTTTCCGTGGCTGAAAAGGATGGAACTTTCACGAATACCGAGAGGAAAGTCAAACGAGTGAGAAAGGCGATTCAACCCATGGGGATGTGTCGGCAGGACTGGGAAATCCTCTGCGATCTCTCCGGCCGGATGGGCTATCCAATGAAATACGACCATCCCTCTCAAATTATGGAAGAGGTTGCCCAGTTGACTCCGAGCTATGGCGGTATTTATTATGACCGGATTGAAAAGGATGGACTCCATTGGCCCTGTCCGAACCGGGCGCACCCGGGTACTCCCTACTTGCACAAGGATCGATTTAGTCGCGGTCTAGGCCTATTTCACGCGATTGAATATCTTCCACCCGAAGAATTACCGGATAAGAATTATCCCTTTCTGTTGACCACAGGCAGAATCTATGTTCACTACCATACCGGAACGATGACGCGTCGATCTCCCTCCTTGAACAAGGAAGTGGAAGAAGGCTTTGCAGAGATCAACCCTCGACTGGCCAAGGAACTGGGAATTGCTCAAGGGGAGAAGATTCGGGTTCTTTCCAGAAGAGGAGAAATAGAGATTAAGGCCGACATCAGTGAACGGATGGAGAGGGATACGATTTTCATTCCCTTCCATTTTGTGGAGAGTGCAGCAAACATGTTGACGAATCCAGCTTTTGATCCTATTGCCAAGATCCCAGAATTTAAGGTCTGCGCGGTGAAAATTCAGAAGACAAGCAAATCAGAGGAGAATATCTCTTCAACGACCACGATTCATTAAGTCGCACGAACCCAAATAACTTGCAAAATGAATAAGTAAGAAATATTGGCCCATCGTATTTAGGCTACTCCTACCGTTCGATGTAGAGACGTAAATTATTTCACTAGCAGGTTGCTGAAAAACGGCCATCTGCGGCGTTTCCCTCATCCTTCGTCATTGCGGCGTACCGGAAAGTACGCCTCATTCCTCAGGATTTCGGGCGCCTTGCATCTGACCATTTTTGAGCAACCTGAAAAAGATGACTTTTTCAGCATCCCACTAGTTCAATTTGGCTTCTGACTCGTTTCCCTATTGGAGTAAAAACATTAAATAAAACAAAAAAGTGCACAGAAATCGAAAATTCATTAATAGGATTTTTCTTGACAAAAGAAAGGCAATTTCGTAGTTTGATCACGAACTTCTCATAAAGATCCCACATGCGAACGTCGAGGATATTCCTTCAATTCTTTATTAATGCTCGTTGCGAGCGACTTCCCGATTTTGGCGAGATGTGTTTCTCTTCGGGATAAGGGGGTAATATGCTAATAGAGTATCTTGCCATTCTCATCTACGTCGGCATTGCCATTGCTTTTGCCCTTTTCGCGATTGCGGCGTCTGCTCTCTTAGGCCAAAGAAAACCTTCGGCCATCAAGCAAGCCCCTTATGAATGTGGAATGACGACATTTGGCTCAAGCTTTCGCAGGATACCGATCAAGTACTACATCATCGCCTTGCTCTTTCTTCTTTTTGATATCGAGGTCGTTTTCCTCTATCCGTGGGCAGTAGTTTTCAAAGAGTTTAAGGTCTTTGCCTTCGTGTCAATGGCTGTCTTCATCGGAATTTTGATCATCGCCTATATTTACATCTGGAAAAAAGGAGCATTGGAATGGGAATAGAAACCTACCTTGAGAAAACCCCTTTTCTTCCTCTGCTGGATAAGGTGGTCAACTGGGGTCGAAAGTATTCGATCTGGCCGGTCACTTTTGGTTTGGCCTGATGCGCTCTTGAAATGATGGTTGCCAGTATGGCGACCTGGGATATTGCTCGATTTGGTTCAGAGGTTTTCAGGCCATCGCCTCGCCAGGCAGACTTGATGATCGTCGCAGGAACCCTGACCAAGAAAATGGCCCCCATGGTCAAGCGGATCTACGAGCAGATGCCGGAGCCCAAGTGGGTGATTGCTTATGGAGCATGCGCCTGCTCGGGCGGTTACTTCAGGAGTTACAGCGTCGTTCAAGGAGTCGATCAAATCCTTCCTGTGGATTTTTATGTCCCGGGTTGTCCTCCCAAACCCGAAGGCCTCCTCGCCGCCCTGGTAAAACTCCAGAAGAAGATCGAGAAAGAGACACTTGCGGACCGAAAGAACATTCGCAGCACACTGGAATTAAAATAAGAGGATCGTATGGCTGAAACCATTTTGGCAGTTGAGAAACTGAAAGAGAAGTTTCCAAATTCCGTATTAGAGGTGACCGCGTTTCGCGGCGAGGTCACGGTCGGGGTTTCAAAGGGAGAAATCTTCGAGATTTGCAAATTTCTCCATTCGGACCCGGATCTCCAGTTTCACCTGCTGACCGACCTCTGCGGCTTGGACTTTTTCCCACAAACCCCTCGCTTCGGAATCGCCTATCTTCTTTGTTCGTTGAAGAACGGTCAGAGATTGCGGCTCAAGACGAGAGTGGGAGAGGAGGAATCGATTCGAAGCGTCGAATCGATCTGGAAGGTGGCAAACTGGTATGAGCGGGAAGCCTATGACCTCTTCGGAATTCGCTTCGAAAATCATCCTGACCTGAGAAGGATTTTGCTCTGGGATGGTTACGATGGTTACCCTTTAAGAAAAGATTATCCGGCAGAAGGGCCGGATTTCGATAAACCCTTTGTTCCCGAGGTTTGAAATGGCAGAGACGCGGTTAATGACCATCAATATGGGACCTCAGCACCCTGCGACTCACGGGGTATTGAGGGTTGTGTTGGAATTGGATGGGGAGGTGATTGTCAAGGCGACCCCCCATATCGGCCACCTTCATCGAGGGATAGAGAAACTCGCTGAAACCAAAACCTATCATCAGTCCATTCCGTTCACCGACCGTTTGGATTACACCAATGCGATGGGAAACAACCTGGCCTATGTTTTGGCTGTGGAGAAACTTCTAGGCCTTGAGGTTCCCAAACGCGCTCAATACCTAAGAGCCATGATGGCTGAGCTTCAGAGGATTGCTGCCCATCTCATCTGGCTGGGGACTCATGTTTTGGATATGGGGGCGACGACTCCGATCTTCTATACGTTTCGAGAGAGGGAGGATATCCTGAGGATCTTTGAGGAGGTTGCAGGCGGGAGACTTACCCCAACCTACTTGAGGATCGGCGGGCTTTCAAAAGATCTTCCAGAAGGGATTGAAGAGAAAGTCAAATCATTTGTCCGGACTTTTCCGGATCGTGTCAAGGAGTACGAAACCCTGTTGACAAAGAACGTGATCTGGATGAAGCGTACCAAGGGGGTCGGTGTTATCTCCAAGGAGGACGCGATCAGTTGGGGAGTGACAGGCCCTACCTTGAGGGGCTCCGGGGTGAGATATGATGTGAGGAAAGCTTTTCCTTATTCGAGTTATGAGGAGTTTGATTTTGATATCCCCGTTGGTTCGGTCGGGGATGTATACGATCGGTATCTCGTCCGTTTGAGGGAGATGGAATGGTCGAATTCCATCGTGGAGCAGGCTCTGGAACGGTTGCCCAAGGGGCCCATTATGGCAAACGATCCCCGGATTACGCTTCCGCCGAAGGACGATGTAACGAAGGACATCGCAGCATTAATCCGGCAGTTTAAGGTTGTCTGTGAAGGCTTCAAACCTCCGGTGGGCGAAACTTATGCCAGCGTAGAAGCCTCGAAGGGAGAATTAGGATTCTATATTGTGAGTGACGGATCGAACCGTCCGTTCCGGTTCAGGATTCGAACTCCATCTTTTGCCAACTTGAGCGCACTTCCCAGGATGATCGAGGGAAGTCTCATCGCTGATGTGATTTCAACGATCGGGAGCATTGATATCGTTCTGGGGGAAATTGATCGGTAATAAACATTGCAAATTGTAAATTGCAAAATGCAAATTGCAAAACCAAACAGGAAAGAATTTGGAATGCTGAATGCTAATCGCTAATTTTGCACTTTGCATTGATGTTATTGAGAGGTCCTTATGACGGATATTCTTTTTAGCAGTTGGGGTGGAGTGGTCACGGATAATCGTCGGAAACCTGAAGCAGAGAGACAACCCGTTGCTGCTCTCAATTTACCCCTGGAATTTGATAAAGAAAGAAAGATCAAGGCCTTCATCGGATGGGATGGGATTGTCATCAGAGATCCTGACGTCAATTTGGTCGATTTGATTCGGGCTTACCTGGAGGCGGTTCAGAAGGAATCCTGCGGAAAGTGCACGCCCTGCCGCGTGGGAACCCAGATCATGGCGACCATCATGAATCGGATTGCGGACGGTCAGGGTAAGGCGGATGACTTGAAGCAATTAAAATATTTGGGTGAGATGATCCTGAGAAGTTCCAAATGCAACCTGGGACAAACGGGTCCGAAGCCTGTGCTGGACGCCATCGATCACTACGAAGATCAATTTTCCGGTGCGATCCAATTGCAGAAAAAAATTCCTCGCCAGGACTACAAGGTCAAGGTGACTGCGCCGTGCGAAAGTGCTTGTCCTTCCCACCTTCCCATTACGCGTTATATCGAGTTGATCAAGGAAGGAAGATTCGAAGAATCTCTCGCCTCTATCCGAAGCGCGACTTGTCTGGCTGGAATCCTGGGAAGGGTCTGTGTTCGGCCCTGTGAGGATAACTGCCGTCGAGGAAATGTGGATGAATGTATTTCCATTAAGTGGCTGAAGCGATTCGTGGCCGACTATGAACTGGAGAAAAGGAATGAACCTTCAATGGAGAAGGAGGAGATTCGGCCAGAAAAAGTGGCCGTCATCGGAGCAGGCCCGGCAGGCCTTTCCTGTGCCTATTATCTTGCTCTGAAAGGATATCCTGTCACGATCTTCGAAAGATTGGGGGAACCGGGAGGAATGGCGGCGATGGGGATTCCGGACTACCGTCTCCCGAGAAATATTGTTGGATACGAGGCAGACACGGTGAAGCGGTTGGGGGTTGAGATTCGGTATAACACTCAAGTGGGAAAAGATATTACCATCTCCCAGATGTTTGAGCAGGGTTATAAGGCCATCTTCATCGGTGTGGGAGCACAGACCAATACACCGATGGGCGTCGAAGGTGAAGATAAAGGTTATAAGGGGTTCATCCCTGGCGTTTATTACCTTCTAGAGATCAATCTCGGAAGAGACCCCTACCCCGAAGGAAAAAGGGTGGTCGTGGTCGGTGGAGGAAACGTGGCGATCGACTGCGTCCGATCTTCCTTCCGCATTGGCAAAGCGGATGTGAACCTCGTCTATCGAAGGACGAAGAAGGAGATGCCCGCCGACCGGGTGGAGATCCACGACGCAGAAGAGGAGGGTGTTAAATTCCATTACTTATGCAATCCTGTCCGGATCGTTGAGAAAGATGGAAAGGTGGTTGGAATGGAATGCATCCGGATGGAGTTGGGAGAACCGGATGAAAGCGGGAGGAGAAGGCCCGTTCCGGTCAAAGGTTCTGAATTCTTCATTGAAGCAGATATCGCTATCCCCGCCATCGGACAGGCGATCGATCTTTCCTTCCTCGAAGAGAGGGACGGAGTGAAGACGACGAAACGATCCACCATTGCCATCCAGGAAGGAACTTTCCTGACCAGCCGGCCGGGGATCTTTTCAGCAGGGGACTGCGTGACCGGACCGGATGTTTTGGTCCGTGCTGCGGGTCATGGTAAGAAGGCCGCTGACAAGATCGACCTCTACCTACGCGGGATTGACGTGAAAGAATCTGAGGAAGAGCGTCTGGAGGCCATGGTTGAGAAGATCAAGGTTTATAACAAGAACGAAAAGATCGGGATATCGGGTGGACAGAAGAGGGCGATGTTGAATATGCTTCCTCCTGATTCGAGAAAATGGATCTTCGACGAAGTGGAAGAGGGATTTTCCATCCCGGTGGCTCAGAAAGAAGCGGAGCGCTGTCTCCGATGTGTGCGGGTCGGGCTGTTTGCAGTTTGAGTGAGGAGATAAAATCCCCCCTTGCCCCCCTCTGCTAAAGGGGGGATGGGGGGGTTGGGAGGCTTCATAAAGCATGTTAAAGCTAACCATTGATGGGAAACAGGTTACCGGAAGGCAGGATCAGACGATTTACGAGGTGGCCAAAGAAAACGGGATCTATATCCCCACGCTCTGTTATCACCCCAGATTAAGCTTGCTCAAGTCCTGTCGCATCTGCCTGGTGGATGTCGAGGGTGCGGAGATGCCGATGGCGTCTTGTGCGACGCCCGTGGTCGACGGGATGGCCATCCATACCCGGACGGAACGTGTCGAAAAGATGAGGCATGAGGCTTTGAAGTTGTTACTGGTCAACCATCCTCTGGACTGCCCTGTCTGCGATGCGGGAGGAGAATGCCAACTCCAAAACCGCACTTATGAATTCGGGATTGAAAAAAACGAGTATCCTCCGGAGAAAAGAGAATTTCCCTGCATTCCCTACGGCACCCCACTCATCCGGCAATGGTTTGATCGATGTGTCATGTGTCTCCGTTGCATACAGTCCTGTGTGGATATACCAGGAGCAGACGTCCTTGAGGTAGCGGAGCATGGCTTCCCCTCCCATGTGAAGGCTGTCCGAAAAGAGAATTGTATCTCCTGCGGAGAATGCCTCCACATGTGTCCGGTAGGGGCTTTGACAGAAAATCTCACCCCCATCAAAGGAAGAATATGGCAGCTGGATAGGACACAGACCACCTGCACTTTCTGCGGATGCGGTTGTCAGCTGGAGCTTAACTCCCTCGGCGACCGGAAAGTCGTAAAGGTGACCACAAAAGGGGAAGCCGGGGTCAACCACGGGAGCCTCTGTGTCAAAGGAAGATTTGGTTATGATTTTATTCATCACCCCGACAGGCTCCGGAAACCTCTTGTGAAAAGATCAGGAGTTTTTGTAGAGACCTCGTGGGAGGAAGCCCTCGATCTGGTGGCGACCAAGCTTCAAGAGATCAAAGACAAGCTGGGCCCCCAAAGTATCGGCGGGATCTCTTCTTCCAGGGCAACCAACGAAGAAATTTTTCTCTTCCAGAAATGGATGAGAGCCGGCATTGGGACAAACCACATCGATAACGGGGCACGATTATCCAGTGGATCTTCTCTCTACGGGATGATGGCCTCCACGGGTCTCGGGGCGATGACGCATGAGATGGATGAAGTGACGAAGGCCGACCTGATTGTCATCGCAGGCGCGGACGCGTATGACGACAATCTTATCTTCAGCAATAAGATGAGGCAGGCGATCCGGGAAAGGGGCGCCAAGATTATCTTGGTTGACCCCCGGAAGACCAAGTGGGAGGAATGGGCTGATATTTGGTTGAGGCCCCTTCCAGGCACAGACGTCGCGTGGATCAACGGTCTGGTTCGTCTCCTCATTGAGAGGAGTGTTCTCTCTAAAGAGTTTGTCACCTTGAAGACGGAGGGGTTTGACGCGCTCAGGTCCTCTGTTGAGAAATTTTCTCCCGACTTCGTCAAGAAGGCAACAGGAATATTAGAATCGGATTTAGAAGGGGCTGCGAAGCTCTTTCAGTCCGCAAAAAGGAGAGCTATCGTCTTTGGCTCAGGCGTGACCCAACATGAAAATGGAACCGAGATCGTGAAAGCCCTGTGTAACTTGGCCCTTCTGACCGGGGAGACAGAAGAGGAAGGTGGGGGTGTTTACCCGCTGCTCACTCAGAACAATGCTCAGGGCGCTTTCGATATGGGTTCTCTTTCCGAGCTCCTTCCGGGTTATCAGAAAGTGGAAGATGAAAAGGCGCGAAATAAATTCGAGGAAATCTGGGCGAGAGGAATTCCGGACAAACCGGGCCTTACCTACATGCAAATTTTCGATAAAGTCATGGAGGGAAAGGTCAAAGCCCTCTATATCTTTGGTGAAGACCCTTTCATCCATCTTCCCAACATAGAGAGACTGAAGAAGGGGCTACATCAATTGGAATTTTTGGTGGTTCAGGATCTTTTCATGACTCAGATTGGGAGCTATGCCCATGTGATTTTGCCCGGGGTGAGCTTTGCCGAGAAGGATGGGACCTTCACTAGCATGGAGAGAAGGATTCAAAGGGTGAGGAAGGCCATCTCACCGATTGGAGATTCGAGGCCCGATTGGAAGACGCTGTGCGATCTTTCAACCAAGATGGGTTACCCAATGGGATATCAAAACACGGCCGAGATCATGGAGGAGATTGCCTCTCTCGTGCCTTCTTATGCTGGAGCGACATACTCCAACCTGGAAAAGGGCGGAATCCAGTGGCCTTCAAAGAATGGCTGGAAGAAGAGATTCTTTCCCGTAGACTATAAAGACGCGGCGGAACAGCCCGATGACAAATTTCCTTTGTGGATCATTCCGAGAGGTTTCCATTACCATTATGGAATTGGAACAACGACCAAAAGAGCCATGGGGTTAGCCAAAGTCTTCCCTGATGCCTATGTCGAGGTCCATCCTGTGGACGCCGCAAAGGCGGGACTGGAAGAAGGGGGAAAGGTGAAGGTGGTCTCACCCAGAGGTGAGGTGGAAACAGTATGCCGTATTTCTGGAAGTGTCCCGCAAGGGGTGGCCTACTTTGCCACCACATTTTTTCCTGTTTCTGTAAATAACCTTTTGATTTCCGGATATGATGCGACGAGTAAACATCCTGAATACAAAGTTTTTATCGGAAGGATAGAGAAAAGGTAAAGTGAGCTCTGAATTTCTGGATTTTTTCGGAAATTTAATGTAGGAGTGCAGGATGCAACTGTTATATCTTCTTATTGAGATCGTGGTCAAATGTGTGGTCGTGTTCGCCGGTCTAATGATCGTGGTGGCCTATTTGACCTGGCTGGAACGGAAGGTCTTGGGTCATATCCAGGTTCGTTTTGGGCCCAATCGTTGCGGACCCTTTGGGTTACTTCAGCCCTTTTCGGACGCGATCAAAGCCTTCTTCAAAGAGGACCTGGTTCCTGGGAGGGCGGACAAGGCTGTCTTCGTTCTTGCCCCGACGATGTCGATGATCGCCGCCATTAGTATTTTTGCAGTCATTCCCTTTGGTGATCAGTTCACGGTCCCCGGAACAAATTGGGTGGTCAAACTGCGGGTCGCGGATGTCGATATCGGTCTTCTCTATGTCTTCGGCGTGGCCTCTCTTGGAGAATTCGGAATTATTCTGGGAGGCTGGTCGTCCGGCAACAAGTATGGATTGACCGGTTCGCTTCGGGCAGCGGCCCAGATGATTAGTTACGAAGTGGCCCTTGGCATCGCCGTCGTCGGAGTCCTCATCCTCTCCCAGAGCCTGAGGCTGACGGAGATCGTCCGGCTTCAGGGCGGGGGAATCTGGAATTGGAATATCTGGTATCAGCCGGTGGCCTTTATTCTTTTGTTGATTTGTGGCCTGGCTGAGATCAACCGCACTCCCTTTGACATGCCGGAGGCAGAGGCAGAGCTTGCCTGCGGGTTCAACATCGAATACAGCAGTATGAAGTTTGCCCTCTTCTTCATGGCGGAATATGCCCATATGGTTACCGTTGCGGCCATTGCCGTAACCCTCTTTATGGGAGGATGGCAACCGATTATCCCTCAACTCAGTTTCATTCCTGGCATCATCTGGTTCTGCGCGAAGCTCTTCCTCTTTCTCTTCTTCTTCATATGGGAGCGAGGAACGATGCCGCGCCTCCGGTATGACCAGATTATGAAGTTTGGTTGGAAGATCCTGATCCCTTTGGCACTCATCAATCTTTTGGTGACCGGATTTGTCGTTTCGTTGAAAGGTTAAGCCCCTTCCCTCACCCCGCCCTCTCCCCGTGGGGAGAGGGGAAGGGTGAGGGGGGAGCGAGGCTTTCTAACGGGCTTAAGAAAAGAGGTTAAAGATGATCATTCCATTGTTAAAAGGTTTGGGACTGACGTTAAATCGGTTCTTCTCCAAACCCATCACGACCCAATATCCGGAGGAGAAAATTCCTCCTGCGAAACGTTGGAGAGGAATTCAGTACTTTGAGAAGGATGAACGCGGCAAGACGAAGTGTGTGGCGTGTGGCCTCTGTATGGTGGTCTGTCCTTCTCAATGCATCTATATTGAGACGGCTGAAGATGAAGAGGGGCGGCGATATCCCCTGACCTATGAACTCGACGCCACCCGGTGTATCTTCTGCGGTTTTTGCGAAGAGGCATGCCCGGTCAAGGCGATCTTTATGGGGCAGGGGTATGAATGGGTGGAAACGCAAAGAAAGCCTCTGCTCATGACCACAGAAAAACTCTTAGAGGAGAAAAAGTTCAATCCATAAACCAATACACCCCTCTCCCTGGTGGGAGAGGGCGGGGGTGAGGCAATTACACGACTTCCGCCTCGCTTCAATCCTTCCCCATCAAGAGGAAGGAGGGACTCATGTTGGAGTAAACTAATGGCTGAAAATATCGCGACGATATTTCAATGGTTGATCTTTTTGGGGGCGGCTTTTGCTTCTATCATCGCTTCCTTATTGGTCGTTACTCGTAAGAACCCTATTCACAGCGCTCTTTTTTTGGTGCTGACCTTGCTCTGCTTGACCGTGTTTTATCTCTTGCTCTATAGTCAATTCATCGCCATCATCCAGGTGGTGGTTTACGCCGGTGGCATCGTGATGCTGATCGTCTTTGTCATCATGCTCCTGGATCTGGAGCAAGAGCTTCGGTCCGGCTTGAAACTTTTTTATTCAAAAGTGATTGGCGGTCTGTTTATGGTCCTTTTTCTTTTCGGGATTATTTACTCTGTCGCGTGGAAATCTCCAACCGGCAAGGTTGGTCCTTATACGCCGGATAAGGTGAGTGCCAATGTAAAGGTTGTCGGCGAGATACTGCTCACTCAATATCTTTTTCCCTTTGAGATTGTCTCTGTCCTTCTGGTAGCTGCCATCGTGGGAGCGATTATTTTGAGCAAGAGGAGGACATAGATAAAAATTAATGATCAATGGCCAATGATGATTGACCATTGACCAATAACAATTGAGCGAGGTCACTTATGACGATTCCAGCGATTCCTCCCGAATGTTATTTGGTTCTGAGTGGGATACTCTTTACGATCGGCGTGATCGGAGCCCTGACCCGGCGAAATGCGATTGTGGTCTTCATGTGCATCGAGTTGATGCTCAATGCGGTGAACCTTTCGTTCATCACCCTGTCCCGTTTTCTCCAATCCCTGGACGGGGTTCTCTTCGCCTTCTTCGTGATAGCCGTGGCGGCCGCAGAGGCAGCCGTTGGACTGGCGATCTTTGTCATGGTTTATCGCTCAAGAGAAACGATCAATGTGGATGAAATCAATTTGTTAAAGTGGTAACCCCCTCCCACACCCTCCCCCTTGAGGGGGAGGGTAGGGTGGGGGGTAAAAGGAGTCTTTCATGCTCGAAAATGTCTGGTTGATTCCTGTATTCCCGGCGATCGGTTTCCTGATCAATGGGCTATTCGGCAGACGTCTGGGGAAAAAGGTCGTCAGTTGGGTGGGTCCTTCGGTGATCGGCCTTTCGTTTCTCACCTCCATTCTCATTTTCTTTGAATTGATCGGAAGGCCACCCTCAGAGCGTCACTTTGAGAAAGTGATTTTTGATTGGGTGGTCTCAGGCTCATTCCAGACAGTGATCGGCTACCAGATCGATCCTCTTTCCATTGTGATGGCACTGGTGGTCACCGGCGTCAGTTTCTTTATCCACATCTACTCCGTCGGGTATATGCATGACGATCCGGGATATACTCGGTATTTCACTTACCTCAACCTCTTCGTCTTCATGATGCTCAACCTCATCCTGGCGAACAACTTCTTATTAATGTTCGTGGGATGGGAAGGTGTTGGCCTCTGTTCCTATCTCTTGATCGGCTTCTGGTATGAGAAGGATTCCGCTTCTAACGCAGGGAAGAAGGCCTTTGTGGTCAACCGGGTGGGCGACTTTGGATTTATTCTCGGGATCTTCCTCCTCTTCACCAGTCTCGGAAAACAAGGGGTCTGGACGTTAAATTTTACCGAAGTCTTCGCCAATGCGAGCAAGCTCGATACGGGGACGGTCACAGCCATCACGATTCTGCTCTTTATCGGTGCCTGCGGAAAATCGGCACAAATTCCTATATACGTGTGGCTTCCGGATGCCATGGAAGGTCCGACACCGGTCAGCTCCCTCATCCATGCGGCCACCATGGTGACCGCCGGGGTTTACATGGTGGCCCGGTGTAATGTGCTTTACAGTATAGCCCCAATCTCCATGGCGGTGGTGGCTATCATTGGCGTGGCCACAGCCATCTATACCGCTTCTATTGGATTCTGCCAGAACGATATCAAGAAAGTGTTGGCCTATTCTACAATCAGCCAGTTGGGTTATATGTTTTTAGGCGTCGGTGTAGGTGCCTTCAGCGCCGGAATCTTCCATTTGATGACGCACGCCTTTTTCAAAGGACTTCTCTTTCTGGGTGCCGGTAGCGTCATGCATGCGCTGAGCGGCGAATTGGACATGAGAAAGATGGGAGCCTTGCGGAAGAAAATCCCCTATACCTTCTGGACCTTCTTCATCGCCACGCTGGCCATCGCCGGGATTCCCGGCCTGTCTGGATTTTTCAGCAAGGACGAAATTCTTTGGCAGGCCTTTTCCAGTCCTCACGGCCATTGGCTGCTATGGGCCGTGGCAGCATTAGCTGCCGGCATGACCGCCTTCTATATGTTCAGGGCTCTGTTCATGACGTTCTTTGGTCAGTCGAGGGTCGATGAACATGTGGCACATCATATCCATGAATCACCAAAGATTATGACAGTTCCCTTAATAGTTCTTGCTGTGCTCTCCGTCATTGGAGGTTATGTAGGTGTTCCTCATATTTTGGGAGGGGCCAATCACATTCATGAATTCCTTGCTCCGGTATTGGGAGGAGGAGCTGAGCCGGCCAAAGCCCATGCAGGGATTTCAATCCTCTCGCAGGCCTGGGGATCCGAAGGAAAGGGAGGAGGACATGGGGCTGAGCTGGAATTTCTGATGATGGCCATTTCTGTGGTCATCGCCTTAATCGGGATTGGGATTGCTTATCTCTTCTATGTGAAGAACCCGGCTCTTCCAAAACTGTTAGCGGAGAGATGGAAGGGACTCTACACACTCGTCTACAACAAATATTACGTCGATGAAATCTATGAGGTTCTTTTCATCGACTCTCTTAAGAGTTTGGGGATAGGACTCTGGAAAGGGTTTGATGAGATTTTCATCGATGGCTCGATCAATGGCACTGCCTATCTCAT
>Ga0335070_10005333_pt1 | contig 15101 bp, 14 predicted proteins | sample Lox_Sample_13_FD_206722 | JGI IMG/M metagenome (GOLD analysis project Ga0335070, IMG submission 206722) | Soil microbial communities from Loxahatchee National Wildlife Refuge, Florida, United States - Lox_Sample_1.3 | ecosystem: Environmental > Terrestrial > Soil > Wetlands | place: USA... | reverse complement strand
CCCGCGCGGGCCGACACCGAAGAGCGACGGAGCCGAGGGCGAGCCGCCGCGGCCGCGCTTCGAGGAGTTCTCGCTGTTCGACCTGGGCGACTCGGCGAGCGAGGAAGGCGCGAGAGGCGGAGGCCGGCGACGCCGGCGCCGGCGACGCGCTCGAGGGCGCGGGCGCGCAGGCCCGACCCTCGACGCGGGTGCCGCATCCGAGGAGGACGGCGAGCCGGCGGACGAGGACGAGGCGGAGCCGGTTTCGCGCGAGCCCTTGGAGCCGCGCGGCGGGCAACACGAGGGCGGACGCGGCCGCCGGGGCCGACGCGGGCGCGGCAGGGATCGGCAGCGCCGTCAGCACGCGCCGGAGGAGGCCGCGCGGAGCGCGGCGCCCTCCGAGGAGGGCGAGGGCGAGCCGCGCGAGGCCGAGGACGTCGAGGGCGACGAGCTGGTGCCGCTCGCCGAGGTCCCCGAGGTCGAGGAGGCTCCCGAGCCGAGCTACGAGGACGAGGACGAGACCGACGAGGGAGAGAGTCCCGAGGAGGCACGGATCCGGCAGGAGCGCGAGGCGCGTCGCCGCGCGCGCATTGCCAAGACCGAGCCGGAGCCGAGCGCCCCGCCGCCGCGGCCGCTGCGCCGACGGGCGGCCATCCTGGCCCACGCCGATCGCGACTCGATCGGCGCGGCCGTGCTGCTGGCGCGCGAGATCCGGCTCCTCGAGGGCATCTGGATCTACCCGCAGGCGGACCTGATGACGTTCTTCCGCAGCGTCGCCACGGACCTGCGCGACGAGGCGCCGATCTACGTGATCGGCTTCACGGCGTCCCCCGCGCGCGACACGCTGCAGGCCGCGTCGCTCTATCGCGAACGCCTCATCTGGTACGACCACCATGACTGGCCGCCGGAGGACCTCGAGCGGCTGCGCGGGGCGATCGGCGCCGACGCGGTGCGCGTCGATCCGGCGGGCGGAAGCTCGCTCGCGCAGGTGCTGGGCGGCTCGACGCGGCGAAGTCGCTTCTCCGACAAGCTGGTCGACCTGCTCACCGGGCGCTTCACCCGCCACGACTACGAGCGCTGGGGGCGGCTCTGGTGGTGGCGGCTCGGTCAGCTCGGCGCGCGGCCGGGCGAGCGGCGCGCCGAGCTCGACTCGCTGCTCGGCGGCCGGCCCTCCGACCTCTCGCGCGAGGCGGCGCGTGCGCCCGTCCCGCCGCCGCCGGTCGAGGTCGAGTGGGTCGCCTCGCGCGACTTCCGCCTCGTGCACTTCGGTGGCTACGCGCTGGTGCGCGTCGAGGTCCCGCCGGGCCTGGACCTGCATCTCGCGGCGCGCGTGGCGCGCGAGCGCTACGGCGCGCAGCTCTCGCTGGGCGGCACGCAGGGCGGCGAGGACTTCGTGCTCGGCGCGGACGACACCACGAGCCGGCGCGCCCTCGACGTCGGCGCGATGATCGAGCACCTCGCGGACAAGTTCGCCTGGGTCCGCGCGCTCCCCGACTCGGACCACGTCTCGCGCTTCCGGATCGGCGGGGCGGCGGCGCATCCGGAGCGGGTGGACGAGGTGGTGGGCGAGATCGCGATGGGCCGCTCGCTGCTCGAGGGGTGAGCGAACCGGTCGCCGGCAACTTCGTCGAGGTCTTCTCGTCGGTGCAGGGCGAGGGGCCGCACGTGGGCGAGGCGACGCTCTTCGTTCGCCTCGGCGTGTGCGATCTGCGCTGCCGCTGGTGCGACTCGCCCCACACCTGGGGCCCGAGCGCGGCGTGCCGGATCGAGAGCGCGCGCGGGAGCGGCGCGTTCCGGAGCGCGCCGAACCCGATGGCGGTTGGCGACGTGCTCGAGGCCGCCGAGGCCCTCGATCTCGATGCCCACGCGTTCGTCTCGCTGACGGGTGGCGAGCCGCTCCTGCAACCCGCGGTGGTGGCGGCCCTCGGCGCGGCGCTCCGCGGGCGCCGGCCACGCGTCCACCTCGAGACCCACGGCCTGCACGCCGAAGCGCTCGAGCGGGTGCTCGGAGCGATCGACGTGGTCTCGATGGACTGGAAGCTCGCGAGCGACGTGCGGCGCGAGGGCGAGCCGCTCGCCGTCCTCGCGCAGCCGGGGCGCGACTTCCACGCCGCGCACGAGCGCTTCCTGCGCGTCGCGCTCGGCGCCCCCGAACGCTACGTGAAGATCGTCGTGACGCCGGCCAGCGGCGACGCGGAGGTGATCGAGGCCTGCGAGCGCATCGCGCGGATCGCGCCCGACACGCTCGTGGTGCTGCAGCCCGTGACGCCGTTCGGACCGGTGCGCGAGCGCCCGACGGCGAAGCGCATGCTCGCACTGGCAGCGCGGGCAGAGCGCGTGCTCGCCGCCGTGCGGGTGATCCCGCAGACGCATCCCGTGTACGGCGCGCCGTAGCCGAGGCTCACTCTCGCAGCGCGTCTCGGAGCGTTCGCAGCGCGTCGCGATGGCCGCCGGAACGGCGGCCACCGAAGCGCTCGGCGAGGTACGCCTCGGTGAGCGACCAGAAGGCGGCGCCCGCGGCGGGAGGGACGCCGCGCGCGGCGCGGCGCGCGAAGTCGCGCGCCGAGACGGCGTCGCCGCGCACCAGGCCGGCTCTCCGCTCGATCAGGCGCAGCGCCTCCGCGTAGGCGGGAGGCAGGCGCCGGCCGTGCCGCCGCCGCCCGCGCCACCGCGAGAGGCCCCAGGCGAGCGCGGCTGCCGCGCCCGCTCCCGCGGTCCAGAGCGCGACCGCGCGCAGCTCGCCGCGCCCGTCGCCGTGGGCGTGCGGCGCCTCCCGAGCGCCCGGCTCCTTCGCATCGCGCCAGCGCTGCCAGGCGAGCCAGCCGCTGCGCAGCGCGCGCAGCTGGTCGGAGCGGTCGAACTCGACGACGTGCCGATACCACCAGAGCTCGATCGCACTGCCGAGATCGCGCAGCGCGGCCCCGAGGCCCACCGCGGCAACGTGCAGGCGCTGGTCGGGCGGCGTCGGGTCGTAGCGCACCCAGCCGGCGCGCTCGAAGTGCACCTCGACCCAGGCGTGCGCATCCGAGCGCGAGAGCTCGACGAAGCCGCCGATCTCGTTCTCGCGCCCGCCCGCGAAGCCGTTCACCAGGCGCGCGGGGATCCCGAGCGACCGCAGCATCACGACCATCGCGGAGGCGAAGTACTCGCAGTGCCCGGCGGTGTGCTCGAGCAGGAAGACTTCGATCGGCGAGCGCGGATCGCCCGGAGCCTCGGGTGGCGGCGTATCGCTGTAGCGACCGCTGACCTGCAGGAAGCGCTGGATGGCGTCGGCCCGCTCGGCGTCGGTCTGGGCGCGGGCCGTCGCGTGCCGCGCGAGCTCGCCGATCTCCGGTGCCAGCTCGGGAAGCTCGAGCCAGCGCCCGCCGTCGCCCGGCGGCGGGACGGCGCGGTCGTCGCGCAGCGCGGCCGGACTCGGCGCGCGGGTCGACGTCTCGATCGTGTAGTTGACGCGGTCCGACACGGTCTCGGGCGCGTAGATCCCGCCGTTGGCGTCGCCCTCGAGGCGCCCGACGGTGCCCTCGATCCGCACGGCAGTACCCGCCGCGAACACGACGCCGGACGCCACCGGCTCGCGCACCACGCGCTGGACCAGATCGGGCGGCTCGGGATGGCGCCGCGGCCCGGCGCCCGGAAGGCGAGCGCCGAGATCGGCCGCCCCCGCGAGCAGCTCGCGCCCCTTCGTCACGGACCAGCTGCGCCCGTCGAAGCGGTCGAAGGCGAGGCCGCGCCAGTACGCCTGGTCGGCGGAGGCCGCGCGGCCGCCGATCGTCTCGATGCGCATCACGACGGTCGGGTCCTGGCGGATGCGGCCGAGGTCGCCGAGCTCGACGTGGTCCGAGAAGCCGGCCGCCGGCGCGCCGAGCATTCCCGGCGAAGCGAGCGCGCCGGAGCGGATGCGCGGGAGCACCAGGAAGACCGCGAAGGCGAGGAGGATCGAGAGCGCGGACGCGGCGAGCGTCGTCCGCAGCAGGCCGGGTGCCTGTGCGCGCTCGGCCGACCACCGTTCCCCGGCGGCGAGCGCCTCCATCCAGAGCGTGTGGACGACGAGCGTCCAGACCGCGCTCAGCACGAACGCGAGCAGGAGCGGCGGGAACAGCAGGCTGTCGGTCAGGTTGGCGGCCAGGAGCATCTGGAAGAGCGCGAGCGCGACGAGCAGGAAGTCGGAGCGGCGCGGCCGCGCGTCGAGGATCTGGAGCGCGAGCGCGAGATGCGCGAAGTGCCCGAGCGCGACCAGCGCAACGGCGCCACGCAGGTAGAGGGCCGCCGACGCTGCGGCGATGCCTGCGAGCGCGCCGTTCAGCAGCCAGCGGTTCCGCTGCCAGGCGCGCGGCCTCCTCCGAAGGGCGACGCCCGCGACGAGCGCGGCCGCGTGTGCGGCGAGCGCCACAGGGAGCAGCTCGCCGGTCGCCGCCAACGCCACGTCGCTGACTGCGACGAGCCCGTAGCTCGAGAGCGGGCGCGGCGGGGTCGCGAGATCGCTCTCCACCATCACTCCCGCTCGCGCTCTTCGTCGGCTGCGTGCTCGGGCTGGACCAGGGCCAGGTAGCCGAGCAGCCGCGCGCGGTGGACCGTCCCGGCGCCCGGAGCGAGGGCGCTTGCCTCGGTCCGCAGGCCCACGCGCAACCCCGCACGAAAGCCGGCCTCCGCCTGCGCCGCCGCGCGCTCGACGGCGCGCTCGAACCCATCGCCGGGCACGGTGCCGCGCGTCTGCAGCACCACCTCGGTCTCGCCGGATGCATCGCCCTCGGCGTCGCGCACCAGGAGCGCGCTCCGTCGCCACGACGCCCGCCAGTGGACGCGGCGCGGCGCGTCGCCCGGTGCGAACGCGCGGAGCCCCGCCACCTCGCTCTCGTCGTCGCTGCGGCCGCTCGTCTCCTGGCCGATCGAGCGCAGTGCCGCGTGGGATGAGGGCGGTGCGGCCGGGGCGAGCGGCGGGTACACGATCACCTCGGCCGGCCGCTCGATCCAGAGCGACTTGGCGAACAGGCCGAACGGAAAGCGCGTGACGACACGAAATCCGGCGAAGCGCAGGGCGCCGCGGCACGACGGCTCGTATCGGTAGCTGCGCTGCTCGCGCTGGCCCGGTCCGATGCGCAGCGCGAAGCCTCCCCCCAGCTTGGCGGTCGCATCGGAGGCGCCGACGGCGCCGAAGTCCTCGACGGCGATGGCGTGCGACCAGATCCGCCGCTGCACGTTGCCGATCTCGAGCACCACGCGCGCGGCGCGGCCCGCGACCCATTCGAACGGCAGGCGCCGCTCGACCTCGATGCCCCGCAGCGCCGCCTCGGAGAGCACGCCCGACAGCACCAGGAAGGAGAGCATCAGCGACAGCACGAGATAGAGCAGGTTGTTCCCGGTGTTGAGCGCGGCGAAGCCGACCGCGAAGACGAGCCCGAAGAAGACCCAGCCCGCACGGGTCGGTCGCAGCTGACGGGGTGGCCGCAGGGCGCGCCGCAGCGCGCCGATCAGAGCGGCACGGCGACGCCGTCCAGGATCTCGCGGATCAGCCACTCCGACTCCTCGGGCCCGCGGCCGATGGTCTCGCTGCGCGGATCGAGGACGATGCGATGCGCGAGCACGCCGGTGGCGAGGTCGCGCACGTCCTCGGGAATGCAGAAGTCGCGCCCATCGACCAGGGCGCGCGCCTGCGCCGCACGCCGCAGCGCGACCGCGCCTCGCGGCGAGGCGCCGAGGCGCACACCGCCGTGCTCGCGCGTGGCGCGCACGATCTCGAGCAGGTAGCCGACCAGGCCGTCGTCGAACTTGACGCGCTCGGCGGCGGCCCGCATCGCGACGAGGTCGTCGGCCGTGAGGACGGGCGCGAGGCGCGGCAGCTCGGTGGCGGCGGGATCGTCGCGCAGCACGGCGGCCTCGTCGGCCGGCTCGGGATAGCCGATGCGCAGGCGCAGCAGGAAGCGGTCGAGCTGGGATTCCGGCAGCGGGTGCGTGCCGTGGTGCTCGAGCGGATTCTGCGTGGCGACGACGAGGAACGGCGCCGGCAGCCGGTGCACCACGCCGTCGATGCTGACCGAGCCCTCGGCCATCGCCTCGAGCAGCGCCGACTGCGTCTTCGGGCTCGCGCGGTTGATCTCGTCGGCGAGCACGACCTGTGCGAAGAGGGGACCCGGCTGGAAGGTGAAGGCGCCGGTGGGCCGACCCCCCTGCAGCTCGGGCACCGCGGAGCCGATCAGATCGGCGGGCAGCAGATCGCTGGTGAACTGGATGCGGCGGAAGCTCGCATCCACGGAGCGCGCGAGCGCGTGGGCGAGCGTGGTCTTGCCGACACCGGGGACGTCCTCGAGCAGGATGTGGCCGCCCGCGATCCATGCCTCGACGGTCTGGCGGATCACCTGCGGCTTGCCGCGCAGCGCGCGCTCGACGTTGGCGCGCAGGCGCCGTGCCATCTCGGCCGCGCGTTCGGGATCGAGCGGGGCGCCTTCCACGGATCCTCCGCCGGCGTTCCGGTCTCCCCGCTCCACCTCCCTTCTTCGGCCGGCAGCCCGCGGATCCTGAGCAAACGGCAGCCGGCAGGTCACCGGCAGAAGAGCGGCCGATCGGCGGGTCGAGCGCCCGGATCAGCGCGCGGGCGGCGGGGCCGCCGGCAGGCCGAGCGCGCTGCGGGGATCGGGGGCGCGTGCCGCCTGGCGCACCGCCTCGATCAACGCGCGCAGGTCGCCGCCCTGTGCGGCGAGGAGCGCGGCGTAGGCGTCGAGGTCGCCCTCGTAGGTGCCGGCGAGCGCGAGACAAGCGTCGTTGAGCGGGATCGCGGCGGCCCGCTCGGGCCCCATCCCCGGGAGCGCCGCGAGCGCGATGCGCGCCTCGGCCTCGAGCGCTCCGTGCCGGGCGGCGCGCTCGTCGCCGGCGGAAGGGTCCGCATAGAGCGCTGCAACCTGCCGGCGCAGATCCGAGAGCACGCGCGCGACCGACCGCTCCTCCGCGATGCGCGCGCGCTCGCGCGCCTCCGCCTCGGCGTCGCCCGCGAAGAAGCGGATCGCGCCCTCCTCACCGATGAAGGTGGCGACGCCCTCGTCGAAGTCGGCGTCGCTGGGGACGTACACCGTCGCGTGCACCAGCTCGTGGATCAGCGTCTCGACCATCGCCCCGGATCCTCCTTCGAGCATCGGCGTGGTGACGGGGTCTGCGAGCCAGCCGAGCGTCGAGTAGGCGGGCACCGGAACCACGCAGACGTCGAGGCCGCGGGCCCGCAGGCCCTCCGCCTCGTCCTGCGCCCGAGCCAGATCGAAGAAGCCCTTGTACGGGACGTGCCCGACCAGCGGGAAGGAGAAGCCCGCCGGCTCGATCTCGCCCGGCCGGGTCGCCACGACCGCGGTCACCACGCGGTCGCCGGGCCAGTCGGCGTACGATCTATATTGTCGGCCCACCTCGAGGCCGAGATCGGCCGCGAAGCGGCGCACTGCCTCGACGCGCGCCAGCTCGTCGCGCAGCGCCGGATCGGTCGCGGGGTCCGCGATGACGCTCGGAATCGGGCGGGCGCGCCACAGGAGCCGGGCCTGGCCGTCGGCGAGCTGGGTGAGGTAGCAGCCCGCGAGGGGAAGTGCGGCGATGAGCGGGAGCAGGAGCGAGCCCTTCGCTTGCGTGCGCGCACGCGCCGTGCCGGAGCTGGCGGAGCGCGTCGCGGCGGAGGCGTGGGCGGCGGGCGCCAGCGGTCTCGAGGAGCGCGACGAGGGCACCGGCGTCTCGCTGCTCCTCTACGCGCCGGCCGCGCGCGCGCCGGCCGTGCGCGCGGCCGCGGTGGCGCTGCTCGGGGAGGCGGCCGTCTCGGCCGCCGAGGAGGTGCCCGAGGCCGACTGGCCCGAGCGCTGGAAGCAGGGCCTTCGACCCATCGTGGTGTCGCCCCGCCTGGTGGTCCGGCCGCCCTTCGCGCGGTGCGTGCTCGCGCCCGGCCAGCGCGAGGTGGTGATCGAGCCGCGGCAGGCATTCGGCACCGGCGCGCATGCCTCGACCGCGCTCGCCCTCGAAGCGCTCGACGCCGCCGTCGGCCCCCGGGCCGCCGAGACCTTGCTCGACGTCGGCTGCGGGAGCGGAGTCCTGGCGCTCGCGGCGCTGCGCCTGGGGGTGAGGCGCGCCCTGGCGTTCGACGTCGACTCGGCCGCCGCGCGGGAGGCGCTCGACAACGCGCGACGCAACGGGCTCGGGGACCGCCTCGCGGTGTTCGCCGGTCCGCTCGAGGCGCTCGGAGCCCGGGCCTTCGAGCTGGTCGTGGCCAACCTGCTGCGCAGTGAGCTCGCGCCGCTCCTGCCCGAGCTGGCCGCGCGGCTGCGCCCGGGCGGCCTGCTGGTGGTGTCGGGGCTGCTGGCCGCCGAGCAGGGCTGGGCCGAGCGCGCCATCGCCGCGCTCGGAGCGCGCGTCGTGCGGACTGCGCTACGGCGCGACGAGGGCGGCGACGAGTGGCTCGCGCTCACGGCGTCGCGTTGACGCGAGCGCGCCAGTCGTCGAGCAGGCGCTCGAGCGTGTCGGCGAGCGGCACGTGCGGTGCCCAGCCCGTGGCGCGGCGCAGCCGCTCGGCGCAGCCAACCGAGGCGTCGGCCGGGCGCCAGCGCGCAGGATCGACGCGCACGACGGGCCGGGCCGTGGAGCGAGCCAGCAGCCCGGCCAGCAGCTCGCGCACAGGCACGCCGACGCCGCGCGCGACGTTGTAGGCGCCGCGCGGAACCGCCGGGTCGAGCAGCCGCAGATAGGCCTCCACGACGTCGTCGACGTCGAGGAAGTCGCGCACGGCGTCGAGATTGCCCACCTGGAGCTCCGCGGGCCGGCGACCGGCCTCGATCTCCGCCACCTGGCGCGCCAGGCTCGAGGCGACGAACGAGTCGGGCTGGCCCGGCCCGGTGTGGTTGAAGGGGCGCGCGCGCACTACGTCGAGCGCACGCGCGGCCCACGCGGCACCGAGGACGTCGGCCGCGGCCTTCGAGCGAGCGTACGGTGACGCCGCCCGCAGCGGCGCCGTTTCGTCGATCGGCGCCGAGTCGGTCGACGGATCGCTGTGGCCGTAGATCTCGCTCGAGGTGACCAGCAGCACGCGTGCGCGCGGTGCGTGGCGTGCTGCGGCGCGGAGTACGTTCAGCGTTCCGAGGTAGTTGACCCGAGCCGCCGCGACCGGATCGGCGAAGGATCGAGGCACCGAGGTCAGCGCGGCCAGGTGCACGACGGCGTCGGGTCGCGCGCGCGACAGCGAGGCGTCGACGGCGGCGGAGTCGCAGACGTCGGCGCCGCGCTCGAGAAGGGCCACCTCGTAGCCCGCGCGCTCGAGGCGCGGCGCCAGCCGCGATCCCGCGAAGCCGCGCCCTCCCGTCATCCACACGACCACGGCGCCGAAGCTGCCAGAGCGCGCCCCGCTGTGCTACACGAGCAGCGTCTTGACCCACGTCGCGGCCGTCCTCTTCGACCTCGGTGGCGTGCTCCTGCACCTCGACTACGCGGCCATCGCAGAGCGCGCCGGCTCGCTCGGGATCGCGCTCGACGCGGCCCTGCTCCCTCGGGCCGAAGCGCAGGCGCGTCGCGCCATCGATGCGCGCGTGGCCCGCCGCAACGGCTCGATCGACAGCGACGCCGCCCGCATCCCCGACTACTTCGACGATCTGCTGGCCGCCGCGTCGGTGGCGGCCGACGCACGGGCGCCGTTGGTGACGCAGCTCCGCAGCGACCATCGCGCGCGCAACCTCTGGCGCGTCCCGCTCGAAGGTGCGCACGAGACCCTGGCCGCCCTGCGCCGCGCGGGCGTACGCACCGCGGTGGTGTCGAACGCGGACGGACGCGCAGAGCGCCTGCTGGTCGAGGCGGGCCTCGCAGGAGACATCGAGGTCGTGCTCGACTCGCACTATGAAGGCGTCGAGAAGCCCGACCCCGAGATCTTCCGGCGCGCGCTGGCGCGCCTCGAGGCCGACGCGTCGAAGGCGGCCTACGTGGGCGACATCCTCTCGATCGACGTGGTGGGCTCGCGAGCGGCGGGGCTTCGGCCGATCCTGATGGACGCGACGGGCGGCTATGCCGACGCGCCGTGCGAGCGGATCGCCCGGCTGCCAGAGCTGCTCGCGCTGCCCGGCATCGCCCGCGAAGCCCGCCGGGACAATGGGACTCGGGAGGGGACATGATCCTCGGCGTCGCAGGCCCCAACGGCGCGGGCAAGGGCGAAGTAGTCGCCTTCCTGCGCGCCCGGAGCTTCACCGCGCTCTCGCTCTCCGACGTGATCCGCGACGCGCTGCGTGCCGAGGGCGTCGCGGAGACGCGCGAGCAGATGATCGACGCGGGGCGACGCCTCCGCGCCGCGCACGGCCCCGCGGCGCTCGCCGAGCGCCTGGCGCCGCGCCTGCTCCCGGATCGGCACTACGCGATCGACTCGATCCGCCATCCCGCGGAGGTCGAGGCGCTGCGCCGGGCGAGCCGGCGCTTCCGGCTGCTCTGGGTCGACGCGGACCCCGCGCTGCGCCTCGAGCGGCTGCGCGCGCGCGGGCGTCCGGGCGATCCCGAGACCCTCGAGCGCCTGCTCGAGCTCGAGGGTCGTGAGCGAGGGAGCGCCGATGAGGCGGCCCAGCAGCTCGATGCGGTGGCCGCGCTTGCGGACGCGCGCCTGCACAACGACGGACCGCTCGCCGAGCTGCACGCGCAGCTCCAGCGCGTCCTCGCCGAGTCGATGGGCTTCGAGCGGCCGGGCTGGGACGAGTACTTCCTGTCGATCGCGCAGGTCGTGGCGTCGCGCAGCAACTGCGTGAAGCGGCATGTCGGTGCCGTGATCCAGCGCGATCGGCGCATCGTCTCGACGGGCTACAACGGGACGCCGCGCGGCGTGCGCAACTGCAACGAGGGCGGCTGTCCGCGCTGCAACTCGTTCGCCGAGTCGGGCACCCGCCTCGACGAGTGTCTCTGCTCGCACGGCGAGGAGAACGCCATCGTCCAGGCCGCCTACCACGGCGCGTCGGTGCGCGCCGGCACGCTCTACACGACCTTCTTCCCGTGCCTGTTCTGCACCAAGCTCATCATCAACGCGGGGATCGCGGAGGTGGTGTTCAATGCGGCCTACGCGCTCGACGACGTCGCGGCCGGTCTCCTGCGCGAGGCCGGCGTGAAGGTCCGGCGCGCGGAGCTTCCGTAGCTCAACCCCTCGAGATCTCCTCGAGCAGCGAGGGCTGGAGCAGCGCGAGCGCCCGCACCGCCTGCGCCGCGAGGTGACCGCCCAGGATCGGCCGGACGGCGTCCGCGACGCCGGCCGGCAGCGCGCCGAGATCCTCGAAGGCGCGCGCGATCTCCAGGCGCGCCGCGGCGGCGCGAGCCGCGGCGGGCGCAGCCGGCCAGGTGCGGAGATTCGCCTCGATGCGTTCGGCGACCGCGGGAGCGCCGCTCTCACGCAGCCGGGAGGCCGCGGTGCGCAGGGCACCCTCGGCGGAGCCCGCCTCGGTCTCGAGCGGCGCGCCCGCCCACTCGAGCCGGCGGGCAGCGTTGCGGAGCACGTCCACCGCGGCGTAGAGCTGGCCGCGCGCCGTGCGCGAGGCGACGTGGGGCAGCACCTGCTCGAGCAGGGTGCGGCTGACGCCGTTCAGCAGCGTCTCGACGGGAATCCGCATGGGTCTCTCCTGATGACGTAGAGGGCCAGGTGCTGCGCACCCTGCAGATGACTCAGAGGGCCAGGTGCTGCGCACCCTGCGTCAAGGCAACGGCAGCCATCCTCGCAAGCCGGCCACCAGCGCGTGCAGGAAGGCGAGCTGGTGGTCGAAGATCGCCATGCGGAGGTCGGCGGTGCGCCCATCGCAGAAGGCGCGGATCCCCGTCATCTGGATGGCGATCATCTTGACCGCGGCGAGCAGCTCCCAGAAGCGCAGCCGCTCGGCATCCACCGCGCGGCCGGACGCGCCTGCGTACAGCGCGATCCAGTCCAGGGGTGGCACGAGGCTCGCGGCGCGGGGCGTTCCGGCGCGCCACAGATGCGAAACGCACCACGCCACGTCCTCGATCGGATCGCCGAGGTGCACCATCTCCCAGTCGAGGAGCCCGGCGAGCCGGGTCGCCGCGCCCGCTCGCTCGACGAGCCAGTTGCCGAGCCGGTAGTCGCCGTGCAGGAGAACGACCTCCCGACACACCGGCGCGTGGGCGCGAAGCCACGAGAGCGCCTCGACCACGACGGGATCGGGCGCAATCCCGCTGCGCTCGATGCGCTCCGTCCAGCGCGCGACCTCGCGCGACGCGGCCTCCGCGCCGGGCGCTCCGAGGAAGCCGAGGTCACGCGCGCGCCAATCGACGGCGTGGAGCTGCGCCAGCGCGCGCGCCGTCTGCGGCGCCAGCGCGGCGCGCTCGGCGGCGTCGAACGGACCCTCGCCCGAGGCGCCCGGGGCCGGGATCGGCACCTCGCCCGGCAGCCGCTCCATCACGTAGAAGGGACGCTCGAGCACCGCCGGGTCCGACTCGAACCATGGCGTCCGTGGGGAGGGCAGGGGGTCCTCCGAGAGCGCGTGCAGGACGCGGAACTCGGGCTCGAGGTCGTAGGGCTCGAGCAGACCGGCGACCGGCTCGCGCTTCAGCACGTACGCGCGCCGCTCCGCCGCCCCGCCGCGGGACACCTCGGCCTCGAACGAGAAGGTCTCGGCGGAGAAGCCCTCCGTGTGCGCTTCGACGCCGCTGACGCGGATCGCGGTGGCATCCGGCATGCGCTTGGCGAGGAAGCGCTCGAGGCGCTCGGCGAGGTCGGTCACGGCGCGAGGCGGTCCGCGTCGTCGCCGGTCAGCTTCGCGTAGAGGGCGCGCACCTGGCGCTCGGTGTCCGTCAGTGCACCAGAGTTGTCGATCACGAAGTCGGCCAGCGCGCGCTTCTCCTCGATCGGGAGCTGCGCTGCCAGGCGCCGCTCGACGTCGGCTCGGGTGCCGCCGTCGCGCGCGAGCGTGCGCTCGATCTGCAGCGCTTCCGGACAGTACGCGAGCACGGTGGCGTCGACGGGGAGGCGCGCCGCCTGGCCGCGGCCGGATCGCCGGCCCTCGAAGAGCAGCGGGATGTCGAGCACGGCGAGCGACACGCCGGCGCGTCGAGCGTCCTCCAACTCGCGGAGCATCTCGACCCCCACCTTGGGATGGATGAGGTCGTTCAGGCGCTGGCGCGCGACCGGGTCCCGGAAGACGACGTCTGCGAGCCGGGCGCGATCGAGCGCCCCCGCCGCGTCGATTACGTCGGTACCGAAGGCGGCGGCGATCTCGGCGAGCACGGGCGACCCGGGCGCCTGCAGGCGGTGGACGATGGCGTCGGCGTCGATCACGACGGCGCCCAGGGCCGCCAGCATGCGCGCGACCGTGCTCTTGCCGGTCCCGATGCCGCCCGTGAGCCCGATCACCCGCGTCACCCCGTGCACCCTACCACAGCGCGCCCCCCTCGAATGGCTTGTGCCCTGCACACGGAGCGGCGTAGGATGGGCGCGGGGGCCGGGTGCGAGGAGCCGAGATGCGTTGCAGATTCGCCGGAATGCGGGCCGCGGTCGCGTTCCTCGCCTCGTTCCTCTCATGGATCCTCGCATGGACGGGACCCGCGTGCGCTGCGCCGCTCCCCGTGGTCGCGGATCTGCAGCTCTATCTCGCGACGCTCTCTCCCTCCCTCTCCGGCTCGGGGGTCGCGACCGCTCCCTCGACCGGCCATCTGTCGGCGCTGGCCTTGCCTTCCGACCTGGTCGCGACGAGCGGCCTCGTAATCCCCATCACGGATCCGGCGGCCGCGCCGCTCCAGGGATACGAGCTGACCGTGAGGAACGGGGCTGGAAGCTTCGCTCCCTCGGCCGGGCATCTCGGCGGGGCGATGCCACTGATCGGGTCGATCCGCGTCTGCCTCTTCGCCCCCTGTCCGATCGCCGTCGCCAACCTGACGGTTCCGCTCACGGTGATCGGCGCAGGCGGCGTGGCGACGGGGCCGGCCCCCGGGCTCGCCAACCTCACCGTCACTGGAGCGCCCTGGACGACGGGCACCGTGATGCTGCCGTTCGGCATCGGCGGACCGGACACGATCATGGGCTACGCGCACGGTCCCGCCTCGGCCACCAGCAGCACCGCGCAGGCGGGCGGATCGCTCCAGCTCGTGACGCCGTTCACGTTCGTGACGAGCTTCCAGGCGGATGGGCCGACGCGGGGCTTCGCGGCGTTCACGCTCCACTTCGTCCCCGAGCCCACCACCGCGCTGCTGCTCTCGGCGGGCGTGGCCGGGTACGCCTGGCGCGCAAGGCGGGGGCGACACTAGAATACGTAGAGCGAGGGGAGGGTCCATGCGGAGCTGGATGCAGGCGATGGTGGCGCTGTGCGGCGCGATGGTCTCCGCGCCGGCCGAGGCCGCCACGCTGCCCTTCACGGGTCAGCTCCTGATCGCCGTCGAGAGCGTCGACCGCATCCTCGGCCTCGGCGTCGCCGGGGCGGGAGTCGCGACGGTCGATGCGCCTTCGATCGCGAGCCTCACGCTGCCCGCCGGCGCGTTCTCGACCGCCGAGCGCCGGGCGGCGTTCGGCGACCCGAACCTCGCTCCGCTCGACGGGATCCAGCTCACCTTCGCGAACGGCGCCGGCCACTTCCAGCCTACGACCGGCGGACCTCTCGGCGGAACGATGCCGCTGCTCGGCATCGCCAAGGTCTGCCTGTTCGGCACCTGCAACGCACCGCCGACCGCGAATCTGACCGTGCCCCTCGCGCCCGTCGGAGTCGGCGGCCAGGCCTCGGGGTCGAAGATCGGATTGAACCTGACGGTGATCGGCGGTCCCTGGACCGCGGGGACGCTGATGCTGCCCGGAAACATCGGGCTCCTCGAGACGATCAGCGGCTTCGCCCACGGGCCGGCTTCGGCGACGAGCACGGCGGGTCAGCCGAACGGCGCTTTGCAGCTCGTCACTCCGATGACGGTGAACACCAATCTCGGCGTCGACGGGCCCAACCGCGGCTTCGCGATCCTGACCCTGCACTTCGTGCCCGAGGTCGGCAGTGCGCTCCTGCTCGCCAGCGGGATCGCCCTGCTCGGCGCGCGACGCCGCTCCTGCTAGGCGGATCCCGTTCCCGGCTCGGCCGACACCACGCAGTTCTTGCCGGCGGCCTTGGCGCGATAGAGGGCGCGGTCGGCGGCGTCGAAGAAGACGCGCCGGTCGCCCTGGTACTCGG
>Ga0335070_10005332_pt1 | contig 15106 bp, 8 predicted proteins | sample Lox_Sample_13_FD_206722 | JGI IMG/M metagenome (GOLD analysis project Ga0335070, IMG submission 206722) | Soil microbial communities from Loxahatchee National Wildlife Refuge, Florida, United States - Lox_Sample_1.3 | ecosystem: Environmental > Terrestrial > Soil > Wetlands | place: USA: Florida... | reverse complement strand
CACGCATGCTATAATTCGGGCATACTTCCATCCGGGCCCGTAGCTCAGTTGGTTAGAGCGCTACCTTGACACGGTAGAGGTCACAGATTCGAGTTCTGTCGGGCCCACCACAGCTTTCAAACACTTGCGCGGAACTCTCTTCAAAATGCCTGATCCGTAAGGTCCATTTGAGGTCCGGACTCTCTTAAAAGGTCGCGTGGCCGTGGCGGCTATCCGTTCAAAACGCACCCTGGTCCAAGCGAGTATTGCGCATTGTTCGCGCCGGTTTCGAAATCACAGGGACACCTTACTGGGGATATTGAAATTAGCCTTCTCACGGCAAGCCAATGATGGGCGCCGCGGCTGATCCTCGCATTTTCTCCCGCTTCAATGGGCATGTCATACTCAGCTAAACGGAGTCTGTACCGCTTTTCGCCTTGCTCCGTGGAGAACCTGCCAGAGCGCCGCGATAGGAATTTGAAACTGCTAGCATCTTGGCGATAGCACAATATCGGAATCGAGCCGAAACGATGAAATCCACCGTGGTTGATTGCGGAAAACTAATTCGTCTTAAGCGCCTCCTCAACCCGAGGACAAACAAGGGAGTAATCGTCGCCTTCGATCATGGTCTGATGGTCGGGCCAATACCTGGCACGTCACCGCCGCACGAACGGCTGCAATTGTTTCTCGATGCCGGCGTTGACGCAATCCTGCTGTCGTTGGGCCTCCTTCGCCGATCCGTCGATTTATTTGCAGGAAGGCGCGTAGGGATCATTTTGCGCCTGGACTGGACGAACCTATGGCGCGAACCTTCGATGCTGGGTTTCGACGAAGGCCGCACATCTGCGCCGTATGCGGTAGAGGACGCTGTGCGCTTGGGTGCTGATGCCGTACTGACATATATGTTTGTCGGCCTCGACGACCCAGCCGCGGAAGCGGAGGAAGTCCGCCGCAACGCGGAAGTGAACCGAGCTTGCGAGCGCTTCGGAATGATTCACATCATTGAATCCATGGCCAGGGGCCGGCGGGTGGATCAGCCGAACCGGAAGGATCTTGTGGCATTCCATACGCGTGTTGCCGGCGAATTGGGCGCCGACCTGATCAAAACCGACATCCTCCCCAACGAGCAGGACACGGCGGAAATTGTCTCGAATAGTCTGATCCCGATTCTGCTTGCCGGCGGGCCTAAAGGAGAGGAATCAGGCGTCTTGGACCTCGTTCATCGCCTCGTACGGGCGGGCGCTTCCGGGATCATATTTGGTAGAAATGTTTTCCAATCCGCAAACCCTGCCGCCTTCCTGCATGCCGCCCGCGCCGCCGTTCATGAGTGACAACAGGTGAATTCCAAGCTGCCGATATTTCTTGAACCACTGGAGTTTGCTCATCATGAAGAAGTTGATCAATGATCCTCGAAAAGTGGCGGCGGAAGCAATCGAGGGGCTCGCACTGGCCTATCCGCAGTATCTGCGGCTCGTCGCCGGCGCCCAAGCTGTTGTGCGGAAAGACGCACCGGTCGCCGGAAAAGTCGCGGTTCTCACCGGTGGAGGAAGCGGTCACGAGCCTATGTTCGCCGGATTTGTCGGCGCTGGAATGGCCGATGGCAGCGTGGCCGGAAACATCTTCGCCTCTCCTCCTCCACAACCGATCGTGACGGCGGCTCAAGCCGTGCACGGCGGCGCCGGAGTGCTCTTGCTCTACGGGAACTACTCGGGCGACGTTCTGAACTTCGACATGGCTGCCGAGATGATCGAGGAAGAAGGCATTCGCACGTCGACGGTTCGCATTGCCGATGATGTGGCGTCCGCGCCGCCCGAACGGCACGAGGAACGCCGCGGCATAGCCGGTGATTTCTTCGTCATCAAAGCGGCGGGAGCGTGCGCCGGGCGGCAGGCGACGCTCGCGGAAGTCACAGCGGCGGCCGAAGAAGCCAATCGCAATACCCGCAGCATGGGCGTGGCTTTGTCGTCGTGCACCATTCCCGCGTCCGGCAAGCACATTTTCGATCTCGCGGAGGGCGATATGGAAGTCGGCATGGGGCTGCACGGCGAGCCCGGCGTCGAGCGAGTCAGGCTCAGGAGCGCCAACGAAGTGGCCGAGGAGTTGGTCAGGCGGATCCTGGGCGACATGCCCGAGCTGTCGAACGGCGAAGTCGCCATTTTAGTCAACGGCCTGGGCGCCACACCTTTGGCGGAGCTATTCATCGTGTTTCGCGCGGCGCATGCTATGCTGGCCCGGCACGGTGTTACGATCTGCCACTCGTATGTTGGCAATTACGCGACTTCCCTGGAAATGGCGGGTTGCTCGATCTCTCTGCTGCGGTTGAACGAACGGCTGAAAGATTGGATCGCCGCTCCCGCACAAACCCCGGCACTGGTGCAGATCTGAATGGCCATCACCGGGATTGACCAGCGTTCTCTCTCTAAGATGCTCGTTTTTGTCGCCGATGAGATCGCCCGGCACGAGACGGAGTTGAACGACCTGGACGCGGCCGTAGGCGATGGCGACCACGGTATTACCATGCGGATCGGGTTCGAAGCCATCCGGGACCGGCTGGGTCAGATCGATCCCGCAACCCCCATCGACGGGATTTTGCGGGAATCCGGCAGCGCATTTCTCGGTGCGACCGGCGGAGCCATCGGCGTAGTGATGGGAAAGATGCTACTGGCCGGGGGCAAGGCGTTGCAGGGCGTTCTGGAGATACGAGCGCCGCATTTTGGACTGCTGCTCACTTCCATGGAGGCGTCCGTCGCCGCGAGCGGCAAGGTCAAGCCGGGGGATCGCACGATTCTCGACGCCATTCACGGGGCTGCCGCGGCTACAAAGGCCAGCGACTCCGGCGCGAAAGATCTCGATGCCATTGTGGATCTCGCGGCCTCCGCGGCCCGGGACGCCGCGCGGAGCACCGCGGACATGTTGTGCCGCGTTGGGCGGGCCAGCCGTCTGGGCAACCGCGTTCTCGGGCATCCCGACCCTGGCGCAACGTCCTTTGCAATTATGCTCAGGGCTATGCACGATTGGATCAAGTTACCCAATAGCGCTTGACGCAAACGGGCCTGCTTTTGCCCACACGGCTCGGGCTCTCGCGGCAATGCACGTCTTCAATTCCGGTTATTTTCATGCCCGCTTGCACGTGCCGCCAAAGCGCTTCGTCAGAATCCGGCACTTCGGTTTTCTTGTCCAACCGATTTCGCACCACTTACTCGTGTTGTCGCGGCAGCTATTGGTCGCTAACATTTCATTTGAGACCGTCAACCAGGTAGAGCTCAGATAGTTCACGCCGGTAACTGTATACGTAGCTCTTGCCGTCCGGAGTGCGCAGGATGGGGGCCAGATTGTTTACGCCGGCCGGATCGGAGGGCATGAACTCTCTCCAAAACTCTTTGCGTCCGGTTGCGAGATCCACCCGGTAAACTTTGGCCGGCAGTTCGGCGCGTTTGTACACATAAAGGGAGCGGCTGTCGGATCCCCACTGCGTGGGAGCATCATCCGGATCGAGACCGGAGATTTCGCGCGGCTCGCCACCCTCAACCGGATAGAGCACGAGCTTTTCTTCGGGATTGCGACAGGCGGCCCAGTGGCCATCGGGCGAAACCGGGATGCGGAGATCCGAGATCCCTTCGGGCGTGATGGGGCGGGCCTTTCCGCCCGCGAGATCCTGCACATAGAGGCGCATGGCATGGCCCGGCTCATTACCCGCAATCAGAATTCTGTTGCCGTCCGGGAAGAAACTCGCAGTCTGATAGTTGATTCCCTGTCGTTGGATGGGTCGCGGTTCGCCAGTTCCAGTGGGATAAAGAATCAATTGAGGCGCTGAAGTCTGCGAGGCGATGGAGAGAGCCCACTTGCCATCGGGAGAAAGCCCGGCCGCCGAACCCTCCCCGATCTTGATAGCGGGCCCTCCATCTGTCTTGCGGATATACATAGCGTAAGTTGCGCCGGCGCCCTCGCCCGACTCCAGAAACAGAATGGTGCGTCCATCCGGAGAAAAATCGCGGACCAGAGAGCGGTCGAGCCAGGACAAATCTCTTTCCGTCTTTTCTCCGGGCGCCAGCGCCATCATGCCGCGCCGGGCGCTGTCGCGGGTCACCAGCACACGGCCATCGCGAGAGATGTCATCCAAAGTCAAAGTGCCCGCCAGTCGGCTCACCACCCGTTCCTTCCCATTGAGGGAAACCGCGTAGAGAGCGCGGGCTACGCCCACGCGCGTAGCCGTGAACCAAATTTCACCGCCCTTCGGAGGCCAAGCCAGACCCATAATGCTGAGCCACCCAGAGGCCAGAGTGCGTTTCTTGCCGGCCAAATCAACCACTGCGACGTCTCCGCCATCATCCGCCTGAACGGGGTGGTCGATGAAGGCAACGAGGTCGCCTTTAGGCGAGACGCGCGGGTGACTGATCCATCCCGCCGTCTCGTAGAGAGTCTTTCCGGCCGGGAATTCCAGCCGGCTGCGGCCGGCCACTTCGCGCACTGTAGCCAGATTGGACCCGTCGCGCCCCCAGTCGGCCTGCTGCACATCTTCCAGAATCTCGCGTGAAGCGCCACCGGCCAGCGAGGCTCGGGCGAGCGTACCGCTGCTGACGAAGGTGCCCAGCGAGCGCCGCTTCACCGATATCGCCATTTCGCCGGTGGAAGAGATCGAGAGAATCTCCGTGTCCGGAAATCCCAGGGCGCGGGAGTCAGGCCCTTCTGGCCGCGTGGAGAAAATCTCGACCGGGTTGCCATCCCAGGCGGCGCCGTAGACGATGGTCTGGCCATCTGGGGCAAAGCGCGCCGACAGGATCGCGCCCCGGCGGAATGTCAACAGGTGGAAGGACGGAGGCACTGACTTCGCCATCCGTTGGCCGAAATACAGGCCGGCGAGAGCCGCAATTACGACCAGCGCCGCCGCGGCGGGAAGCACCAGGCCGCGGAAGGCTCGCAAGCTGGAGGGCCGCGCGCCGTAGGTATCGCCCGTGAGGGTTTCTAGGTCGAACGCAATGTCATGCGCGGACTGGAAGCGGTCCTCCGGATTCTTTTCCAGGCAGTGCCGGACGATGCGCTCCAGCGCCGGAGAAAGCCCGGGATGGATTACCGGAATCGAAGGCGGCTCGGACTTGAGGATGGCGTGCATGGTTTCGGTGTCGTCTTCCTCTTTGAATGCTCGCTTGCCGGTGAGCATTTCATAGAGGATCACGCCGAAACTGAAAATGTCGGAACGATGGTCGACCGGCAACCCGCGCACCTGCTCCGGTGACATGTAGCCGACCGTGCCCATGACGATGCCCGCCGCCGTTTTGGGCGCATCAGAGGGGAGTTTTCCCACCGGTGCAGCATCAGGGCGCGTCAGTTTAGCCAGCCCGAAATCCAGAATCTTGACCCGGCCGTCTTTGGTGATGAAGATGTTTTCCGGCTTCAGATCCCGATGCGTCAGGCCTTTCTCATGGGCGGCGCCGAGGCCGCCGGCGATCTGTAAAGCGTATTCGATGGCCTTGCGGGGGCTCAGTGCCGTGCCGCCCAGGCGCTCGTGAAGAGTTTGTCCTTCCAGAAGCTCGGAAACCAGGTAAGGCGCGCCTTGAAAACTGCCGGTATCGTACACCGCGAGGATATTGGGGTGGTTCAACATCCCGACGGCTTTGGCTTCCAATTCGAAACGGCTGAGGCGGCTTGGATCGGCCGCCAACTCGCTCGGGAGTATTTTGATGGCCACCCTCCGGCCCAGGCGTGTGTCCTTAGCGCTGCACACTTCACCCATCGCGCCTTCGCCGATCGGCTTCAGGATCTCGTAATGATCGATCTTTGTTCCGGCAGCCAGCATAAGCTGCGTTTCCCCGGCCTTTCTTGCCGCTTGTTCTCTACTTCAGGCCGTCAACAACATAAAGAACTGATAAGAGCCGCTGGTAGGCATACACATAAGCCTTACCATCCGGGGTCACCCGCAGACCCGAGACTCCGTCCAGGCCCGCCACGTCGGAGGGAGAGAATTCCTTCCAAAACTCCTTGCGCCCCGTGGCAAGATCGAGGCGAAAGACCCTGCGCGGCACCGCGCCTCTCCGGCTCACGTAAAGAAAGCGGCCATCGCCACCCCACTGGCTCGGCTGCTCGCCTTCTTCCAGGCCGACGATCGGCCGTGGTTCTCCGCCCTCCACCGGGTAGATTGCATACTTTCGGTCAGGGTTCTGCACGGCTACGAATTTCCCATCGGGCGATACCGTGCTGAGCTGAGTGTCAACAGCTCCTTCCGGCGTGATGGGACGCGGCTTGCCGCCCGATATGTCCCACAGCCAGACCCGCGCGGCGCGCCCTGGCTCATTCCCGGCGATCAAGAGATGCTGGCCGTCCGGCAGAAAGGTTGCTCCCACGCAGTTGATGTTGTCTCGTTTCAGCGGCCGGGGGTTTCCAGCGCCGGTAGGAAAGAGAACGAGTTGCGGAGCCGAACTGGTCGACGTTATCGCAAGCGCCCATTTTCCGTCCGGCGAGAAACCGGCCCCTGCCCCTTCCCCTATGCGAACGGCCGGCGATCCATCCGTCTTCCGAATATATAGACCGTAAGTGGCGCCACCCCCTTCCCCGGCTTCGACGAAGAGCACGGTCCGCCCGTCAGGCGAAATATCGGCAGGCAGGGACCAGTCCAGCCAGGCGAGCTCGCGCTCCTTGGTCTCGCCCGGCGCCAGGCCGATCATCCCCATGCGCTGGTTTTCGTGTGTGATCAATGCCCGCCCATCGCGCGAGATGTCGTGAAGCGTCAATGTACCTGGCGCCCGAGCGACCAGTCGCTCTTTTCCCCCGAGAGTCACGGCCCACAGAGAGCGTCCTGAACCCTCTCGAGTCCCCGTAAACCACACCTCATCTCCACCAGCGCCCCAGGCGAGGCCGAGCGTGCTGACCCAGCCGCTCGAGAGCGTTTTCTTCTTGCCGCTCGCGTCCACGACCGCGACCGAGCCGCCGTCGTCGCCGACTGCGGGGTGATCCAGAAACGCCACCGTTTCCGATTTTGGGGAGACGCGGGGATTGCTGATCCAGCCGGCGGTTTCGTAGAGTACTTTGCCCGCCGGGAACTCGAGCTGTTCTTTCCCGTTAGCACTCCGGACGATGGCCAGGCTCCCGCCTGCCGGAGCCCAGTCGGCCTGCTTCACCTCTTCCTGGATTTCTCGCGACGCGCCGCCCGCCAGCGCCGCTCTGGCCAGGGTTCCGGCAAAACTGAAAGGTCCAGCAGTGTGCTCCTTCAGGGAGACCGCCATCTCGCCGGACGGGGAAATCGAAAGAATATCCGCCCCTGGATAGCCGAGGGCGCGGGACTCGGAGCTCTCCGGTCGCGTGGAGAACAGCTCGATGGGGTTGCCGTCCCACCTCGCGCCGTAGATGATCGTCTGGCCGTCTGGCGCGAATCGCGCTGCGCGGATCGTCCCCCGGCGGAAAGTAACGGCGTGAAACGTGGGCTGCGAGGTCTTAACCAGACGCTGTCCCAAAAACAGTCCCGCCGCCAGCATGACCAAAGCGGGAACAACAGACAGCAGAATCAGCCTGGACCGCGGCATCCCCGGCTTGGCTGCGGCAGCCATCGCTGCCGGATTCAGGGCGACAGCCGCAGTGGTGGTCGATCCCGAGATGGAAGACAGCGCCTCGAGATCGTAGGCCATGTCGCGCGCCGATTGAAACCGCTCATCGGGGCTCTTTTCCAGGCAATGCCTTACCATCCGGTCGAGAGCCGGCGGCAGGTTCAGGACCATCGCGGAAAGATCCGGCGGCTCTTCTTTGAGAATTGCGGTCATGGTCTCCGCAGGAGTCTCGCGTCGAAAGGCGCGATGGCCGGAAACCATCTCATACATGATTGCCCCGAAGCTGAAAATATCGGAGCGGTGATCGGCTGATTGGCCGCGAACCTGCTCGGGCGACATGTAGCCGACAGTTCCGAGAATAGCCCCGGGGGTGGTTTGCTCCGCCAGCGTGGTGGCCTCGTTTCCAGTGGCTCGCGGCTGCTCCGGCCGGGTTAGCTTGGCCAGACCGAAGTCGAAGATCTTGACCCGGCCGTCCTTGGTGATGAAGATGTTCTCCGGCTTGAGGTCGCGGTGGGTGATGCCTTTCTCATGGGCCGCGGCAAGGCCGCGCGCGATTTGCAGTCCGTAATCGACCGCTTTGCGCACCGACAAAGGCTTACCGCCCAAACGGTCGCGCAGCGTCTCGCCTTCCAGCAGCTCCGACACCAAATAAGGCGAGCCGTCGTGGGTGCCGATGTCGTAAATCGCCAGAATGTTCGGGTAATTGAGCATCCCCGCGGCGCGCGCTTCCTGCTCGAACCGCCGGAGACGGTCCGGATCGGTGGCCAGCGCGCGGGGAAGTACCTTGACGGCAACCTCGCGCCCGAGGCGCGCGTCCTTGGCGCGATAGACCTCGCCCATGCCGCCGGCGCCGAGCGGCGAGAGTACTTCGTACGGGCCGAGCTGCGTTCCCTGATTTAGCATCGTAGTTCTAGCGAGCAGGACGCCGAAACCGAGATTTCCGTTTTGACATCCCGGATAGTGTACACCCGCGCGACTCGGTTGTTAACGAATTTCCTTCACAGTGAACCCGTCAGTCCTAGAGCCGCTCTGTCAAGGTTTTCCGGCTGTAGCCGGCCAGCCGGCTGATGGCCCTGATGCTGAGCCCCGTCGCTTCAGCTATTCGATCTCTTGCACGCCTCGCCCCGGTGACGATGCGGTACGTAGCGTTACAGAGCGCGTCCAGACCGTGCAGCGTCGATCCCGCGGTGGGCCGGGTTTCGTTTCGACCCAGGTCGCCAGGATGCGCCGGTTCATATCGGAACGGTTGGGCGACATTCGGCAACTGCTATACGCAGATGTTCGCAGGGCTAAGACGGAACTGACAAGACATGTGACGAGGATTCAAAAGGTCCCACAAACTATTGGGAAGAAGGGGAGCACTACGTGGCCGAGGGCGTTATGGAACCTGCTCGGAGGACTTGCGCACGATTTTAAGAATACAATCAACTACCATCGTAGTGTCCGAATAGGTTTAGAACAGCTTATGAAGGTATCCTCGGCGACCACAATGTCAGCTGTGAAACGCCAGCTTGATGGATCGGTACCAAGCTGCGTCGGCGAGGTTTCATTTGGACTTCTCAGCAGACTCGAACAAGCGCCAGTCGGATCAGAACACGAAAGAAAGTGAGGCAAACAATCAGCTATCAGACGGCTGCTAGACACGGCCGGCCCGCCGGCGCCGACAACATCGGCTGACCCAAGCCGACTTCCGGGATTAATTGCGCAGCCGCACTTCCGCGACACGACGTTACGACCAAGTGGGCTTCCGGTTGCCGACTTCCATGGTTTTATCCGATGGCGTCGTCATTCTCCCGCCCACGTGCCCGTGTATACAATACCGTCGGTCAGATTCCGCTGGCGCGTATCCAGAAACTCTCGGTCCACATCCCTCCGGCTGGCAGCGTCTGCAGGCCAGAGTACTTGCCTTCGTGTGCGAGGTTTACGCCACTGATAATCGCGGCCAAGGGCTCAAAGCAAATGAATTCCCGGTCTTGTCCAGGCGCAAACGGCGGCAGGTAGATGGTGGCTACCGTGTATTTGGGGCCAAACAGTGTTTCCACCATCTTTCCGCCCGATTCGATCGAGAAGTGTGCCCGTCCCTCGGCATCGCGCTCCAGATCGGTGAACCCCTCGTCTAAGGTATGCCCTCGCAGCGGTAGCGGATTGGGTATGTCCAGCGGCCGCATTTCCCCGGTCGGAATATTGTGCTCGCCCGGTATGACGTGCACCCGAGCGGGAATGTGCGCGGTCCAATCATCGCGCGGGATATCCGGGATTTGAACGAACGGGTGAAATCCAATGGCCACCGGCATGGTCTCGGCGCTCAAGTTGGTGATTGTCGTCCTCACTTCGAGGACGCCGCCGGCCAGGCTGTAGGTCATCTCGTAGGTATGGGCAAACGGCCATTGCGCGGCCAGGTCCGGATATTTCCAGAACTCGAGCCGGGCCGACACGCGCGCCGATTGTGCATCGGCCGCGACTTCCGTCACGCGCCATAGCTGCGAATTAACCAGCAGGCCATGGCCCGGCAGGTTTCCCCCGTGGACATTACCTAAGCCCATGTTGAATAGGTACTCCTTGCCATTCGCCCAGAAGCCTGGTTCGTCCAGCAGATCTGCCCACGGCGCCAGGAATGGGATGCCGCATAGTCTTGGCCGCTTCTGAAACTCAGAGACGTCGGCATACGGAAAATACAAAATGTTCTTGCCATGTACTTTCATCTCATAAGCGCGATTGCCGATGGATGGCACTATGGAGACTTCCACGCTGTGAGAAATATCTGTGAGACGCACGATCGGGACACCATGATCGGATATCTCTTCCGCCCTGTAGTTTTGCGCGAGAGACATTCCCGGCAACAACAGCAGGATTAATCCCGCAAGATGTTGAACGTACATAAGGCTTTGTATAGTGTACCCGGGCGCTCCTGGCGTGAGACAAATCACTGCCTGGACACTTCCAGCAACAGGTGCTCGGTGAACTTCGTTTGCAGCCTGGGGCTTGACGCGTCCACACGGCCCAACTCTTTCCGATTCTCGTAATCGAATACGCGGTACGCGCCCTTTTCCAGCCCGCGTAACTCCAGCGTGCCTTCCCACGGCTGCGCTTCGCCCACAAAGAAGGCGTAGTACATCTTGCCGTCCTTCGCAATCGCGTATCCTTCCGGCGAGTCGTACCCGATGGTGTAGAGGTTTAGGAAGGTGCCCTTGGAGAGCATCATGGAGTTGTAGATGGGAATCCACTGCTTCCAAATGGTTTCCTTGCGCGGCGTGAGAAACACGTCATCGAAGCGGTCCCCGTAATCCGGCCAGGTGAACTTAGTGCCCAGCACGCCCCCCGTGCCCACGGTGGAGGCGAAATCCTCGCCGAGGTCCACCTCTCTGTTGGGATCGAATCGGATTTTGCTCAGTTCCACGTGATCGCCGTAGACCGCGGACCGCGGGCCGAGCAGCGCCTTGTAGAGCTTGATCCGTCGCCGCACCTGCATGGAGCCCACCGGATCTCCGGTCACGGCCTGATTCTCGAAGGGCAGCCAGGCGAGGTTCGGGGTGGTCCCGCAAGGGCAGATCTGGGTCACGCTGTAGGGCTTGAGCGCCTTGGACGTCTCCAGGATGATCTTGTACACGTCGGCCACCGCCCGCACCGAATCATCCGGGCTCTTGTGGTGGTGGGCGGGGTTGTAGCAGCGCGGGACGGAGAAGATATAGTCCATCTTGGAGCCGTCGAAGTCGTAGTCGCGAATCAACCTCTCGGTCACCTTCCGGAAGTACGCCTGCACCTCCGGGAGCGCTGGGCAAAGCGCCGCCAGGCTATTGTTCCGCAGTCCCGCGCGCTTGCCGGCGGCATCTTGGATCACCCACTCGGGGTGCTCCTGCGCCACCTTGGAGGGAATTCTCCTGCCGCCCCGCCTGCCGCCCTGGCCGTCCGCCGCTTCTATGGGCGCCCACCAGACGGAGATGCGGATTCCGTTCTTGTGAAACTCGTCCACCATCCGCCGCACCGCGTCGCCCGCAAACGTTTTTGCGTTTGGTTCCCAGTCGCCGGAAGCGTTGTACCAGCCGGCATCGAGGGTGGCCCACTTGATCCCGAATTCCTTCAGCTTGGGGATGGTGCCCACCATTTGCGCTGGAGTGACGCTCCCCAGGTACCCCCAGCCGCACCAGTTGGCCTCGAAGGCGTCGCTTGGGGGTTGAGCCGGCACCCACGCCTGGCGTTGCAGGATCGCCGACCACATGCTTAAGGGCTCGTAATAATCCCCGGCGAACACGGCGAGGAAGGTCCGCGGTGTTGCATAGCTCTCGCCGGGCTTCAAGCTTGTGCCGGCGTCGATGCGCACGGAAGCCGCCACACGGCTATCGTCGCCCACCTCGACCGGAAGCGAGAGGGTCTCGGCGCGCGGTTCCACGTGACCAATAGCCGTCCCGGCCGCCCGCGTCCAGAAAGCCACCACGGGAATGCCACCTCCCATGCCAGAGGGCGTGGCCACCCCAACCAGATTCGGCTGCGAGAAGTCTTTCGTCAGCAGGCTGACGTCATCGTTGCCCCACTTGAAGCTGGAGCCCTGGAACGACCACATCTGGAATGGGGATGCCTGGGTGTCCGTCAGCGTGGCATTGAGCCGGCGCCGCTGGAACGAGATCTGATCCAGCTTGACGGCCACCTTCCCCGCGTTCCTGTAGGTAATGGTCAGAAATGCCGCTTTGGGAAAGTCGTTGTAGACCTCCAGCGCCAGCACCTTCTCCAGGCCGGCGCCGCGCTGCTTTGCTGTGACCTCGATCCGCTTGCCGAGCGGTCCTATCCCGCCGCGGATATCGCTGATCTTCGCGCGGCGGAAATCGAGCGGGTCAAACCGAGCCGGCGCGCCGCCGCTCAGTAGCACGTCGCCGCCGCCGGCTTCGCCCTGCGCCGGATCGTCCAGCGTGAGCTCCTGCCCGTTCTTCACCAGGCGCCCTGCAAGGTAGCCGGACCTAAGCAATTCGAACACCGCCACCGGCGTCTTCACCTGGATGGAGACCGCCGGGTTCACCGCGACACTGACTACAGAAGCGCCGTGAGCACCCGGCAGCGCGCACGCCGCCAGTACTGTCAGAGCCACGATTCTCGTTGAGTTGCAGCGCATTGTCGATCTCCTCTACCGCGCGCCGGACCTGCGGGCCGCACGCGCAACAACAGGCTCTCCTTGAAGCCGATCAGCAGATACGGCGCCGAGCCCTTCACCTCGCCCAAAGACCCCCGGTGCCGATGGCCGTCTCGAAGGGTGTGCAGGTGCCCGAGGGAGACTATTTGCCGATGCCCGCCGTTGTGCGGACCTACGGTTCTACTTCTGATTTCCGGCGGTCAGTTCGCGAGCGGCGGGCCGCCCGGCAGCACGATGGGACTCGATCCCGCCGCATAGGGCCGCCGCGTCGCCGTAAACTTCGCGTTGAGATATTCACCCATGTAGAGCGTACCGCCGAAGGCGTCGCCGGAGACTGTACCCGCAAAGATGTACGGTGTCGAATCTCCGCTGCCGCGCTCGCCGGTGTTGCTGCGAAGTTTTATCTGGCCGCCTTCGATAGTGCCTTGCACGTCGCGCACGGAGAAGTCGCTCTTGTGCGAGCCGTTGACTCGGCCTCCGTCCTGCTGCAAGAACAGCACGTGCTGGCTCTTGCTGCTGAAGAACTCGACGTTGACGTCCCAGCGTCCGCTGAGATTCGTTTCCGGCGCAGCTGGCTCGGGTCGCGGGCTGCGCTTGATCGAGAGCACCTCGTGGATGCGGTCGGCCACGATCTTATCGTCGCCCGGCTGCATCATCCAGGCGGTGATCGAAATCGAGGTCTTCCCGTTATCGGGCTCGTGGCGGTTCCGGCCGCCGCCTTCGCCGCCGGCGAGTGCGATCCTGGGCTTGGTACGCGCCAGTTCTTCGGCTATTTCCTCGCCAGTGACATGCAGCTTAGCGGGATCCCAACTGACTACCAGCGTCGGGCTGTGATTCGAAAGCCCCATAGGCTCGCGCACCGCCGTCTCGATGCCGTCAATGGCCGATACACGCTTGGAGATGGTGTCCAGGTAGGAGAGCCACTTCTTCCACTCGGCATCGTGATCGCGCGTTACCCAGGCCTCCACGGCCGCGAGAAGACCGAGCATCTCCTCGCGCCCGACCTTGTTGTCTCGGCCCGGTCCATGGTGGGGCGAGCTCGCCTGCCAAGCCGACATCAGGATATCCTTGCGCCCCAGCAGGAGCCCCGAGCACTGCGGACCGCGGATCGCCTTGCCTCCGCTATAAGCCACAACCGTTGCGCCGCGCTCAAGGTGCACGTTGGGGATCGTGAGATTCTCGGCCGCCGCGTCCACCAGAACCGGAATGCCTCTCGGCTTGGCCAGCGCGGCTACATTCTCGAGCGAAAGCGGCCCCGAAACTGAGGGCCCCCCGGCAGTCAGGTAGACCATCGCGGTGCGAGGGCTGAGCGCATCAGCGAGTTCGTCCGCCGTGTCCACAACGATGATTTTGACGCCGATATTGCGCACGGCGTGATCGTAGACACTGCGCGAACTGCGCGGAATGACTACTTCGGTCTTGTCGAAGCCGGCGAGATCCGGAATGCGGATCAGCTTCTCAGGATTCCCGCCCGCTACACAAGCGGCGGTCACGTGTTTCAGACCCGCGGCGCAACCGGCAGAGACCATTCCCCACTCGGCGCCGGTCAACTCGGCCAGGCGCCGCCCCACCCCTTCGGCCAGCTCGTCGTACTGCACGAAATACCGGGCCGCGTACTCCATGGCCGCGCGGGTTTCCGGAGTTTCCACGGATGCGCCGATGATGGTGAACGTCCCGCGGCAATTGATGACCGGTTCGACACCGATGGATTGGTAAATCTCCGGTCCGGGTGTGAGCGGGCCGGTGGTGGCACCTTTGGCCGCAGGTGCGCCCAACAGCACGGGCCACACCAGCGCATTTCCAATTTGGAAGAGCTCGCGCCGGGTTGCCCCGCCTGACGCTTTCTTCGCAGATACTCGAGATTCCTCGTGAGCCATAAATCCTCCATGTCCTCGCGGTAAGCCCCCGCGCCCGGTTAAGAATGTATCACGCCCGACCACGGACCCGATTACAGCCAGTGGGTGAACCGTCAGCCAGGTTTCGTCCGAGAACGGACCCCCTCAGACCTTGTCAGGCACCACGAACGGCTTGCGGTAGTTGCGCTTGAACATGCGGTTGGCTTCCTCATCGCCCACGCAGGAGTAACTGGCGGCGTCGAATTGCAAGCTGCGGCCCAGGCGATACGAGATGTTCGCCAGGTGCACCAGCGTGGTCGAGATGGCGCCTTCGTCGATGGGCGCGAACAGATCCGCCTGCTTGCGGCTGCGCACGACCTCGATGAAGTTGGCCCAGTTGTTGCCGAGGTCGGCGCCGGATGGTCCGGGTGTCTGCTCGCGCCCTAGCCAGGTCTGGTATTTGCCGGAGTCCTCACTCCAGACTGCCATGTAACCCCTGGACCCGTAGAAAGTCACACCGACGTTTGAGCGGCTGGGTTCCTCGATGCCCGCTTCATGATTGGTGATCCAGTGCCGCACTTCGAAACTCATCATTTTCTTGGCGCCGCCGTCGTTGAATTCAAAGCTGGCACTTAGCG
>Ga0335070_10005331_pt1 | contig 15106 bp, 15 predicted proteins | sample Lox_Sample_13_FD_206722 | JGI IMG/M metagenome (GOLD analysis project Ga0335070, IMG submission 206722) | Soil microbial communities from Loxahatchee National Wildlife Refuge, Florida, United States - Lox_Sample_1.3 | ecosystem: Environmental > Terrestrial > Soil > Wetlands | place: USA... | reverse complement strand
ATATGATGATCCCCATGCGAGACGGGACCCGGTTGGCGGTCGACGTTTGGGTACCCGACGCAAAAGGGCGCTTCCCTGCTTTGCTCGGCATTGCCCCTCATAACAAATTCCTTCAGAGGCCGGAAGTCAGCGACGCCTGTCGGAATCAGCCCGCCTGGGCACCGCTCTGGTGCGGCCCCGCTGAAGGAGGGGATACGACATTCCTAACCTCAAGAGGATATGCTCACGTCATTGGGAACCTTCGGGGGTTTGGGAATTCGGACCCGGGTAACCCCTTTACTGATGAGGCCCGAAACGACCTCTATGACCTTATCGAATGGGTCGCTCAACAGCCCTGGTGTGACGGGAATGTGGGAATGATCGGTATCTCATGGTTCGGCAGAAAACAGCTGATTGCCGCCATGAAGAAGCCGCCCCACCTGAAGGCCATTTTCCCCTACGATCCGTGCTGGTTCTCATTTAGGGACATGTATCCCGGTGGGATGATCCACGCCATGCTCTTTCATCTCGGGAAATTCAGCGCGGAGATCGCTCATGAAGTAAAGTTGACCTCTCAAGAAGAGAAATTCTGGCAAGAGGCCTACCATAATCCAGACTACCGGATGTACACGGCCATGTTCAATGTCCTTGAACGAAAGGGAAAATTGGGCGGTCTATTCTTTAAGCACCTGATTGATCCGTATGAACCGGAGGACATTGAAGAACTCGAAAAAGAGATGGAAAAGGTCGGCATTCCCATGTACATCGGGACGGGATGGTATGCCTACACCTATAAGTGTCACCTTTTCGGCACCTTCCGATACTGGCAGAAGTGTAAGAATACCCCCTTCAAAAAACTTCTGTTCAATGGACCTGCTCATATCCCCAGACCCTGGATTGCCTTCCACGATGAGCTTCTTCGGTGGTACGATTACTGGCTCAAAGGGATCGATACCGGAATCAAGGATGAGCCAAAGGTGAAGATCTGGGTGATGGGAGCGAACCGATGGCGCTATTCGGAGGAATGGCCTTTGAAGGAGACCCAATGGACAAAACTCTATCTCGACAGCTGGGAGCGGTTAAGATGGGAGCCTTTTACGCCGTCGAGCAGAGACGGGATCGATGCCCCGGACTGTTTTGCTCAGATGCCCCTTTCCCAGACGAGAACGGCGCAGAAACTGAGATACGTGACGGACCCTCTTCCTGAGGACATTGAGGTCACGGGTCCTCTCTCGCTCCATTTCTGGGCGGAGATTGACCAGGAGGATACCAACTGGATCATCACCCTTAAGGATATTGGCCCGGATGTGTCGGTTCAGACGGCCCGTGAGGGAGAGATGGAGCGGCCGGCAGTGTTTGAAAGGGAGGTCACCCGGGGATGGCTTAAGGCCTCCCACAAGGCCATCGATGAGGAGAAGTCCCTTCCCGGCCAGCCTTTCCACCCTTATAAGCGCAGTACCCAAAGACCGATCGTGCCGGGCGAGATCAACAGGTACGATGTGGAAATCGCTCCGACCTCCAATCTATTTAAGAAAGATCACCGGATCTGTGTAGAAATTGCATCCCTTGATATACCGACAGGTGTAGCAGGAGACAGTGCGGTGGAATATATCTCCTATCATATTTGTTCCAGCAAAACGACGGTGCATAAAATCCATCGTTGTCAGCAATACCCATCTCACCTTCTTTTGCCGATCATACCGAAGGAGAAGGCGTAGCTACTCGGCGGGAAATGTCCATGGGCCTTTGTTGAATCAAGATTTGACATTCCAAAGGAAAAAGTTTAAAAAATTGTGAAAAAATTCATCAATAAAAAGGAGGAAATCAAAATGGGAAAGGTAAAACTTTATGATTTGAGTCATCCTTTTGGTGACAAGGTTCCTCTATGGCCCTATTTTGCCGATGTCAAGATTGAGCGCATGCACTATCATGCCAAATCCGGCGTGCTTTCACAGGTGATTACAACCACCATGCACTGTACGACCCATGCGGATTCACCCGCTCACGTGTTCGAGGGAGGTATGTTTACGGATGAGATCCCGCTGGAAAAGTATTACGGCACTGGAGTTGCCGTCTCCATTCCCAAGAAAAAATGGGAAAAAATCATGCCCGAAGACCTTGAAAAGGCGCGCCCCAAAATTGAAAAAGGTGACATCGTGATGATCAATACCGGGTGGCACCGCAAATACTCCGATAGCACTGAATATTTCTGCTATTCACCCGGTCTTTACAAAGAGGCCGGAGAGTGGTTGGTCGAAAAGGGAGTGAAGTGTGTCGGAGTTGATCAGCAGGCCCTCGACCACCCTTTGGCCACGGCCATCGGTCCTCATGGACCCGGCCCGCTGAGACCCGATGTCTGCGCGGAGTACAAGAAAGTCACAGGGCACGATGTACTGCAGGACTTCCCCCTGTGGGAACCATGCCACAATCTGTTGCTCCGAAACGACATTATGGGCTATGAGAATGTCGGGGGCGATCTCGACAAGGTAACCGGAAAGAGATGCACCTTTGCCGGCTTCCCCATCCGCTGGATGAAGGGGGATGGCTCTATCGTCCGAATCGTCGCGATTGTCGATGAAAAATAATTGAATACGATATCCGTTAGCCACGACCGGACCGGAAGGTTTAGGAAGGAGGCAATCGAATGGGAGAGAAAGTGAAACACTACCCGTTTTATATCGGGGGAGTCAAGCAGATTTATCCAAATGTCCATCCAGGGACGCCTAAGTACGCTTCTGCTGTGGTGGTTGGAAACCTTGTCTTCTTATCCGGGATGACGGCGCAAGATACGAAAACGGGCGCCTGCCTGACGGACACCATCACCGATCAGATGATCGTCTGTTTAAGCAAGGTCAAGGCCGCCTTGGAGGAAGTCGGGAGTTCGATGGAAAATATCGTCAAGACCCTGATCCTTCTAAAAGATGTGAAGGATTACCAGATGATGAGGAAGACGGAATTGGAGTATTATCAAAAGCACGCTCCTCGCTTGGTCGAGGAGCCTCCGGCGAGTACTTTCATGCAACCTGCTTCCCTGGCAAGGCCGGAGTTCCTGGTGGAAATCGATGTCACAGCCGTCCTGAAAAGAGACTGATTGCAAAATAGAAAAAACAGAAATAGAGGGAGGAGGAAGAAAATGAAGACATTAAGAAAGCTGTCCATGTTGATGGTGCTGGTTCTTGCCGGAATGCTTTTTTGTACCATGATCGCATCAGCCAAACCCATTGAATTGAGCTTTGGCCTGATCGTCCCTCCCAAACACCTCCGTTATCTTCAAGCGCTTGAACCCTGGAGCAAGATGATCGAAGAACGGACCAAGGGTGCTGTCAAGATCAATCCCTACTTTAACATGACCTTGTCTCCTGCCGCAGAGATGTTCGATGCGACCGTAGCGGGTGTCGCAGACATTTCGGAGTCCTACACCTTCGGCACCCCCGGCAGATTCGCTGCGACCGAGTACCTGATGCTTCCGGAGACAGGCTTCAAGACAAGCTTAAGCGCCTCCCGCGCGGTCTGGCATCTCTATAAGACCTTTCCTGAGGTAAGGGCAGAATACAAAGGGGTGAAGGTGCTCTGGCTTCATTCGGTTCCGGGCGCCAAACTGATGATGAAGAAGAAGGCGGTCCGCTCTCTCGAAGACCTGAAGGGAATGAAGATCGCTGCCTCAGGGGCGATAGGGGTTAAAGTTGGGAAGGCCTTAGGATTTTCTCCTGTCTCGATGCCCACGGGAGACATTTATGAAGCCCAGGACAAAGGGGTCATCGACGGGCACATCCGGCCGTCCGAGCTCCTTGTGTCACGGAGGCTGTTCGAGGTCACCAAATATATCGTTGATATGGACATGGGGCATGACCTCTTTTTTATGGCCATGAATCTGAATGCCTGGAACCAACTCCCTCCTGAAGTACAGAAGGTTTTTGAAGAGCTTTCAGGCGATTGGGCCGTGGACTTTATAGGTAAGGCACAGGATAAATTTGATAAAGAAGCCCAAGACGAGGCGATAGGAAAAGGGCTGGAGCTTATCACTCTACCCACCCAGGAACAGGCAAGATGGCGGAAGATTCTTACGCCGGTCCAAGAGCAGTATGCAGCGGAATTAGAATCCAAAAAGCTGCCGGGAAAAAAGATCGCTGAGGAATTAAAAAGGTTTCTGGAGAAGAACAAGTAATCCCGTAATTCCCAGTCATCCATAAGAGGATTTTGAAAGAGAGGGGAATTATCTGTTCCCCTTTCTTTCAAAGTGGAAAAAATAAAAACGGGGAGATCGATGAAAAATTCCGTAGAAAATGTTTTGGGGAAGTGTGAGGAGGTATTGACCTATATCGCCGTCCTCTCAATCTTTGTCATGATGTGCCTGACAACGGTAGACGCGATCGGCCGGTATATCTTCAACTATCCTATTACGGGAGCTTATGAGTTTACAGAAAAATATTTGATGCTGACTGCGGTCTATCTGGGAGCGAGTTATACGTATCGAGGGGGATCGACGATACGCATCACCCTCCTTGTCAGCCGAATGCCTCCCAATATTAAGATTGGGTTGAATATCTTTGCTCAAATTGTTTCAATCTGTTATGGTTTTTTCCTGGTCGTTCCCAATATTCAGAGTCTTTACCGGACTTATCTCCAGGGAACGACTTTGACTTCGACAAGTTTCCCCTTGTGGCCGCCGTATGTAGCGATTCCCGTTGGCCTCCTCCTAATGTCTTTATTTATGCTGTGGGATCTGCCAAAGGTCCCAAAGGGAAAGTCAGCCCTCTTCAACGAGGAAGAGTTCACGGATACAATGAGAGAAGACAATTTAGGGAAGGAAGGAAGCAAATAATATGGTCTTTTTACCGTTTGCCATTCTTATTCTGACACTTCTCATGGGGATTCCAATTGCCTTTTCCCTCGGGGGAGCAGGCATCCTCGGTATCTATCTCGTAAAAGGGGACTGGAATGTTGTCTTGATGATGATGAAATCGGCCACTCTGTTTATCGGTGATTACACCCTGACCACCATTCCCATGTTCATCCTGATGGCCTATTTTTCTTCGTCAAGCGGTCTTGCCAATGATCTTTACACCTGCGCATCGAATTTGCTGTCGCATATCCGGGGGGGACTGGCCATCGCAACCGTATTCGCCTGCGGGATCTTCGGGGCCATGTCCGGGGCCAGTGTTGCCGCTGCAGCCGTCATGTCGAACATCGCAATGAGCAATATGCGCCGATTGGGTTATTCCGAGGTCCTAGCATCCGGTTCGATCGGTATCGGCTCAACGCTCGTTATCCTGATTCCTCCCAGCGTCCCTATGGTTATCTATGGCGTTGCAACGCAGACTTCCATCGGCCAATTGCTCATTGCAGGAGTTATGCCGGGAATCGTCCTTGCTATTTTGCTGGTTATCTGCATCATGGTTTGGGTAGCTGTCAGTCCATCTCACGCTCCCCGAACCTACCGGGTATCATGGAAAGATCGATGGTTGGGCGTGCGTAGAATCTGGCCCAGTATTCTATTGATTATCATTATATTGGCCCTTCTTTATACGGGTATTGTAACCCCGACCGAAGTGGGCGCCATTGGCGCCTTTGTAGCCGCATTGATAGGTTTCGTTATGAAGCGCCTTACCTTGAAGGGAGCTTTGCACGCCATAAAAGAGACTATCCGTACATCGAGCATGATCTTTTTGATCATGATCGGGGCAAACCTTTTCGGTTACTACATGGCCATGAGCAGGATTCCAAACCACGTTGTCGAGGCGGTCATGGCTGCTGACCTGAACCGGTGGGTTATTGTGATCGGTATCACCGTAGTATACTTTGTGATCAGCATGGTGATGGATGAAATCCCTCTATTGCTGATCACCTTGCCGTTGTCTTTCCCATTAATCACCAAGGCTGGATTCGACCCGGTCTGGTTCGGCGTCCTTTCGGTCCTGATGGTTGCCATGGGGCTTGTGTTTCCGCCGGTAGGGATGGTTGCTTTTGTCGTCAGTGCCACGGCAAAAGTTGACCTGGTGAAGGTTTATCGTGGAACAGCGATTCTGATCATTGCTATCTTTTTGACGACGGCACTGGTGATGATCTTTCCGGAGATTGCCCTGTGGCTTCCGAGAACCATGCGTGGATAAAAGTCGCATGGCGTATAATGGGGGGGGAGCCCATTTAAGAAGGAGAAATTATGCCGCCTATTATCGACAAGGAAAAATGCAACGCCTGCGGCGTCTGTGCCGATATCTGTCCAACGGATGTCTTCCGGACCGGAGGCCGAAAAGAAGTCCCGGAGATTAGGTATCCGGAAGAATGCTGGCACTGCAACGCCTGTGTCCTGGACTGTAAGCAGTCAGCCATTTCTTTACGCATCCCCCTTCCGGCGATGATGCTCCATGTAGAAGCATGGGAGAAAATGGGTCAATAGTGTTTGGCTAATGACGTCCAAAGTGGCAACGAGGTCATTCTTGTTCAAAAGTCTTTAAGTCCGAAGCACGAAATCCGAAATTCGAAGCAATCTCAAATGACCAAATTCCCAATGTTCTAATCAAATGAAAGGTTAAGGAATTTGAATTCGAATTTGTTTCGGATTTCGGTTTTTTTCCCGTTCGAGAAACTGCCTAGTCCGAACGATCGTGTTAGAACAGCGTGTTTTTTCTGAGGATGGAAAGGAAAGCGAAAACCATGATTGATGTCGACAAGAAACCCATTGAGGCGGATGTAATCATCGCGGGGGGCGGAATCGGCGGCTTAATGGCCGCCATCAGCGCGGCGGATCAGGGAGCCAGCGTGATCATCGCCGAAAAAGCGAACACCAGGCGAAGCGGGTCGGGCGCAACGGGAAACGATCATTTCACCTGTTATATCCCCGAGGTCCATGGGAAGGATATCCAACCGATCGTTAGGGAGCTGATGAACAGTCTATTGGGGAACTATCAGGATCTATCCGTCGCTACCCGCTTCCTCGAACAATCCTTCGACCGGGTGAAAGATTGGGACCGCTGGGGAATCAATATGAGACCCCATGGCGTCTGGGAGTTTACCGGTCATGCCTACCCGGGACGACCCCGCATTTTTCTCAAGTACGCAGGGTCCAATCAGAAACAGGTATTGACCGATGAAGCGAAGAAACGGAGTGTCCGAATCGAGAATCACTTGCCCCTGACTGAAGTCATCACAAGAAATGGAGAGGTCATTGGCGCCATCGGGGTCAGCATTAAGGATGAAAGACCCTTGATGAAAATCTTTCGCGCCAAATGCGTTATTTTGGCCACCGGGACGGCGAACCGCCTTTACCCTGCCCCGAGTCCCGGCTGGATGTTTAATACTGCCTTTTGCCCGAGTAACGCCGGAGGCGGCCGAGCGATGGCCTTCCGGGCGGGAGCGAAACTCGTGAACATGGAAATCCCGAACACCCATGCCGGTCCGAAATACCTTGCCCGATGCGGCAAAGCCACCTGGATTGGCGTCTACAAAGACCCTTACGGCAGGCCGGTTGGCCCTTTCGTTACGAAGCCTACGAGAGAATTGGGAGATATCACCGCGGACGTTTGGAACTCGGTGTTTCCGGATTATCACAAGTCGGGAAAAGGGCCGGTCTATATTGACTGCACCGAAACCTCCAAGGAAGACCTCGAATACATGATGTGGGGACTGGAACACGAAGGCAACACCGCCATGCTGAACCACATGGCATCCGAAGGGATCGATCTCAGAAAACATCGGATAGAATTCATGAAGTATGAGCCCTTTCTGATCGGGAGCAGGGGCATCGAAATCGATCAGAACGCTGAGACCAATGTTAAAGGCCTTTACGCTGCCGGCGATGAAGTCGGGAATGTCCGCGGAGATATTGCAGGGGCGGCCACCTTCGGCTGGATTGCCGGCAAAAGTGCTTCCGAGAGGTCGAAATCAATCAACGATTTTCAGAAGGCGGAAGAGAGTCCTCTCGTCCAGGATCGGGCAAAGCTTTGTTCTGAATTCCTGCAGAGAGCTTCCGGCCCCTCGTGGAAGGAGGCAAACTTAGCCCTGCAACAGATCATGAATGATTATGCCGGCATCACGGTGAGGTCCGAGACCTTGCTCAAGGCGGGATTGAAATACTTGAGAGATCTCAAGACAAAGGTGAGGGCTGCATTGGCGGCAGATAATTCCCACACCTTGATGAGAAGTCTGGAAACGCTCGACCTGATGGACTGCGGGGAAGTCATTTTTTTGACTGCGTTGGAGAGAAAAGAGACACGGGGGCTTCATGTCAGGCCTGACTTCCCTTTCACGAATCCGCTGCTCCAGGATAAGTTCCTTACGATTCGCCAGGAAAATGGCCGGGTTCGAATGGAATGGCGTGACAAAAGGTAGTGAAATGATATATGATAACATTTTGAATGGAACGCGTCGCTTTTGCGGCGTCGAAAAAGAACGATCAAATTAAAAGGAGGAAACAGCGATGAAAGTGATGAGACTCAATGACCTGAAGGAGTACAAAGCACCCAAACACTTCCAAATGGTCGCGATGCGATTACAGGGGAAGGAAGAGACAGGCATCCAGAAGTTCTGGGTGGGACTCTCCCATTTTCTACCGGCCGGAGGGGCAGAATTTGACGCCTCCCCTACTGAAAAAGTCTATATCGTTTTAAGCGGACAGGTTACTGTGAAAACGGAAAAGGAAGAGCAGACGCTCAACCCCCTCGACTCCGTCTACCTGGCTCCGAATGAGGGACGCTCTATTATCAACAATGGAAAAGTTCCCGCAAGCATGCTCGTCATCATCAACTATCCCAGCTGAGAGGGTTCTCAGAAGCAACGGTACATCTGACGACGGAGGTGGAACATGAGAGTTAAGAAAGGGATTGAGGAGATTAAGAACCTTTTTGATCTGCGGGGTAAGGTGGCTATCGTCACCGGCGGCTCTGGAGGATTCGGCAGAGCGGCTGCGATTGGGCTGGCCGTTCATGGAGCGGACGTGACCGTGACCAGCCGAACCGTTTCAAGCCTTGAAGAGACCGCTAAGGAGGTCAGAAAACAGGGGAAGAAGGCCCTGCCCATCTCCTGCGACGTCACCGACCCCAAGAGCGTTCAGAATATGGTGGATCAGACGGTGAAGGAATTCGGAAAGGTGGATATCCTGGTCACCAGCGCGGGAATTGCCATGCGTTCGCCCGCCGAAGATTTTCCGATAGCAGATTGGCAAAAGGTTATGGATACCAACGTGAAAGGGACCTTTCTCTGCTGTCAGGCAGCCGGCAGGGTGATGATTAAACAGGGCGGTGGAAAAATCATCACAGTATCCTCTATCCGTGGGCTTCTGGGCCATCCGGGCGGTTATGCGGCTTACGGCACCAGCAAAGGAGCGGTTCATCTTCTGACCCGACAACTGGCGACCGAATGGGCCAAATACAAAATTAATGTGAATTCCATTGCTCCATGCATTTTCTGGACTCCCCTCACGGAACCGATTCTGAACGACAAAAAATTGTATGACATTTTTATGTCCAGAATTCCCTGGGGGAGAGCCGCAGAACCGGAAGATTTCATCGGGGCTTTGGTCTTCCTCTCTTCGGCCGCTTCCGAATTCATTACGGGTGACATCCTCTATGTGGACGGAGGGAGCACCGCCGGGTGATCCGTAAGTCGAGCGGATAGACGGACTTCGGCGTTCACTTTCCGATAGCGAAGGACATCTGTGGATATCCGATTCCGGAGAACGCGACGGATAAGCATCCATGGTCTGTGCGAAGAGACGAAGTTCAAAATAGACAGGGAGGAGGGATTCGATGAAAGCGGAGGACATTAAGAAGATCACTTTGCTTGGAGCGGGCATGATCGGCAACGGTCTGGCGTTGCATTTTGCCAAGGCCGGCTACGAGATCAGTCTGTACTCCAGGACTCAACAAACCATAGACAAAGCCATAGAAAGCACCCGAGCCAATCTCTCGCTGTTACTGCAAAAACCAGCCAGTTCGAGCGAAATAGAAAAGATCGTCGGCAGCATAAAAACGACCACGGACTTAAAAAAGTCGGTCGCGGATTCCCCGATCATTATCGAATCGGTCGCCGAAAACCTAAAGATCAAGCAAGACTTATTCAAAGAATTGGACGAGATCTGTCCTCGGGAAACAATCCTGGCCACGAACACATCCGTCATCAGCATCACGGAGATAGCCAGCAAGTCCAAGAACAGGAGCAGAATTCTGGGAACTCACTTCTGGTTTCCACCTTATCTCATCCCCCTGGTTGAGGTCATCAAAGGTAAGGATACTTCGGACGAGGTGATGGAGCTGACCTACCAGTTCATGAAAAAGGCCGGAAAGCACCCCATTCGATGTATGAAAGACGTGCCCGGTTTCGTGGCGAACCGTCTGCAGCACGCCCTGTGGCGTGAGGCCATCTCCATCGTAGAACACGGCATTGCCGACGCTGCCACCGTCGACGAAGCGATTAAGAACAGCATCGGCATCCGGCTCGCTGTTTTAGGCCCTGTTGAAAACGCCGACATGGTCGGACTGGACCTGACCCTGGCCATTCACAACACGGTTTTAAAGGATTTGGAAGCTTCTCCCAACCCCTCTCCTCTCTTGCAGGAAAAAGTGAAGAAGGGCGAACTGGGTTTCAAATCTGGCAAGGGCTTTTACGATAAATGGACCCAGGAAGATATCACCCGGGTCAGGGGTAATCTTTTAAAATATTTGATCGATTACTCGCAGAAAAAACAAGGTTGAACTATTTATCAAAATCCTAAAACTTCTATTGGAAAAGGAGGAACATTGAGATGGATAAATTAATTATCACTGCGGCGATTACAGGAAATATTACCCTGCCGGTGCAGACACCCCACCTGCCGCTGACGCCGCAACAGATCATCGACGATGCGGTGCGGGCGGCCAACGCAGGCGCCGCCTCCGTACATATTCACGGCAGGGACCCGAAAACGGCAAGGCCCACCACCGAGCCGGCAGTTTACAGAGAAATCGCCACCGGCATCAAGGCCAAAAGCAACGTCATCGTTTGCGTGACCACGGGTGGAACGGCCGATATGACGCCGGCCCAGAGGGCGCAAGTGGTTCCTGCTCTCAAACCGGAGCTGGCCACCTTTAACATGGGATCCATCAACTTCTCCATCCATCCGATCGCCGACCGATACAAGGATGAAGACTACAAATACCCCTGGGAGAAGGATTTTGCGACAGGCACCAAGGATTTCATCTTCAGAAACACCTTTGGCGACATCGAGAAGCTGGTTCAGATCATGACGGAGAACAATACCAAGTCAGAGTTCGAGGTGTATGATGTCGGCCATCTCTACAATATTAACTTTCTCGTCCGAAGGAAAGTGATCAAGTTTCCCATCTGGCTGCAGTTTGTGACGGGAATCCTTGGCGGCATCGGGGCCAACATCGAAGAGGTTGTGCATCTGAAGCAAACGGCCGACCGTTTGTTCGGATCCGAGAATTACGTATGGTCCGTCATCGGCGCCGGGTACCCCGCAGAGTTCAACCTGGCAACCTTGGCCATCATGATGGGTGGACACGCCAGGGTCGGTATGGAGGACAATATTTTTGTCGAAAAAGGAGTTCTGTGCAAGAGCAACGCTGACCTGGTCGAAAAAGTGGTGAGGATCGCTAAGGAGCTCGGTCGGGAGGTCGCCACTCCGGACGAAGCCAGAAAGATACTCGGCCTGAAAGGGAGAGACAAGGTCAACTATTAGGAGAGGTTTTATGAGGCATCCTTGTCCAACCGGACAGGGATGTCTCTTCATTTATTTTCAGAGACTTACAAACCAAGAATTTCACATCTCCTTAGATCATCGATGACCAAGCCTCATCAATTACCCCCGGAAAAAGTAAAAACTCTGGCTAGGGCTCGAGGAGACCTCTACGGATTATTGTCTTCCGCCTACCTTCAGATTCCGGAAAGCAAGGTTTTCGAAATCAAATGGGACCCTGCATCGGAAATACTCAACTCTCCCAAAGGGGGAAGTGAAAAGCCTTCCAGGGACCTCCAAAAAGGCCTGAATTTAGTCAATCTTTATCGTCTGAAAAAAGACCTGACCGATGGAGAGATTCTGACGAACCTTTCCAGAGATTGGACACGCCTCTTCAGGGGGGTTGTTAAGAATGGGATTCTTCCTCCCTATGAGTCACTCTACCGTCCGGAGAGGCTGCAGAAAAAACCCGCTCAGGAGATCAATCGCTTATTTTCCGAAATGGGAATTCTCGTCCCGGAGGAATGGCATCAGCCCTCCGATTACATTGGAGTGGAACTCGATTTCATGCGATTTCTTTGCGAAAAAGAATGGCGCCTCCGGAACGAAGGAGAACCCGATGCCCTTCGGGAAGCACTCGAAGCGGAAGAGTCTTTTCTTAAGGATCACCTCGCGCTCTGGATCCCGATCTTCTGCGAACACATGCTGGGAGAGGCTCAGGAGAACTATTATCTCGGCATCGCCCACCTCACGCTGGGACTTGTCGGATTCGATGGACTCTGGGTGCCTCGGCTCCTTGTCTGAGAAGTCCCCCCTACCCGCTTTCCACGACGCGCGTCCACCCTTTCAATCGTTAAACCATTTTGAAGAGCTTCTCGGCATTCTTGTGGTAGAATTTTTCGAGATCCGTATCACAGATTGGCAATGTTCCCAGCGCATCGAGAGACTCCTTACTGCTTTCAAAGGGATGATCGGCACCGAAAGCGATTCGATCTCCTCCTAAGGCAAGGTAGGCGCAGATTACGGCCGGCAGATAGTGCATGCCGCTGGAGGTCATGAGGAAGTTGTCTTTGACATAGTCACTCGGCTTTCTCAAGATCTTGGGCGCCAGCTCCGGATCTACCCAGGGTTTCAGCCAGTAGAAATCGATCCGGTAGAGCCAGAAAGGCAACCCCTCCCCCATGTGGCCGATGACGATCTTCAACTTTGGGAATTTATCAAAGAGTCCGCTGTAGATCAAACGCATCGAATGCAGCGCCGTTTCAGCTCCGAATCCAAAAGGAGGACCGGCCAGGGGGAAGCCATAATCCGCATAAGGCTTCAGAATGGAAGGCGAAGGCAGCGTAGGATGAAGATAGATGGGGACGTCAAAGCTTTCTGCAGCCTCGAAGAGGACCCAATATTTCGGATCGTCGAGATACTCTCCCCTCACATGTGAATTCAGCTTTGTCCCCTTCAAGTTGAGCTTTTTCACCGCGCGCTCCAGTTCCTTTGCTGCTTCGGCAGGATTCTGAGGGGCGAGAGCTGCCAGGCCGATATATCGGTCCGGGTATTTCTTGATGACTTCAGCCAGTTCGTCGTTGGTCTGCCTGGCCATGGCCGCGCCGTCCGCAGCTTCGAATTGCTCCACTCCCGGAACACACAGGCTGAGAACTTGGATGTCGACCCCTGCGGCGTCCATTTCTTTAATCCGGCTCGGTCCCATATCAAGCAGCTTTTCCTCGAGTGGAAAGCTTCGAGGGACTCTCAAGTTCGGTCCCATCCAGAGCCAGATATTGGACTGCCGGACTTCTTCTCTTGGAAAATCTTTTCGAGACCTTAGGTACCTGATATAATCCTGCGTATAGAAATGTGCTTCAAGATCGATCACTCTCATAACAGCCTCCTGTAGCTTTCAGTGTGATATAGTTGACATTTCCATCATGGTTTGTCAAGTTCTGGGCAAAAAGGCAACACTTCCCGTAGAGCCAATACGTTAGAAGGCAAAAAACTTTCTAACAGGGTTTACTTTTTCTCACTCACCCACTATAATACGCAAGGTTTGATGAATTTTCGATCTGCTCAACCGCAGGATGCCTCATAGGACTCATGGCCGGATAAGAAGAACAAATCTAAGGAGGAATGATGATGAAGAAGAGTGCATTTTTCTTGATCACAGTAGTCTTTGCGTTTTGCTTTTTCGTATGGGCGCCGCCCCTGAAGGCTCAGTCCTACCCTTCCCAACCGATTCAAATGATTATTCCTATGGCTCCCGGTGACACCGTGGACCTTTCCGGACGGGCTCTTGCTACGGAGATGGCGAAGATTTTAAAGACTCCAGTCATCCCAAACAACAAACCCGGCGGAGGTTCGACCATCGGAGCCAATTTGGCAGCCAAAGCGAAGAAGGACGGTTATACCATCCTCTTTGCCAATTCGAATATCTATTATGCTCCCGCCATGGATCCCGAAACCGTTCCCTATGATCCTCTTAAAGATCTCGAACCGTTGTGTCTGGCCATTTCCGTTCCTCTGACGGTCCCGGTGCAGGCTGAATCTCCGTGGAAGACTTTTCAGGAACTGATGGCTTATATGAAACAGAACCCGGGAAAAATCCGGGGGAGCTCTTCAGGAGTTGGCTCGGTGGGACACTTCAATTTTGAAGTGATCCAGTATGAAACAGGGAATGCCATCAATATGATTCCCTACAAAGGCGCGTCGCCAGCGATGGCCGCTCTTTTGGGCGGGCACGTCGAAACTTCCACGCTGTCGTTGAGCCTGATCGCCCCGCAAGTAAAAGCCGGGAAGCTCCGGATTCTCCTCATTTCGCAGAAGACCCCTGAGTTTCCCGATATTCCTACTCTCAAGCAGCTCGGGTACAAACAAGACATCATGTCCGTGCGATTTGCATTCTATGTCCCGGCAGGCCTCCCTGATTCGGTGAAAAAAGTACTCATCCCTGCCATTCAGACCGCCATCAAAGCGCCCGATGTGAAAAGTGCGGTCCAAAATATGGGAGCCGTTGAAGACTTTGTCCCGGGCGAGGAGTTTAAGAAAATGATGGCCGAGGAATATGGAATGGCACGGCAGCTGATGAAAAAGGCAGCGCCGCCCGAGAAATAACACCCTATTTCGCCCGCTTCATTTATGCTCGGGACGTGTCGAGGCGTTCTTCTGGACCGTGATAGTTACCGTTGTTGTCTTTTTCTGATTGCGGTAATCTGTTCTCCTCCCGCACCCCAGTTGTCGGTGTCAACCTCGTCGATCACCACAAACGTCGTTTTGGGGTCCTTGCCCAGCACTTCCTTTAAGAGGTCGGTCGCGCCTTTGATCAGGCGGGCCTTCTGCTCTGAGGTGACACCTTCCTTCGTAACTCTGATATTGACATACGGCATGACAGTTCTCCTTTCAGGATAGAATCGGTAGATTCTTCCATTGTAAACACACCGCGGGTAAGATCACAATTAAAATCTGGGA
>Ga0335070_10005329_pt1 | contig 15113 bp, 17 predicted proteins | sample Lox_Sample_13_FD_206722 | JGI IMG/M metagenome (GOLD analysis project Ga0335070, IMG submission 206722) | Soil microbial communities from Loxahatchee National Wildlife Refuge, Florida, United States - Lox_Sample_1.3 | ecosystem: Environmental > Terrestrial > Soil > Wetlands | place: USA... | reverse complement strand
CGATGGAAGCCGTATAGACCCTGTTCTCACCGGCCAGGCCGATGGCAGCCACCTGGGCGTTCGGCTCCTTCAGCTCCTGTCGAATAAGTTCGGCGGTTTCAACGGCGCCCTTCCCACGTAAATGAGAAGCATCCCGTATTTCCACCTTATCATTGTTTATCCATATATAGACCAGATTGGGAGACTTGCCGCGAAAGATGATTTTGTCATAACCGGCATACTTCAATTCCGGCGCAAAAAATCCCCCCATCATTGAATATCCCATCAATAGGGTCTGGGGAGAATAGGTCGTAACAATGGTACGATTAGCACCGGGAGCAGGCGTGCCGCCTAAAAGGCCGGTGCTGAATATCAGCAGATTATCCGGAGAAAAAGGTTCGGTCTCAGGAGGAACCCTATCCCACAATATCTTGCAGTTAGTACCCAGCCCCCCAAGATGAAGTTCCGTTAATCTTGGGTCAGTCTGCACCCTCTCGATGTTCCCCCGGGATAGATCAATTTCTAAATTATACCCTGTCTCTGCGTACCTCATTTTTCAGCCCCTCTAGCAGTTATGGCCTTCAACTGCGTAGTTTGTTCATATTTTCACGTGCGCCTGCTTTATATAAGAAAACATACCGTCCCTGTCAAGATGAAAGGCGAATTGATTTCTGATCGACGTGTTTAATAAGGTTAATAAAAGTGGACCGATCAAACCCGAGAGATTTGAAAAAGGAGAGCATATCGACCGCATCCCAGAGCACGGAGGTATAGACATCGCGAATTCCCCTTCTTCTAAAATAGTCGAAGAGTTTGCGGGCCATCGTGTGGCCGATGCCCGTCCCCATGTGACGGGGATGAACCATGATCACCTCAAGCCATCCGCTCTTTTCCAGACCAAATCCTTCTCCCTTTATCTCACCGATAATGAACCCGGCCAATTGTCCGTCTTTTTCGGCAACAAAACCAACCCCTTCCTGCTTTCGAAGGTGATCCTTCACCATCTGCTGGACCCACTTGCGATGGGCCTTCTTCTTGGTGATGACGCCGTGAATGGCAATAATCTGAGGGATGTCCTTGGCCATCAACTTCCGTAGCTTGACGCCCGGCATCTCTCCGGCCTTATTCGATGCGGATGATCTTGACATGCTTTCCTATCCACTCAGGAGGAAGATAGACCCGCCCGCTATTCCCGCTCTGTTTGACCTCTTTCTCAATCAGCTCTTCGCCGTAGATTTCAAACTTGGTTTTTCTGATGAACTGGGGTTCTTCCACCGAGGGGGAAATATCCGGGTTCTGCTCTCTTTTGCGTGCCATGATTTCAACAGGCCAACGGGTATCCATAATTACAAGTTAGTTACTATTTAGCTATAATGTATTTATAAATGATCAAAAAAGAGTTGTCAAGAGAAAAAAAACGAGACTTTTCCGAACTTTCGGCCAGTGATAGCCGGGCCGTCGAGGCCTGGAAATTGATCCTTTGATGGGTTAAACGGTTTTTTTTGGTAAACTTGGCAGTTCCATAAAAAATAATAGTGGCCTCCATCGAGGCATATGGTATAGATAGGATGTTGTGGCGGCACGAGAGTGGGGAGCCCTTGCCATTTTCCAGGAGGAGGAAATCAATGAAAACCAATAAAATCGACCATATATGTATCGCAGTGAAGGACCTGAATGCGGCAAGGAGAGTATGGGAGCCCATCATCGGTAAATCAGAACCCGACGATCCCTATACCGATGAGCTTGAAAAGATCCGCGTCGCAAGGTACTGGCTGGGTGGAATAGGATTTGAGCTCATGGAATCGACTACCCCAGATGGCCCGGTTGCGAAATGGATAGAAAAAAACGGAGAGGGGGTGATGATCCTCAGCTTCAACGTGGACAATACGAGAGAGGCTATCAAGGAGTTGGAGTCGAAGGGTTACCCCCTGGTCCCCGCTCCTGGGGGAGAGAAAACCAGACCCTTCAGGGACTGTGAATTTGCCTTCATCCATCCGAAGAAGATGAACAATGTGCTTCTCGAAATCATCGACTACAAGTGGGATGAGTTGAAAGAAAAATAGACGAACCGATTCCTCGGCGCGGCACTTCGAATTTCAAGCGTGCGGCCAACACTTCTTCGCCCTTTTTCGTCGAGTGCAACCAAAATGAATGAGGAGCGACAAGTCAAAGTTGGATGTTGCGGGTTTGCGGCGGCGCAGAAGAAGTACTTCGAACTGTTCAAGGTGGTCGAGATTCAGCAGACTTTTTACCAGATTCCTGAAATCAAAACCGCTGAGAAGTGGCGTCATGCCGCCCCTCCTGACTTTGAATTTACCATGAAAGCATGGCAGCTCATCACTCATGTGCCATCTAGTCCAACTTACAGAAGACTCCGGGAACGAATCGATCCGGGTGAAGCGGACCGATACGGCGGATTCCAAGCAACCCCGGAGGTCATGAACGCATGGAAGAGGACCGCGGCGTTTGCAAGGGCTCTGGGGACTTCGGTCATTGTCTTCCAGTGCCCGGCCAGTTTTAGGCCACTTGAACAGAATGCCCAGAACATGAGAGCATTCTTCACCAAAATCGACAGGGCAGGGTTCACTCTTGCATGGGAGCCCCGCGGCATCTGGCCTGATGAACGCATCAAGATGTTATGTCAAGAACTCGACCTGATTCACTGCGTGGATCCGTTTAGAAACGAAAGTCTTACTCGGGAGACCGACTACTTCAGGCTTCACGGCGTCACGAGCTATGTTTATACATATACGGACAAAGAACTCGATATCCTCCAAAATAAGATCAGGCAAAAACCCACCTATGTGATGTTCAACAACAACACCATGAAGGAGGACGCTCTCCGGTTCTTGAAGGTGGTTCACACATCTTCCCGGTGAAGGGTTTCACAGCCACATCTTCGAGGCTGTTGCTCAAAAACCCTTGACAGAAGGCTCTGTTTCTATAGATTCTCCGTACCCATCCCAGGAAGCAGAAATCAAAACTTACTCCTTAGATTTCGTCAGGATGATTTGAAAAATTATTATTTTACTTATGATTAAACTTGTAACATCATGAGATTACAAAGAAATTATTTTATGATTATTTCACTTTTTTTCTTGACATTTCCATATCTTGTGTTCTATTATATGTGCAATTCTAGATGTAGAAGTCTTATTCACGCCTAAAATGGCCGCCAAGAGGTAGAAAGGGGGATTCGAGAATGAGTTATCTTGTCTGCGATAAAAGGAAAGGAAGTCCGAAAATTCACGTTGAAGTCTGCCGAAGAAAATGCAAGCTCATCCAGGAATGCAAAACATACAAGGAGTTTGTCGATACTTCAGAGAAAAAAGCTGCCTGACCTCTTCATACCCCTCCTTTCTGGTTGGGCCGGTCCTTGAATGGGACCGGCCCTTTTTTTATGAGAGCTCCGGAAAACTATTCTTCGCTTTCTGAGAGCCCAGATCCCAAAGAAGGTTATCCAGTACCCCAATCGTGTAACCGATTCATAATCGATGTCATCAGAGATTTCTGTGCGTTTTCAGAAACCTCTTTTATCCCATGTCTCCCTGTTCGTATTGGAGGATGCTGAGGAAACAGAGGCTTGCCGTTTCGGCCCTTAATATCCTCCTCCCCAATGTTACCGGCATAAACCCGGCTCCCTTCGCCTCATCAACCTCTCCCTCGCTAAATCCTCCTTCCGGTCCGACAACAAAAAAAATCCCCTTCCTTTCCTGGGGTCTTTCCAATATTTCTTTCAACTTCACTCCTTCTCTTTCCCAGAGAATAAGCCGAAGGGAATCGGGTGTCGCCTTCTGGAGCATCTCAGGATAGTTTTGGAGGGGTTCAATCTCCGGAACCGCCCCCCTCCCGCATTGTTTGGAGGCTTCAATGGCAATTCTTTTCCACCGCTGATGACGCTTTAGTCTCTTCGATTTTTCCAAAAGAGGCACAGAACGGGAGGATAAAAATGGAACGATTTTTTCAACTCCCAACTCTGTCGCCTTCTGGATCAAGTAGTCCATCTTCTCCCCTTTGAGGAGACTCTGAGCCAAGGTGACTTCTAAGGGTGAATCCCCTTTTGAGGAATGAACATTTTTGACCCGGATCACAACAGAGGTAAGTCCTTCTTCGACGATGGTACCCTCGAACTCCTCGCCCAACCCATCGAAGACCGAGATCTCATCTCCTGCTTTCAGGCGAAGTACCTTCCGAATGTGTTTCACCTCATCCCCCTCAACCTTGAGCATCCCATTCTCAATCCGAGGTTGAGGAACATAAAATCTGGCCATCCTCGACTCCTCACTTATTCAAACATAAGTCCTCGCGGTCATGAAAATCCAAATGTGAAGCTCCCCGCCCACAGGGTGGGGCTTCCCGGAAACGAAGTTTCGTTCACATTGTGCCCCTTGACTCCGCGGGGCACGTTCCGGTCAAAGATTAAATGTCCAATGAATGACAAATGCTTATTAATCAGTCGATGATTATACGGACGCTAAAGACTAAAATTATTTCCGGTTTCTTCAATAATCCCCTCCCCCTTCGATGGGGGAGGGTGCGGGTGGGGGTGGACAAAAGCGATCTGGTCCATGATAAGTCCCCCCTCCCCATCATCCCCTCCCGCAGAGGGGAGGAGGAATTTTAGAGGGGAATAGGTTTAATCCGTTATGGGCTCCTTCGGAAAATTGGATCCCCATCTTTTCTGAACTTTGGACGTTGACATTTGACATTCACTTCTTTCACTTCTTCCTAAAGGTGAGGCAGACCCACTCGCCTTTTTGAGTGGTTTTGACCCAACGCAGGCGCTTTGTCCCCAGATAGTGAAGACGAATTCTTTCCTTTTCCTGCTCCAAGATCCCCGACAGGATGAGAAGGCCCTGTTTCTTGAGGTGGTTCAGAAGAGGTTTCCTCATCCTCCTTAAACTCTTGAGATCAATGTTGGCGACGACGACGTCAAACTTTTTGTGAAGCTTGCCAATGCTTCCTTTTCTTATCCTGACGATTGACGAAACCCGGTTCTTCTCAACGTTCTCTCTTGCATTCTCCACAGCCACGCCATCGGTGTCTATTCCCCAAACCTCCTTTGCACCCGCTTTAGCTGCAAGGACGGAAAGGATCCCTGACCCCGTTCCGACGTCAAGAACGGAAAGTTCTTTCTTTTTAAGGCTTTCTTCCAGTGCCTGGATGGAAAGGAGGGTGGTGGCGTGGGTTCCTGTGCCAAAAGCCATCCCTGGAGTGATGTCTATGGAGCTCTGGCCCTTCTTTAGTCGAATCCTGGACCAGGGCGGCTTTATCACAAATCGGGGCGTCACCTGGACGGGTTTAAAAAACCTTTTCCAGTTCTCACCCCAATCCTGCTCCGCAAGAGAGGCCGTCCTGATCTGTGTGTGCGGAATTTGAGGAGCGACCTTCTCCAGCGATTTCAGATAGCGACGAAGAACATAAAGAGCTCTCTTCTCCCCTCCATCCTGTGGAAAATAAGTCCTCAGCTTCTCCCGCCCCAAATCCCCCTCGATCTCTTCAATGCCTGTGGCTCCTTGCTCGATCACGAAGTTTGAGACCGCTTCTCCGAATTCTTTCGCGACGGAAAGTTCGACAACCAGCCAACGCTTCATAAGATTATCTCGGCAAACATGAGTTCAAACGATCTCTTCTAGGAACCGACTAACCCTCTCATTAAAAGCCTGGGCCGATTCCATCATCACCATATGGCCGGCATTGGGGAGGACTTCCAGTCTTGAACCTTTGATCCGGCGATGGAGAAATTCGGAATAAAGCACGGGCGTGAGGGCATCCTCCTCTCCGCAGAGAATCAGCGTCGGAAGATCAATCTTCTCAACTTCTTTCATGACATCAAATCGGTCGCAAGCTAAAAAGTCGCCATGGAGGACTCCCGGCCGACAGGTCAGCATCTGGGCAACTCCATCCTCGATCAAATTGGGCGGAGCTTTTCGAGAATAGGCATACTGGATAATCTTAGGAATGGTCTCTTTAAAGTTCGTATTGATCCCGTCCAGGATCGAAGGAAGAACTTTTAACCTTGCTCCGGTTCCGACTAATACGACCCCTTGGATGATCTCCGAATGGGTCAGAGCCAAGGTTTGGGTAATCGCTCCTCCCATGGAGTGTCCGACGAGAAAAACTTTCCTTATCCCCACCGTCTGCAAAAAGACATAGACCTCTTCTGCATATTTTCCGATCTCCTTTTCGCCCTCTTCCCCTGATGCTCCGTGGCCGGGAAGCTCGATAATGATCGGATTGAACTCCTTCTCAAAAAAACCTTTCTGACAACTCCAGGTATACTGCCCTCCCCCTGCTCCATGGATAAACAGGACAAACTCTCTTCCTTCTACAAAACCTTTTCTCCCCGTCCAATAACTGATCTGTTTCCCGTCGATCCGAACGATCGGCATGGGGTCCTCCTTTCAACAAAATCGAAATAGGAATCGATGGCTTCGAAGAGTTCATTTCTATCTTTTAATCCTGACAACATCGAGTGGAAGGAGGCACAGCCGCGGAGTCCCTTCGTATACCAATAAACGTGCTTCTGAAATTTTCTCACCGCCAATTTCTCGCCGTAATAAGCCTGCACCAGCGCAAAATGATGGCGAATCATTTTCCGTCTCTCGCCCAGAGAGGGAGGGGTGCTCAGACCGAATATCCAGGGATTTCCCAATGCCCCTCTGCCGATCATCACTCCGTCACAACCCGTCTCCTCCAGCATCTTCCTGGCCAAAAGGGGCGTGGTGATATCCCCGTTTCCAACGACAGGGATGCGGACGGCCTTCTTCACTGCCGCGATCAGACCCCAATCTGCCCGGCCGCCATACCCTTGAGCCTTTGTTCTGGGATGGACGGAGATGGCATCGACGCCGCACTCTTCCGAGATTTGTGAAATCTCGACCGCATTGACATGTTCCTCATCCCACCCCGATCGAATTTTAACGGTGAGAGGGCTTTGGAGTACGCTCTTCACCTTTGTAAGAATCTCTCTTACTTTTCCCGGAAAACGCATGAGATCAGCTCCCGCTCCGGGTCCGACGATCTGTTTGGCCGGGCACCCCATATTGATGTCAATCACATCTGCGCCCATGGACTGAGCGATCTGGGCGGCTTCGGCTAAGATCTCCGGGTCTGCGCCGAAGAGCTGGACAGAAACAGGGTGTTCGTTCTCTCCGATCCTCAAGAACGATTTCCCCTTTCTTAACAACCCATCGGCGCTGACCATCTCTGTAAAAGCCAAACTGCAACCGTGCTCCCTCGTTATTTGACGGAAGGGGTAATCTGTAATCCCAGAAAGGGGCGCCAGAAAAACAGGGTGGTCAAATTGAAGTTTGCCAAGTCTCATTCTTTCAAATTGGAACATTGGAATGATGGAGTACTGAAATTTCGGGTAAGATTTCGAAAACGATCACCATCCTGTTTGCTCTTCTAATCCCATTCTTCCATCACTCCAATGTTCCATTACTCCGCTATTTTTTTTCGCTCCAATGTTTCTTGATCGATTGAACTGCTTCGTCAATATGGAGAGGGCTTCCAAAATCGAGCCCCTCTTTTTTTAATCCTTTGAAGAGCTTGGTCAGGGTGGGTTCTTCCAGATTAAAACTTTCCAAGTCCGAGAATTTTCCAAAAATCTCATCCGGTCTTCCCCGCTCGCTGAGATCCCCATGGCCGTGCATGAGGTAAAGGATATCCGTCACTTCAGAGACCAATTCCACCTCATGAAGGGTCATGATGATCGCCACCCCCATCTCTCCGTTTAACTCATTCAACACTCGGACGAGGTCTCTTCTTGACTTCGGGTCCAACCCTGTGAAGGGCTCGTCCAAAATCAACAGGTCTGGCGACATCACCAGTGCGCCGGCCAAGGCGACCTTCTTCTTTTCGCCCCCGGAAAGGTAATGAACAATCTTTCCCTGGATGGATTCAATATTCAGCCTTTTAATAACAGCCCTGGCCAGCTCTTCCGCCTTGGTTTTCTCCACGCCATAGTTCAGCGGTGCGAAGAGGATGTCATCGTAAACCGTAGGGCCGAGGATCTGCTCATCCACGTCCTGCATGACGACCCCGATCCTTTGTCGAATTTTGGAATATTCTTTTCCGGGATCGACCCCGAAAACCCTCACACTCCCGTCCTTCGGAACCAGCACTCCGAGGAGATGTCTGAGGAGCGTCGTCTTTCCACAACCGTTGGCCCCCAGGATCCCGACCCTCTCCCCCTGGTTCACAATAAAATCGAGTCCGCAAATCTGCACCTTCGTCATATCCGGATAGACATGAGTAATACAATCAACCGCAACGATCATATTCCCTCGATTCATGACTACTCTCCCCTGTAATGAATCCTGTCTTTGAACCCTCGGAGCATCATGGATTCATACATTCTTTCACTCGCATCGATCCCGCGGATGATGAGATGGCCGAAGGCATTTGAAATATTGATCAAGCTCCTCCAGGGGTGCCTCCACTGAACCCCTCCTCTGAGGTAAAGGGCATGCTGGGTCTCCTCCAGGACGTTCAGGAGGATAAAAACCGATCGGTAAGTCAAGAAAAGGGCCATCACAAAAGAAGATGGAAGAACCCTCCCCAGTACAGAAAAGATCGAAGGATAAGGCGTGCACGCTAAAAGCAGGACAACCCCCGTAGACCCGCAGAGGACTTTTAAAAAGACAAGGAGAATAAAAGGGATTTGAAACCCCGAAAGAAAGATGAAAAGGACGGCAAAGATAAGAGGATAGAGTGTCAGCGAAAAGATCTTCTTCGGGACCTTCGCTACGAAAAAGAGGGTGAGAAGAACCACATAAAGGAGGAAAAGTCCTGGGAGGTTCTTCACGGTGACGATAATGAATAAAACGAAGAGCATCCCGATGATTTTCAGTATCGGTGAGAGGCGGTGAAGAAGACTCTTCCCTTCAACCGCCGAATAGTCTAAATATGAAAGTTGAATCATCGGATCTCCTTCGGATATTTTTCGTCAGCCTTCGAGTCTGAGTAGATCGGGTCTCAGTCGCCGGATATACCGGGCGACCAACACCGTGATAATTCCTTCCAATACCCATCCGATAAAGCCCAGCGGCAGGATAATGGAGATAAACCTTTTCAGGTTCACTTCTTCCTCGGGCACAGCCTCTGTTTGATGGGGTTTTTTCTCCTTTCCAAATTCGAACCCGATCATTCCGCCTTTTTCCTGATGGATCAATTCTTCATAGTGCGAGACCCCCAGACTGACCACTCCAATCATGGCGAAGGTAGAAATAGCAAGGGCCAGAAAGGTGGCCAAAAAAACGGCCAGGGTCAATCGTCTCGAGAATTTCCAGAAGATGCGAAAAAGAAAATACCCTGCCACTCCCTCGATCGAGAGGACAAGTGTATTGAGTCCGATCACGGTGATCCCACCATGGCCGAAGAGGGCCAGGATGACATTGACCACAAACGTCGCCAGAAAGATGAGAGAAGGTCCCAATAGTATCCCGGAGATGACCGTCAAGTTGACATGATACGCGATGGGAATAATCTCCACGGAAGCCCCCAGAACCATCACGGCGGCCATCATTCCCAAAAGGGGAAGGCGCTTCGTTAGCGCCTCCTTTTTCATGAATCGCAGAAGGATTGCCCAGATGAGGATTACAGCAATATAGCCCGAAACCCAGAGCCAAACCGGCAAAACTCCGTCCGGAAGATGAATGTGCGACATCGAATCCTCCCAAAGTCTTATGGTCTTGTAGTCCCAAAGTCTTGTCGTCGACTAAAAGACTACAAGACTAACGACTATCAGACAATGTTTGTGAGGGTTTACAACTCTGACAAAACCCATAAAAATTCAGTTCGTGATCGACCACCTGGTAGCCTGTAGATTCCGTCACCTTTTTGGACCAATCCGAAATATCACAGAAGTTCAATTCAACCACATTCCCGCACGCCTTGCAGACGATGTGGTGGTGGTGATTCTCCAATTCACAAAGCTTGTATTTGACACTCGACCCATTGACGATTTTGAAGACCATGCTGAGCGATTCGAAGAGTTCAAGAGATCGATAAATAGAGGTCAGCCCGATTTTTTTCTTCTTTTTGAGGAGGCTTTGATAAATTTCCAAAGGACTCAGGGGCCCCGAGGCGTTGGAAAGTTCTTGGTAGGTCAGGAGCCTGGGATGGCTTAAACTGAGCTTCTTCTCCCTAAAAACGTTTCTAAGAAGTCCTATATTCATGATGGGTTAAGGAAAGAATGAAAATATTTTCATAAGGATAAGCATTTCGTCCCATCTTGTCAAGATTCCTCCTCGTTCCTTCTCTCTCCACGGGAGAAAGGGGTGTAGGTGAGGGGAAAGATGGAGGCTTCCAACGAAGGTTTCCAGGATGATTTGTGTGAGAACACTTTTGGGTAAGCACTGGATTCCTGTTTTCACAGGAATGACGTTACATGACGTCCGAGGTCCGAGGTCTGACAATGAAGATCCAACTCTTGAACTGGAGAAGGTCCTAAATAGAAACGAGAAATTCATAGACACTCAAAGCGAAAAGTGCTAAGAAAACGAATTGAGAAACTCAAATTCTAAACAAGTCCCGAGCGGATGACAGCCGCCACATAGCTCGGGATTGAGAATTATGGCGTCACAAAGGATTTGAGAGATTAAAAATGGCCTACAAAAAGAAATCATGGCAAGAAAAGTTGGATGATAGCAAGGGGCTCCCCAGAGTAGAGCGGATCACGGAGAAAATGAGTAGCCGACGGGGGATCGGCACGATGGTGATACCCGCGCCGATGGAAGTTGACGAAATTATGAAACGAGTCCGTAAGGGAAAACTCGTTACCGTCAATGGAATTCGAAACATTCTCGCGAAGAAGCACGGGGCGACGATCGGTTGTCCGATCACAACAGGGATATTTGCGATGATCGCGGCCCATGCCGCTCGTGAGGCAATGGAGAAGGGCAAAAAGAGAATCACACCTTATTGGAGGACCCTGAAATCGGGTGGTGAGGTAAACCCTAAATATCCCGGAGGTCTTGAAGATCAAAAGTAACGGTTAGAGTCTGAAGGACACAAGGTGATTCAGAGGGGAAGCAAATACCTTGTAAAAGGCTACGAAAAACATTTGATCCAAGGATCAACCGAGCCATGAATCCCGGAAAAAGACATAATCGCAAGATCGTGGGGATTGACCTTGCAGGGAGTCCGAAGCGTGACACGGGTATCTGCTCGCTGAAAAAGGATACCATCACTTCTTGTACGATCCTCCATACGGATCAGGAGATCATCCATTATATAGAGAAAGAAAAACCGGCTTTGATTACGATCGATGCGCCCCTCAACCTTCCGCCCGGACGCAAATCAATCGAAGACAAAAACGGGGAACATTTTCGTCCCTGCGACCGTGAATTGCTTCGACGCGGTATCCGTTTTTTTCCCGTTACGCTCGGTCCGATGAGATTACTCACAAAGCGAGGCATTCACCTGAAAAGGTTCCTCACCCGGCGTGGCTATTCCGTGATCGAAGTTTATCCCGGTGCAGCTCAGGATATATGGCGTACCGGCCGCAAGCAAGACGGGCTGTCGAAGTTGCGCAAAGGGCTTGAAAAACTCGGACTCAAAGGGCTAAATAAAAACATGGGTGGCGATGAATTGGATGCGGTAACAGCAGCCCTCGTAGGCCAGTTATATCTTCACGGAAGAGCAGAAGTTCTCGGTGATTTCAAGCATGGTGCCATCGTCATCCCCTACCCCAAGAAGATGGCGTAACCTTTTTTTGCAACGGAATTCTGGAAGCAATCGGGCTGCCGAGGTACCTTGTCAAGAAAGGGCGATCATGATCAAGCGAATTTGCTCGGGTTTCCCGCTCACAGAAAATGTAAGAATCCCTGTTATCCTTAGTATCTTTCTATTATTTTTTCTCAGTGCCGCTTACGGGGCCGAAACATCTCCGGCCAATCGACCGTTACACTGGGCTGTACCCATTCAGATGGAAGGCGTTCCCAACCTTCACAAGGTATCGGAGTCGCTCTATCGAAGCGCACAACCTTCTTCTCTAGGCATGAAAAACCTCAAAGCCATGGGAATCGAAACCGTGATCAATCTCCGTTCATTCCATTCAGACCGTGACGAGATTGGGGACATTGCACTGGCCCATGAATCCATCTCGATGAAGGCATGGCACGCGGAGGAAGAGGATGCCGTAAAATTTCTCCAGATCGTCACGAATCCGAAACGTGGCCTCGTTCTTGTCCACTGCCAGCATGGTGCGGATCGCACCGGGACCATGGTCGCGGTCTACCGAGTGGCCGTGCAGGGCTGGAGCAAGGAAGAAGCGCTCAAGGAGATGGTGCAAGGAGGGTTCGGGTTTCACGGGATATGGGAAGATCTCATCCGGTGGATCGATGGGGTGGATTTTGAGAGAATCAAGAAGCAAGCAGGAATTAAATAAGGCAGAGCATCATAGGTCGATTCCTATTTTTCCAATACCTTCTTCAACTCTTTTTCATTTCTCACAGGCGGTAAACAGGTAAACCCTTTACAGACAAAGGTGGTGGGAGTTTCCTGGTTTCCCTTTTCTCTCAGAAACGGGAACCAACTGCCTTCGATCGGCTCTTGAGGATCTTTTAGGCTCAGAATTTTATTAGGAAGGTAGGTCAGGTGGATTTCTTTGAGCATCGATTTTGTCTTAGGATCGCTCTTTGGACCGACGACCCCAATCTCCTGGGGACTGAGGAAAAAGGAGAGGCCCGATAACATCTGTGCAAATCCCGAAGGATGCTGCTCAAGAAAGCTGTGGAAGAGATGGAGGATTTGTTCGGCTTTCTGTTTCAAAGATTCTTCCCCCGTCAGATAACTCAGTCTGATCATATTGGAGACGGCGACGGAATTAGCTGAAGGGATCGCATTGTCATAAGGGTTCTTGGATCGGGCGATCAAAGATTCGTTCTCCTTACCCGTGAAGAAAAAACCTCCCCTTCTCTCGTCCCAGAATTGATGAATCATCCTCCGATTAAGGTCATCTGCCTCCTTTAACCATTCCATCTCAAAGGTGGCCTCATAGAGATCGATCAGAGGCTGGATCAAAAAGGCGTAATCTTCTGAATACCCTTTGACCCGGGCCTTTCCTTGATTAAACACCCTTAATAAATGGCCATCCTTCCTCATCTCCCGAAGAATGAAATGCGCGACTTGGACTGCACCCTTGAGATATTTTTCGTTGCCAGTCACTCTAAACCCGTCGACAAAACTGGAGATCATCAGGCCATTCCAGGAGGTGAGGATCTTCTCGTCCCGGCCGGGCCTCACCCTTTTTTCTCTTTCAGAAAAGAGTTTCCGACGTCCTTCCTCCAACAGCTTTCCCAGCTCTTCAACGGCCGTTCCGTACAATTGAGAAACATTTTCAAAGCTTGAAGCGATGTTGAGAACGCTCGTCCCTCCTTCAAAGTTTCCCTCAATGGCCACTCCATAATAAGCGCAAAAGGGGGTCCCCCTCTCTTTGCCCAATACCTTCTTGATTTCGTCTCTGGTCCAGACGTAAAACTTTCCCTCTTGACCTTCGCTATCCGCGTCCTGAGTGGAGTAGAATCCTCCTTCCGCACCCTTCATTTCGCGAAGGACATAGTTGAGGATTTCCTCACCCACGCGACGATACCTCTCCTTACGGGTCGCCTGATAGGCTTCAAAATAGGTTCTCGAAAGCAACGCGTTGTCGTAGAGCATCTTTTCAAAATGGGGAATCAGCCATCGTTCATCCACGGAATAACGGTGAAACCCTCCCCCCAAATGGTCGTAGATCCCGCCCCCCGCCATCCTCTCCAGCGACTTTTCCGCCATCTCCAGTGCCTTTTTTGAACCCGTGCTCTTCCAGTAGCGAAGGAGAAAAGAGAGGGCCATGCTGGCTGGGAATTTCGGGGCGTTCCCGAATCCTCCATAGATTGGGTCGAATTGACTCTCAAAAGCATTAAAAGCGTTTGAGAGGACTCGATCGTTCACCGTTTCCTGAGAAGGGTGGATCTCAGCGATCTGCTGGAGGGCATTTTTCAGCTGGGCCTCCATCTTTTCCACCTCTCCTCGACGGGAATGATAATAATCGGAGACGACCACCAGAATCTTTGCAAAACCCGGTATGCCCCCTCGATCTTCAGGGGGGAAGTAGGTTCCGGCATGAAAAGGGATGAGGTCGGGAGTTAAAAAGACGGTCATGGGCCATCCCCCCGAACCGGTAATCACCTGAACGGCATTCATATAGAGCTCATCAAGGTCGGGCCGTTCTTCCCGGTCCACCTTAATGTTAATGAAGCGCTGGTTCATCGTTTCCGCAATCGCCTCGTTCTCGAAAGACTCCTTTTCCATCACATGACACCAATGGCACGAGGAGTAGCCAACGCTGAGGAGAATAGGCTTGTCTTCTTTTTTAGACCGAGCCAAGGCTTCTTCTCCCCAGGGGTACCAATCCACAGGGTTATGAGCATGTTGCAAAAGATAAGGGCTGGTTTCGTGAATCAGCCGATTCGTATATTTTTGCTCCATTTTCAACTCTCTATCGTATTTATAACTATTGGGAGAGTGAATGACAAGAAAAATCCTCGTCTCTCAGTTTCTGTTTGACTTCTGTGACCATAACGAGTAGGCTTTTATCGTCCTCCCGAGTCGAGGAAGTTTTCGGACTATTTCAAACAGGAGGCAGGGTCTCTCGGAAGAGGGGGATTCTTTAGCTTTGGTCGCTGTCAAACCGGGCTTATGAAAAAAGAACTTGGATTTGAGTTGGGCCTTTATGCTTTATGCATCGTGTTGGTAGGATCGCTCTGGCACAAACCGGTTATTCTGACAATTTGTTACGCTCTGATGAGTATTGTGGTGCTTGCGAAATGGCATTCGAAAAGCGATCTTCTCTTCTATTTTATCACCTTTGTCCTTGGCCCCGTCGGAGAGTCGGTGGCGATTTATCGGGGGGCCTGGGAGTATACAAAGCCCCTTTATTTGATTCCCTTATGGTTACCTTTTTTATGGGGGATTTGCGCCTTGTTTTTGAAAAATATTTCTGAGACCATCCTAAAGAAACCGTAACCCGTCGCCCTCATTCATCCGCTTGGTTGATCGCAGACAATTTCCAGGGGTTATTCCCCACAGGCCGCGTAAACGTCCAGTACTCTTCAAACTTAACAGGTTCTATTTTGCTGCCCGAG
>Ga0335070_10005327_pt1 | contig 15116 bp, 20 predicted proteins | sample Lox_Sample_13_FD_206722 | JGI IMG/M metagenome (GOLD analysis project Ga0335070, IMG submission 206722) | Soil microbial communities from Loxahatchee National Wildlife Refuge, Florida, United States - Lox_Sample_1.3 | ecosystem: Environmental > Terrestrial > Soil > Wetlands | place: USA... | reverse complement strand
CGGCTCGGTGCCCGCGATCGACATCGACACGCCGTGCATCACCATCGGGAAGCGCGCGCGGATGCGGTCGAGGAAATCGAGCGGCTTGCCGCCCGGGACGAGATAGTTCTCCGAGATGACTTCCAGCCATTCGACCCGGGGAGGCGCCCCTTCCGCGAACTCGCGGTAATGCTCGGGGCGAAGCCCCAGGCCGAATCCCTGGATCATCGGCTTACGAGACGACCTTGCCGCCGGCCTTGGTGCACTCGGCCGCGGACTTCGACGTCGTCCAGCCCTGGCCCTTGCAGCTGTTCTGGCCCTTGCACTCGTGCCCGGCGGCCTTGCACTCCGAGGTGCCTTTACAGCTGTTGACGCCGGCGCACTTCACGCCGCCGTCGGCCGCGCCGTATTCGCCGGCCAGGGGGGTGCCCGATGCGAGCAACGCCAGGGCGGCAAGCGCGGCGGCAGTACCAAGTTGCCTACGATTCATGGACTTCTCCTCTATTGTTGACGGGATTGTGGAGCTTGGTCGGTAAGGCGGGGGACGGCGTCCACGACTAGCACTACGGCCGGGGACGCCGGTTGGATGAGGGCAGCCCCTTGCGGGGCGTCGCCCTCCGGGAAGAGAATGCCTCGCCCTTTTGCCAACCACAAGGAGAACAGCGTGCGAAATCGTTACATTTCATTCGCGGCCGGCCTGGGCGTCGCCACCCTGCTCGCAACCGCTGCAGCCGCCGACTCGGGGAGCATCTACATGAATCCGGGCGAGATCAAATGGGGCGACGCCCCGCCCAACCTGCCCAAGGGCGCCAGGATGGCGGTGCTCTCGGGAGACCCCGGCAAGGAAGGCTACTGGTGCGGCCGCCTCAAGATCCCCAGCGGATACAAGATCGCCGCCCACTGGCATTCCACCGACGAGGACCTCACGGTGATCCAGGGAACGTTCTACCTCGGCGAGGGCGACAAGCTCGACATGAAGAACGCCCATGCCATCAAGACCGGCGGCTTCCACCACCTGCCGGCCAAGACCCACCACTACGCGTGGGCCAAGGGCGAGACGGTGGTGCAGATCAACGCCAAGGGGCCGTTCGACCTCGTCTACATCAATCCGGACGACGATCCGAGCAAGAAGGCGGCAGCCCCCGCCGCAGCGCCGAAGAAGTAGCTAGGGCACGAACGCCAGCGCCGGATGCGTGACGAAGTGATAGAGGTTCGCCGGAGCCGTGGGGCCGACTCCGGCGTCCCGCACGTCGAGCTCCGGCGTATCGACGCTCACGCCTAGCGCGAGCGGGACCATGCGGGGCGGCTCGAGACCGAGCTGCCTCGCCGTTTCTCCCACCAGCAGCGTTCCCAGCGTCACCGAGAAGCGGCCGCACCACGTGCGCCGGTATTGGTCCGGGTTCGCCGGGTCCACCACCGTCGCGAAGAATGCGCGAGCCTTCTCGGCACTGAAGAGCCCGCCGAGGGTCTCGCGCATGAGCCTGCGGTCGTCCTCGACCGCCTTGTCGAAGGCGCCCACGCCGCCCGCGCCGTAGGGCGTGAACTTGAAGTCCTCGCCGTAGTGCGTGCCGTCCGCGGAGATCGCGATGGCGACGTCGCGGCCGAGCCGCCAGCCGCGCTTCTTCATCGCATCGGCGAGCGCGCGGCCGAGCTGCGCCGCCATGTCGCCCAGCCGCTCGAAGGAGGCCGACGGGACGATGACGGGCACGATCTCCACGTCGGGACGCGCATGCTTCATGAAGTACGCGATGCCCTCGAGGCTGTGCTCGTTGTCGTGCGCCGCGTCGTCGCGCACCGCCATCTCCCCAGGGAGCGCGCCGATGAGCTCGTCGCGCAGCGCCGAGATGGCGATGTTCCCGTCGGGCGAGCTCCATGCCCGGTAGTCGTCGAACACGAGCTGGTCGTGGGCGCCGAACTTCCGGTAACGGTGGAAGACGCCCACCATCACGACGGTCTTCGCCGTCACGAGCGGGAAGACCTCGCGATAGACGCGCCCCGTGTAGATGTAGTCGTCGTGCGGGCCGATCACGCCGAGCACGCCGGGCGCGACCTTCGTGCCGAACGATCCGGGCGCCGGGCCCTGCGCCGAGAGGTCCCACACCTTCGCCATGGCCGCGGCGGTGCTCGCGTAGCCCACGGTATCGCGTTGCCCCCGGACATCCGCCGTCGAAGGCGTGCCCATCTCCTTGCGCACCTCTTCGAGCGTCGGTCGGGCGATCGCGGCCATCACCCCCAGGTGAGCACGACCTTTCCCGATTTCCCCGAGTTCATCGTCCTGAAGCCCTCGAGGTAGTCGGCGACGTCGAAGCGGTGCGTGATCATGGGCGTCAGATCGAGGCCGCCCTGGATCAGCGCGATCATCTTGTACCAGGTCTCGAACATCTCGCGGCCGTAGATGCCCTTGATGACGAGGCCCTTGAAGATCACCTGCGTCCAGTCGATGGCGGTCTCCGGCGGCGGAATGCCCAGCAGCGCCACCTTGCCGCCGTGGTTCATGACGTCGAGCATCTGGCGGAAAGCGGCCGGCGCGCCCGACATCTCGAGGCCCACGTCGAAGCCCTCCACCATGTTGAGCTTCGGCATCACGTCGCGAACCGATTCCTGCGCGACGTTCACCGTGCGGTGCGCGCCCATCTTCTTCGCGAGCTCGAGCCGGTAGGGATTGGTATCCGTGACGACGACGTGGCGCGCGCCCACGTGCCGGCAGATCGCGGCGGCCATGATGCCGATCGGGCCCGCGCCCGTGATCAGCACGTCTTCGCCCACCAGGTCGAACGAAAGCGCCGTGTGCGCCGCGTTGCCGAAGGGATCGAGGATCGCCGCGATCTCGTCGGGGATGTCGTCGGGGATGGGGAACGCGTTCACCGCGGGAATCACGAGGTATTCGGCAAAGGCGCCGGGGCGATTCACGCCCACGCCCACCGTGTTGCGGCACAGGTGCCTGCGGCCCGCGCGGCAGTTGCGGCAATGGCCGCACACGATGTGCCCTTCGCCCGAGACGCGCTGGCCGATCTTGAGTCCCCGCACCTCGTCGCCCATCGCCTCCACGGTGCCCACGTACTCGTGGCCCACGTGCATCGGGACCGGGATCGTCTTCTGCGCCCACTCGTCCCAGTTGAAGATGTGCATGTCGGTACCGCAGATCGCGGTCTTGCGGATCTTGATCAGCACGTCGTTGGGACCGACGGCCGGCTTCGGGGCATCGGTCATCCAGATGCCCGGCTCTCGCTTGGTCTTGGCTAGCGTTCTCATGTCCGTATTGTAGCTATGCGGGAATGACGTTCAGCTTCTTCCCGACCTTCGCAAACGCCGCCACCGCGCGGTCGATATGTTCCGGCTCGTGCGCCGCCGACATCTGCGTGCGGATGCGCGCCTGGCCCTTCGGCACGACCGGGAACGAGAAGCCGATCACGTAGATTCCTTCCTTGAGCAGCTCGTTCGCCATGTTCTGCGCGAGCGCGGCATCGCCCAGCATCACGGGGATGATGGGGTGCCCGGCGCCGGCTAGCTTGAAGCCCAGCTTCGTCATCTCGCGCCGGAAATGCTCGGCGTTGCGCGTGAGCTTTTCGCGCAGGTGGTTGCTTTGCTGCAGCAGGTCGAGCACGCGGATCGAGGCGTGCGCGATGGCGGGCATGAGCGTGTTCGAGAAGAGGTAGGGACGCGAGCGGTTGCGAAGCCACGCGACCACTTCCTTCGGCCCCGCCGTGTACCCGCCCGAGGCGCCGCCCAGCGCCTTGCCGAGCGTGCCGGTGAGGATGTTCACGCGGCCCATCACGCCGCAATGCTCCGGCGTGCCGCGACCGTGCGCGCCGACGAAGCCCACCGCGTGGGAGTCGTCCACCATCACCATCGCGCCGTGCTTCTCGGCGAGTTCGCAGACCGCCGGCAGGTTCGCGATGATGCCGTCCATCGAGAAGACGCCGTCGGTGGCGACCAGCATGTAGCGGGATCCGTCCGCCTTCGCCTGCTTGAGCTGCGCCTCGAGGTCGGCCATGTCGTTGTTGGCGTAGCGATAGCGCCTGGCCTTCGACAGCCGCACGCCGTCGATGATCGAAGCGTGGTTCAGCGCATCCGAGATGACCGCGTCCTCTTCGCCCAGGAGCGTCTCGAAGAGGCCGCCATTGGCGTCGAAGCAGGAGCCATAGAGGATCGCGTCCTCGGTGCCGAGGAACTTCGCGATGCGGGCCTCGAGCTCGCGGTGCACGTCCTGCGTGCCGCAGATGAAGCGCACCGAGGCCATGCCGTAGCCATGCTTCTCGATGCCCTCCTTCGCCGCCGCCTCGATGTCGGGGTGGTTCGCCAGCCCGAGGTAGTTGTTGGCGCAGAAGTTGAGCACCGATCCGCCGCCTTGCACGTGGATCTGCGCGGACTGGTCCGAATCGATCACCCGCTCGTGCTTGTAGAGGCCGGCCGATTCCAGGCCGGCCAGCTGGGTGGAGAGGTGGGAGAGGAAGTCGGGGGTCATGGGCGCTATTGTCGCCTATGGCCGCCGGACGGATCTGCCGCCTCAGTGATTGAGGATCTGGCTCAGGAACAGCTTCGTGCGCTGGTGCTGGGGATGGTTGAAGAACGCTTCGGGCTCGTTCTCCTCCACGATCTGGCCCTTGTCCATGAAAATCACGCGGTTCGCCACGGTCTTCGCGAATCCCATCTCGTGAGTGACGCACAACATGGTCATGCCCGTATCGGCCAAGCCCACCATGACGTCCAGCACCTCCTTGATCATCTCCGGGTCGAGCGCCGAGGTAGGCTCGTCGAAGAGCATCACCTTCGGGCGCATGCAGAGGCTGCGCGCGATGGCCACCCGCTGCTGCTGCCCGCCGGAGAGCTGGCCCGGGTATTTCTTCGCCTGGTCCGGGATGCGCACGCGCTCGAGGTACTTCATGGCCGACTCCTCGGCTTCCTTGCGCGGAGTCTTGCGCACCCAGATCGGCGCGAGCACGCAGTTCTCCAGCACGGTGAGGTGCGGGAAGAGGTTGAAATGCTGGAACACCATGCCGACCTCGCAGCGGATGCGCTCGATGTTCTTCAGGTCGTCGGTGAGCTCCACGCCGTCCACCACGATGCGCCCCTGTTGATGCGCCTCGAGGCGATTGATGCAGCGGATCATGGTGGATTTCCCCGAGCCCGAGGGGCCACAGATGACGATGCGCTCGCCCTTGGCCACCGCGAGGTTGATGTCCTTGAGCACGTGGAAGCTCTCGTACCACTTGTGCACGCCGGCGAGACCCACCATGGGCTCGGTCGGGGTCGTGGCGGCGGGCTGGGCATTGGTCATGGCGAATCCCTCGCGTTCAGTGCTTGTGGCCGGTCTGCAGCCGTTTCTCGAGGCGCTGGCTGTAGCGCGACATGCTGAAGCAGAAGACCCAGTAGACGCAGGCGGCGAACACGTAGCCCTCGGTCGAATACCCGAGCCAGTTCGCGTCCGAGTTGGCGGCCTGGATGGTTCCCAGCAGGTCGAACAACCCGATGATCAGCACGAGGCTCGTGTCCTTGAACAGGCCTATGAACGTGTTCACGATGCCGGGGATCACGATCTTGAGCGCCTGCGGCAGCGTGACGAGGAGCGTGGATTTCCAGAAGCCGAGACCCAGCGCCGCCGCCGCTTCGTATTGGCCCTTCGGCACGCCCTGCAGGCCGCCGCGCACCACCTCGGCCATGTAGGCGGACGCGAACAGCACCACGCCGATCAGTGCGCGCAGCAGCTTGTCGAAGTTCAGGCCTTCGGGCAGGAAGAAAGGCAGCATCACCGACGACATGAAGAGGACCGTGATGAGCGGAACGCCGCGAACGATCTCGATGAAGACCACGCAAAGCGCCTTGAGCACGGGCATGTGCGTGGCGCGCCGGCCGAGCGCGAGCAGGATCCCCAGCGGAAGCGCCGCCACCATCCCGACCACGGCGATGACCAGGGTGAGCGAAAGACCACCCCAGTTGCTGGTCTCGACGTAGGGCAGCCCGAAGCGCCCGCCCAGCAGCAGGAAGAACGCGATGACCGGATAGCCCACGATGATCGCGAGGGCGAGCCACGGCTTGCCGGGAAAACGCTTCACGAAGAGCGGCGCCATCAACGCGACCAGCAGGCCCAGCGCCGCGTTCACCCGCCATTGCTGCGCGGCGGGATAGAAGCCGTAGAAGAACTGGTTGAGGTGCGCGTGGATGAACACCCAGCACGCGCCGACCCGGGAGCAGTCCTGGGTGCGGCTTCCCGACCAGTCGGCGTCGATGAAGGCCCACCTTGCGAACGGGGGGACGAGCAGGTAGAGAAGGTAGATCGCGAGCAGCGTGAGCGCGCTGTTGAGCGGCGAGTCGAACAGGTTGCGGCGCAGCCACCCGATCGCGCCCGTCGTAGCGGCGGGCGGCGGCAGGTCCGGGGTGACCGGGGCGGCCGAAGCCATTCAGCGCTCGACCAACGCCACGCGGGCGTTGAACCAGTTCATGAACAGCGAGATCACGAGGCTGATCACGAGGTAGACCGCCATCGTCATCGACATTACCTCGACTGCCTGCCCGGTCTGGTTGAGCGTGGTCCCCGCGAAGAGCGAGACCAGGTCCGGGTAGCCGATGGCGGTGGCGAGCGACGAGTTCTTGGTGAGGTTCAGGTACTGGCTCGTGAGCGGCGGGATCGTCACGCGCATCGCCTGCGGTATCACCACCAGCCGCAGCGTTCGCGCGCGCGACAGTCCCAACGCGCCCGCCGCCTCGGTCTGCCCGTGCGAGACGGAGAGGATGCCGGCGCGGACCACCTCGGCGATAAAGGCGGCGGTATAGATGGACAGCGCGAGCAGGAGCGCCGCGAGCTCCGGGATCACCGCCACGCCGCCGGTGAAATTGAACCCCTCGAGCTCGGGCTTCGACAGCTCGAGCGGGCGGCCCGTCGCGAAGAACACCGCGAGCGGCAGCAGCACCAGGATCGCGAGGGAGGTCACGAACGACGGGAATATCTGCCCGGTGAGCGCCTGGCGGCGGCGCGCCCAGCGAACCAGGAAGATCACCGCCACGATGGCCACGGCGAAGGCGACCAACGTCCAGGCGAATCCCTCCTTGGGCTCGGGCCACGGCAGGAAGAGCCCGCGCAGCGTGAGGAAGACGGAATCGCCGAGGTGGATCGCTTCGCTGGGCGGCGGCAGGTTCAGGAACACCGCGAAATACCAGAACAGGATCTGCACGAGCAGCGGCAGGTTGCGGAAGGTCTCCACGTAAGCCGCCGCGAGCGTCGAGACGAGCCAGTTGCGCGACAAGCGCGCGATGCCGACGACGAACCCGAGGATCGTCGCGCAAACGATGCCGAGCCCCGAGACGAGCAGCGTGTTGAGCAAACCCACCACGAACGTGCGCCCGTACGACGACGACTCGTCGTACGGGATCAGCGTGAGGTTGACCGCGAAGCCTGCGCGGTTCTTCAGGAAGTCGAACCCCGTCGAGATGCCGCGCGCGTCGAGGTTGTGCAGCAGGTTGCGGACGAGGTAGATCCCGGCCGCGATCACGCCGGCGCTCACCAGCACCTGGAAGACGATCGCCCGGACCTTGGGATCGTTCCAGAAGGGCGGCTTGGCTGGGGTCACGCCGGAGCCCCGCGATCTCGGCCGGTGCGGCTATTCCCTAGCGGATCGGCGGCGCGTACTGCACGCCGCCCTTGTTCCACAGGGCGTTCAGCCCCCGGGCGATCTTGAGCGGGCTGTCGGCCCCGACGTTCGCCTCGAAGATCTCCCCATAGTTGCCGACCTGCTTCACGACCTGGTAGGCCCAGTCGTCCGGGATGCCCAGCCCGTGCTTCACCGCTTCGCTTCCGACCAGGCGCTTCACGTCGGGAACGACGCTCGACTTCTTCATCTCGTCGATGTTCTTCGAGGTGACGCCCAGGTCCTCCGCGTCGATCATCGCGAAGAGGCTCCAGCGCACCACGTTGAACCATTCGACGTCGCCCTGGCGCACGGCCGGCCCGAGCGGCTCCTTGGAAATCACCTCGGGCAGCACGATCGCGTCATCCGGCTTGGCGAGCTTGATGCGCAGCGCATAGAGTTGCGACTGGTCGCTCGTGAGAACGTCGCAGCGCCCCGCCTCGAAGCCCTTCACGGTCTCGTCCGAGGTGTCGTACACCACGGGCTTGAACTTCATCTTGTGCGAGGTGAAGTAGTCCTGGAGGTTGAGCTCCGTCGTGGTGCCCGAGCCCACGCACACCGTGGCGCCGTTCAGCTTGAGCGCGCTCTTCACGCCGAGCTTCTTCTTCACGAGGAAGCCCTGCCCGTCATAGTAGGTGACGCCGGTGAAGCTGATGCCCAGGCTGCCGTCGCGCACCACCGTCCAGGTGGTATTGCGCGAGAGCACGTCCACTTCGCCAGACTGCAGCGCCGTGAAGCGTTCCTTGGCGGTGAGGGGCGTGTACTTCACCTTGGTCGCGTCGCCGAAGACCGCCGCGGCGATCGCCCGGCACACGTCCACGTCGATGCCCTTCCAGACGCCTTTCTCGTCGGCGACGGAAAACCCGGCCAGGCCGGTGTTCACGCCGCACTGCACGAACCCCTTTTTCTTCACCGCGTCGAAGGTCGCTCCCGCCTGGACCGAGCTCGCCGCGATGCAAAGCGCCAGGGCGGACACGGTGGTCACCACGATGCGCATCTTCATCACACCCTCCTTGTGTTGTCGTTCGGGGAAAGCACGGACTTGTTCGGGGCCATCCTACCACCGGCGGTCGGCGGGCAAAGGCGGCGTCGCGATCGCCGGGCGGGCAAATTCGACTTCCGAAAATGGCTGGACTCGGACCGGCTCCGGGGCCAGGATAGGCACACGCCATCCAGGAGCCGAACCATGTCCTTCCGTGTTCGCGGGCCGCACGCCGCCGTGGGGGAGGAGCTGCTGCTCATCGACTACGAGCACCAGCCCGGCGACAGCCCCCATCGCTCGAGGCACGCGACCTACGGCGGGTGAGCGTGCGCGCCTGGTGATTTATCGCATGGCCGCGGCGGCACCGGCGGCCGCTTTGGCTGTCCAACGGTCATGAAGAAAGCGCCCACTCCGCCGCCGCCGATCAGCGATACGCGCCTCAACCCGCACCCGGATCCGAAGGATCCCGCGCACGAGGACTGGGTGGTCGACGAAGCCGACGACGAGAGCTTTCCGGCGAGCGATCCCTCTTCGGCGACGCAGCCCAAGGGCAAGCGCGACCAGCGCAAGGGCTAGCGCGCGGCGGCCTTTTCGAGGGTCTGCCAGGTTCGCGTCGTCTGGTCCTTGCCGAACGCCTGCTGCAGCAAGGCCATGAAGACCGGGCCCTTCGGCGTGCGCGTGTAGGCGCTGAACACCGTGCGGTCCTCGATCCTGAGGATGCTCGCGCCATCGCGCTCGATCGGGAGCTTCACCTTCGGCGGCACCTCGCGAACGAAGGTGACGATGCGCTTGGCGTCCTTCGCGACTTTCACGCCGCGATAGGGGTCGGACTCGAGCATCTTCTTCAGCTCGTCGATCGGGTGCACGAAGGTCATGAACTCGCGGCCGAGCGTCTTGCGCATGGCGGCCTCGGCCTTCTTCTCGAGCGCCGCATTGGAAGATGCCCGCGCATCGAAGATCACGTTGCCGCTGCCAAGCAGCGTGACGACGTTCGTGAATCCCGCCGCCTCGAACGCCCGCCTGAGCTCGGGCATCTTCGCGTTGGTGGGCATCACGCCTCGAAGGAATGCGGCGTAGCGCGGCATGCAAATGTCATCCCGGATGTCGCAGCGGCGACAATAGTCCGGGATCCACGTCGGGCGCAATTCCTTTGCTTCCCGGGGGCCGCGATGGGTTCATGCCTGTCGCCGATCGGCGACGCGGTCACATATGGCTACACACGTCGAGAACTTCGCGGCGAGAATGGGGGCCGAACAAGGTGCACGCATCCCATAACTCGAAGGAGTACTCGCCATGATCGTACGACCGCAGATTCTCGTGCCCCTGTTCGCGGTGACCGCCGCATTCGCGGTGAAGGGATTCGCCGACGAAGCGACCTACAACGCCGATGCGAATTCGAATCCGCCCGCGGTGACGCAACCGGATGCGGCCGCGCCCGCACCAGCGCCGGTGGAGGTGCGCACTTCGCCGCAGGTCTACCAACCGGTGGCCGCGCAGCCCATGCCCGAGGAACGCTCGACCACAACGGTGACGGCGCAGCGCCGCACCCCCGATGAGCTCATCACGGAAGACGTGGTGAAGGCGATCCAGGCCGAGCCCAACATCTCGGGCAACGTGGGTGTGGAGACCTACCAGCGCGTCGTGACGCTCACGGGCCGCGTCACCAGCCAGGGCCAGGTGGACCGCGTCGGCCGCGCCGCGATGAAGGTCGTGGACCGCGACGTGGAAGTGCACAACCTCGTGAGGTCGAAGCTCGAGATCTAGGCAGCGAATGCTGTGCCGGCCGCCTGCGGGAGCATGGAGCACCCGCCGGCGGCCGTTTTCATTTCCGCTCAGGCGGGCAGGCCGCTCAGGCGCAGCACGTTCATCCGGCGCAGCCGGTCGGCCATCACCTTCATGATCTGGATCGAGAAGTAGGGCGTCTGCTGGACCATGAAGAGGAAGCGTTTCTCGCTCACCGTCGCGAGCGTGACGGGGGATTTCGCGATGGCGGTGGCGATGCGCGGGGCCTGGTCGATCAACGCCATCTCGCCGAACGGGTCGCCCGGCCCCAGCGTCTCGATCACCTCCTCGCCCAGCACGATATCCACCTCGCCCTTGAGGAGGACGTACATCTGGTCGGCCGCCTCGCCCGAGCGGAAGATCGTTTCCCCCGCCGCGAAGGACACGGTATCCGCCTCGTTGTTGAACATCTCGAGCTTGACGCCCATCGCCGTGCCCTCCCGGTTATGACGGGAACGTTACGGGCCGCAGATGACGAATGGATGACTGGATTCCCGACAGTAGCCGCAAATGCGGCGCCGGGGATGACACCGCGCTCAGCTATCCAGCGACCCCAGGAAGTCCGCCTTGCCGAGCTCCACGCCGTTGTGGCGCAGGATGTCGTACGTCGTCGTGCAGTGGAAGAAGACGTTCGGGAGGACGCGCGTGAAGAGGTACTTCTGGCCCGGCCAGGTCCTCGTATCCTTTTGCGCGGGGAAGGTGACCATGCGGCTGCCGTCGTCGAACTGCTCGGGCTTGAGGGTCTTGAGATAGTCGATGGTCTTGCGGCAGCGCTCGATGAGCTCGGGGAACGTGCTTTCGTTGTCGTCGTACTTCGGCGCCTCGACCTGCGCAAGGCGCGCCGTGCCGGCCTTGCCGACGTCGGATGCGATCTGCACCTGCTTCACGAGCGGCAGCATGTCCGGGTAGAGCCGGCTCTGGATCAGCACCGAGGGCTCGATCTTCCTCGCTTCCGCGTGGGCCGCGCCCTTCTCGAGGACGTGGATGAGGTTGGTGAGGGCGCGCGTGATGGTGACAACGCTGGCGTCGTACATCGTGGCCATTGGATTCTCCGTGGTTGATCCTAGCTTCCCGAGTTTCGCATGCCGGCCGCGATGCCGCGGATGAACATGTCGGGCTTCATGCCTTTCCACTTCTCGTCGTACTCGTGGGTGAGGCCGAGCTTCACGATCTCGTCGTCGGTCTTGCCCTCGTTGAGCGCCTGGCGCACGCGCTCGGAGATGGTCGCGAGCATGTCGCGGTAGGCCTGCAGCTCGGCGCGCGTGCCGAGCGGGCCGTGGCCCGGGATGATGCGCGTCCTGTCGGTGACCATGGCGAGCACCTTGTCGCACGCGGCGATGGTGCCCGTGATCGAGCCGCCGCTCGAATAGTCGACGAAGGGATAGATCCCGTTCCAGAAGACATCGCCCGTGTGCACGACGTCGCTGCCCGTGAAGTGGACGATCGCATCGCCGTCCGTGTGCGCCCGCGGCACGTGGAAGACGCGGATCTCCTCGCCGTTCAGGTGGAAGCTTATGGAATCCGTGAACGTCACCACCGGCAGCGCGACCCTGGGCGACGGCGCTTCCTTCATCTTCAGCAGGTCGATGAACTGATCGCTGGACAGGCGCTTCCTCGCGTTCTCGTGCGAGAAGATGATGGCGCCCTGCTTGCCCAGGTTCTCGTTGCCCCCCGTGTGGTCGCCGTGCCAGTGCGTGTTGAGGACGAACTGCACGGGCTTCGGCGTGATCTTCGCGATCGCCTCCGAGATCTTGGGCGTAAGCGGCGCGTACTGGTCATCCACGATGAACACCGTGTCGCCGCCCGCGGAGACGCCGATGTTGCCGCCCGCGCCGGTGAGCATGTAGACGGTTTCCGCCAGCTTCGTCGTCTTGATCTCGACCTTCGAGAAATCCTGGGGCCAGGCGGGAGCCAGGGCGGCCCCGGCGGCCAGGGCAATTGCCGCGAATGCAGTCTTCATCGTGGGTCGCCGTGGAGGTTGAGGCCGGTATGTTGCCATAGCGACGGTTCGTCCCGCACCGAAGCGTCGCGATGGCGAGCGCGCGCACGATGACGCCATGATTGAAGAACACTTCCGCATTCCGAGCCCGCGGGAAGGGCTATCGCTCTTCCTGCGCCATCTTCCTCCGGCGCCGCCAGTATCGGGTGCCCCGAAGGTTGTCCTCTATGTGCACGGCGCGACATTCCCCTCGGCGCTTTCCATCGGCCATCGCTTCGACGGCCGCTCCTGGGCAGACGATCTCGCCGAAGCGGGCTTTCACGTGTGGGGGCTCGACTTTCTCGGCTTCGGAAACTCCGACCGCTACCCGGAGATGGCGCAGCCCGCCGGGGATCACTCGCCGCCGGGCCGCACGGATATCGCGAGCCAACAGATCGGGCACGCCGTGCGTTTCATCTGCGAGCGGCATGGAATCGGGCGCGTTTCGATCATCGCGCACTCGTGGGGCACGATGGCTGCCGGCCTCTTCGCGAGCCAACGCCCCGAACGCGTCGAGCGGCTGGTGCTCTTCGGCCCGGTTACCTGGCGAGCGCGAAGGTCGGATCCCCCGAAGATCCCGGCGTGGCGAGACCTCTCCCTCCAGCAGCAATGGGATCGTTTCATCGAAGACGTTCCACCGGGAGTGCCGCAGCCGCTCGCCAGGAAGGACTTCGACGAGTGGGGATCGATCTACCTGGATAGCGACGCGGATAGCCGGAGCCGCTCGCCCGCCGGCGTGAGGGTGCCGAACGGGCCGATGCAGGACATCGCCGCCGCCTGGTCGGGCGAGCTCGCGTACGACCCGCGTCTCATCCGGGCCCCGGTGGCGATCCTGCGGGGCGAATGGGATAGCGTGGTCAACGACGCCGACGCCCGGTGGCTCTTCGACTCTCTCGAAGCATCGCCCATCAAGCGCGACGTAAAGCTGAGCCGCGGGACCCATCTCATGCACCTGGAAAGCGGCCGCTTCGAGCTGCACCGCGAGGCTCGATGCTTCCTGGAGGAGAAGGACACGTACAATCGGTAGCAGGAAAGCGAGGTTCGGGCGCCGACATGGCCGCGGAGAAATCGCGCAAGCTGAACCCGAAGCTCATGTCCTTCCAGCAGTGGCTGGACGCCCACGCGAAGCAGGTGCCGCTGGGCTGACCGCCCAGGCCATCGACACGGCTACGAGCGCCCGCGCCTCCTAGACGGTGGCGGGGACGGCTTCGGGAACGACCGCGGATGAACGCGCGATCAGCTCCTTGCGGAAACGATTGAGGTCGGTGGCGTTCTCGATCGCGCGGCCGTAGAGCGTGGCGAGCTTGGCGAAGATCGACTGGATCACCTTGCCCTCGCAATCCTTGTCGAAGCAGATCTGGCTGCTCAGCCAATGCTCGAGCCACTCCACGTCGGGGAGCTTCGACTGCACCGTGTCGTTGGGGAACATCGACTTGTTCACGTGCAGGTTCGTGGGGTGGAGCACCTTGCCCACGCGAGCCGAGCTCGCCATGAGCACGCCGATCTTGGCGAAGGCGATGCGCGCCTCGTCGCCCACGCGCTCGATGGCGCGCGTCATGTACTTGAAGTAGGCGCCCGCGTGCCGCGCCTCGTCGCCGGCCAGCATCTGGTAGATGCGCTTGATGACGGGCTCGTGATGCCAGCCCGCCGCGCGGCGGTACCACTGCGCGAGGCGGATCTCGCCGCAGAAATGCAGCATCAGGGTTTCGAGCGCCGGGGCCGGATCGAAGGGGAAGCGAACGGCGTGGAGCTCTTCGTCGGTCGGCAACAGCTCCGGGCGGAAACGGCGCAGGTACTCCATCAGCACGAGCGCGTGCTTCTGCTCCTCGTAGAACCAGATCGACATGAACGCGGAGAAGTCGCTGTCGTCGCGGTTGTCGCGCAGGAACATCTCGGTGGCGGGCAACGCGGACCACTCCGTGATCGCGTTCATCTTGATGGTCTGCGCCTGCTCGTTCGAGAGCTTCGCGCGATCGAATTGCGCCCAGGGAATGTCCCGCTCCAGGTCCCAACGCGACTTCTCGAAGCCGCTGAATAGCTCTTGATACAGCACTATGGTTCTCGATATGGAGAGGGCAACCCACCATCCTACAGCAATCCATTGATAAAAGGCGATATTTCGACTGGGTGAAATCCCGGACAACCGAGAGGGCATTTCGCGTCGCGAGGTAGGGCTCAAACCCGGGGACGAGATCGAGATCCAGGTGGCAGGCCGCCGTGCTTTCGAAGTGAGCCGCCGCCGGACCGGCCTCGAGCTGCTTGCATCGCTGCGGAAGTTCCGCGGGCGGCTCCCCGCGGATTTCAAGTTCGACCGGCTCGAGGCCCATGAGCGCCGCCGCTGAAGCGTTCGTCGATACCAACGTCCTGCTCTACCTCTTTTCGGCCGACGCCTCGAAGGCCGACCGCGCGGAAGAAGTCGTGTCCCGGGGCGGCGTCGTCAGCGTCCAGGTGCTCAACGAGTTCGCTTCGGTCGCGACCCGCAAGCTCGGGATGCGTGTCCGGGAAGCCGTCGAGGCGCTCGAAGCGATCCGGGCGGTTTGCAGGACCGTCGGCCTCCAGGAAGAAACGCACGACCTCGGCATGAGGATCGCCGACAGGTATGGACTGTCGATCCACGACGCCATGATCGCCGCTTCGGCACGCCTCGCGGGCTGCCGGGTCATCCTGTCCGAGGACATGCAGGATGGGATGTCCATCGAAGGGGTGCGCGTCCGCGACCCGTTCTAAGGGTTGCCTGCCCCTTGACAATATTCATCCTTTTGGGTGAATATTG
>Ga0335070_10005326_pt1 | contig 15116 bp, 12 predicted proteins | sample Lox_Sample_13_FD_206722 | JGI IMG/M metagenome (GOLD analysis project Ga0335070, IMG submission 206722) | Soil microbial communities from Loxahatchee National Wildlife Refuge, Florida, United States - Lox_Sample_1.3 | ecosystem: Environmental > Terrestrial > Soil > Wetlands | place: USA... | reverse complement strand
GTGGCTCCACATCCTTTTGAGTTTGTGGGGGTTTTTTACGCCCCAAAAAGCCGCGCGGCGCCGGGGCCCGGTCGGGGGGGGCCGGGGTGGCCACGGGGGGGGCCCCCCCGCGCCCCCCGACGCCACCCGGCCGTTCAGACTCGAGGCGCTCGTGAAAAGGCCAGGCTAACCCTGGCGCCCGAGGAGCGTCAGGGCGGCGTGGGTGATGGCTGGGGCGTCGATGCCGTAGTGGGCGTAGAGGTCGCGGCGGCTGCCTGACTGGCCGAAGGTGTCGACGCCGAGAGCCATTTGGGGAACGCCGAGGGCCGAACCAAGGAATGACAGGCCGTGGGAGTGGCCGTCGAGGACCGAGACGATGGGCACGTCCTCCTCTTCCGCGGTCACCAGATCTTCCAGATAGGGCCGCGGATCACGGAGTCCCCGGTAGAGCTTGTCGGGGCTCGTCACCGCGAAGACGCTGGCGAAGATATTCTGGGCGCGGAGCGCGCGCGCTGCTTCGATCGCTTCGGGCAGCATGACGCCAGCGGCGAAGAGATGCACGGCATTGGCCTCGGCGTCCCAGCCTGACTCGCTGCGCGCGTCGATGAGGCGGTAGCCGCCGCGCAGCACGCTCTCCCGGTACCCAAAACCTGGGGCGGGCGCCAGGGATTGGTCCACCGGCTTGGTGGAGAGACGGAGATAGAGGCTCTCGCCGTTGTCGCGGTCGAGGAGAGAGGCGAGCGCGTGGAGCAGTATCCATTCGACCTCGAGGGCGAAGGTCGGCTCGTAGTAGGCGATGGCGGGCAGTGCCACACCGACGCCGGGCGTGATGACCGACTGATGCGCGCCGCCCTCGGGCGACAGGCTCACGCCCGAGGGCGTGGCCACCACGATGAACTTGCCGCCCGCGTAGAGCGCGTGATAAAGCGCGTCGAGCCCCCGGGTGATGAACGGATCGTACAGCGTACCGATGGGCATGAGCGGTACGCCGGACAGCTCGCGCGAAAGCCCGAAGGCGCCCAGAGCGAGGAAGAGATTGTGCTCGGCGATGCCGAGCTCGACGTGCTGCCCCGCCGGCGATTCCTTCCACTGCATCGTCTGAGGTGTCTCGGCGAAGAAGTCGGGCTTCACCGAAGGCGCCCACACGCCCTTGCGGTTGATCCAGCCCGCGAGATGAGTGGTCACGGCCACGTCGGCCGACAGGGTGACGATGTGGTCGCCAACGGGCAGCCGGCCGAGCTTGCCGAGGACGCGACCGAATGCCTCCTGGCTCGATGCCTGCGCCGGATAGCTCTCGTCGAGGCTTTCCGGGATCTTGGGCTCGGTGCCGTGAAGCGGAGACGAAGCGAACGGCGCCGGGCGGCCGGCGATAAGGCGAGACTCGGGGCTCGATGCGGGAAACACGTCCCATTCATGCCCCGCCGTGACTCCGAGCGTCTCGCGGAGGATTTCCATCTGCGCGGCGCTCAGCAGAGCGCCGTGATTCATGGGATCGCCCGCGAGCGGCAGGCCCCAGCCCTTGACGGTCTGCGCCAGGAGCACGCAAGGCCGCGAGCGCTCGCGCCCGGCCTCCTCAAAAGCCTCGAGGATGGTGGCGATGTCGTGCCCGCCCACGTCCCCTACCGCAGCGTGCAGCATGGGGTCGGACAGGTCTCCCAGGAAGCGATCCAGCGCGATGTCCACCTGCCCGTCGGACGACGTGACCAGCGCCTTGCGCACCGCCCCCGCCGGCCGTCGCAGGAGAGCCTGGTACTCGGCATTGCCCATGCTCTCGAGGCGGGAGCGGAGACGTGCGCCATCGGTCCGCCCAAAGATGGATTGCAGGCGCCGGCCCCAGCGAAGCTCGATGACGCGCCAGCCCGCGGCCTCGAACCAGCCGGCGACCTGGCGGCGCCGGGTGTCGGGCACGACGCGGTCGAGGCTCTGCCGATTCATGTCCACGATCCAGAGGAGATTGCCCAGACCAGCCAGGTGCTCCTCGAGAAGCGACTCCCACACATTGCCCTCGTCGAGCTCGGCGTCCCCCACCATGGCGATGAAGCGCTCCGGCGGCCGCCGGCCCCAGCGACTGCTGACATAACGGCCGGCCAGCGCCGCGAAGCTCGCCGTCACCGCACCCAGCCCCATGGAGCCCGTCGAGAGATCGATGATGGACGGGTTCTTTCTCCGGCTCGGGTAGGCCTGCAATCCCCCGAGGACACGCAGGCTTTTCAAATCGTCGGCCGTGAGACGCCCGCGGAGGTATTCGATGGCGTACAGCACCGGCGAGGCATGCGCCTTGGTCGCGACCACGTCGCCCTCGCGGAGGGCGCCGAAGTACAGCGCGGTCATCAGGCTCGCCACGGATGTGGACGAGGCCTGGTGCCCTCCGACCTTGGTGCCGTCCGGGTTGGGCCGCGTATTGGCATGGTGCACGGTGAGCGCGGCCAGCCAGAGCACGCGGCGCTGGATGCTCTCGAGGAGGGCGAGATCGTCGCGAGACGGGGTCGGAGCCATCGGCTCAATACCTTAGCGCATTCCGCACACTCTCAGGTAAGGTAACGACTCGTCGTGACCTTCCTCTCCCTTCCCACCCTCGGCGCCGTCTGCGCGCTGGCCTCGGCCTTCACGTGGGCGGTCACGAGCCTCCTCGTCCGTACCGTGTCCCCCCCGCTGAGCTCGGTCGCCGTGAGCGCGGTGCGCGCGCTCCTCGGCGGCGGCCTGCTCCTCGTCTGGGTGCTCGTGACGGGAGGCTTCGGGCGGCTCGCCGCTATCGGCGAGACCAACTTCCTGCTGCTGGCCATCTCCATCGTCGTGGCCATCGCACTCGGAGACGTGATGTTCTTCGAGAGCGCCCGCTTTCTCGGTCTCGCGCGGGCCATGACCGTGTCCATGGTCTATCCGCTCATGAGCGCGGGATTCGCGGCGATCTTCCTTGGCGAGCCGCTGTCGCCGCGGGTGGGAGCCGGCTCCGTGGTGACACTCACTGGGCTCGTCCTCATCGTCCGGTCACGCGATGGCGAGCAGGTGCGCGAAGAGCGCCTGGCCGTGGGCCTCGCGGCGGCGTTCATCGCCGCGGTGGCCTGGGCCGCATCGCTCCTCGTGCTCAAGCCTGCCATGGGCACCCTCGATCCGGTCACGGCGCAGTCGGTACGCCTGCCGCTGGCCGCCCTTGTGCTGTTCGCGACGCCGTGGGGCTGGGGCACTCCGCGGCAGGTGCTGGGCGCGGACCGCTCGACGCTCTGGCGCGTCGCGTTGCTCGGCATTGTCACGGCCGGAAGCTCCGTGCTCTTCGTGACCAGCGTGAAGTGGGCCGATGTCGCGGTGGCGGCGGTGCTGTCCTCGACGGCGCCACTCTTTGCCCTGCCGCTCGGGCTGATCTTCCTCGGCGAGCGCGTGACACGCTCAGCTCTGGCGGGGACGGCACTGGCGGTCACCGGCGTGGCGCTGATCCAGCTGTAGCTGGGGGCGCTTCGGCGAAAGCTTTCCCCCTCACCCTGCCCTCTCCCCCACGACGGGGGAGAGGGTAGGGTGAGGGGCCGCATGGTGAGGGGCCGCATGGCGAGGGGCCCATGGTGAGGGGCCCCATGGTGAGGCGCCCCATGGTGAGGGGCCGGCCCTCCATCGAGCGTCGCCTACGCGTGCTTGCGCAGCTCGAGGCGGCCGATCTGGCGGCGATGCACCTCGTCAGGTCCGTCGGCGAAGCGCAGCGTGCGCGAGTGCGCCCACATGGAGGCCAGCGGGAACTCCTGGCTGACGCCGCCGCCCCCGTGCAGCTGCATGGCGCGCTCGACCACGGCCAGCGTCATGTTCGGCACGGCGACCTTGATCTCGGCGATGGCCTGCCTCGCCGCCTTGTTCCCCACCGTATCCATCATGTACGCAGCGTGGAGCACGAGGAGCCGCGCCTGATCGATCTCGATGCGCGACTGCGCGATGCGCTCCAGCGTGATGTCGTTGTCGGCCAGCGGCTTGCCAAAGGCGATCCGCTTGGTCGAACGCTTGCACATGAGCTCGAGAGCGCGCTCGGCGACGCCGATCTGGCGCATGCAGTGGTGGATGCGCCCGGGCCCGAGCCGCCCCTGCGCGATCTCGAAGCCGCGCCCTTCGCCCAGCAACATGTTGGAGGCGGGCACCCGGACGTTCTCGAAGAGAACCTCGCCGTGGCCGTGGGGAGCATCGTCGTAGCCGAAGACCGTCAGCATGCGCAGCACCTTGATGCCGGGCGCATCGCGTGGGACGAGGATCATGGACTGCTGCTTGTACCTGTCCTGATTCTTCGCGTCGGTCTTGCCCATGAAGATGAGGACCTTGCACCGGGGGTCGCCGATGCCCGAGGTCCACCACTTGTGGCCGTTGATGACGTAGGAATCCCCGTCCCGGATGATGCTGGACTCGATATTGGTGGCGTCCGACGAAGCGACCTTCGGCTCGGTCATGGCAAAGGCCGAGCGGATCTTGCCTTCGAGGAGAGGCTGAAGCCACTCCTTCTTCTGCTCCGGCGAGCCGTAGCGCTCGATCGTCTCCATGTTGCCGGTGTCCGGCGCGGAGCAGTTGAAGGCCTCCGGGGCGATGGGCGAGCGGCCCATGATCTCGCAGAGGGGCGCGTACTCCAGGTTGGTCAGGCCCGCGCCGCGCTCGCTCTCGGGCAGGAACAGATTCCACAGGCCACGCTCGCGCGCCTTGGCCTTCAACTCTTCCATGATGGGCGGCACCTGCCAGCGCGTCGGCCCCTGGTTGAGCTGGTCATGGAAGACAGCCTCCGCCGGGTAGACGTGCTTGTTCACGAAGTCCGTGACCTGCTCCATGTACATCTTGGTCTTCTTCGAGTACTCGAATTCCATCGGAGACCTCCCCTGGGGTCGTGAGTGTGTGGCCTAAATAGACACCATCCGGCCGCCCGACGCAATGGACTCGAGGACGGCGTCCAGGACGGCCTGCGCCCGCATGCCGTCCTCGAAGGACGGCGACGGGCTCTCGCTCTTGCGCGTGGCGGCGAGGAAGCGCTTCACGAGGGGCCCGATCGTCGTCTTCCCGGTGACCTCGAGCGGATCACCCTCGCCCGCGCTCTTGGGCAGCCCGGTTGGCACCTTCAGGGGCGCGAAGCCACTCCCCTTCGGTGCTGCGCGCAGCGCACCCCTCCACCAGCGCGGCGTCTCGCGGTCGAGACGATACTGGAGCGCCCCGTCCGTGCCATAGGCCTCGAGCGTCTGCTCGGCGGCGCCGCGCGCGGCACGACTGGTGAACATGGTCACCAGAGCGCCGGAGACCAGCTCGGCCGTCACGGCGCAGTAGTCCTCGGCATCGACCGTCTTCCCGGTTCCCGGGACCGCGCGCCCCGGGTACGCGATGCCGGCCTGGGCCGTGAGCTGCCTGAACTCCCCGAAGCTCCACCGGATGAGGTCGATCACGTGCACGCCCATGTCACCCATGGCGCCGTGGCCGGCCTGGGCGCGATCCATGCGCCAGGTCATGGGAGCTTCCTCGTCGGCCCAGCGCGCGCCGAGCCAGCGCGCGTTGACGTGGAAGACCCGGCCGAGGAAGCCCGCCTCGACCATGGCGTGCAGGCGCTGCATCGCCGCGGGGTATCGCCAGTTGAAGCTGGTCATCGCGGTGCGCTTCGCGCGCTGGGCCGCCTCGACCATGGCGCGCCCTTCGGCGGCGTCCATGGCCAGCGGCTTCTCGCAGAGCACGTGCGCGCCGGAGGCGAGAGCCTCCACCGCGATGGCCCGGTGCAGGGAGGGAGGCGCCGCGATCACCACGATGTCGGGCCGGGCCTGTTCGAGCATCTGCTCCCAGCGCTCGAAGACGCGCGGGACGCCGTAGCGCTTGGCGACCTCGTGCGCGACCTTCTGGTCCCGCTGGCAGACCGCCACGACCTCGCAGCCATGAGCCTGGAAGGCGGGTATATGGCCTCGGCCGAAGCCGAGCCCGACAATGCCGACAGTGTGAGCGGCAGAAGGCACGGTCATGTCTCCTCTCGGGGCGGATAGTGGAGGTTGACGTCACGCTGCGGGAACGGAATCTCGATGCCCTCTGCTTTGAGCCGATTGTTCACGGCCACGGCAATATGGCTGCGGATCGAGCCCCACTCCTCGAAGTGGTCCGTCCAGGCCCGGAGCTCGAAATTGAGCGCGCTGTCGCCGAAGCCCTGGAAGAAAGCAGCCGGTGCCGGATTCGCCAGCACACCCGGCACCGACGCGGCCGTCTCGGTCAGCAGCACGATCACGCGGTCGGGATCGGTGCCGTAGGCGACGCCTATGGGCAGCTCGAGCCGCCGCGTCCGGTCGGAGAGCGTCCAGTTGGTCAAGTTGCCAGAGATCAAGGTCGCATTGGGCACGATGACCTCCGCGCCCCGCCACGTGTGCACCGTCGTGGAGCGGATGCCGATGCGACGGACCTCGCCGTCGAGATCGGCCATCTGGATCGCGTCGCCCACCTGGATGGGGCGCTCCACCAGCAGGATGATGCCCGAGACGAAGTTGTTGACGATGGTCTGGAGACCGAAGCCCACGCCGACGCCGAAGGCGCCCGTGAGCAGGGTCATGCGGTTGAGGTCCACGCCCAACGCCCCAATGGCGACCGTGAAACCTACGAGGAGGATCACGTAGTGCAGCAGGTTCGAGATCGCGTACGGCAGGCCGCGCCCCATGGGCAGACGCGGATACACATCTTCTTCGAGGGCGAAGCGGACGAATCGCGAGATCAGGAAGGCGGCCCAGATGGTCGCTATCAGCGCCAGGACATCGCCCAGCGAGATGCTCACGAATCCGCGGGTAAGCTGATAGCTGAGCACGCTCAGCAGGAGGCTCTTGGCCTCGTCCAGCAGCGAGAACCACTGGAGCGTGGCCGAGAGCCAAAGCAACGCGGCGACCCACCAGAGCAGCGCCGCGCCGCGTCGCTCGAAGAGGAGCCGGTAGCGAGTGATCATGTGCAGCTGGCCGAGCGGCCAGACTCGAAGGAGGTACGCAAGCACGCCGAGGGCAACCACCAGCCCCGCATACAACCCCAGCGCCGTGTACGCGCTTCTCAGGATGCCCACACTCAGGAGTCGCGCCAGGCGCATATAGCCGAACGCGCCAAATAAGGTTGAGACCGCAAGCGTCACCGCCCCGAGCCACACGAGAGGCTCCGGGACCGTGTAGCTCTCAAGCACGAGACCCCGCCGCTTCCGCAGCCACAGGATCGCCGCCGCTCCGCCCGCCCCCAGCAGGAGCACCACCGCCTGCTCGGCGGCAGGAGCGCTGAGCAAGACAAGGTCGCGGAGCCGGTTCACGAGGAAGAACGCCGCGGCGACCCAGACGACCGCAGTTGCCGTCGGCTCGGTGACCCTCCTGAGGATGCGGATGATCGGTACGAGGAGAGCAATCCCGGTCACATTCACCGCGATCATCGGTGGTCTCACATAGACCCAGTCGCTCAGGATAAGTCCCACAATGAGAGCGACCGCGACCGGATAATCGAGGACGCGAAGCATGGGGTCGACAGTGCCCGCCGCAGCCCACACGCGCGCCTGTCGCCGCGCCGCCACCGCGAAGGTCAGCAAAACCAGGAAGACGACGACGTGGAGTCCAGCGAGCCGGGAGCGGTCAGCCACGAAGCGCACGAGGACGTCCAGCTGCGGCGAGGCAGAGTCGCGCATGAGACCCGGCAGATCGGACAGAGGCGGAGCCTCGCGCCACGCGCGCCAGATGGGCGGGCGGTCGGGGCGAAAGAGGGTGGACAGGTCCGCGCTCGTCTCCTGGGCGACCCGCGCGGAGGCTTCCTGCGCGATGGCCAGCTGCTCGCCGACCTTGACCTGCAGGGTCAGGAGGACCGCACGGCGCGCCGCCGCCGTCTTGCGCACGGCCGCGATGGCGGCAAGCGCCTCGTCGACGCGCTTGATGAGGGCCGGCGGCGCCTGGGTGCGGCGCGCCTCCTCGCGGGTGCGGGTCCAGGTGCCGGCGAGCTCCTCGAGCTGATCGATGACCGTCCCCACGTCCGTGGCCCGCACTCGCAGCTGATCCGCCCAAACCTTGAGATCCCCCTGCAGACCCGCCCAGAGGTCGGACAGGTTGGTCAGCACGCTCAGCGACGATGCCGTGGAGAGCTGGCCCTTGGTCTCGATCTGGGCGTCCAAGATGCGCTGGGCCATTCCAGGCATCCCAGCTTCGATGGCCAGGAGGGTCGGAGAGGGCCCGACGCGCTGCTCCAAGCTTCGGAGCTGGACGATGAGCTTATCGGCCTCGAGCGGGATGTCCGGCGCAGGAATGGCGCCCGCCACCGGCTGGGCAGTGGCAGGCGCACCTGCCGGTTTCGCGGGAGGAGCCGCCGCGGGTGCGCTCGGCGCAGGCTGGCTCGGCGTGGGCGGCGGAGACTTCCCGAGCGCGAAAACTTCTGTCGCGGCGGCAAGAAGCAGAGCCGAAGCGAGCACGGCGGCGAGGGCCGAGCGGACGCGGCCGGTGGAAGCGGCGCTTCCGCCGGTACGATGACGCGCGGGTTGCTCCGCCGCGGCCCGCCTCAACGCACCGCGAAGGGAGACGAAGGCGGCAGCGGCAGGACCGGCGCGGCATTGGCAAAGGCCTTGGGATACACGATGGCGAACTTGCCGTCGACGACCTGGTACACCGCGGGGAAGGCCCGCTCGTTCTGGCCGCGCATCGGATTGCCCTCGCCGAAGAACTTCACGCCGTAGCCCTGCATGGTGCCGCCGTCGGGAATGTCGGTCTCTCGCGCCGCCTTCGCGAGCGCCTCGGCCGACCAGCCACCGTGCTTCTGGATGGCGCGGGGCAGGACGTCGTTGAGGAGGATCCACATGTTGTTGAACCCGATCGAGATGTGCATCGGCGGCGCCTCGCCGAACTCCTTTTTGTAGCGGCGTACCATCTCGGCCGTCACGTCCCCCACGCCCGGCCGGAGCTTCTTCGCGTCCACGAGCGTGCCGTCGATGGGGTCTACCGTGTGGAAGCCCTCGATCTCCGTCCCGAATCCTTCCCTGAGCTTGTCGATCTGGCTGTGGCCCGCCCCGTGGCCGATATAGGCCTTCACGCGGAAGCCCTGGTCCTTGGACTGGCGCAGGAAGAGCGCGATGTCGGGGTTGTAGCCGGTATGGAAGAGCACGTCGGGACGGGCGGCGCGAAGCTTGGTGATGAGCGAGGAGAGATCGGCCGCGGTGGCCGAGTAGCCCTCCTTCATCGTGATCTGCATCCCCTGCTTCTTGGCCTCGGCCTCGTTGGAGCCGGCCACGCTCGAGCCGTACGGCCCGTCCTCGTAGATGATGGCAACGCGCAAATCCTTGACGGGCTTCTTGAGCTTCTCCTCGGAGTAGGCGGCGATGTACTGCACGGACAGCGCGCCGAAGGAGCTGCCCGGCGCCTGTGGCCGGAACGTGTACTGGAGGTTGCGGTCCTTGAAGACCGCGTCCGAGATGGCCGTGGTGATCCACAGGAACTTCTTCTGCTTGTCCACACGCTCGGCTATGGGCACGGCATGCGCGCTCGAGTAGATGCCGGACAGGATGTCCACGTGCTCGGCATTGAGCAGCCGCTCCGCCTCGTTGATCGCCACGTCGGCCTTGGACTGCGCGTCCGCGTCCACACGCACGATCTTGTACTTGCCCATCACCCCGCCCTTGTCATTGGCCCAGTCGATGGCGAGCTTGGCGCCGCGATAGTTGAAGAGCGACCCTGCGGCCGAGAAGGGCCCGCTGAAGTCGTAGATCAATCCGATCTTGATGGTCTTCTCCTGGCTCTGGGCCGCAGGCCCAAGACCCACGAGTACGCCGACCGTGACCACCAAGGCCAGCGCCGCTGCGATGCGGAATGGCTTCATGACGTGATTCCTCCGATGAGGGGGTGCACCGCCGATCGCCCGGAGTATAGCGCACTCAGGCGACCGGATACGGTATCCTCCCCTTCGCAATGCCACTCCTCGAGGCCCGCTCACTGGCCCGCAGCTTCTACGGTGTCCACGCCCTCAACGGCGTCGACCTCGAGGTCGACGCCGGCACCATCACGGGCCTCATCGGCCCGAACGGCGCCGGCAAGACCACGCTCTTCAATTGCGTGTCCGGCCTGATCCCGCCCGCGTCGGGCACGGTCTTCTTCGACGGCCGCGATATCACGGGATGGCCCCCGCATCGGATCACGCAGCGCGGGCTCGTGCGCACGTTCCAGATCGCGCGAGGCTTTCCGCGGCTGTCCGTTCTCGAGAACCTCATGCTCTACGGGGCGCGCCAGCCGGGCGAGACGCTCTGGAAATCGCTCGCGCGTCCGGCCGCAGTGGGCCGGCGCGAGGCCGAGCTGCGCGAGCGCGCGATGGCGATCGTCCGCCGCCTCAGTCTCGGGCGTGTCGCCAACGATCCCGCCAGCGCGCTCTCCGGTGGGCAGAAGAAGCTGCTCGAGATCGGGCGCGCTCTCATGACCGACCCGCGCCTCATCCTCCTCGACGAACCCATCGCCGGCGTCAACCCCACGCTCGCCAATGAGATCGCCGCGCACCTCGAGTCGCTCGCGGGCGAGGACGGCCTGACCTTTCTCGTGATCGAGCACAACATGGACATGATCGCGCGGCTCTGCCGGCCCGTCATCGTGATGACGGAGGGGCGGCGGCTCGCGCAGGGCACGTTCGCCGAGGTCGCGGCCGATCCACGGGTGCAGGCGGCCTATATGGGAGAGCGCCAGTGGGCCTCCTGAGCGTCGAAGGCGTCGTTGCCGGCTACGGCACCGCCGACGAGATCCTCAAGGGCGTGGACCTCACGCTCGATGCCGGCGAGATCGTCAGCGTCATCGGCCCGAACGGGGCCGGCAAGTCCACGCTGCTCAAGGTCATCGCGGGCATCCTGCCTCCCCACCAGGGCTCGGTGCGGCTGCGGGGCGAGTCCATCGGCGGTCGTCCGCCGCGCGCCATCTCCGCCCTCGGCTTGGCCTTCGTGCCGCAGGAGCAGAATGTCTTTCCGAGCATGACCGTGCGCGAGAATCTCGAGATGGGTGGCTTCCTCGATCCGTCCGGCAGCCGTGCCAGGATCGACGCGATCTTCTCGCGCTTTCCCGTGCTCGCCGAGAAGCGGCGCCAGGCGGCCCGCACACTCTCGGGCGGCCAGCGCCAGGTGCTGGCCATGGCCATGGCGCTCATGGTCGAACCGGCGGTGCTGCTGCTCGACGAGCCGTCGGCAGGACTCGCGCCGCACGCGGCGGAGCAGCTCTTCGAGACCATCGCGGCCATACACGCCGACGGCGTCGCCATCGCCGTGGTGGAGCAGAACGCGCTCCAAGCCCTGCGCCTGGCCCATCGAGGGTATATTCTCGTGGACGGCCGCAATAGCCTGACCGGGCCCGCGGCTGACCTTGCTCTGAATCCCGACGTGAGGCGCATCTTCCTTGGCGGATGAGTCCGAACGGAGGCAGTCTATGGCCAATCAGACGTCCCGCATCCCACGGCGCGCCGTGCTCACCGGAGCGGCCGCCCTCACCGCCGCCGCGGCCCTGCCCGCCCGGGCGCAGGCGCCCCCCATCAAGCTCGGCACGCTCACGCCGCTCACCGGCGCAGGGGGCTCGTACGGGCCGTCCATGCGCAAGGCCATGTCCCTGGTGGTCGAGCAGGTCAACGGGGCCGGCGGCGTGCTCGGCCGCCGGGTGGAGCTGGTGAGCGAGGACGATCAGACCAATCCCGATGCTGGAGTGCGCGCGGCGCGCAAGCTGATCGACGTGGACAAGGTCGCCGCCGTCATGGGCACATGGGCGTCGTCTGTGACCACCGCGGTGGCGCCCCTCTGCTGGGAGAGCAAGACATTCCTCACCACGGTGTCCGGCTCGGACTCGATTACCCAGCTCCCGCACCAGGGCTATCTCGTCAGGACCCAGCCGAACACGCATCTCCAAGTCGCCAAGCTCTCGGCCTTCCTGCTCCAGCTCGGTGTGAAGCGCGTCTTCATCCTCTCGGCGCAGACGCCCTTCGCCGAGCCGACGCACAAGCTCCTCGCCGAGGCCCTGCCCAAGGGCGGCGCGCAGGTGGCGGGCCAGGTCATCTACGATAAGGACAAGACCACGTTCCGCTCCGAGATCGACCAGGCGCTCCGCGCCAATCCCGACATGATCTATCTCAACGGCTATACGCCGGATATCACCGTGCTCATGAAGGACCTCTTCAAGGCCGGCTACTCCGGGCAGCGTGTCGCGCAGGGCTATGCCGCCAATGCCAAGCTGTTGGGCTCGCTGCCCACCGAGGTCACGGACGGGATCTACGCCATCTCGCCTTCGCCGTCGATCGATTCGCCGGCCTACAAGCGGCTCGCCAAGGCGCTGGGCGTGGAGGAGGTGGATCCGTACTCGGCGCAGTGCCACGATCATGCGAGCCTCGTCTGCCTCGCCGTGGCCAAGGCGCACGAGGCGACCGGCACCGCGATCAAGGACAATATCCGCAAGATCTCCCAGGGACCTGGCGCCAAGGTGGACAATGCGGTGGACGGGCTCAAGCTCCTCTCGCAGGGCAAGGAGATCAACTACGAGGGCGCGAGCGGACCCTGCGACTTCACCGAGAGCGGCGACATCATCGACACGAAGTTCCGTTACGAGCAGGCCGAGAAGGGCAAGCTCAAGCTGCTCCGGATCGCCTGAGGCGCGGATCCCGCTCTGCTCCACGAAACTCTGCAGCTCCTCGTCAACGGCCTCATCGCCGGTACCATCCTCGCGGTGCCGGCCATCGGCTTCACCGCCATCTACGCGGTGCTGCGGTTCCCGAACTTCACCGTGGCCTCGCACGCCACCATCGGCGCCTTCGCCGGGTACGTCGCCAATACCGCGTGGGGGCTGCCGGCGGCGCCGTGCGTAGCGCTGGCCTTCCTCGTCGCGGGCGCGGCGGGCGTGCTCAATGACGAGGTCGTGCTCAAGCCGCTGCGCCCCGCCGGAGCGCTGACCACGGCCATCGCCGCCATCGCGCTCAGCATCGCGCTCGAGAACATCCTCCGCTTCGTCTTCGGCAATGACCTGCGCGGCTATGACCTGCCCATACGCCGCGACTGGCGCTGGGCGGGCCTCCGCATCGGGCCGCAGCAGGTCCAGAACTTCGCCATCGCTATCGCCGCCATGGCCGGCGTTTTCGGCTTCCTCGCATTCACGCGCACGGGCAAGTCCATGCGCGCCGTCGCCGACAATCCGGTGCTGGCCGGCATCAAGGGCATCAATGCCGACGCCGTCGCACGCCTCGTAAATTTCGTCGGCATGGGGCTGGCGGGTGTGGGCGGCATGCTCATCGGCCTCGATACGACCATCGATCCGCTGACCGGCTTCCGGGTGATTCTCTCCGTCTTCGCGGCCGCCGTGGTCGGGGGCCTGGGCAGCATCCCGGGCGCGGTGGTGGGCGCACTCTCGATCGGCGTCGCCGAAGAGCTGTCGCTCCTCGCGCTGTCTCCCGCCTACCGCACTGCCGTGGGCTTCGCCGCCATCCTGCTCGTGCTCACGCTCCGTCCGCGCGGCATGCTCGGGGAGCGGGCCTATTAGAAACTACCTCGCCGCCATGGCCACCTACGCGGGCCTCTACGGCCTGCTCGCCCTCGGCCTCAACCTGATCTGGGGCATGGGCGGCATGATCAATCTCGGCCTCGTCGGCTTCTTCGCCGTCGGCGCCTATGTCTCGGCGCTGGCGGCGCTCAAGCTGGGCGTGCCCATGATCCTCGGCCTCTGCATGGCCGCGGCGGGCGCCGCCGCCGCGGGCTGGGCCATGGCGCTCACCACGGCACGGCTGCGCGGAGACTATCTCGCCATCGTCACACTCGGCTTCTCGGAAGTGGTCCGGCTCGTCGCGAGCAACGAGATCTGGCTCACGCGCGGCACCGACGGCATCTCCGGAATTCCGGGTCCCTGGCGCGGCCGACTCACGCCCGAGCAGTTCAACCTCTTGTATCTGGGGCTCGTGATCGCGGCCCTCGCGGTCGTGGTGGCCGTGCTCGAGCTGCTGCGCCGCTCGCCGTACGGCCGGGTGCTCCGGGCGATCCGGGACGACGAGCAAGTGGCCGAAGTCGCGGGCAAGCCCGTCCGGGCCTTCAAGGTCGAAGCCTTCGCGCTCTCCGCCGCCGTGCTCGGACTCGCGGGCGGTCTCTACGCACACTACACGTCGTTCATCGCACCGGACGCGTTCGTGCCGCTCGTCACCATCTACGTCGTGCTGGCGCTGACGGCGGGCGGCACCGGCAACAACTGGGGCGCCGTGCTCGGCGCCTGTCTCGTCGTCTTCTTCCTCGAGTCCACGCGCTTCGCCACGGCATGGCTGCCCGGACTCCAGCCCGTGCAGGTCGCCGCCGTGCGCGAATTCGTCATCGGAGCGAGCCTGATCCTCGTGCTGCGGTTCAGACCGGCCGGCCTCCTGCCGGAGCGACTGCCGCGCATGTCCATCCCAATTCCGGAGAGCCGATGAGCCGACAGCCCCGCGTCGATTCCCTGCCCCACCTCGAAGCCGTCGCCCGCGCGCTCATGGAGGCGGGGCAGCCCGCGCCTGCTTTCCGGGCTCTCGAGCGCGCCATGGGCGCCGTCATCGGCCACAAGCTCTTCACCGTGCTCGCGCACTACCCCAAGGCGCGGGAGTCCGAGCGGCGGTACACGAACCAACCGGCGGCCTATCCCGTCGGCGGGCGAAAGCCCGTGACGGCGTCGGCCTGGACCGAGAGACTCTTCGTCGAGCAGCGGCCGTATATCGGCACGAGCGCCGAGGACATTCGAGAGGTCTTCTTCGACCACGAGCTCATCCTCTCCCTCGGCTGCGCCTCGGTGCTCAATGTGCCCGTGGCCTGGAACGGGCGGACCCTCGGCACCATCAATCTCCTCCACGAGGCGGGCTGGTACGACGAGGCCGACGTGCCCGTGGCCCAGACCTTCGCCGCGCTGGCGGCGCCGGCCCTGCTCGAGCTCACCCGTGGCTGACCGCGGCGGGGTCCGCATCGGGGTCGATATCGGCGGCACCTTCACGGATATCGTGCTGGCGCGCGAGGACGGCCGCCTTCTCGTCAGCAAGGTCTCTTCCACGCCCGACGATCCCGGCCGCGCCGTCGTCACCGGGCTCGCCGCACTTCTCGATCACGCGGGGGTGGCGGCCGGCGACGTCGTCGAGATCGTCCATGGGGCCACCGTGGCCTCGAATACCATCCTCCAGAAGAAGGGCGCGAGAACGGGTCTCATCACCACGCGGGG
>Ga0335070_10005325_pt1 | contig 15116 bp, 22 predicted proteins | sample Lox_Sample_13_FD_206722 | JGI IMG/M metagenome (GOLD analysis project Ga0335070, IMG submission 206722) | Soil microbial communities from Loxahatchee National Wildlife Refuge, Florida, United States - Lox_Sample_1.3 | ecosystem: Environmental > Terrestrial > Soil > Wetlands | place: USA... | reverse complement strand
TATTTTTTATTTAATATTTTTTGAATATTACGTGATAAGGCTCTTGTAATGAAATTGAAAGGAGGAGTGACCAATGAATGAGCTTATGGCAGCAATGGGAGAAGAGGTGAGAAGAGGGGCAGTGACGGTAGACGATTTGGCGAGGCAGTTGGCAGATCTGAAGAGACAGGTTGAAGACATCAAGCCGGGAGCCGATGACCGGGTGTCGATTATTGTTTTTAGCGGGGACCTGGACAAGGTATTGGCTTCGTTTGTCATTGCCACGGGCGCCGTGGCCATGGGGATGGAAGCGGTAATGTTCTTTACCTTCTGGGGTACGCCGGTTCTGCGGGATGCGAAGAAGAGCGTGGGGGGAAAGGATCTGATGGGGAAGATGTTTGGATGGATGCTTCCGAAGGGGAGGAATGCGATTAAGCTATCGAGGATGAACATGGGGGGGATGGGGACCTCGATGATGAAATCGTTGATGAGAAAGAAGAATGTGGCGTCGTTGGATCAGATGGTGGAGATGGCGGCGGAGTTAGGGGTGAAGATCTACATTTGTGAGATGTCGATGAGCCTGATGGGGTTTAAGCCGGGAGAATTCATTGACTATCCGAACCTGGAGTATGTGGGGGTGGCGACCTTTTTGGAGCAGGCCAAAAACAGCAAGGTCCAGCTCTTCATCTAGTGGTTTAGTGTTAAAAAACCATTGAGAGGGTGAGTCGACATGGACTGGTTTTCTTATCTGGTGGCAGGGATCATGGTCTATGGGGCAATAGCCATTTTCATTCTTGGAATGGTCTACCAGATTTACCAATGGTTGGGGGCGCCGAAGGCCCGTCTCAAGACAGGGGTATTCCCCAAACCGGACAAAGGGGTAGCAACGTGGGGCAAGGTGGCTGTAGACTCCTTGACCTTTCCACAGGCGTTGAAAGCAGATCGGACGATCTGGACCTTTACCATTCTTTTTCACTTTGCCCTGCTGGGAGCCTTTGTGGGCCACCTGAGGCTTGTCCACGAATTCACCCCCCTGTTGAACCTGTTGGGAGCGGAAGGGATGGATCAGTTTGCGTTATGGAGTGGAGGAGTGATGGGGGTCCTTCTGATCGTTGCCCTGATCTATTATCTCTTTCGCCGCCTGACCTCTCCCTATAAAGAGATTTCCGTTCCGGAGGATTTCATCCTTCTCTTTTTGATCATCCTTGTCGTTGTGATGGGCGATCATATGCGTTTCGTCGGGAAGATTCACGCGGCGGAATATCGGATCTATTTCCAGAGTTTGTTAGCCTTTAAGCCTGCGTTCCCTAAGGTCCTCGCCGATTCCCCAACGAAATGGACGCTAGTCTCTCACATCCTGTTTGCCAATCTTTTATTCATCTACTTTCCTTTTAGCAAACTCGTCCATGTGATTGCCACTTTCCCTGCAAATCTGGTGAGGCGTGTATAAGGGACAGTGATATTTCGAGAAAAAGGAAACCGAATCGGAGGAACTCATGAGTGAAGAAATCAAAGCAGACAAGACAATGGATTTGAAGGGGTTGCCGTGTCCCCAACCGGTGATCAAGGTGAGCAAGGGGATCAAAGAGATCCAGGTCGGTCAGGTATTACAAGCCGTGACCACAGACCCGGGGGCGCTGGCCGATTTTCCTGCGTGGGCCCGAACCAGCGGCAATGAGATCCTGAAGACGGATCAGGGGGGTGGGTTAATCACCTTCTGGATCAAGCGGGTCAAATGAGACAACGCAAAGGCTCACAAAGAGCATGAGGCCCTCGAATTCGCTGGGAAGGGAATAGTTTTCATCCCTGCTGCAAGCAGCGGGACTTTCTAACGGGGTAAAGAGTCTCAGAGGACGAGAGTGGTGGATAAAGAGAAGAAGGAAAAACTGCTGGATCTATTTCGATCGAAGCTGGACCGGCCCATGCGATACTATTTGGATGTGTGCACGCGATGCGGCCTGTGTAAAGACGCCTGCTTCGCCTACGCTTCGGTGCCGAAACCGGAATATACACCGGTCTGGCGGGCCGAGGTGGTGAGAAAGATATATAAACGCTACTTCAAGCTGAGCGGCAGGCTTTTTCCATTTTGGGGTCAGAGTAAAGAGATCGACGAGGACGCATTGAAACAGCTCAATCAGGCCGCTTACACATGCACCGGGTGCCGGAGATGCATGATGTACTGTCCATTCGGGATCGACACCCAAGCGATTCAATCGGTTGCGAAATTGCTCTTGATCGGCAACGAAAGTGAACCTGAGATCCTTTCCATGCTGGCAGACGCCTCGATCGAGAAGGGGAAGAGCCTCGACCTTTACAAAGAGTCCTTCATCCAGGGAATCAAGAATCTGGAAAAAGAGGTGGTTGCCAAATGGAAAGGAGAATCCGACCAGGTCATCCCACTGGAGGTAGTAGGGGCAAATCTCCTGTACGTGGCCCTGGCCGGGGCGCATTCGATCATTCCCGCTGCCTCCATCATGAATGCTGCCAAGGAGAACTGGACCCTGAGCTTCTTTGAGGCGGTCAACTTCGGGGCCTTTGTGGGAGATCCGAGAAAGACTCAACTCATTGCGAAGCGAATCATTGACGAAGCCATCCGGCTGAAGGTGAAAGAAGTGGTGATCTGTGAATGCGGGACCGCCTTTCGGGTCATGAAGCATCTGGTAGGGAAACAATCCTTTGAGGTTTCTCATATCGCCGAGGTGATAGCGAGGTATCTCAGAGAGGGGAGGATCCGGGTGGAGAAGGACCGAATCCAAGGGGGCATCACTTACCACGATCCCTGTCAGTCTGCCCGGAACAGCGGGGTCATCGAAGAGCCTCGGTATGTCCTTCAACAGTTGACGTCCAATTTCGTTGAGATGACCCCTAATCGAGAATACAACCTCTGCTGCGGAGGGGGAGGAGGACTGGTTGCCCTTGAGAATGAAGAATTCAGGCAAGAGACGGGAAAGGCAAAAGTCAATCAGATTAAAGAGACCGGAGCAACGATTGTGGCCACGGGTTGTGAGAACTGCCATACACAGTTAAGGTTTCTCATGGAGAAATACAACACAGGGAGCAAGGTGGAGTTCCTGACCAATATGGTCGCAAACGCATTGGTTCTGGAATCTTAATATAAGGAAAGGAGAGAGATAAAATGGCGAGCATTCTGAAAGTGAAAGGGATGAGCTGCCAGCATTGCGTGATGTCCGTCACAAAGGCGCTGGGCCAGCTGGAAGGAATCAAGAATGTTCAGGTGGACCTTGCCAAAGGAGAGGTTCGATTTGATAATTCAAAAGAGATTGCTTCGAGCCGGATTGAAAAGGCCATCAGCGATGCAGGGTATCAGGTGATTTCGTCGTAGAACGGAACACTTAAATCCGAAGCGTGAAATCCTAAATTCGAAACGCTAAACTCTAAACAAACTCAAACGGCCAAGACACCAAACTCAAAACCGTGGCTTAGAAATATTTGGGTCAATTGTCAGGAAGTAAGAATTATCTTTTGCGTTTGTTTAGGATTTAGAGTTCAGTGTTTAGAGCCTAAACAACTTTGTGGGAGGTAAAGAAATGCCGATCTACGAATATCGATGCCGGAAGTGTGAGGTCATTTTTGAGAGATTCCAGAAGGTCAACGAAGGCGGGGAATTTTTGACCTGCCCTGCCTGTGGGGCAAAGAGGCCTGAGAAGATTCTCTCTGGTTTTTCTTCTTCTAAGGGATCTGAATCATCCTCTTCCTGCGGTCCCTCGGGTGGTTCGTCAAGATTCAGCTGAGGTTGATCGTGACCGGTGGTTCACCGGTTAAGCTAACCTGGTTCCTTGATTATTCACGATATATTTTGTAGACTGGATTATCCTCACCAAATCCTACTGCGCCCATCTACCTTTGGGGACAAAGTCCGGGGGTGATCCTAATTTTTCATAACCTCTTGCATAAAATAAGGCCTATTCTTAAAAAGAATGGGCTTTTTTTGTATTCGTGAAACCCCGCCACGGCAGGGGGGTCCTTTAGGGTATGTTCTGCGGAGTGGTAAAAGGAAGAACCGAAACATAGAAAAATTCAGGGAAGGAGAACGTTATGAAAGAGAAAAGCAAAGGACTGAAAGAAAACAAGAAAGCGCCACAGAAAAGTCTTAAGGAGAAGAGAAAGGAGAAGAAGGAGAAGAAGAAATGGTAGGGCGTGCCATCCGTGAGCCGGGGCGGGTTTAGCCCGTCAGTAGGTTGTCGACCTTCTAACGGAGTTCACTTCTTCCTGACTCCGGCGACGATCAGCACGATCCCACCTGCGATGGCTAAGACGCCTATGATTGGGTGCAGCGGAATCGTTTTGTTTTTTTCTCTGTAGGCTTGAACGGGCCCGAATTGAATGACCTTCTCACGAGTCGTAAAGGTGACCCCCTGGTAGATCAGAGAAATCACCCCGATCGCAGTGAGAAAGATCCCCACGATGGTGATCATCTTCATTTTCTGACTTCTCCTTTTTTAAGTTCCTTACGTAAGACCCTTTAAAGGGCTTTTGTTTATTGTAGGAAATGGGATGATGGATTTCAAGAAAAAAGCTGTTTGAGAAAAGGTGGCAAGGGATGCAACAAGAGAAGCGACTCTGCAAAAAGGAGATTATGTTGCAAAGTTTGGGAGTCCAAATACAATTGCTCGCTTTCAAGAGAAAAGATCTGCTGACATAATCTCGCCGATGTACAAAAAAAGCCCCTGTCCACATCGGGCGCAGGGGCCTTTCGTTGAGAGAAGAAACTTTGATTAAGCTTTCTCTGCAGAAGATTTTTTCTTCGGTTTGGCCTTCTTCTCTTTGGGTGCTTCTTTTTCCTCTTTTTTGACCTTTTTCTCTTGTTTTGCCTTTTCCTTCGGTTTTTCTTTCGGCTTCTCTTTGCCCTTCTCTTTCTTTTCTCCCTTTTCCTTCTTTTTCGGGGTCACCTTTTCAAGAACTTCTTTGGCTTTCGTGATGGTCGATTTCTTTTTCTCCTCGGGATGTGCAAAAGTGACCAATTCCACGAGGGAGAAGGGAGCCGCATCTCCCTGCCGCCATCCCAATTTGAAAACCCGGGTATAACCTCCTGCCCGGTCTTTAAATTTCGGGGCGATTTCATCGAAGAGTTTCTTCACGGTCCCTTTATCCCGGAGGAGGGCAAAAGCCCTTCTTCGGGCGTGCAGGGTTCCCTTTTTCCCTAAGCTGATCATCCTGTCTGCCCAACGTCGAAGCTCTTTTCCTTTCGCCAAGGTCGTTCTGACCCGTTCATGTTGAAGCAACGAGACCAACATATTCCGAAACATAAGCTCACGATGCTGAGTGTGACGACTTAGTTTTCTTCCTGCAACACGATGCCTCATTCCTGACTCCTATCCAATCGCTCCGGATTCGATTTCCTCTTCAGATTTCTTGGGGGGCCAATTATCCAATTTCATTCCCAAACTGAGTCCCATCTCCGTCAAAATTTCCTTGATCTCGTTGAGGGATTTTCGGCCGAAGTTTTTGGTGGCCAGGATTTCCGCCTCCGTTTTTTGGACCAGATCGCCGATCAGCTTGATGTTCGCATGCTTCAGGCAGTTTGCGGACCGGACGGAGAGTTCGAGTTCATCCACGCTTCGGAGGAGGTTCTCATTAAAGGCCTCCTTTTCCTCCTCATCTTCGGGATAAGACACTTCCTCCTCTTCTTCTTCGAAGGTGATGAAGATGGAGAGTTGATCCTTCAAAATCTTTGCCGAATGAGCGACCGCTTCTTCCGGGTTCAAACTTCCGTCGGTCCAGACCTCCAAGATCAGCTTGTCATAATCGGTGATCTGCCCCACTCGGGCATTCGTCACGGTATAATTCACTTTTTTGATCGGAGAAAAGATGGCGTCCATCGGTATGGTCCCGATGGGTTGGCCCTCCTCTTTATTTCGCTCAGCAGGGACATACCCTCTCCCCATCTTTACCACCATCTCCATCGAGAGCTTGCCGTCTCTCGAGAGCGTTGCAATATAGTGGTCCGGGTTGAGTATTTCGACCGCATCGCCCGTCAGGATGTCCCCCGCCTTCAGGACTTTAGGGCCCTCTGCCTTCACCCGGATGGTTTTCGGACCTTCGGTATGAAGCTTTAACCTGACCTCTTTCAGATTGAGAATAATCTCGGTGATATCTTCTTTGGTTCCAGGGATCGTCGAAAATTCATGGAGCACGCCGTCTACTTTAAGGGACGTGATCGCTCCCCCTTGCAGGGAAGAGAGGAGGATTCGTCGAAGAGAATTCCCGATGGTAATTCCGAAGCCCCTTTCAAAGGGCTCCGCCGTAAACTTTCCGTAAGTGGGGGTTAGGGTTTCTTTTTCTACTTCCAACCGTTTCGGTCGAATCAGGTCTTTCCAACTTTTTTGCATATCGCCTCCAAATCACTTCGAGTACAACTCGACGATCAACTTCTCTTGGATGGGGAGGGTGACGTCCTCCCGGCTGGGCAGACCTTTCATACTCCCCTTCATCTGATCCTTATCCAATTCCAGCCATTGCGGCACACCCCGCCGGGCGACCCCTTCCAGGGCCTCTAAGACGCGTACCACCTTCTTGCTCTTCTCCCGGATCTCGACGACATCCCCGGGTTTCACGAGATAGGAAGGGATGTTTACTTTGGACCGGTTGACCAGGAAATGGTTATGCCGGACGAGCTGGCGTGCTTCGTCTCTTGAATTGGCGAAGCCGAGCCGGTAGACGATGTTGTCTAATCTCCTTTCCAAGAGCGCGAGGAGGGTTTCTCCGGTGATCCCCTTTTGCCGATCCGCCTCCTTAAAAATGTTGCGGAACTGGTTTTCCAAGATCCCGTAAATCCTTTTGACTTTCTGCTTTTCTCGGAGCTGCGTTCCGTAGTCCGAGAATTTTTTCCGAGCCTGACCATGTTGTCCGGGAGGGTAATTCCTGCGGTCATACGCGCACTTCTCCGTATAGCATCTCTCCCCCTTGAGGAAGAGCTTGAGATTTTCCCTCCGGCAAAGCCGACAATTCGTTTTCGTGTATCTTGCCAATGCGAATCCTCCTAATTGAATAAAATATGATTCACCGATTCACTAAAACCAGATCACACCGGTAAAAATGCTCCCGGGTTTCCTCAGACCCTTCTTCGCTTCGGGGGGCGACATCCATTGTGCGGAATAGGCGTGACGTCCTTAATGAGGTGGACTTTCAAACCAGCTGCCTGAAGCGAGCGTAGGGCAGACTCCCTTCCAGCTCCCGGCCCCTTGACATAGACATCGATCGATCGGACGCCATGCTCCATGGCCTTCTTGGCAGCATCGTCTGCTGCCATTTGCGCGGCAAAAGGGGTGCTTTTCCGGGACCCCTTGAACCCTTGGGTGCCGGCGCTGGACCAGGTAATCACGTTTCCCTCGGGATCGGTAATGGTGATGATGGTATTGTTGAACGTCGCCTGGATGTGAGCGACCCCAACCTGGATATTCTTCTTGACCTTCTTCTTCTTTATTGTCTGCCCTTTGGGCATAATCCCTCCTTTGGAGCTTCAGAATGGAACTCTCTAAGCGTTCCAAATCCGAAATCCGAAATTCGAAACTCGAAACAAATTCAAAATTCCAAGTTTCCAAATTTCAAACTGTTCTTTGAGGTCATTTGTATTTTGGAATTCGTGTTTGTTTCGGATTTCGTGCTTCGAATTTAGGATTTGCTTCACCGTCCTATTCCTTCTCTTTCTTCTTTCCAATAATGGCCCGGCGTGGTCCTTTTCGAGTCCGGGCATTGGTGTGGGTCCGTTGACCGTGAACGGGCAGAGATTTTCGATGGCGAAGTCCTCGGTAAGAGCCGATATCCATCAATCGCTTGATGTCGGTGGCAACATCCCGCCTGAGATCTCCCTCCACCTTGTATTCCTGTTCAATAATATCCCGGATACGAACTACCTCTGTTTCAGTGAGCTTGTTCACTTTGGTGTCTTTATTAATGTTCGCTTTTTCAAGGATCTTATTCGAGGAAGGCCTTGCAATCCCATAGATATAGGTCAGGGCGATCTCCACTCGTTTATCCTTTGGAAGGTCGATTCCTGCAATACGCGCCATGGTTCACTCCTTGTTAGTGTCCGTGTTTCGTGTCAGTGTCAGAACCGATTCGCATCAGCAATGAACATCGCCTTACCAACACCCTTCACTGACACTGACACCGGTTCAGCCTTGTCTCTGTTTATGTTTGGGGTTTTCACAGATAACCCGGATCACCCCTTTTCGTTTTACAATCTTACACTTGTCGCAGATTTTTTTGACCGAAGCTCTAACTTTCACTGTCTCTATCCTATCGTTGAAGAGATTGGATTCAAACCTTCAAATCCCCCAGCCCCTTTCGTCAAGGGGGCTGGGAGGATTGTCTATTTCTCCCGAAAAATAATTCTCCCCCGAGAGAGATCGTAGGGGGAAAGTTCTACCGTCACCTTATCTCCCGGGAGGATTTTGATGAAGTGCATTCTCATCTTTCCTGAAATATGAGCCAGCACCTTGTGACCGTTTTCCAGTTCGACTCGGAACATGGCATTCGGAAGGGTTTCAAGCACCTTCCCTTCCACTTGGATCGCATCCTCCTTTGGCATAACATCTCCGTCCGCCCCCCTAAACGGGCGGTGCGTCTAATAGTCGGACGATTTGATCAAAAATTTGATCAGGCCCACCTACCCCCTGAATGGAGCGAAGCGTCTTTTTTCCCCGATAATACTCGATGAGCGGGGAGGTTTGCCTCTCGTATTCTTTCAACCGTGTTCGGATGGTTTCTTCCTTATCGTCAGCGCGTTGGTAAAGAGCTCCCCCGCACCGGTCGCAAATTTCTTCTTTTTTCGGCGGTTGGAAAAGGACGTGAAACATGGCCCCACAGTTTTTGCAGGTTCTCCTTCCCGTCAACCGGCGGATCAATTCTTCAGATTCCACTTCAATGTTGATGACATGGTCAATGGTCTTTCCGATTTTGGCAAGAATGGGCCGTAGCGCCTCGGCTTGCGGAATGGTCCTTGGAAATCCGTCGAGGATGAACCCCGGGTCGCAATCTTTTTGCTTGAGACGTTCCTCCACGATGCCGATGACGATTTCATCGGGGACCAGTTGCCCCTGATCCATAAATCCCTTTGCCTTCGCGCCCAAGGGGGTGCTCCCTTTCACCGCCGCCCTCAAGATATCTCCAGTCGAGACCTGAGGAAGGTGATACCGTTCGACAATTCTTTGGGCCTGAGTCCCTTTTCCTGCCCCCGGAGGGCCGAGTAGTATCAAATTCATTGGAATTCTCTTATTCCGCTTTTCAATCTGCAATCTACAATCTGCAATTCGAAATCGATTTGGGTTTATCCCCGCCTTCCCTTGAGTCTGCCCTTTTTCATCAACCCCTCGTAGTGTCTTGAGAGCATATGCGCTTCAATCTGTTGGACGGTATCCAGGGCTACGCCAACAACGATCAAGAGTGATGTGCCTCCGAAATAGAAGGAGACTTTGAACTCGCTGTAGAGTAGGGTGGGCAGGACACAAATGGCAGAGACATAAATCGCTCCCCCGAGAGTAATCCGCGTGAGCACTTTATCAATATATTCAGCTGTCTTCTGTCCAGGACGGATACCCGGGATATAACCCCCAAATTTTTTCATATTGTCAGCGACATCGTTTGGGTTGAAGGTAACGGCCGTATAAAAATAGCAGAAGAAGAAGATGAATCCGACATAAAGAAGATTGTAGAGGATTGCTTGGGGACCGAAATTCTTCACAAGCGAATCCACCCAGGGATGGGCATTCAAAAGTGACTTAGGCAAAAAATTCACAATCGTCAAGGGGAACATCAGTATCGAAGAGGCAAAGATCGGAGGGATGACCCCCGACGTGTTCAACTTGAGGGGAAGGTGGGTGCTCTGGCCACCATAAACCCTTCTTCCCACGATCCGCTTGGCGTATTGAACAGGCAGCCTCCGCTGGCCGGTTTCAAAGAAGATAATTACGGCCACCACAAATATCATGAGGATAATCAAGAAAAGGACGGTGATAATGCTCATCTGTCCGAGGCGGAAGTATTCGTACGTGCTGGCCACGGCATTGGGCATTCTGGCGACGATTCCTGCGAAGATAATCAGGGAGATTCCGTTCCCGATTCCTCTTTCCGTAATTTGCTCGCCCAGCCACATGATGAAGGCCGTCCCCGCGGTTAGGGTGATGACCGTCATGATCCGAAAAGACCATCCTGGAGCCATGACCACCAGCTCACCGGCTGCCCCCCGCATATTCTCCAGACCGACGGCAATTCCAAACCCTTGGATCATACTGAGGAGGACGGTTCCGTAACGCGTATATTGAACAATTTTTTTTCGGCCCATCTCTCCCTCTTTCTGGAGTTGGGCGAGATAGGGAATGACCACGGTGAGAAGCTGAAGAATGATCGAGGCGCTGATATACGGCATGATGCCCAGGGCAAAGACCGAGAGCCTCTCCAAAGCCCCTCCCGAAAACATATCGATGAGGCTGAAGATCGTCCCCTTGGCCTGGGCAGCAAAGAAAGAGGCCAAAGCATCTCCGTTAATCCCGGGGGTGGGAATATGGACACCGATACGGTAGATCGCCAAGAAGGCAAGGCTCCAAAATATCCTCCTCTTGAGCTCGGGTATCTTTAGGATGTTCTGGGCTCCTGAAATCATGAGCCGATAACCTCCACTTTCCCTTCGACGCCTTCAACTTTCTTAAGGGCGGCCTTGCTGACATGGTGGACGCGAATGGTCAGGGGATGCTGAAGTTCCCCATCCGAGAGAAGCTTCACCGGTTCTTCCTTTTTGAGAAGGCCAGATTGGATGAGGAGATCGGGTTCCACCACCGCATCTTTGGGGAACCGATTGAGGTCTCCCACGTGGATGATGGCGAAGTGTTTCTTGAACGGGGAACGAAACCCCCTCTTCGGAAGCCGCCGTTGAAGAGGCATCTGACCTCCCTCAAAGCCCGCTTTGGTTCCCCTGCCGGAACGGGCATTCTGGCCTTTGTGGCCTTTGCAAGCTGTTTTCCCGTGGCCGGACCCAACGCCCCTCCCCACTCGTTTGCGCTTTTTTGTGGCTCCTGTCGGTGGACTCAACTCATCTAATCTCATCCCTGTTCCTCTTATGATTCTTTCTTGACTTCTAACAGATGGTTGACACAACCAATCATTCCCCGAATTTCGGGTCGGTCGGGCAAAGTGAGCGTCTGATGGAGTCGTTTGAATCCAAGGCCCCGAAGGGTCTCTCTCTGATCGCGGGTTCTCCCGATCGCGCTCCTGACCCATTTGACGGTAATTGTTTTTTCCATAACGGTCCCCTTAATTCTCGGACGCCGGCTCACGCCTCTTGTCAACGACCTCTTCAGGAGCCTTCAATTGATTGATTCCCTGGAGGGTGGCTTTGATGAGATTGTACGGGTTGTTCGATCCGAGAGATTTTGTCAGAATATTTTGGATCCCCGCAGACTCAGCAATGGCCCGGACGGCGGCACCGGCAATGACCCCCGTTCCTTCGGAGGCGGGTTTGAGCATGACCCTGGCTGCTCCAAATTTTCCCAACACCTCAAAGGGGATCGTTTTATTGATGATGGGAACCTTGGTCAAGTTTCTTTTCGCGTGTTCAATCCCTTTTCGAATGGCCTCCGGGACTTCATTGGCTTTACCCAGCCCGCTCCCCACGTAGCCATTTCCGTCCCCAACCACCACCAGGGCGCTGAAGCTGAAACGTCTCCCTCCCTTGACCACTTTGGCCACTCGGTTGATATGAACCACTCGGTCGGTTAGTTCCAACGTACTTGGATCAATTTTCGGCAATGTCTTTCCCTCCGTTAAAAAATCAAACCACCGGCTCTGGCGGCTTCGGCTAAGGCCTTAATCCTGCCGTGATAAAGATACCCACTTCGATCAAAGACCACTTTCTGAATTCCTTTTTCAAGGCACCTCTTCGCAATCAGTTCGCCAACTTTTTTTGCCGCTTCCACATTCCCTGGAGAACGAACACTTCCTTTCAACTCAGAACTCAGGGTGGAAGCGCTGGCGAGGGTTTTTCCCGTCGAATCCTCAATGGCTTGAGCATAAATATGTTTCAGACTTCGGAAGACATTGAGACGAGGACGCTCCGTAGTTCCGACAACACGACTCCGCACTCTCTTTTTCCTTTTTGTTCTGGCGAGCTTCTTTCTATCTTTCAAGGCACTCCTCCCTGCCCCGTCTAAGCGGGACGGGTTTCTTGTTTAAGCTTTGGTCTTCCCGACCTTCTTCCGGATCCTTTCACCCAGGTATCTTACCCCCTTTCCCTTGTAGGGTTCGGGTGGTTTGATCGAACGAAGTTGCGCGGCAACGATTCCCACCTGCTGTCTGTCTGTCCCTTTCACGGTGAGAAGAGTTTGTTTCTCAATCTCCACCTTAATTCCTTTCGGAAGGGGATAGAAGATGGGGTGAGAATATCCCAGGGTGAGTTTGAGAGTGGTCCCCTGAAGATCCGCCCTGAAACCGACTCCCACGATCTCAAGCTTCTTCTCAAACCCCTTCGTCACGCCAGTGACCATGTTGGCGACGAGACTCCGTGTTAACCCCTGAAGCGCTCTGGAAGTCCTTTGGTCGTCGGCGCGGTGAACAGTAATTTTTCCCCCGTCCACGGAAATTGAAATTCCTTGAGGAAGTATATAGGTAAGAAGTCCCTTGGGGCCGGTCACCTCGACCCTGGAGGGATCCGTGGCCACCTTGACTTCCTTCGGTATCGGTACGGGCACCTTTCCAACACGAGACATCGTTTACCTCTCTAAATCCTGAATCCGAATATCGAAATCCGAAGCAAGTTCAAAATTCAAATTTTCAAATCTGTTTGGGTCATTTGTATTCTGAAAATTGGTGTTTGTTTCGGATTTCGGATTTCGTGTTTCGAATTTGAAATCTCTTACCATATGTAACACAAGACCTCTCCCCCCACGTCCGCCTTTCGGGCAGATTTGTCCGTCAGGATTCCCTTGGGGGTCGAGAGGATCGAAAATCCTAAGCCACTCATGACAGAGGGAATGCTGTCCTTTCCCACGTAAACCCTCCGCCCCGGCTTACTGATCCGTCGAAGATGGATGACCTCCTTCCGGGTGACATCGTACTTGAGAAAAATTCGGATCATCTCATGTTGTAGATCATCCGTGACGACTTTGAAGTTTTTGATAAATCCTTCCTCTTTTAGAATTTTTGCGATCTCTCGTTTCATTTTAGAAGAGGGGACATCCACTTTTTCGAATTTCGCTTTAGACCCATTGCGAATCCGTGTAAACATATCTGCGATTGGATCTGTCATGGACATACGAACTCCTACACCTTTCACCAGCTGGATTTGATCATCCCGGGGATCTCGCCTCGGGAGGCATACTTTCTGAGACAGAGGCGGCACATATCAAATTTCCGGTAATACGCCCTCGACCTTCCGCAGAGCGGACATCGATGGTATTCGCGCACCTTAAATTTCTGAGGTCTTTTTGCCTTATTCATCAAAGAAAGCTTAGCCAATTTTTCCTCCTGGTCATCTCTGCTCCCCTGCAGGGGACGGTTTGAAACCGTTCGCACCCCAACGGGGGGTTAATTTCTGAATGGCATTCCCAGCAATTTCAACAGTTCCTTTCCTTCTTCATCGGTCTTGGCCGTGGTTACGATGACAATGTTCATCCCTTTCACCTTGTCAATCTTATCGTAATGAATTTCTGGAAAGATCAGTTGTTCACGAATTCCAAGGGAATAATTTCCCCTTCCGTCGAAAGACTTTCCAGAAAGACCCTTGAAATCCCTCACTCTCGGGAGAGCGACATTGACGAGGCGGTTGAAAAATTCGTACATCCTCTCTTTCCGAAGGGTCACCATGCATCCGATCGGCATCCCCGTCCTCAATTTGAACTGTGCGATCGATTTTTTCGCCTTCGTAATAACAGACTTCTGTCCCGTAATCTGACTGAGCTCCTGGGCCGCGGAGTCGAGAATCTTCACATTCTGGATGGCCTCCCCCAATCCCATATTGATGACAATTTTCTCCAGACGAGGGACTTCCATACCATTCTTATAGTTGAACCGCTTGATCAGCGCAGGAACCGCTTTTTCCTGATAGACTTCTTTGAATTTAGCCATTCGATCACCTACTTATCCAAGAGTTCCCCACATTTTCGACAGAACCGCGCCTTTTTCCCGTCGTCCATGACGCGGTGTCCGATTCGAATGGGTTTATTGCATTTTTCACAAAGAAGCATCACATTGGAGATATGGAGCGGTGACTCCTTTTCCAAGATCCCTCCCTGCCTCTGTTTTCCGTGGGGACGAGCATGCCTTTTGACGAAGTTAATCTTTTCAATCAGCACCTTTTCCTTCTCGGGAAGGACTTTCAAGACGCGACCACTCTTCCCCTTCTCTTTTCCGTTGATGACCATGACCAGGTCATTCTTTTTGATGTGATATTTTGGAACGATCATTTCAAATCCTTTTTCACCCTCCGACCTGCTTCGCCCGTCGCCGACGGGAGCCGAGCAGGATCGGTAGACTGTTCTTAGAGGACCTCTGGGGCCAGAGAGATGATTTTCATAAACCGTTTGGCTCGAAGTTCTCGAGCCACGGGACCGAAAATTCGGGTTCCCACAGGATCTCCCTGGGGATTGATGAGGACGGCGGAGTTATCATCAAATTTGATGTAAGAACCGTCCAGACGCTTCACTTCCTTCCTCGTCCGGACGATGACCGCACGGGCCACATCCCCTTTCTTGATTTTAGAATTGGGGAGGGCATCTTTCACGGAGACAATGATAATATCTCCCAACGTGGCGTATTTCCGACGGGTTCCGCCCAGGACTTTAATGCATCCCAATCTTTTGGCTCCTGAATTATCGGCGACTTCGAGGATACTCCGCATCTGAATCATGATCCACTCCCCTTTGGAAGGTGGAAAGTGGTAAGCGGTAAGTGGACGAGTGCTTTTTTTGACGACCATCCACGTTCCACCTTCTACTTTCCAATCGGTTAAGCGGCCCGTTCAAGAACTTCCTTGACACGCCACCTTTTTTCTTTGCTTAGGGGACGGGTCTCGACCAGAAGAACCTTATCCCCAATGTGGCATTCATTCTTTTCGTCGTGAGCCTTCACCTTCGTCCTCTTTCGAATGTATTTCTTATAAACAGGGTGACGAACGAGGCGATTGACCA
>Ga0335070_10005324_pt1 | contig 15119 bp, 12 predicted proteins | sample Lox_Sample_13_FD_206722 | JGI IMG/M metagenome (GOLD analysis project Ga0335070, IMG submission 206722) | Soil microbial communities from Loxahatchee National Wildlife Refuge, Florida, United States - Lox_Sample_1.3 | ecosystem: Environmental > Terrestrial > Soil > Wetlands | place: USA... | reverse complement strand
CCCGCCGCGCTAGGGCGGCGCGGACGGCGGCCCCGATTCCCGCCGGGCTGTCCACGACGAGGGCGCCGGCGGCGCGGAGGGCGGCCGTCTTTTCCCCGGCCGTGCCGTGGCCCCCGGCGATGACGGCGCCGGCGTGTCCCATCCGCCGGCCGGGCGGCGCGGTCCGGCCGGCGACGAAGGCGACGACGGGCTTCGGGAAGCCCCTCGCAATACAGGCGGCCGCCTCCTCCTCGGCCGTGCCGCCGATCTCGCCGATGAGCAGGACGGCCTCGGTCTCCGAGTCCTTCTTGAAGAGCTCGAGCACGTCGGCGAACTTCAGCCCGACGACGGGGTCGCCGCCCATGCCCACGGCCGTGGACTGGCCCAAACCCTCGCGTGTGAGCTGCTCCACGGCCTCGTAAGTCAACGTCCCGGAGCGGGAGACGATGCCGACCGGGCCCCGCCGGTGGATGGGGCCGGGCATGATGCCGACTTTAGACTTGCCGGGCGAGATGACGCCCGGCGTGTTCGGCCCGATGAGGGCCGCCCCCGTTTCCTTGAGCAGGGCCTTGACCCTGGTCATGTCCCGGGTCGGGATGCCTTCCGTGATGCAGACGATGAGCCGGACACCCGCCGCGGCCGCCTCCAGGATGGCGTCGGCGGCGGCGAACGGCGGGACGAAGACGACCGACGCATCGACCCCCTCGGCCCGCACGACCGCGGCCACGGTATCGAAGACGGGCAGGCCGAGGTGGTTCTTGCCGCCCTTGCCGGGCGTGACCCCGGCCACGACGCGCGTGCCGTACTCGACCATGCGCCGGGCGTGGAAGCTGCCCTCGGTCCCGGTCAGGCCCTGGACGACGACCCGCGTCCTCTCGTCGATGAGGATGCTCATAGCTTCCCCGGGCGCCCCCCTCCCGCGGCCAGGGTCACGGCCAGCGCTGCGGCCTCCTTCATGCCCTCCGCCGGATGGAAGGCCAGCCCCGAGTCCCTGAGGAGGGCGCGGCCTTCTTCGGCGTTCGTCCCTTCGAGCCGGATGACCACGGGGACCCGCGTCCCCGCGTCCCGGGCCGCCTTGACGACGCCCGCGGCGACGAGGTCACAGCGGACGATGCCGCCGAAGATGTTGATGAGGACGGCCTTGATCTCGGGGTCTGAGACGAGGAGGCGGAAGGCCCGGCCCACGGCCTCCTCCTTGACGCCGCCGCCGATGTCCAGGAAGTCGGCCGGCCGGCCGCCCTCGAGGCGGATGAGGTCCATGGTGGCCATGGCCAGGCCCGCCCCGTTGACCAGGCAGCCGATTTCGCCCTCGAGTTTGACGTAGTTGAGACCGTAGCGCGAGGCCTCGACCTCGAGCGGCGACTCCTCGCCGGGGTCGCGCAAGGCCAGGATGTCCGGATGGCGGGGGAGGGCGTTGTCGTCGAACTCCATCTTGGCGTCGAGGGCCAGGACGTCGCCCGAGGCCGTGACGGCGAGGGGGTTGACCTCGGCGAGCGAGGCCTCGGTCGCGGCGAAGCATTCGGCCAGGCCGAGGATGGACGTCACGGCCCGCCCGTGGACGTCCCCCGCGAGGCCGAGGCCGAAGGCCAGGGCCCGGGCCTGGAAGAGCTCGAGGCCGGCGACGGGATGGACGTATTCCCTGAGCACCGCCTCCGGCTTTTCGACGGCGAGGGCCTCGATGTCGACGCCGCCCCCGGCCGAGGCCATGACGACCGCGGCCTCGCGGGAGCGGTCGACGGCGATGCCGAGGTAGAGCTCGCGGGCGACTTCGACGGCCTCCTCGACGAGCAGGAGGCGGACGGCCCTCCCGCCGGGCCCCGTCTGCGCCGTGACCAGGGTCGCGCCGAGCATCTCCTTGGCCAGGCGTTCGGCCTCCTCCGGCGAGCCCGCGGCGCGGACGCCGCCGGCGCGGCCGCGCCCGCCGGCGTGGACCTGGGCTTTGAGGACGACGCGCCCGCCAAGCCGCCCGGCCGCCGCCCGGGCCTCGGCCGGCGTCGCCGCCACCTCCCCGCGCGGCACGCGGAAACCGTAGCGCGCCAGGATCCCCTTGGCCTGGAACTCGTGGATCTTCATCGGTTCCCGGATATCTTATGCCCCGGGGGGAATTCGAGTCAACCGGGACCCGGGGGGCGTGGGTCCGGCCCTTGACAGGAAGGGCGTTCGGAGGGAAAATAGCGCTTCGTTTTTTCAAGGAGAACCCGATGATCATCCTATCTTTGAATTGCGGGAGTTCGTCCGTCAAGTATCGCCTCTACGACTACGACAAAAGAGAGACACTGGCCACGGGCATCGTCGAGCGCGTCGGCATCGGCAAGAGCTACATCAACCAGGCCGGCCTCGGCCGCGAGCCAATCAAATTCGACCACGACTGCGCCAACCACAGGGAGGCCATCAAGCTCATCATCGATACCCTCCTTGACCCCAAGATTGGCGTCATCGACGACCTGAAGAAGATCTCGGCCGTCGGCCACCGGGTCGTCCACGGCGGCGAGAAATTCACCAAGTCCGTCAAGATCACCCGGGAGACGATCGCGACCTTCAAGAGCCTCTATGGCCTTGCCCCCCTCCACAACCCGCCCAACGTCCTGGGCATCGAGGCGGCCATGGACGTCCTGCCGTCGATCCCCCACGTCGCCATCATGGACACGGCCTGGCACCAGACCATGCCGCCGAGCTCCTATATATACGCCCTGCCCTACGAGTGGTACGAGAAGTACGGTGTCCGCCGCTACGGCTTCCACGGGACCTCGTTCCTCTACGTCGCCAAGCGGGCCGCCCTGCTCCTCGGCAAGGACCCGTTCAAGTGCAACCTCGTCTGCCTTCACATCGGCAACGGCGTCTCGGCCAACGCCATCAAGAACGGCGTCTCCTTCGACACGAGCATGGGCCTGACCCCCCTTGAGGGTCTGGTCATGGGGACGCGGGCCGGCGACCACGACGCGGCCATCGACCTCATGGTCATGGAGAAGGAGGGGATCCCCCCAGGCAAGATGAGCGACATCCTCAACAAGAAATCGGGCCTGCTCGGCATCACCGGCAAGTACACAGACCGGCGCGACGTCCAGCAGGCGGCCGAGGCCGGAGACGCCCGGGCCAAGCTGGCCATCGAGGTCGAGTCCTACCGGATCAAGAAGTACATCGGCGCCTACTCGGCGGCCATCGGCGGCGCGGACGCCATCGTCTTCACCGCCGGCGTCGGCGAGATGTCCGACCTCATCCGCGAGAAATCGCTCGAGGGCCTGGAGTTCCTGGGCATCAAGCTCGACAAGGCCAAGAACAAGCTGGCCAAGACCCGCAACGCCGAGACCGAGATCTCGGCCGCGGACTCCAAGGTCAAGGTCTTCGTCATCCCGACCGACGAGGAGCGGGTCAACATCGAGGACGTCATCGCCATCCTCGAGGGGAAGTACGACGAGCACACCCGCTTCGCCTACCGGTTCCAGTCGCCCGACTACGTCAACTCGCAGCGCGAGCAGGATTTCGCCAAGGAGTGCGAGAAGAAGCCGGGGCTGGCCGCGATCCAGATCAAGCCCAGGCGGTGCTGAGGGCGCGGGCTGCGGCCGCCCCCGACGGAGGGATCATCATGCCGGACTTCGCCTTCACGCCCCTCTTTTCCCAGGGACAGGACACGGCCGAGTACGAGCGCGTCAGCCGCGACGGCGTCGCGGCCGGCGAGTTCGCCGGCCAGCCCATCCTCAAAGTCGAGCCCCAGGCCCTGACGGTCCTCGCCGAGCGCGCCTTCCACGACGCGGCCTTCCTGCTCCGCCCGTCCCATCTGGAACAGCTGGCCGCGATCCTGAAAGACCCCGAAAGCTCGGCCAACGATCGCTACGTCGCCCTGGAGCTCCTGAAGAACGCCGTCATCTCCGCCGACGGGCTGCTCCCCATGTGCCAGGACACGGGTACGGCCATCATCAACGCCAAGAAGGGCCAGTGCGTCTGGACCGGGGGCGGCGACGAAGAGGCCCTCTCGCGGGGGGTCTTCAACGCGTACACCCGGAACTATTTTCGGTACTCCCAAAACGCCCCGCTGACGATGTATGAGGAAAGGAACACGGGGACGAACCTGCCCGCCCAGGTCGACATCTCGGCCGTGGACGGAGATGAATACAAATTCCTTTTCGTCGCCAAGGGCGGCGGGTCGGCCAATAAGACCTACCTTTTCCAGGAGACCAAGGCCGTCCTCAATCCCGAGGCGCTGACGAAGTTCCTCACGGCCAAAATCCGGGCCATCGGGACAGCCGCCTGCCCGCCATACCACCTCGCGGTCGTCGTCGGAGGCACGTCGGCCGAGCTCGTCCTGAAGACGGTGAAGCTGGCCTCCGCCCGTGACCTGGACGGCCTGCCCACGACGGGGGGGCCGGACGGCCACGCCTTCCGCGACCTCGGTCTCGAGAGACAGCTCCTCGGGATCTCCCGGACGATCGGCCTCGGCGCCCAGTTCGGCGGGAAGCACTTCTGCCTCGACGTCCGCGTCGTCCGGCTGCCGCGCCACGGCGCTTCCTGTCCGATCGGCCTCGGCGTGAGCTGCAACGCCGACCGGAACGTCAAGGCGAAGATCACCCGCGACGGGATCTTCATCGAGCGCCTGGAAAAGGACCCCGCCAGGTTCCTGCCCGAGCCCTACGGGACCGAGGCCCCGGCCGTGGCCGTGGACCTCAACCGGCCGATGAAGGACATCCGTGCCCTCCTCGGCCGCTACCCTGTGGCCACCAGGCTTTCGCTCACCGGCCCGATCGTCGTCGCTCGCGACATCGCCCACGCCAAGCTCAAGGAGCGTTTGGAACGGGGCGAGGACCTTCCGGCCTATTTCCGGGATCACATCATCTATTACGCCGGCCCCGCCAAGACCCCTCCCGGCATGGCCTCGGGGTCATTTGGGCCGACGACGGCCGGCCGCATGGACGACTACGTGCCGATCTTCCAGAAGAGGGGGGCCTCGCTGGTCATGCTGGCCAAGGGCAACCGGTCGAAGGGCGTCACCGAGTCGTGCCGGATGAACGGGGGATTCTATCTGGGTTCCATCGGGGGACCCGCGGCCCGGCTGGCCAAGGACTGCATCACCAGCCAGGAGGTCCTGGCCTACCCCGAGCTCGGGATGGAGGCCATCTTCAAGATCACGGTCAGGGACTTCCCGGCCTTCGTCATCGTCGACGACAAGGGCAACGATTTTTACGAACAGCTTGCGTCCTGACGGCTCAGCCTGAAGGGACCGCGCCTACATCGGATCCTGCCGCCGGCGACGGCCGCCCCCGTTCCCTTTTTCCGGCGTTTCGGGTATGATGAGGGGCGGGAGGCCCGGCGTGGACGACAGCAGGTTCCTCAAGTTCGGCGTCGCCGCCGTCGTCGTCTTCATCGCCGGGGTCTTCGCCAAGCTGGCCAGGCCGGTCCTCGTCCCCTTCTGCCTGGCGCTCTTCCTGTCGTTCGCGCTGACGCCCGTGCTCGATTTTCTTGTCCGGAAGAAGGTCCCGAAGCCCGTGGCCCTGGTCGGCCTGATCGTCCTGACCATCGTCGTCCTGCTCCTCATCGGCGTCCTCTTCTATTCGAGCGGCAAGTCGCTGGCCTCGGAGCTTCCCTCCTACAACGAGATGATGCGTTCGTTCCTCGAGGGCGTCGACCGGCACGTGACCAACCCGAAGCTGAAGGCCGAGGTCGTGGGCTGGATCAACGGCCTGAACGCGGAGAAGGTGGGCAACCTCATCATGTCGGCGCTCGGCCCGTTCGTCTCCTTCATCTCCGAGCTCATGCTCGTCTTCCTCTTCCTGACCTTTATCCTGGCCGGCCGGGGGCGGATGGAGAAGAAGATCGCCCAGGCCTTCTCCGAGGACCGGGCGAAGACGATCGGCCACGCCGTGTGGCGCATCGACAAGCAGGTTCAGAGGTACTTCGCCGTCCACACCCTCGTCTGCCTGGCCACGGGGGCCCTGACGACCCTCGTCCTGGCCCTCTTCGGCCTCCCCTTCGCCGTCGTTTTCGGCGTGCTGACCTTCCTGCTGAACTTCGTCCCGACCCTCGGCTCGGTCATCGCCACGGCCCTGCCCGTGCTCTTCTCGGTCTTCTACTTCGGCACGCTCGGGCCGGCCATCGGCATCCTCGTTCTGCTCATGGCCATCAATTTCATCCTGGGCAATGCCGTCGAACCCCGCTTCCTGGGCAAGGGGCTGGGGCTCAGCCCGCTCCTCGTCCTCTTCTCCCTCTTCTTCGGCAATTGGATGTGGGGCATTCCCGGCATGATCCTGGCCGTGCCCATGCTCGCCGTGCTCAAGATCGTCCTCGACAACTTCCCCTCGACGAGGTTCCTCGCCGTTCTCATGAGTTGAGGGGGAGGGGCGGGCGAAGCCTCAGGCGTCGAGGGCCAGGCGGGCGACGAGTTGTCCCAGGCGCTGCTCGATCTTCCGCGCCGCTTCCTTGAACGCGTCATAGCCCCGGCCGAGCGGGTCGTCCACGTCCCAGCCGCAGAGCTTGTCCTCCGGGACGACGCGCAGCCCCTTGAGATAGGAGTAGATGCCGAGGTCCAGGGCCACGACCTCGTCGAACGAGGCGAGGTCGTAATCGGTGATGCTCCGGGCCTCGTGGTCCGAGATGTCGACCTTGTAGACGAGCTTCATGACCAGGACGGCGTCCTCCGCGGCCGGTCCCCCGGAGGCGCCGGTGCCGGCGCTTGCGACCTCGGCCCGGCCGCCCAGGCGCAGGCGGGCCAGGCCGGCGGCCATCGGGCTCCGGCAGATGTTGCCGTAGCAGACGAAGAGGATCCGCAGCCGCCCTTCGCTCACTTGTCCGCGGCCTGGGCGCTCTCGAGCGCGACGTCCCTGGCTTTTTCGTAGAGGAAGGCGGCCAGGATGAACCGCTCGGCCGCCTCGGGATAGGACTTGCCGCCGGCGAGACCCCTCGCCGCCGTCTCCTCCTCCTTGGCCCGGCCGTAGAGCCAGGACTGCTTGACCGGGGCCTGGGCCGCGTCGGCCTCGATCCGGGCCGCGCCCACCAGCCCTTGGAGGGCGGCCAGGCACTCGTCCTCGTTCCCCCCGGCCAAGCTCAGCTTGTAGACCTTGTCCAGGATGCCGTAAAGGATGCGGGCCCCGGCGAAATCGTTCTTCTGATAGCTATCGAGCGCGTCCTTCTCTTTCTCGCCGGCGATCCAGGTGAGCAGATTGGGGCCGGCGCGGCGGGCGGCCTCGTCGGCCTTCTTCTTGGCCGCGTCCATCTCGGCCTTGGCCCGGTCGGCCCTGTCCTTTTCGTTGACAAGGGTCAGGAGCCTGCGCATCTCGGAGTCGCCTTTCGTATAGCTCCTCTTCGAGGCGTCCGGGTTGCCCGCCTGTTCAAAGTGCCGCGCCTCCCGGATCTGGGTCTGGAGGTCGCCGATCTTGCCGGCGAGAGAGGGGACCTTGCCCTTGAGGGACGTCAGGAAGCGGTCGAGCTCATCGGCGCTCTTGCCCTCGAGGAGTTTGGCCGAGTCCCCGCCGATGATGGGGGCGAGGAACGGCATGACCTTGGAGAGGTCCAACCCTCCTGCGGCGCCGGACCCGGGCGCGCCGGACGGAGCGGGCTCGCCCGAGAGGGGAGTCCGGGCGTATTCCGAACCGCGGACCCCGCCGGGCTGGCTGACGTCCGGCCGGACGGACGGGGACCGTTGGTCGGCGGCCTTGCGTGAGGTCCAGGGCTTAACCACGATGATCACGGCCACGATGGCCCACACCACCGCCAGGATTGGCAGGAGGAGCTTCATACGATTGGGCTTGACGGCGACCTCGCGGTTCGTGACGGGCTTGCGCCGCGCCGTCGCCGGCCGCGGCGTCACGGGCCGCGGCGTCGGCAGCTCTCCGGCCAGACGGTCGAGGTCGGCCACGATGTCCTCGGCGTGTTGGTAGCGCCGGTCGGGGTCCTTCTCCAGGCACTTCAGGATGATCCGGCTCAGCTCCGGCGAAACCTGTTCGTTCGTCTCCTTGGGGTCCGGCGCCGGCTCGCCCCGGTGCTTGAGGACGATGGCCAGCGGCGTCTCGCCCTCGAAGGGGACGCGGCCCGTGGCCATCTCGAAGAGGATGACGCCCAGCGAGTAGATGTCGCTCCGCCGGTCGACGTCCGCCGCTTCGGCCTGCTCGGGCGACATGTACTCCGGAGTCCCGACGATGACGCCCGTGGCCGTCAGGCCGCGGCCGTGGAGCGAGCGGGCGATGCCGAAGTCCATGATCTTGGCGTTCCCGTCGCGGTCGATCATCACGTTCTGGGGCTTGAGGTCGCGGTGGACGACGCCCAGGCGATGGGCCTCGGCCAGACCGTCCGCGACCTGCCGGCCGAGGGCGACCGCCTTGGCCTCGGTGAGGTGGCCCGAGCGGCGGATGAAGCTCTTGAGGTCCTCGCCCTGCACGTATTCCATGGACAGGTAGAAGGTCAGGCCCTCCTCGTTGAGGTCGTACATCCGGCAGACGTGCCGGTGGGCGACCTTGCGGGCGAGCTTCATCTCGTTCTGGAAGCGCTCGATGACGTCCGGGTCCGCGGCGATGTCGGGCTTGAGGACCTTGAGGGCCACGACCTCGCGGATCTTCGTGTCGAAGGCCTTGTAGACCGTGCCCATGCCGCCGTGGCCGATCTCCTCGATGATCTCGAAGCGCCGGGCGAAGGTCGCGCCGCGCTCGAGGCCGCGCGCCGGCGTCTGGTAGGTCATCGTCCCGGCGGATCGGCCCTTGGCGCCGGTCCCCTGAAGCTCGAGGCCGCAATAACCGCAGAACCGGGTCTCGGCCGGGTTGTCGAACTGGCAGCGAGAGCACTTCATGGGCGGCAGGGAACGTCCTTCCTAGACAATATCAAGATAGCCGGGAATTTTCAAATCCATAATGAATACGCTTCAGGGCCGCGAAGAGTTTCGCGGCCGGCCAGGGAGGGCCCGGTCCGAGGCCTCGAAGTCGGCCGCGGCGAGCGGCTTTCGCGGTCTCCTCCGGGGGCGTCGTCCTCAGGCGGCCGGCCACAGGTCGGCCGGGTAGGTCCCCTGGCGGACCTGTTCCAGGATGGCCGCCTGGACCCGGGCCCTATCCTGGGGATAGGTGACGCCGAACCAGCTCTCCGAGGTCGGCAGGACTCTGACCCGGGCTCTTCCTCGCCGGACGAGGACGCCGACGGCCTCGGGGATGAGGAACTCGGCCTTGTCCAGGCGGGCGGCGTTGGCGGCGAGGAATTCCCGGAACTGTCTTTCCAGTTCGATGAAGATATCGGGCTCAAAGCCCCAGAAGTTCATGGACACCAGGCTCCCGGCCGGGAGGGGAAGCCAGGCGACGCCATTTTCGGTGTGCTTGATGCCGTTGTCGAACCTCTGGACCTTAAGCAGCTCACGGATGCTGAGGAGGTCGCCGTCCGGGGTGGACTCGCAGAGCCCGCGGGCGACGTGGCCATGCTCCGAGAGGGTATTCTCCAGCCGGTATCCCAGCATCGCGTAATGGGGGAGGCCGTCGTTGGGCTTTGGGCGCCTGAGCTCGGCGGCCATGAGCTCGAACGCCGTCCGCCCGTAGAAATCGTCGGCGTTGATGACCGAGAAGGGCGTCCGGACGGCGTCCCGGCAGATGAGGACGGCCTGGCCCGTCCCCCAGGGCTTGACCCGGCACGCCGGAACGGAGAAGCCGGCCGGGACCTGGTCGAGCGACTGGAAGACGTAGGCGGTCTCGGCCGCCCGCTCGACCTTGCGGCCGACCCGCTCCCGGAAGAGGTCCTCGAAATCCCGGCGGATGACAAAAACGACCTTGTCGTACCCTGCCCTCAGGGCGTCATAGACCGAGTACTCGAGGACGGCCTCGCCGCCCGGGCCGAAGCCTTCCATCTGCTTCAGCCCGCCGTAGCGGCTGCCGACGCCCGCCGCCATCACCACCAGGGCCAGGGACGACATGGGCCACTCCCTCCGCGTTCCGGATGTCTTGCGGCCGTATCTTAATGCATCCCTCCCCCGGAGGTCAAACCGGACGGCCGGGGCCCCTCCGGCAGGGAGCGAAGCCCTGCGAACGACCATCAGAAGCGCGCCAGAGTGACTCGAAGCCGCGCTTCTGGGGAATATCTGGATAAAAAGGGGGCCAGTCCCCTTGGGGGGCAGTCCCTTCTTTACTTAAGGCGTCCCATCCATTATGATGAAAGCGGCTCCGGAGGAGATGCGATGATCCGATCGACGACCGTCGTCTGTGTCCGCCACCAGGGGAAAGTCGCTATGGCCGCCGACGGCCAGGTGACCATGGGCCAGACCGTTCTCAAGGCCACGGCCCAGAAGATCCGGCGCCTCCACAAGGGGGGCGTCCTGGCCGGGTTCGCCGGGGCCACCTCGGACGCCTTCGCCCTCTTCGCCCGCTTCGAGGCCAAGCTCGAGGAGTATCGCGGCAACCTGTCCCGGGCGGCTATCGAGCTGGCCAAGGACTGGCGCCTGGAGAAGTCCCTGCGGCAGCTCGACGCCCTGCTCGTCGTCGCCGACAAGGAATCGACCTTCCTCATCTCCGGCACCGGGGACGTCATCGAGCCCGACGACGGCATCATCGCCATCGGCTCGGGCGGGCCGTTCGCCCTGGCCGCGGCCCGGGCCCTCATCCGGCATACGGCCCTCGGCGCCCGCGACATCGCCATCGAGGCCCTCAAGATCAGCGCGGAGATCTGCGTCTACACGAACCAGCAGATCACGGTCGAGGAGCTCTGAATGGCCATCCCGCTGCCCGAGACCTTCGAGGGAGCGGCCGTCCGCCGTCCCGACGTCGAGCTGACTCCCCGCGAGATCGTGGCCGAGCTCGACAAGTACATCATCGGCCAACGCGCGGCCAAGAAGGCCGTCGCCATCGCCCTCCGGAACAGGTTCCGCCGCCGGAAGCTCCCGGCCGAACTGGCCGACGAGATCGCCCCGAAGAACATCCTCATGATCGGCCCGACGGGCGTCGGCAAGACCGAGATCTCGCGGCGGCTGGCCAAGCTGACCTCCTCGCCCTTCCTCAAGATCGAGGCCAGCAAGTTCACCGAGGTCGGCTACGTGGGGCGCGACGTCGAATCGATGATCCGCGACCTCGTCCGGATGTCCGTGGACATGGTCAAGCAGGAGAAGATCGCGGAGATCGAGGAGAAGGCCCTGCGGAACGTCGAGGAGCGCCTCCTCGACCTCCTCCTGCCGCCGCTCCGGGCTCCGGAGGCCGCGGCCGGCGAGGCGGGGGAGACCGAGCGCTTCGCCGAGACCCGGGAGAAGCTCCGCCAGCAGCTCCGGGACGGGCTCCTCGAGGACCGGCCGGTCGAGATCGAGGTCAAGGACAAGTCCATGCCGCCCATGGAGATCTTCTCCAACGCCGGCGTCGAGGAGATCGGCTTCCAGATCCAGGAGCTCATCCCCGGCTTCCTCGGCGGCCGGTCCAAGAGGCGCAAGGTCAAGGTCCGGGAGGCCCGCGACATCCTCCTCGAAGAGGAGGAGCGGCGGCTCCTCGACATGGACCTCGTCTCCCGGCTGGCCATCGAGCGGGTCGAGCAGGGCGGCATCATTTTCCTCGACGAGGTCGACAAGATCGCCGGCCGCGAGTCGGGCCACGGCCCCGACGTCAGCCGCGAGGGCGTCCAGCGCGACCTCCTGCCCATCATCGAGGGCACGACGGTCAACACGCGGTACGGCCTCGTCCGGACCGACCACATCCTGTTCATCGGCGCCGGGGCCTTCCACGTCTCGAAGCCGTCGGACCTTATCCCCGAGCTCCAGGGGCGCTTCCCCATTCGCGTGGAGCTCGGCTCCCTCGGCAAGGACGATTTCGTCCGCATTCTGACCGAGCCCGAGAACGCCCTGACCAAGCAGGTCACGGCCCTCATGGCCACCGAGGACGTCCGGGTTTCGTTTACGGCCGAGGCCGTCGACGAGATCGCCGCCGTCGCCGAGAAGGTCAACGCCGAGGCGGAGAATATCGGCGCCCGGCGCCTCCACACGATCATGGAGAAGGTCATGGAGGACATCTCCTTCGACGCGCCGGACATCGGCAAGACCGCCATCACGATCGACCGCGAGTACGTCCAGCGCCAGCTGAAGGACATCCTCAAGGACCAGGACTTGCGGCGCTTTATTCTCTGATGAAGAGATCGTCAGGAATTCTCGCCCTCGGGCTGGCCGCGCTCTGCCTCTCCGGCTGCGGCCGGAAAGGTCCGCTGCGGCCGCCGGCGAGCCCGCGGCCCGCGGCCGTGAGCGGCCTGGCCGTCCGCCAGCGCGGCGCCTCGGTCGTCCTGGACTGGGTCAACCCGTCGAGGGCGGTCGACGGCCGCCCCCTCCGGGCCGTCCAGGCGGTCGAGGTCTGGGTCCTCGACCTCGGCGCCGGAAGCGCGGGCCCCCCCGTCGCGGCGCGGGACTTCGCGGCCCGGGCCCGTCTCGGCCGCCGCGTGCCGGCGCCGGACCTGCGGCCGGCGGAGACGGGCGCCGGCGTATCCGCCGTCTGCCCCCTCCCCGGCGACGGCTTCCGGCCGGCGCGCCTGGCCTTCTCCGTCCGGGTCCTCGACGAGAAGGGCCGGGCTTCGGAGCTCTGCCCCGCCGTCCCCGTCGAGGTCAAGGCCTGCCCGCGGCCGCCGGAGATCCGGCAGGCCGAGGTCTTCGCCGACCGCATCGAGGTCCGCTGGGAGGCCCCGGCGGCGAACATCGACGGCTCGGCGCCGGCCGCGGTCGTCGGGTACACGGTCTGGCGGGCCGAGGGCGGGGCCGCCCCGGTGAAGCTGACGCCCGAGCCTGTCGCGGGGCCCGTCTTCGACGACCGGGATTTCCGCTTCGGCGCCGCCTATGATTACACCGTCCGCGCCGTCGCCCCGGGCGCCGGGCCGGCCGTCGAGAGCGACGCTTCCGCGCCGCGCCGCGTCGCGCCGCGGGACACCTTCCCGCCGGCCCCGCCGTCGGGCCTTGTCGCCCTGTCCGGAGCCGGCGTCATCTCGCTGAGCTGGACGGCCGGCCGGGAGGCGGACCTCGCCGGCTACCGGGTTTGGCGGCGGGAGGCGGGCGGCTCGGAATTCGTCCCGCTGAACCCCGGCCCGCTCCTCCGGGCGAACGCCTTCACGGACACGACGGCGGTCAAGGGCGCGACCTACGTCTACGCCGTCAGCGCCGCCGACGCGAGCGGCAACGAGAGCCCCCGGACCGAGACCGGGCCCATTGGGCTGAAAGGCGCCGAGGGATGAAGATCTACCGGTTCCGCTACAGGAAGAGGGTCCTGCACGGGGTCCTCAAGGAGGAGTTCCTCTTCCCGGTCAAGGGGTCCATCTTCAGAGACTTCACGATCGGGGACAGCGCGATCCCGATGAGCGAGGTCCGGCTCCTGCCCCCGGTCGTGCCGACCAAGATCGTCGGCATCGGCCGGAACTACCGCGAGCACGCCCAGGAGATGGGCAACGCCGTGCCGGCCGAGCCCCTCATCTTCCTCAAGCCGGCCACGGCCCTCATCGGGCCGATGGCGGCCGTCGAATACCCCGGGATGTCGGCGCGGGTCGACTACGAGGGTGAGCTGGCCGTCGTCATCCGCAAGAGGACGCATCTCCTGCGGGACGACGACCCGGTCGACGGCCACATCCTGGGCTACACCTGCTTCAACGACGTCACGGCCCGCGACCTGCAGATGAAGGACGTCCAGTTCACCCGGGCCAAGTCCTTCGACACGTTCGCCGCGGCCGGCCCCTGCCTGGCCACCGGCCTCGACCCGGGCCGGCTCCACCTCAAGACGTTCCTCAACGGCAAGCTCGTCCAGTCCGGGGCGACCTCGAACCTCATCTTCCCGGTGCCGTTCCTCGTCCGCTTCGTCTCGCGGGTCATGACCCTCCTGCCCGGCGACATCATCGCCACGGGAACCCCGGCGGGCGTCGGCCCCATGGTCCCCGGGGACCGCGTGGACGTCCAGGTCGACGGCATCGGGGTCCTCTCGAACACCTGCGTCCGGTCCGGGCGCGACAAGGAGGCGTCATGAAATTCTTCCTCGACACGGCCAATCTCGACGAAATCCGCGAGGTCGCAAGCTGGGGCATCCTCGACGGCGTGACGACGAACCCGACCCTGGTCTCCAAGGAAAGCGGGAAGTTCGAGGACCTCGTCCGAGAGATCTGCCGCGTCTGCCCCGGCCCGGTCAGCGCCGAGGCGGTCGCGACCAGGGCCGAGGAGATCGTGCCGGAGGCCCGCCGGCTGGCCGCCCTGGCTCCGAACGTCGTCGTCAAGATCCCCGTCGGAGTGGAGGGGCTGAAGGCGACCAAGCTCCTGGCCGGCGAAGGCATCGGCGTCAACATGACCCTCGTCTTCTCGGCCAGCCAGGCCCTCCTCGCGGCCAAGGCCGGGGCGCGCTTCGTCAGCCCGTTCATCGGCCGGCTCGACGACGCCTCCGAGGACGGCATGGCCCTCATCGAGGAGATTGTCACCATCTTCGAAAACTACCGCCTCGAGACCGAGGTCATCGTGGCCAGCGTCCGGCACCCGCGCCACGTCGTCGAGGCGGCCCGGCTCGGCGCCGACATCGCCACGATCCCCTTCGCGGTCATGACCAAGCTCCTCCGCCACCCGCTCACGGACGCGGGCGTCGAGCGCTTCCTGGCCGATTGGAGGAAGGTCAAGGCGTGAGAATCCGTCTCCACTTCCGGCTCCACGGACACGCCCAGACCCTTGCCAAGCGGATCCGGAGGTCTCTGGTCACGGCCGCCGTCCTCTTTCTCCTCGCCGGCAGCGTCGTCGTGGGGAAGAACGTCCTCCTGGGACAGATCGGCCGAGAGGTCCGCAAGGCGTTTCGCTACGACGGCCTCCGGCTGAGCTACTTCCCGCCGTCGATCGTCGTCGACGGCGTGACCTCGCTGGCCGAACCGCGCGCCTTCGAGGCCCGGCGGGTGCGGATCGAGATCCCCTTTCTTTCGCTCCTGCGGAACGAGAAGGCCGTCAACGTCTTCATTGACGGGCCCCGCATCCGGATCCGGCGGGGCGCGGTCCCGGGCGGGGCCGCGGCGCCGAAGATGCAGGCCTCGCTGCCTTTCACCATCCTGAGGGGGCTCGTCGCGGACGGAACGCTGACCTACGAGAGCGGCGGGGACTCCTTCGAGGCCCGGGGATTGAAGGTCCTTTTCACCCAGGGCCGCGGCGACTACGCCGTCAAGGCGACCGCCGCGACGAGCACGTTCACGGCGCAGCCGGAGAACCTCACCCTCGGCGGCCG
>Ga0335070_10005323_pt1 | contig 15120 bp, 11 predicted proteins | sample Lox_Sample_13_FD_206722 | JGI IMG/M metagenome (GOLD analysis project Ga0335070, IMG submission 206722) | Soil microbial communities from Loxahatchee National Wildlife Refuge, Florida, United States - Lox_Sample_1.3 | ecosystem: Environmental > Terrestrial > Soil > Wetlands | place: USA... | reverse complement strand
CTCGAGCAGTTGATCGTAGATTTTGCGCTGGACGATCAGGCGCGAGGCGGCGGAGCAGGTCTGTCCCGCATTCTGGATGCCGGCATTGACGAGGAACGGCAGCGCGCGTTCGAGATCGGCATCTTCGAACACGATCTGCGGCGATTTCCCGCCGAGCTCCAGCGTGACCGGCACGGCGTTGCGCCCGGCCGCCGCCTGCACCAGCGCGCCGACCGCGGTCGACCCCGTAAAAGAGAGATGATGGATGCCCGGATGCGACGCCAGCGCCGCACCGGTCTCTTCGCCTTTGCCCGTCACGACGTTCAGCGCGCCGTCCGGCAGCCCTGCCTCCTGTGCGATGCGCGCGAAGGCCAACGCCGTCAGGCTCGCTTCTTCGGCCGGCTTCAGGACGGTCGCATTGCCGGCCGCCAGCGCACCGACGACGGAGCGCCCGATGATCTGCATCGGATAGTTCCACGGAATGATGTGCGCGGTGACGCCGTGCGCCTCGCGCAGCGTGTAGACGGTGTAGTCGGCGAGATAGGGAATGGTTTCGCCGTGCAGCTTGTCGGCGGCGCCGGCATAGAATTCGAGATAGCGGGCGAGGGCGACGGCATCGGCGCGCGCCTGCTTCAAGGGCTTGCCCACGTCGCGCGCTTCGAGGTCGGCGAGCGTATCGGTTTGCGCGGCGACGGCTGCGCTCATCTTCATCAGGATGCGCCCGCGTTCGGCCGCGGTGAGCTTGCCCCAGGCGCCCGCGGTGGCATCGCGCGCGGCTTTCACCGCCGCATCGACATCGCCCGCATCGCCCGCGGCCAGCGTGCCGATGGTCTCGCCGGTCGACGGATCTTCGATCGGCAACGTCGCTTTCGCGTCGCGCCAGCGGCCGCCAATGAGGAGCTTTTCGTGGATCATCCCGCATTCTCTGTGCGCATCGCGAACATGCAAGCGCAGGGCGGGCCGTGGGTCAATGACGCAAAAAGGAAAGCGGGAGCGGCTATCCGCTCCCGCCTTGAGAAATCAATATTTGTAATCGAGCCGCACACCCACCGTCGCCGGTTCGCCGCGCTGGGCGATGTTCAGCCCCGGCAGGAAGAAGTTGCGGGTCGTGTCGTAGTTGGTGTTCGTGCAGTTGTGGCAATAGAACGTCGCCTGCCACGGTCCATTGTCCGGCGACAGCGAAAGGTTGATATCCGCCAGCCAATAGGAGTGGACATAGAACGTCGGACCCAGCAGCAACGGGTTCAGGTGATCGTGGAACACCCAGTCGCCTTCCGCGGTGAAGGTGTAGCCGGGAAACAACTCCCAGAAATAGGAGATCGAGCCGTTGTAGCTGAGCGGCGGGAAGCCGAGGCGCGCGCCTTTCTCGTTGCTGTTGACCGGCGTACCCAGGGGCGGAACGCAGTTCTGGAATTTCCCGGCTGGGCACTTCATTTCGGTCGCGGCGATGTTGAGGAAGTTGTCGAAGACGTCGAACTTGCCGTCCTTCCAGCCGACGGCTTCCGAGAACTTCAGATTGTCGATCGGCGCCCAGATGGCTTCGAGTTCGCCGCCATAGACGTGGGATTTCGGTGCGTTGACCAGCGAGCCCACCGGCCCCGTCGTCGTCCACACGGCCGACTGAATCTGTTCGTCCTCGTAGTGGTAATAGAAGGCCGAGCCGTTCAGCTGAAGCGTGTCTTTCATAAGATTCGACTTGAAGCCCGCTTCATAGGCCCACAGCACTTCGGGCTTCAGCGGCGGCGCGGCCTGCGAGCCGTTATAGGTCGTGAAGCCGCCCGATTTGATGCCCTCGCTGATGCTGGCATAGAACATGATTTCGTCGCTGGGCCGGTATTCGAGCCCGCCCTTGCCGGAGAGGCGGTCGTCCTGGATCGCCTGTCCGACGCTGGGTGTGAGCGGAATGTTCGGGAAGCCGGGCAGGAAGACGCCGTTGAGAACGAAATTGCCGAGCGAGCGCTTGTCGTCGTCGAAGCGCAGGCCGCCGATCGCCTTGAGCTGGTCGGTGATCTTGTATTCTTCCTGCGTGAACACCGCTTCCGTCTCGACGCGCTCCTTGTAGCGCGTGTCGGTCGCCAGGCCGAGCGAGTCCGCAAAGTCGGAATCGAACCGCTCATCCATGAGCTGGTGGCCATAGTAGAAGCCCAACATCCAGCTGAGCGGATCGGTGTCGTCCGATGCGAAGCGCAGCTCTTCGGAGAAGACGCCCGCCTTGGTGTCGAAATAGGTGCCGGCGAAGGCGTAGGACGTCGCGTCCCAGTCGTTGTATTCGCGGCGGTCGAGGATCTGATACGAGGTGATCGACGTCACGTTCATGAAACCCAGATCGCCGTGGACCTGCATATTGCCGCCGCCGGCTTTGGTGTTGTGGAACGGCTCCGCGTTCGGTGCGATGCCCGTGAGCGTCGTGAATGTCGCCGAACCGCCCCAGGCCGTTTTCGTGTTGTCCCCGAACGCCGGGATGGTCGTCAGATTGTCGTACAGACCGGCGGGAATCGGGTCGAAAAGGTAGAGGCCCACAGGGTGGGATTTGTCGTAGCTGAAATCACCCTCGAACAGGATATTCCAGTCGTTGTTGATATCCCATTGCACTTCGCCGCGGAACGAGCTGGTATTCTTGTCGCCGTAGCTCTGCCCCGTGTCGCGGTTCTTCTGCCACGCGCCGCCCTGATCGGTGATGAAGGCGAAGCGATAGTCGAGGCCGTCGGTGATCGGCCCGGTGACATAGCCATTGCCGATGAATTCGCCGTGGCTGTCGTAATCACCCGTCAGCCCGAGGCCGAATGCGTCGGAGGGTTTGTTGGTGACGAATTTGACGGCGCCGCCCGTCGTGTTGACGCCGTAGAGCGTGCCTTGCGGGCCGTAGAGAACTTCCGTCCGCTGAAGATCGAAGATCGTGCCTTGCGTCTGCGCGGGGATCGGGTAGGCGACGTCATCGACATAGACGCCGATGGTCGAAGAGTTGTTCGACGCGTAGTCGTCGAAGCCCACGCCGCGCAGGCGGAATTCCGGCTGGCCACTGCCGAAGGCCGGCACGACTTCAAGGCTGGGCGTCGCATATTGAAGTCCGTTGACCTTGGTGATGCCCTGGTTCTTCAGATCTTCGGATGTCAGCACCGTCAGCGCGATAGGCACGTTCTGTGCCGACTCTGCGCGCTTCTGCGCGGTGACCGTGACGGTCTCGATGCCCGACTGTGGCGCCGTCTGCGCGGATGCGGCCGAGCCGAACGCGAGCAGCAACGCCGTTGCGGAAACTCCTAGAAGCAGTCGATTCATGTGAACGCCCCCATGCGACGCCGCACCCCTGCGGCAACATCAGTGTCGGCGTACCGTCACACAATTGTCAACGCGGGAAGCGATGAGGGCAGTGACAACACAGGCCGCTATTGCGCGCCCGCAATAGTACGCACACGTATGATCCTGCCTTCAGCGCTGCGGAAAATCGGGTGCGGCGCGCGGTCGCCTGGCAATGATCGGCGTGCGTTCCCGACCCGGCGACAAATATAACGCTGCGAAGACGATCGCGAAGTTGACCAAAAGCCCAATGAAACCGGCATTGATTCCAGCAACGGGAATTTTGAGTTCGAAAATCCAGATCGCCACGGCGTCTCCCGCCACTAAACCGGCAATAATCGCGAGCGGCCGCATTCTGCGAAGAAACAGAATCCCCAGCACTCCCGGCAGCGACTGGACAATTCCGAAATAGAAGAGGTTGTTGATCGTGGTCAGCAGCTGCGACGATTTGGCCGCGCCTATGACGGACAGCAGCAGGTAGAGCGCCATGACGACTTGCGACCAGCGCCGCTGCTGGTCCCCCGTCAGTCCCGGCACGAGATTGCGCGACACGAGCGGGCCGATGGCAAGGCAGATGCCGGTCAGGATCACAAGCGCCGACAGCACCGTTCCGGCCATCACGAGCCCGACGACCGGAGCCGGAAGCAGCAGATGCGCTACCGAGAGAAAGACTTCGTTGGGCGCCTTTACCGCCAGCCCGTGCTCGAGCGCGAAATAGGCGACCAGCGTAAGGAACGGGAACATCACCATGTAAAGCGGCATGGTGATCTGGGCGCGCCGGACTGTGTGGGCCGAGCGCGCCGTGAATATATAGGCGCAAGTCTGCGGCACGATGCAGAAGCCGACGCTTTGCAGGAGAATGGTCGTGATGGCGAAGACGTCGTCCTCGCGGGTCGGCGTCGCGATGTGGTGCGCAAAGGCCGCGCCGGCATGCGCAACGCCCCAATGGGCCAGCGCCGCCAGTCCGGCCAGGAGAACCGACGCGATCAGCAGAAGGTCTTTCAGCACGGCGACATAGGCCGAGGCACGGATGCCCGAAATCGCGATGTAAATGAAGGCGAGAACGCCCGCGAGGCTCGTCAGCATCCAGGGCGAGACGGCCCAGTCGAGCTGTTTCAGAACGGTCTCGAGTCCCAGAAACTGGCTGGTGCCGAGGGGCACAAGGAAGATGAGCGAGGCGACGGTCACCGCGAGCTCGAGCGCGCGGCTTTCGTAATGGCGGCGGAACAGGTCGGGCAGCGTCACGGCGCCGTGGATGCGGCCCGCGCGCCAGATCAGCGGATTGAGGAAGTAGCCGACGACGAAAGCGAGAAGGATATAGCCCAGGAACCAGATCGCCGTTCCCGTGCCCTTGGCATAGATGCCGCCCGGATAGCCGAGGATTGTCGTGATGCTGTAGGTCTCGCCGACCGCCAGGAAGAAAAACAGGATCGTTCGGAACTGCCCGGAGGCGACGAAGAAGTCTTCGGCTTTCTGCTGCGCGTGACCGCGCTTCGACAGGACCGCCAGCACGAGTGAAAACGCAATGAGGCCGAGGAAGACCGCCGTCATCGCTCGCCCGCGTCGTAGTCGGCTTCGATGAATTCGTCCGGCTGATGGCGGTCGTGCGCGAACCAGCAGACGGCAAGGCACAGCGATGCCAACGGAATGCAGCCGAACAGCCACCACAGCGCCAGCGGCACGCCATAAGGTGCAAATTCGAGATGGCTTAGCAGCGGCACTGTCGGGATGACCGACAGGAACGGCACCGCTATGCCGATGGTGTAGCGCAGGAAGGGCGACACGAAGCGGGCGCCGTCAGAGCGTATGCCAGGTCTTGCCGTCCTGGCCCGGTGCGAGCGTCGCTTCGAAGACTCCGCGTGCGACGGCGCGCGACAGGACGTCGGCCGCCATCGAGCCGATGCGCGCCACCGTGTAGTCGGCCATCGGTCCCTTGATCGGCTGCTTGCCGGTCGAAAGGCCGAAAACGACGTCGCCGTCGAACGGCGAATGGATCGGGCGGATCGCGCGTGCAAGACCGTCCTGCGCCATCATGGTCGCGCGCTTCATCTGGTCGATGGTAAGATCGACGTCGGTGGCGATGCAGGCGATGGTCGTGTTGGCGCGCGCGGCGGGATTGGCTTTCGACTGTCCCCAGTCTTCGCCGACGACACGCGCGTTGGAGGCGCCCAGCCCGCCGAATTCGTTGCCGATTTCGAAGGGGCCCGACCAGAAGTTCTTGGTGCCCGGCACGATGACGGAGCCGAGGCAGTTGACCGCCACGATGGCGCCGACCGTGATGCCGTCTTTCGAGACATATGATGCCGATCCCGTCCCGCCTTTCAGCGATCCCGCTTCCGCGCCGTAGCCTGCGCCTGCCGTGCCGAGCTTGAAGTCGCGCGATGCGGTCTCGACCGCGTGGACACCGAGGTGGCGATAGGGTGGTTCGAGTCCCCACGCCTTGTTGCCGTGATTGGCGAGGTCGTAAAGGATCGCCGCCGGCACGATCGGCGAGGGCGGGACTCCCGGGCTCGGCATCATCGCGTAGCCACGGCCGCGGGCGCCGAGCCAGGCGGCGACGCCGTCGGCCGTGGCCAAGCCGTAGACCGAACCGCCGGACAGCACGACCGCGTCGACCGAATGGACCAGATTCCACGAATTGAGCGCGTCGGTTTCGCGCGTGCCGGGACCGCCGCCGCGCACGTCGACGGCGCATGTGGCCCGGGCGTCCGGAAGGATGACGCTGACGCCTGTGCGGGCTTTCGGATCGTCCGCCTGGCCGACCTGAAGGCCCGGAACGTCGGTGATCAGGTTGCGCGGACCAGGTGCTCCGCCTGCGGAAGGTTCGGCCAGCGCGACGCGCGCACCGGATGCCACCGCGGCCGCGCCCAGCGACAGCGACGCGAGCAAGGAACGTCGATCCATGAAATGAACTCCCTGATCACCGGTCGTAACGAACCGGACCTGAGTTCATTAACGGGGCCTCGCCGAGGCCCGTCAAGCGGCGGCGGCGACGCGCGCGCGTGTTGACAGGCGCAGCGTATCCAATTCCGCGTCAGGCCTCGATGCCGGCCGGCACCGCATAGCCCGCCCGCGGCAGGAATGCGCGCAGCAAGGGCCCCGTCATGACGGTCGTCACCACGGCCATGATCACCAGCATCGTGAAGACGTTCTGCGGAATGAACCCGAGATCGAAGCCGATATTCAGCACGATCAGCTCCATCAGCGCGCGCGTGTTCATCAGCGAGCCGAGGATCGCCGACTCGTTGTTGCTGAAACTAGACAGTTTGCCGGCGACGAAGACGGGGATGACCTTGCCGAGAATGGCGGCCGTCAGGATTGCACAGAGCCAGTTGAGATCGGTCAGCGTCGAAAGGCCGAGCACGTTGGTTCTGAGGCCGGTATAGGTGAAGAACACCGGCAGGAAGAATACGAGTACGAACTGGCCCACTTGCCTGCGCCACGCCGTGACGAAATCCCTGTGGGCATGGAAGAGGAGGCCCGTCAGGAAGCCGCCGAAGATCGTGAAGATGCCGAGCTTATAGGTGCAGATTCCGACCACGAAGATCATCGTGATGACGATGGTGATGAGATTGGGCGGAAGATCGCCGCCGCGCACCGGATGGGCCTTGATCAGGCGGTCGACCAGCGGGCGGAGCACGAACCACGCGAAAACAAGCAGCGCCAGGATGCCGCCGATCTGGATCGCCATGTCGGTCAGCGAGAGCCGTGCGGAGGCGTAGGCCGAAATCCCGGCGAGCAGCACCCAGCCCGTCACGTCGTTGATGGCGGCGGCCGAAATGGCGACGACGCCGATCTCGGTATGCGTCAGATCGAATTCGCGCAGGATGCGTCCCAGGATCGGCACGGCAGTGATGGCGAGACCGACTCCCATGAAAAGGCTGTAGGTGAGATGATCGATTTTCGGCGCCAGATAGGCGGCGGACAGTTGACCGATCACGACGCCGAGCGCGAGCGGAATGCAGACCGAGGCGGCGGCGATGCCGACCGTCGCGTTGCGGTTTCTGGCCCGCGCCAGATGGCCGAACTCGAAATCCATGCCGATCTGGAACATCAGCAGCACGAGGCCGATCTGGCTGATGATGGTGATGGGCGTGGAGGCGGCTGCGCCGAACAGTGCGAGGGAAACGCCCGGAAAGAAATGCCCGAACAGCGACGGGCCGAGAACCAGGCCTGCGATGATTTCGCCGATCACACCCGGCTGGCCGAGGCGGCGCAGGAGCTGGTTGCCAAGCCGTGCCGCGCCGATCATGACAATCAGCTGCATCAGCGTGATGAACAGAAGATTTTCTGCGGCGTGAACAGACCCCTGCATAACCTTCGACTCCCCGAATTACCCGCCTTCAGCGATGCATCAATTCCGTCGTTGGAATCGCCTCTTCGCGGGCCGCGATCGTCGGTCCTGCATGGGCATTCTTCGGGCGGAAACCGTGTTTGTAGACCTGGTCGAGCAGCGCGCGGTGATCCGGCAGCGCCTTGACGGCCTGATGCGATGCGGCCTGCACGCGCCGGAATTCCTTATGGGCCTCTTCGGTGAACGGATAGGCGGATTCGTTGCCGCGCATGTCCGAGCGGAAGCCCATCCCGAACAGGATGTACTGATAGCTCTGGTATTTGAACGCCTCGTAGGTGGTGTCGAAATCGAGCGAGGTCGGCGGACGGCGCTTCCACAATTCCAGCTTGTCCTTCAGCGCGTCGCTGGCCGTCTCGGGCCGCGTGTTGTCGATCCAGAACGCGTTGTCGGTACGCTTGGAGAGGTAATAGTGCAGCTTGAGGAAATCGACCGCGAGCTCGAAGCGTTTGGCCATGATTTTCGAGAAATGCGCAGCCACCCGCTCCATGTCGCCGGCGCGCGGAAAATATTCCGCAATCATATGCGCGGCCGCTTCGATCTGGATGATGCCGGTCGATTCCAGCGGCTCGAGAAATCCGGCCGAAAGGCCGATGGCGACGCAGTTCTTCACCCACTGCCGGTCGCGATAGCCGACGCGCATCTTGAGTCGGCGCGCATTGCGCCCTTCCGACGCCTTGCCGATATAGCGGCGCAGGACTTCTTCGGCGCCGTCGTCGTCGGTATGCTTGCTCGAATAGCAGTAGCCGATGCCGCGTCGCGTATCGAGGCCGATATCCCAGGTCCACCCCGTCTCATGCGCGCTCGACACGGTCGCGGGAACGATCGGCGCATCTTCGCGGTCGTAAGGCACCTGCATCGCCACGGCGCGGTCGACGAACAGCATGTGGGTCACGTCGCGCCACGGCTCGCCCAGCGCGCGGCCGATCAGGATGCCCGCGAAACCCGTGCAGTCGATATAGAGCCCCGCCTTCAGCGAGCCGTGCTCTTTGGTGACCAACTCGGAAATCGCACCCTGTTCGTCGAGCTCGACCTTCTCGACATTGCCGATCAGATGGCGCACGCCCAGCTTGACGCCAGCGTTCTTCAGGAATGCCGCGAGCTTCGCCGCGTCGAGGTGATAGGCGTAGTTCATCGGGCCGTCGTAAGGCGCGTCATCGATGCGCTTGGGCGCCTTCAGCGCGTCGACGACCTTGTCCTGCAGCGTCGTCGCGTCCGAGAAGGGCACATTGCCCGCGCTGCCGAGCGCCCAATACGGCGCCATGTCGGTCGCCATCGACATCAGATGCGGCACGTTGAACGGGTGATAATACTGCGTGTGCCGGCCGTTGATCGGCGCATGCTCCCAGTCGACGAAGCGTATCGCCTGCTTGAAGCTGGCGGAGCATTCGCGCATGAATTCGGCTTCACCGACGCCGATGGTGCGCAATGTGCGGCGGAACGTGGGAAAGGTGCCTTCGCCGACGCCGATCGTGCCGATATCGGTCGATTCGATCAGCGTGATCTTGACGCCGTTGGGCTTGTCCGCGCCCAGCCGCTTCGCAAGAAGCGCGGCCGTCAGCCAGCCGGCCGTGCCGCCTCCGACGATGACGATGCTGTCCAACATGATATGCCCCTCATCCTTACCCGACACCTATTTGCCCAGCGCAGCCGCCTCGCTTGCGAGCTGGGTGATGGCTTTCCAGTCCCCGTTTGCGACGAGCTTCTCCGGCGCCAGCCAGGAACCTCCGACGCACAGAACATTGTCGAGGGCGAGATAGTCGCGCGCATTTGTCGGCGTGATGCCGCCCGTCGGACAGAAGCGAACCTTCGCGAACGGCCCGGCGAAGGCTTTCACGGCGGCGGCGCCGCCCGAACTTTGCGCCGGAAAGAACTTGAAATGCGCAAGCCCCGCGTCGAGACCGCGCATGATCTCGCCCGCCGTCGCGACACCGGCGAGCAGCGGGATGTCGCTCTGCTTCGCGCTCGAGAGAATCTGATCGGTGATCCCGGGACTGACGATGAAGCGCGCGCCGGCGTCCGTCGAACGTTTGAAGTCGGCGGCATTCAACACCGTACCGGCGCCCACGACAGCCTCCGGAACCGCCTTCGCGATGGCCGTGATCGACGCCAACGCGGCGTCGCTGCGAAGCGTCACTTCCAGCACCCGCAATCCGCCGGCCAGCAGCGCACGCGCCAGCGGCACGGCGGTCTCCGCGGAATCGATCACCAGGACCGGAATGACCGGCGACAGCGTCATGATGTCCGCGGCGGATTTCATGGGGCGGCTCCGAATATCGTCGCGCCCTTGTCGGCGGCGCCGACGCGGGCGCGGAACGGTGCGAACAATTCGCGGCCGAGGCCCCAGCCCTGCTGCGCATAGTGCTCGGGCGTACGGTTCGCGAATTCGCGCGCATCCACGCGCACTTCCAGCGCGCCCGTCTTAGGATCGATGCGGATTACATCGCCGTCGCGGAGCTTGGCGATCGGCCCCCCCTCGGCGGCTTCCGGCGTCAGATGGATCGCGGCCGGTACTTTGCCCGAGGCGCCCGACATGCGCCCATCCGTGACGAGGCCGACGCGGAAACCCTTGTCCTGCAACACCGACAGAGGCGGCGTCAGCTTGTGCAGCTCGGGCATACCGTTGGCTTTCGGTCCCTGGAAACGCACCACCGCGATCAAATCGCGCTCGAGTTCACCGCGCTTGAAGGCGTCGAGGAATTCCTTCTGGTCGTGAAAGACAGTTGCCGGCGCCTCCACGACGCGGTGCTGCGGCGCCACGGCGGAGATCTTGATCACCGCGCGGCCGAGATTGCCCCTCAGCAGTTTCAGTCCGCCCTCGCGATCGAACGGATCGGATGTGGGCCGCAGGATGTCTCGATCGAGCGTCTCCTTCGCGGCATCGCGCCAGACGAGCTTGCCGTCTTCGAGGCCCGGCTCCGTTGCGTAGGAATGAAGATCACCGGCGACCGTCGTCGTGTCGCCATGCAGCAATCCGGCGGCGAGCAGCTCGCGCACGAGGAACGCCATGCCGCCGGCGGCGTGGAAATGATTCACATCCGCCGAACCGTTGGGATAAATGCGTGCCAGGAGCGGTGTCACTTCCGAGATCTCTTCCAGATCCTCCCATTCGAGCTGGATGCCGGCGGCGCGCGCGATGGCCGGCAGATGCAGCGCATGATTGGTCGACCCGCCCGTTGCCATCAGGCCCACGACGCCGTTGACGATGGCGCGTTCGTCGATCACGTCGGCGAGCACGACTTTGCCATCGCGCGCCAGCGCGGAGGCCCGATGGGCAGAGGCGCGGGTCAGCGCATCGCGAAGCCCGGTGCCGGGATTGACGAAGGCCGTGCCCGGCAGATGAAGGCCCATCACCTCCATCAGCATCTGGTTGGAGTTCGCGGTGCCGTAAAAGGTGCAGGTGCCGGCCGCGTGATAGGACGCCGCTTCCGCCGCCAGCAGTTCGCTGCGTCCGATCTCGCCGCGGGCAAAGGCTTCGCGCGTGCGTGCTTTTTCCTTGTTGGAAATCCCGGACGTCATCGGGCCGGCAGGCACGAAGATGACGGGCAGATGGGCGAAGGACAGCGCGCCGATCAGAAGTCCCGGCACGATCTTGTCGCAGACGCCGAGGCAGAGCGCCGCGTCGAAGGCGTCGTGGCAGAGCGCCACGGACGTCGCGAGCGCGATCACTTCGCGGGAGAACAGCGACAGTTCCATGCCCGGCTGGCCTTGCGTGATGCCGTCGCACATGGCGGGCACGCCGCCTGCGACCTGCGCCGTGCAGCCTTCGGCGCGCGCGGCTTCCTTGATGATGTCGGGATAGGCGCCGAGCGGCTGATGCGCCGAGAGCATGTCGTTATACGCCGTGACGATCCCGATATTGACGGCCTTGGCGTCGCGCAGGCGCAGCTTGTCCGCCATCGGCGCCGCGGCGATGGCGTGCGCGAGATTGGCGCAGTCGAGATGCGTGCGTGACGGACCATGCCCGCGCGCTTCGCCGACATGCGCGAGGAATTCGGTGCGCGTCTCTTTGCTCCGCTCCCTGATCCGCGCGGTCACCTCGGCGATGACGGGATGGAGCTTCGTCATGGCGACCAATAAACCTCGACCGGCGTGCCGGACTGATGCAGCATGGCGCGAACCGGCATGTCGAAGATGTCGTCGCCCGCCAGCGCGCGCCGGTACGTCTCCATCTTCTCCGCGCCGCGGATCAGGATCACGATCAGCCGTGAGGCGAGGAGGGCCCGCAGGCTCAGCGACATGCGCGGGCCCGTGGCGGCAATGTCCGCCGGCGTGATGGCGCGCACCAGTGACGGAGAATGCAGATCAAGCGCCGCCGCCAGTTCTTTGGCACCCGGAAACAGCGAGGCGGTATGTCCGTCATTGCCCATGCCGAGAAGCGTCACGTCGAATGGCCGTGGCATCGCGCCGATGGCGCGATCGAGCTCTGTCTCGGCTTCGGCCGGCGAAGCATGCCCGGTCATGAGGGGAACCAGCGTGGCGGAGGCGGCGCGGTTTTTGATCAGCCGCGTGCGCACGAGCTTCTCGTTGCTGCGGTCGTCGTCCGGCGAGACCCAGCGCTCATCCGTCGTGGTGACGAACACGCGATCCCATGGCGCCTCGCGCGTCGACAGCGCATCAAACAAAATGCCAGGCGTCGTGCCGCCGGAAGCGACAAAGCTCGCCGCATCGCGCCGGCGCACGCCGTCGGACAGCCTGGTGGCGATCTTGTCCGCGAGCGCAGACGTCAACGCATTCGCGTCGTCGAATCGGATCACCGAAGGCTCGAAGGCGACGGGTTCATTCATACCAGCTGTGCCCATTGCGTTCCGTCAATGCGAATGCGCCGGCCGGGCCCCAGGTTCCGGAAGCGTAAGGCGCGGGGTCGTAACCCTGGCGCTGCCATCCCGCGACGATCTGATCGATCCATGTCCAGGCCGCTTCGGATTCGTCGCGGCGCACGAACAGCGTCGGCTTGTTGGCAAGCGCTTCGAGCAACAGCCGCTCGTAGGCGATACGGCGGCGCTTCGGCTTGAACGCGTCGCTCAGCGAAAGATTGAGCGCGAGCGGTTTCAGCTCCATGCCGTTGCGCTCCAGGCTCGGCGTCTTGTTCATCAGCGTCAGCGCGATCTCCTCTTCCGGCTGCAGCTTGATGATGAGCCGGTTGGCGAGAAGGCGAGTTCCCGGAAAGATCGAATGCGGCACGCCGCGGAACTGGATGATGATCTCCGATTTGCGCATCGGAAGGCGTTTTCCCGTCCGCAGGTAGAACGGAACGCCCGCCCAGCGCCAATTATCGATATGGGCGCAAAGCGCAACGAATGTCTCCGTCGTGCTCGCGTGCCCGCCGGTTTCCTCGGTGTAGCCGGGAACGGACTGACGGCCCGAAACGCCGGCCTGATACTGCCCGCGCACGGTGTTGCGCTCGACCGAGCGATCGGTGATCGGCCGCAGCGAACGCAGCACTTTCACTTTCTCGTCGCGAACGGAATTCGGATCGGCCGGCGGCTCCATGGCGACGAGCGCCAGAAGCTGCAGGAGATGGTTCTGCACCATGTCGCGGATTGCGCCATATTGATCGTAGTAGGACCAGCGATCCTCCACGCCGATGGTCTCCGCCACGGTGATCTGCACGTGCTCGACGCTGACCTTGTTCCACAGGGGCTCGAACAGCGTATTCGCGAACCGGAGGGCCAGCAGGTTCTGCACCGCTTCCTTGCCGAGATAGTGGTCGACGCGGAAGATGTGGTCCTCCGCGAAGGCACGCGAAAGAAGCTCGTTGATCTGGCGGCAGCTCGCGAGGTCGTGGCCGATCGGCTTTTCGACGACGACGCGGCTGTTCTCATGGACGAGGCCGGCGGCCTGCAGATTGCTGCAGATGTCGCCGTAATGGTCGGGCGAGGTCGACAGATAGAACACAAGTTCGGGAACACCTTGCAACGCGGTCTTCAAGGCGCCGAAGGAGGCGCTGTCGGTGGCGTCGACGCTGACATAGGACAGCCGCGCGCAGAATTTCTTCCAGCTGCGCTCGTTGATGCCGTTCTCGGCGCGGGCGCGGACCGCCTTCTCCACGAAAGCCGCGAAAGCATCCGCCGACAGCTTGCTGCGAGCGCAGCCGACGATGGTCACGTCGTTCGGCAGAAGTCCGTCTTCCTCGAGGAAATAGAGTGAGGGGAATAGCATGCGTTGCGCCAGGTCGCCCGTGGCGCCGAAAAGGACCAATGCACAGGATGCTGCGGTCACGCGCTTTCTCCCGTACGGCCGTCGATCCAGCTGCGGACCACCGAAAACGTGTCCGTGACAAGAACGAGATTAGCGCGAAGGCCACGGGCAATCCTACCCATTTCGCCGCCGAGACCGAGAAAAGTCGCCGGGTTGCGGCTCGCCATGCGCGCGGCGCTGTGAAGATCGAGCCCCATGAACCGCATTGCGTTGCGAACCGCGCTCGCCATGTCGAGATCGGTTCCGGCCAGCGTGCCGTCTTCAGCGACGCAGGCGCCGTCCTCGGCGCGGATGAGGCGGCCGTCGAGCCGGAACGTCTTGTCGCGCGCGCCGACGCTCGGCATGGCGTCGGTGACCAGCATCAGCTTGTCGGCTGTTTTGCAGCGAAGTGCCACACGCATCACAACCGGATGGATATGCCGTCCGTCGACGATGATGCCACACATGCTGTCGCGATCATCGAGCGCGGCGCCGACCACACCGGGCGCGCGGCTGGCGAGCGGCGACATTGCATTGAACAGATGCGTGAAGCCGGAGAGTCCCGATTCAAGCGCGAGCTGCGCTTCCTCGTAGGTCGCATCGGTGTGGCCGGCGGAGACGATGACGCTTGCCTTGTGCAGAGAAGCAATGACGTCCGGGGTCGTCTCTTCCGGCGCCAGCGTGATCAGCGTCCGGCCACGCTTGAGGGACGATATGAGATTGAGCGCGCCTGAATCGAGCTTGCGGAATTTGGAGGCATCGTGAATACCTTTGCGCAGCGGGCTGATGAACGGCCCTTCGATATGAATCCCCGCGACGCCTTGAACGCCGGTCGCGATGGCTTCATCGACCGCCGCGATCGCGCGCGCGATCACGTCGAGATCGCTGCTGATCAGGGTGGGAAGAAACGCGGTCGTGCCGAAGCGGCGATGCGCGGCGGCGATGGTCTTCAGCGTGTCGACCGTCGGTGCTTCGCCGAACAGAGCGCCGCCGCCGCCATTCACCTGGATGTCGACGAAGCCGGGAAGAAGAAGGTGTCCTTCGAGATCGAGTTTGGCGGCATCGCGCGGCACTTCGGCAGGCGGCACGAGCTCGACGATGCGCCCGTTGTCGATGAGCACATCGCGGCCCTCGAGCACGCCCTGATCGGTCAGGATCCGTCCATGGGTCAGGGCGGTGAGCATCAAATCGTCTCGGTGATTTTGTTGAGGAGCCGCGGACGGTCGGGATCGAATCCGCGAGCCACGGACAGCGCCGCGGCGAAGCGATAGAAGCTTTGAGCCATCAGCAGCGGCTCGAGCGCCGGATGCGTCGCG
>Ga0335070_10005322_pt1 | contig 15121 bp, 9 predicted proteins | sample Lox_Sample_13_FD_206722 | JGI IMG/M metagenome (GOLD analysis project Ga0335070, IMG submission 206722) | Soil microbial communities from Loxahatchee National Wildlife Refuge, Florida, United States - Lox_Sample_1.3 | ecosystem: Environmental > Terrestrial > Soil > Wetlands | place: USA: Florida... | reverse complement strand
GGTCAAGTCTCAGGGCTGCGATAGCCTGCGCAGAGACTCACTTCCAGTGATGCTTTGCGGGTTGAAAAGCAAATAGCGTTGCAGGGCGTCTCGGCGCTGTTCGAGCGTAGTCTGCATTTCCGCAAGCGCTTCATAAGCGGTTTCGCGTGAGGGATCGAGTGCAATGGCTCGCTCGAGCGCTTTGCAAGCAAGCGCCATGTCTCCCGTGCTCCGCCGCACCAACGCTAGCTGCTCGTATAGCGGCGCATAATGCGGACGTTGTTCGATGGCCGATTCCAGGAGGCGGGCCGCGTTGGTCTTATCATCATGCAGAAATAGCACCATTGCCAGGTTTGCAAGCACCTCCGGATCTTTCTCGAACCGTGGGAGAACTTCGCGGAGCAAACGGTAACCGCGATTCAGGTCCTCACTGGAGGAATCGCGTCCGCCTATCATGATCAAGGCCAGCCCGAGATTTCTTCGCTGCAGATCAGAATCGGCGGCCTCGCGCCACGCCCGAATCTCGCGCGAGGGATTCGATCCACTGCGCCGTTCACGCGGCCGCTGGATGCGGTGGTCCGTGAACGCCGTGTGCGAACCATCAACTACCGAGCGCTTCGGCATATGGCACGAGGTGCAATCCTCGAGGTCTTTCGGGTGTGATGAATCAAGCGCCTGCCTGTGGCAGTTCAAACAGGCCTCGCGGACGTTGATCGGAGTTCCGTGCGGATTGTGGCAGGTGCCGCACCAAAGTCTTCCGCTCACACGGGCACACATGCTTTGCGCGAGTTGCTCCACATGGCTCACGACTTTCAGCTCTTCACTTGGCCGGTCAAAAACGAATACCGAGAACACGTCTTCGAGCCGCCGGCCCGGTCGGAAGTCGCCGAAAGCCGCGCCGGGATTCAAGACGCGAACCCCGCCGTTTAGGTGGCATTGTTCGCAAACGCTATCGCGTTCAGCCGGGGGCAAACGTTCGGGATTGATGATGGTCTCCCTCGACGGTTTCAGGAGATGACGCTCCACCGGTCCGTGACAGCGCTCGCACGTAATCGCCTTGGCCGTGAAGACGGAGTCTTCATACCGATTCACTGTGTCCCGCACCGGCCGCGAACCGCCGGAGTGGCACTCCAGGCACTCGGGTACAACCGGCCGGCTGAAGTCGGGATTCCTTATTTCCTCATACCCGGGAGCGACGTCCCAGAGGTTCCTCAAGGAATAAAAAGCTAGAGGAGATTGGAACAGATACGGCCCCACCCTTACCAGAAAACCCTGGCCATGGTTGCCCGAACCAATTACATGCGCAACTTCGTATTCTGCCCTCAGTCCGCTGCGTTCGATGCTCTGCCACATCCGAACGCCGTCAGAACGAACAGTGAATCGGCTGCCCGATGCTGCGTGAACAAAAACTGTGGAGGTATTTTCAGGGGGTACCCCAAGGGAACGGCCCATTGGCGTACGCGCGAATGCTTCGGTTTCCCGAGGATGGCACGGTGCACAGGGAAGCGCTCCCCAAGCGGCGACTGTCGCAACCAGCATCAACCCAAGGCGGCTTCCAGCCAACATAGGCTTTGGGTGTCCCATCGACAACCTAGAATAACCTGCGATGCCTTACGGCGAAATGGACTCGGATGAAATCCAGCGGTTGGCGGGTAATGCTCCGCAATCCAGGTAACTGCCAGCTAAACCGAGCACCGGGAAGACTGGAAGAAGAGAAAAAGCGAGTTTAGTGCTTGCCACTTCGGGATCACGCCTTCGGCTCTAGCACCGTCAGGACCTGGCCGGCAGGAATTTTCTCCAGGCGTTGGACGGCTCGGGCCAGACACAAACCGTCGCACCGCTCATCTTACTCGTCTTCCACTCTCATGTCGCGCACCTACTGCCCGGCGGCGGGCCCTCTACCCGTCCCTTGCTACAATACGCTGGGGTCAAGTGGGAATCCAATGGACCGGCGCACCTTTCTTCTGAACCTGCTTTCCCTCAGCGGTATCGAGCCGTCCTTCTGCGCAGATGTCGTTGGCAATCGGCAATTACCGGTCTTCCGAGATGTGACCGTCCAATCGCACATCGACTTCCGCTGCAACGGCAGCCCGACCTCGCAAAAATACTTGATCGAAACCATGCCAGGCGGCGTCGCAATGTTCGACTACGATGGCGATGGCCTTCTCGATCTATATTTCGTCAACGGCGCGGCTCTGGGCGACCCGCAGTCACCTGACAAGCCCCCGGACAAGTCCGATCCGAAGTTTTGGAACCGCCTCTACCATAACGACGGGAACCTTACTTTCACCGACGTAACGGAGAAAGCCGGCGTTCGCGGTCACTCGTATGGGATGGGCGCTGCAGTGGGCGATTACGATAACGATGGCTGCCCGGATCTCTATGTCACGAACTTTGGCCGCAACATTCTCTACCACAACAACGGCGACGGCACGTTTAAGGACGTGACCGAGGTTGCCGGTGTCGCGGGCGGCGGGTGGTCGTCAAGTGCTTGTTTCGTTGATTACGACCGCGATGGCTGGCTCGACCTGATCGTCACGCGCTACATGGACTGGGACTTTTCCAAGAACATCTGGTGTGGCCCCCGCCAACCTGGTTACCGCGGCTACTGCCATCCAGCGTCGTTCAAGACCATCACGCACCTCGTCTATCGCAACAACCGAAATGGAACGTTTACGGACGTCTCGAAGGACTGCGGCATCGGCGCCGCTCCCGGTTATGGCCTGGGTATCGCCTTCAACGACTACGACCGCGATGGCTGGCCCGACATCCTGATCGCCAACGACAACATCCCCGAGCAGCTCTTCCACAATCTCGGCGACGGCAAATTCGAAGAAGTTGCGCTGCCACTCGGCCTGGCCTACGACGAAGATGGGCACACGTTCTCCGGTATGGGCGCCGATTTTGCGGATTACGATAATGATGGCTGGCCCGATGTCTTCATCGGTGCTCTGGCCAACGAGAAATATGCGCTGTTCCGAAACCTGAAAGGCAAGTTCATTTACACCTCGGGACCGAGCGGCGTGGCCATGATCAGCGCCACGCATTCCGGTTGGGGGCTGAAATTTATTGACTACGATAACGACGGCTGGAAGGACCTGTTCGTGGCACAGGGGCACGTGATGGATAACATCGAGTTGAGCAGCCCATCGTTACATTATCAGGAGCCAATGCTGCTTTGAGGACGTGTCGAAGGTGAGCGGCGATCCGTTCCATGCCGCTCGGCCTGCGCGGGGCGCGGCATTTGGCGATCTCGACAACGATGGTTCCATCGACGTTGCTGTGAATTGCCTGAACTGTCCGGCTATGATTCTGCATAACGAGCGAGGCAACGGTTATCACTGGCTGCTAGTGAATACAACCGGAACAGTCAGCAACCGGGACGGAATTGGCGCACAGATACGGCTGGTTTCCGAGTCTGGTCTGGAGCAGTTTGGCCTGGTTACCACCGCGGGCAGCTATCAATCGGCGAGCGATAAGCGGGTGCACTTCGGACTCGGCCGGGACAAGATCGTGCGCCTTTTGGAGATCACGTGGCCGAGCGGGATCGTGCAGAAGCTCGAGAACGTCCCGGCGGACCGCGTAATCAACGTCAAAGAGCCCGCGACCGCCGCGGAACGGAAACGATGAGGAAACTGCTGGTTTGGTTGAGCGCGATAGTGCTCGTGGGTTCCCTCATGGTGCAGGCGATCTCACAGATGACGGGAGGAGGGCGGACGGCTGTGCCGAAGAGGCCTTTACCGCCCGGCGTCAAGGCCCCTGCGATTCGGTTTGAAGATCTGGCTTCGAAGGCAGGGCTGGTCGGCGTGAATGTGTCCGGGTCCGACAAGCAGCAGGCTTATATCATCGAGAATACCGGCACGGGTTTGGCCATATTTGATTACGATAATGACGGTCTGCCGGACATCTTCTTCGTTAACGGCGACCGTTTCGACCAGACCGGGGCTGCGCCAACACATTTCCTGTATCACAATCTCGGCGGCCTGCGATTCGAGGACGTGACCGAAAAGGCCTGCATCACGCATACCGGCTGGGGCCAGGGCGTCTGTGCAGGCGATATCGATAACGACGGCAACATTGACCTATTCGTAACCTCGTGGGGACAAAACGTGCTGTGGCGCAATCAGGGGAACGGCACCTTCCGAGATGAGACGAAGGCGCGGGGGCTCGGTGCGCCGAAGCGCTGGAGCACGGGTTGCTCGTTCTTCGATTACGATCGAGACGGATCTCTCGACCTCTTCGTCGCGCATTACCTTGCTTTCGATCCCGCGAAGGTCCCCAAGCCGGGCGAACCGGGGCAGTGCATGTGGCACGGTTTCCCGGTTGTTTGTGGGCCGATGGGTCTTCCAGCCGAGACCATGTCGCTCTACCATAACGACGGGACCGGCCACTTTACCGAGGTCACCAACCAGGCCGGGCTGCAAGGCGCAAAGGCGGCAGGCCTGACTGTTCTTACGGGTGACTTCGACAATGACGGCTGGACGGACGTCTATGTGACCGGGGACTCCACTCCAAGCTTGCATTTCCTCAACCGCCGCGATGGCACCTTCGAGGAGGTCGGCACCTACACCGGCATTGCCTACAGCGAGGATGGACATGAGCAGTCGGGCATGGGAGCCTCGGCCGGCGACTATGATGGCGATGGTCTTCTGGATATCGTCAAGACCAACTTCACGGAAGATATTCCGAACCTCTACCGCAATCTCGGGCGTGGCATGTTCGCCGATGTCACCGCGGAAGCCGGCCTTGCATCGAACACGCAGTACGTCAGTTGGGGCTGTGGCTTCCTCGATTTCGACAACGATGGCTGGAAGGACATTTTCATCGCCAACGGTCATGTCTACCCGGACATCGACAACCGCGGCATCGGCCAGTCTTTTCATCAACCACGGTTGCTTTACTGGAACCACGGTGGTAAGGAATTCTACGACGTATCTGCCGACGCCGGACCGGGCATCCTGGCGAGGCACTCATCGCGCGGCATCGCCGTTGGCGATCTGGATAACGACGGCGATGTCGAAATTGTGGTCGTGAATATGCACGAGGGCCCCTCGCTGCTCAAGAACTTCGGCGATAAAGGCAACTCCATTCTCATTCAGGCGCAAACGGCGAGCAGGCGTGATGCCATCGGAGCGCGCCTTAACCTGACAGCCGGAGGCAGAACCCAGATTGATGAGGTCAGAAGCGGCGGTTATTACATCTCGCAAGGCGATTTCCGCGTGCACTTCGGACTGGGCAATGCCACGAAAGCCGATCTGGCCGTGCGGTGGCCTGACGGCAAGACCGAGACGTTTCTGGGCCTGTCTTCCGGGACCTGGGTCACCGTGCGCGAGGGCGGCGGGATTGTGCAAACGCGCAAGCTGGAGCGGAAAGGGCAGTGAACAAAAGACCGTGCGCGGTTTGACCGGGGGCGGACTCGCCGAGGATCGGCCGATCAGCGGACCTCGGACGGACCTTTCAACGAAGTCGGCCGTACGCATTCGTGGGAGATAAGTGCATATCGACGTGATTGGAGCCACCGGCGGATGGTCAGTGGGCGGCAAAGAACATCCACGCCTGAGGACGGCGTTAAGCATTGCTCTCGTCGTATGACCCGCGCATGGTTTTGGGGCTCGTCAGGGCGGGCGCGGGGCCCGTCAGTACATACCAGTTGAATGCTCATCTTCTTCCGTAGGCAAGACGACGGCCGGTTCTGCCAGTAGTAGAATCGGGCCAGGGGGACATGGCACCAAGTGGGCTTTCTCTTGGCTGTCGCATTCTCGGCTGCGCTCTTTCAGACACCCGGATCCTGTGAGCAGGGCAGGAGCCTGTTCCTTGCCAGGTCCTATCAGGAAGCTCGAACATTTCTCTGGAAATGCGTTCTGGCTGGGACACCAGACAAGGAGCGGGCGCACGAACTGGCCCTCACTTACCGGGACCTGAAGGACTATGATGCGGGCCTGGCACAGGCACAAACTGCACTCAAGGAGCAGCCCCGCTCGGTCGATCTGCTCTACCTCATCGGATTTCTCCAGTTCCGGCAGGGGCACTGTCGGCAGTCAGTCGAGACGCTCGAGCGGGCGTATCATCTGGACCCGTTGGACTGGCGAGTACACCACGTCTTCGCGCTCGATTACGTCGTGCTTGATATCAAACCGGGTGCGCAGGCCGAATTCCAGAATGCCATCAGCCTGAATCCGCGGAACGCGGAACTGCACTACCAGCTTGCGCGCTTCTACTTCTCTGACAATCGCCCGCAGGAATCGATCGACGAATCAAAGAAGGCCCTGGCGCTGTTTCCCGATTATGCGGAGGCGTACGACAATCTGGGCCTGTGTTACCAGGCGCTGGCTGACACGGAGAGGGCAACGGCGGCCTTCCAACGCTCGGTCGAACTGGGTCGCAAGTACGCTGTGAAGGATGAGTGGCCTTTCCTTAACTACGCGAATTACCTAATCAAGCTGGGCAACGCCGAGCAAAGCCTGCCTCTGCTCGAGCAGGCAATTGCGGTTAACCCGCGCTCGGCCAAGGCGCGTTACTATCTGGGGCGGGCCCTGTGGCGACTTAATCGCAATGCCGAGGCGAAGCGTTACCTTGAGGAGTCCATTCAACTGGACGCGAACGACCCAGGGCCTTACTACGAACTGGGAACTCTCTTGGCCAGAGAAGGGGATTGGGGGCACGCCAAACCCCTGTTCGAACGTTTCGAGGTGCTACGCAAACAGCCGGAAACCCGGCGGAACGAAAAGTAGTGATGATGGTTGTGTGCCTGCTGATGTTCGTTAGCGAACCTGATCGAGCAGGGCAAGGCGCTGTACGACGCCAACGGCTTCTCGGAAGCTCAAATAGTGCTCGATCACGGCCTCCGCGGAAATTCCGCGGATTATTCGACTGCAGCAGATTTCGGTGCGCGTTTGAGATCATGATGAAAATTGGTCCCCAGGCTGTCCCAGCAAGAAATTGCAGTCGTGGGGATGGATTCGAGTGACCTGTCTCGTGAAACAACTGGCAGCCCGGATCTTTATCGTTTGCGTTGTAGCCGTGGGACCTGTACTGGTCCTGGATCGGCTCGTTGCGCAGCAGTGCCAACGCGTGGCCGGTCGGTTATTGGCCAGGGAAGCCACAACGAGGTCCTCAACGGACTCTTCTGAGGTGTCTGCGCCCGGCCCGACGGCGCTGGTCGCGATCACGATTGATTATCCGGCGGAGGGATCGATTTTCCCCCCCGACATTGCAGGTCCAACCTTCCTCTGGCGTGACGCCGCAGAAGACGCGCTGCTGTGGCGGATCAACGTGGCGTTCACCGACGGCGCAGCCGGGATTGAGGTGACATCACCGGGTGAGCGGTTGCGTGTCGGCGAGATCGACCCGCGTTGTGTCTCGCCGACCAACGAATTCCCTAGGCTGACAGCCCAACAAGCCGCGGCGCACACCTGGACGCCGGGTTCCGCGACCTGGGAGGCGATCAAGACACACTCCGTGGAGCGTTCGGCGACCGTCACGATTACTGGCTTTCGCGGTACGAATCCGGAGCAAGCCGTTTCCCGCGGCCGGGTCGTCATCAAAACCTCACAAGATCCCGTGGGTGCACCGATCTTCTACCGTGATGTGCCGCTGATGCCCTCGGAACTACAAAAGGGGGTGATTAAGCCGCTTGCCCAGTCCGCGATGCCGTTAATTGCTTGGCGGCTACGCAATGTCAGCGAGCCCCGCAGCCGGCTGCTTCTGGAGGGCGTGCACACTTGCGCCAATTGCCATTCCTTTTCTCGTGACGGCAAGACCCTGGGGATGGATCTCGACGGCCCGCAGAATGACAAGGGTCTCTACGCCATCGCCCCTGTCAAGCCGCAAATGTCCATCCGCAACGAAGACGTGATAGCGTGGAGTTCTCTTCGGGACGAGACGGTGGCGAAAGAACGAATCGGTTTCATGTCTCAGGTTTCGCCGGACGGCCGGTACGTCATAACCATGGTCAGAGGGCTGGAGAGAGAAATTGCGGGTGGTTACTACGTCGTGAATTTCAAGGACTACCGCTTCCTGCAGGTGTTCTATCCGACGCGCGGAATTGTCGCTTGGTACAACCGAGCGACAGGCCAAATGAAGCCCTTGCCGGGCGCTGATGATCCGCGCTATGTGCAAACGGACCCCGTCTGGAGTCCGGATGGCAAATATGTGGTCTTTGCCCGGGCGGAAGCGAAGGACCCCTACCCCGAAGGCCAGAAGCTTGCCGAGCATGCCAACGATCCTGAGGAGACCCAGATCCAGTACGACCTCTACCGGATTCCTTTCAGCGATGGTGAGGGGAGTCAGGCGGAACCGATCGTAGGCGCCTCGCGGAATGGTATGAGCAACACGTTCCCCAAGGTCTCGCCCGATAGCCGCTGGATCGTCTTCGTAAAGTGTCGCAACGGCCAATTGATGCGCCCCGACAGCCAGCTCTACATCGTCCCGGCGGAAGGTGGCCAAGCGCGAAAGATGCGGTGCAATACACCGTTGATGAACTCGTGGCACAGTTTCTCCCCCAATGGCCATTGGCTGGTCTTCTCCTCGAAGAGCCGCTCGCCTTACACGCAGATGTTCTTGACGCACCTGGACGAACAAGGCGACGACAGCCCACCGATCCTGATCGAGAACGCAACGGCGGCCAACCGCGCGGTGAATATTCCCGAGTTCGTGAATATCCCTGCCGACGGCCTGATGAAGATCGACGTGCCGGCCGCCGAATCCTACCGGTTATTCGACATTGCTCTGGATTTGACAGATAAAGGCCAGATTGAGGCTGCCATCGCGGAGTGGCAGAAGGTTCTCGACCTCGATCCCGGAAATGCAAAAGCCCACAGTAACCTCGGCGTCGCCCTGATGCGGCAAGGGAAGCTCGACGAGGGGATCACGCATTTTCAACGCGCCGTGGATATTAACCCCGAATATGGCGATGGCCACAATAATCTCGCTCTCGGCTTGCTGCGGAGAGGGCGACTTGACGATGCGCTCCCCCATTTTCAGAGGGCCCTGGAAGTAAACCCTGATTACGCGAAGAATTATGAAGCGCTGGTCTCCGAGTTCAAGAGCACCGTTAGCGCTTCCCCGGGCGTATGGTTAGCAAACGAAATCTGCGGATTGATGTCGCCGGTGGAGGCGCTCAAGAACCCCGGGAAGCCTGGACAGGAAAGCGAAAAGCAACGAGAGGCATGGTCGAATCGCCCGAACCCGGGGAGAGTACAGCCAGAAGTCCTAAGGGTACCTGACTTTTCACCCGACCTTGAGCAGCCGGGCAGCGAACGCACTGAAATCGAGAAGCTGATCGCGAATTTGAAAATTCCCCGTCTGAGGAAACTCGCCGAGCAAAAGAACACTGACGAAGGCGTTGCCGCCCAACGGCACATTCTGCGCATATTCCTTCACACATTCGAGGCTGGAACCCAATTGCTCGGGCAAAAAAGGACCGCCCAAGCCCTGACGTGCCTTGACATCGCTGCCCAGGCGGCGCCGAACAATCCTTACATTTTTTATGATTTGGCCAGAGCCCTGGCGCTCCACAATCAGAAAAAGAGGGCGTTGCAGACCTTGGAGAAGGCTGCGGAAAAAGGTTTCAACAATTCAGATCAACTGCAAGGCGATGGAGCCTTCGAAAATCTTCGCGACGATTCCGGTTACCGAAGGACTATCGCGAAGATGCGCGCCGCCAAACCTCGGACCGAAGTGGTGCGCTGACTGGTTTTGCCCAATATCTGAGGCAGTTAGTGTTACGGAGGACGGCAACGCTTTAGTTGTGCCCAAACTCGTAAGCACCGATGTCCGGGGCCTTGCCTTGCGGGACTGGGGTGCCGTCAGCATCCAATGCGCGCCCGATGTCAAAGCCCGACTCGATAGCCGGGCTGTCGGGTTTCAGATGCAAGTCTTGCTTCGCGTAGTCAACGAAACGAGGATCAGCGATTTTGTCCCCCGGCCCCAACGGCAATCCGCACGGGTCTGATTGGCTGCCATCGAGACTGAAGTAAATGTTGTGATCGTGTGTCTGCCCGGCATAGTTCGTCCTACCCCAGACTTCAGTGCCGTTAGCTGAGAACACCTTTCGCCCCGAATTCACCACAAATATGTTGTTCCGAATGATGCTGCCACTCTGGTGGAACGTAAAAACGACGTCCGTCACGGAGTTCTTCGGCAGGACTCTCAGCACGGTGTTGTTCTCGAACAGACAGTTGCTGCCCTCGTACAGGATGACAAACTCCTGGTAGTCGTTGCTGACGTTGTATCTCACGCTGATCGAATCCTTGGCTTCAGCTACTTCCAGGAATCCTTCATTTCCGTAGGAGTAATTGTGGTGGATCCTGACGTCGTGGATTATATCGCCGTAAATGCGCGGGTCTATCTCCAGGGCGCCGCCATCCGCGCCGTACTTCCCGCCTATGGCCAGGTAGTTCATTATTCGATTGTAGGAGATTTCGGTATTCGCGTTAGAGATCATGATGGCAATGGGTCCCCAGCCTGTCCCAGCAAGAAATCGATTGCAGTCGTGGAGTTGGTTTCGAGTGACCTGACAGAACTGGCCGTTGATGTGAAAGCCCAAGGGCGAGTTCTTCACTTCACAATTTCTGATGATGGCGTGGTCGGCGCCTTTCACAACATAAACGTCTCCTACCTTCAGCACTTGCTCCTTTTCGGGGCTTGGGCTCTGAGCGCCGTCATGAAAGTACAAGCCGTCGATAACAATATAGGCTCCCCTGACCTGAATGACATTGCCGTTCAGGATAGCGTAATCCGAATTGCTGAAGCTGGGAGCGGGGCCGGTTCCATATGATGTAAACGTGATGGGCTGGCTGGTGGTGCCGGAATCCTTGACGATGAAGCCGCCTGTGTAGCTCGAGCCCCGGGCAAAGTGGACGAAATCGCCTGGCTTGAAGCTGTAGCGATTAACCGCGGAAAGCGACTTCCACGGGATTTTCAGAGTGCCCGGTCCCGAGTCGTTGGCATTTCGGTTGTTGCTATCTACGTAATGGCTTTCACCTGCAACTGCGGACGCAAACAGCAGCAGAACGCACATGGACGTTATCGTGTTCATCGGATCTCTGTCATACCCTTTACCGGCGCTTGTTTACCCCGACCAGCCCCCACCGCGGCCCTGAGGACGTGTTACCGCAAGGCCGGAACGGCCTCCCCGGCTTCAACCTCAGTGCGGTTGACCGCCAGGACCGTCCGAAGGAAGCGAGACGTGGCTACCGCGTCCTGCTGCAACATCAGTTGGTCGATCGCCGCCCGGTTGGCATCAAGAATCGCGGAGAACTGCCTCAACCAGAGTATGCTTTCTCCAATGGCGCCAGCGGCGTCCTCGCGGTACGGGTACTGATCCATGGATAGCCAGCCGGCGTACCCGCAGCGGTCAAGCCAGTAGAGCATTTCGAGATAACACACTGAATGCACCGTGCCGACAATCATGTCATCGTCCGTCGTCGTGTGGTTGTCGTTGAAGTGCATGTGGAACAAGCGCTCGCCGGCGCGTTTTGCCAGAACGATGGCCTCGCCTACAACCTCACCTCCCATAAATGCATGGCCAGTGTCGATGGTCACCCCCACGTTCGGACGCCCCGTTTCCTGGGCCAGCAGAAGAGTGTCGGCCATGCGGGCCAGATAGGAGTGAGTGCGGGGCTCTTTGGGTTTGTACTCCAGGGCGAATTTCAGATCGGGGTATGCTCCCGCGAGTTCCGCGACTGCTTCGCACAACCACCCCAGCGCCTTTTCGTAATCTGCAGACAGCAAATAGTCATATCCATCTTGGCCTGGCCAGAGGTTAAGCATCGGGCACGCCAACTCCCCGGCAATGTCGCACATCATCTTGGTGTAATCGATTGCGTGTCGACGCACCTTTTCATCGACGCTTGAGTAACTGCCCTTCCCATACAGTTTATTCGTGAATAGGTCGGGAATAATCGATACGCACTCGAGACCGTGACCGTTAAGGGCCTGCCGCATTTCGCCGACGTTGTCGGGGCGGATATCCCAGGTGCCTACGAGTTCGATACCACTGACATGCGGAATACCTGCCGCCTTTTGCAGCATCTCGGGAGTGGGAGGATTTTCCTTATAGCCGTTGCAAAACCGGTCGCGCGTGTTGCCGAGGTTCCCAAGAATTACAGAATATTTTCGTTGCACGATTACTCCTTTCCACTTTGTGGCACCGCTGCTCTTCGCCTTTGACTAGGCGTCGACGAGCAGTATAGGCGGGAAGAACTCTGAGTGATCCAGAGACTTCTAGACAGTCTCTACTGTTTCGCGGTGCGATCCGCGCAAGCTGATGGCGCCTGCACAAGACCCCGACGGATCAGTGCTACGTCGTCTCCAATGCCGCCGTCGTCCGCCCCATCCGGTCGGCGTGCCCGCCGCTCTGTATTGCTGGGCGATACGGTAACTCAAGTCGACGCACGATGGTTTCGATCTGCGGACATGGACACTGGCCACCATCAGCAGGTGCGCTGCGCTCCACCCACATCGATACAATCAGCCGTATCGGAGTGCAAATCACCGCGAGAGTTCGCTAATGATAAGAATCCCAAAGCAACGTATCAGCACTGGGAACCGGCAGCAGAGCGTCATTGGGGTAATAGCGATTAACGTTTTCAGCCGTGATCAGGACATGCTTCACAAAGACCGCTGGGGGAACAGGTTTACCGTGGAGAATGTCCTCCGCGATTTGCAGCAGGTGTTCACCGTAACGTTCGGGAAAGAACGCCACGGAACCTATGAATTTTGTACCCGGTCGTCGCAGTTCGGCCCGCCCGACCGCAGTGGCGTTCTCTCCGACAACTGCATAATCGATATTTCCACCCCATTCGTCGAACGCCCGCAGGCCGCCGAGCGCGCTTGCATCATTCATCGCGCCGAGCAGGATTCGCCTGCCGGTAAAGGGTCGCAGAAACTTGGTCACATTCTGCATACTTTCGACGTACCCCCCCTTACCATCAATGCGAACAATAGCCGACTGTTCCACACCAGGCAGCATTTCACGGATGCCGACCGCTACCCCAGTCATGCGTGAGGCGGGCAGGGGACCGGCGGTACCAAGCGTCAAAAGTACAACCGCGTCCACCGAGCCGGCCCAATGGGTCTTGGCCCACTGACCAAGCGCTCGTCCGCCGATTCGTCCGGCGAGGTAATTGTCCCCGCCGAAGAACACAGCTCCTGGATGGGGGATGTCGACAGCGATAAAAGGTATCTTTGCTTCAGCGAATATGCTTGAGATAATTGGGGCTACTTTCTCGTGAATCTGCACCTCGATCGCGAGTGCAACCTTCTCACGCACGAGCCACTCCGCGTTTCGAATCGCGATCTTCGCGTTATAGCGGTTGTCGCATTCGACGAGGTCGAAGCCGCTCTGCGATGCGCACCGCCGCAACCCATCCGTGACGTCCCGCGAGAATACGGACGCCCCGGCCATCGATGCGTAGCCCAGTCGCACGCGGCTGTTTGTAAACGCCCGGATCTGTGCCTGATACTCTTCCTTTCCCACACGGCTGACCAAGCCTCCGTGCACAAGGCTGAGGACAGTCCGATAGGCCGTTGCCTTGTGCAGGCCAGTCCGAGCAACGATGTCGCGTAGGCGCAGCAATTCGCCGTCGAAGTGGAAGGCGCGCAGCACCTCACAGGCACGAAGAACCGCAGAAACCCTGTAGGCCTCACCGGGAGGTCGATGATTGGCCTGTTCCATGAAAGCGTCTCACTACTGTTCCACGAAAGCGTCTCACTACTGTTCCACGAAAGCGTCTCACTATACGATACATTCCACACAGCCTCCCTTGTCAAGCCCCTGACTTGCCGGATGCAAGTGATTGAACCGTCGGGGTTTGTCAAAATGGCTGTATCGACAAGCGATATCCGTAACCCCCTGCGCCGCTGGCCGTTCCCGGGGGAATATTTCGTGCCTAGTATCGTTCATCTAAAATTTGGAACCCAGTTAGTCGGATCGGGAGGTCTCCATGAAGAGTTTGAGTGGGCGTTCAATCGGCTGGCGAGAGAGCGATCGCCGGAAGGCGTGCGGCATGTTTCGCTACGCGTCAATTTGCGTGTCTCTGTTCTTCGTTTGCATCTTTGCGAGAATCGTTTCGGCTCAAGGGGTCACAGGGGCCATCACTGGCGTTGTGACCGACAGCAGCCAAGCGGTTGTGGCAGGTGCAAAGGTAACGGCCAAAAACGTACAGACTGGCGTTATTTTCAAAACGGAAACCAACTCCGCCGGAGCGTACAACGTTCCCTCGCTTCCCATCGGAACCTATGAGCTGGAGGTTCGAGCCGAGGGATTCAAATCCAGTGTTGAAAGCAACATCGTAATCGACGTGGGGCGGATGGCGCGCGTCGATGTCACGCTTCAAGTTGGAGCGGTTAGCGATAGAATCACCGTCTCCGCCGAGGCGCCACTCTTGGACCCCCAGACCTCGACAACAGGGACGGAAGTAACTCGGAACATGCTGAGTAATCTGCCGATTGAAGTCTTAGGGTCATCGCGCGACCCGGTTAGCTTTATCAACCTGACTCCTGGGGCGTCCGGAGGTACGTTCCAACAGAACATCGTGGGTGGCCGCGCTATGGCGAATGAGGTGATGGTGGATGGTGTCCCGACGGCCTATAACGCGATGACCAATACAACCGACACAGCGATGCCGAGCTATGATACGGTTTCTGAGTTTCGCGTGGTAGCCGGTATACCCGCTGCCGAATTCGGACGCACGTCGGGTGGCGTCGTCTCCCTCGTAACCCGTTCGGGCACCAATGAGCTTCATGGCAACGCCGAGCTGCTGCTGCGCAACAAGATCTTTGACGCGCGCGTTTATGATGCGGCGAAGGCTAATATCGAACGTCAGGGAGAATTTGCGGTTTCCGTTGGGGGGCCGGTTTATATTCCAAAGCTGTACAACGGTAAAGACCGCACCTTCTTTTACGTAAACTATACAGGTTTTCGTTATTTCGACGATACGCTAGGACTGACGGCTACCGTGGCAACCGACCAAATGAAGTCGGGTGATTTTTCCGGCCAGCAGCCCATCTATGACCCCCTGACGGCTGATGCTAATGGAGTTCGGCAGCAGTTCCCTGGCAATATCATTCCCGCGAGCCGCATCTCGAGTTTTGCGAAGACCTTCCAGGCCGCAGTTCCGTCGCCCAATGCTGCCGGGTT
>Ga0335070_10005321_pt1 | contig 15121 bp, 14 predicted proteins | sample Lox_Sample_13_FD_206722 | JGI IMG/M metagenome (GOLD analysis project Ga0335070, IMG submission 206722) | Soil microbial communities from Loxahatchee National Wildlife Refuge, Florida, United States - Lox_Sample_1.3 | ecosystem: Environmental > Terrestrial > Soil > Wetlands | place: USA... | reverse complement strand
TTTCAGGAAGGATATTCTTCTTGGCTAACTGATCAAGAACCGGCATGGTTTCCAATGGAATTAATTGGCAGTCATGAGGTGTCCCATAAGTGGAGACTTGACTTTTACAGCCTAGGCTTGGTTCGGTAGATCATTTTTTCAAGGGCTCTCGCCGTGGTGAATAGGTCTTCTCGACTTCTTTGAGAATATCTTCCTTCAGCTTTGCGAGTTCCTTCCTGAACAAATCGTTAGCAATCATTTCCTTGGGCAGCGCGTCAAATCTCTTGGTAACTGCCTCACGGAAAAGCTCGCCAACCTGCCTGTTCTGTTGCTCGATGGCAATTTGGGCGCTGACAGTTGTCCGGATAAGTTCCATGATCTGGGAGTTGTTGACGGCCAGTCGCTGATCGATGGATGAAAGAGTCAGAAGCAACTGGTCGAGCTTTTCGGCACTCTGCCGGGCAGAGATGGCAGAGAGTTGAGCAAGATCTACCATTTGTCCATCGCAATGGCCTGACAGAGCAACATCTTGGGGCTGCACCCAGTTTCCCAGACAGACTTGAGGTCCGGCTACAGTCCTGATTATCGTGTATCCTTCGAACTCTTGAGTTTGTGACTCGACCGATGACAGGCCCACGGTGAAAAGGACCAAGGAAGTCATCATAACAAAAACCAGCGTCTTCATAGTGCCTCCTGTTTATCCTCATAATGATAATATTGCAGCGCCTTAACCAGCGTGTCATAGTTATTTATATCACAGAATTCTTTGTCATTAAAGAAAAATTTTCATCCCGTTCCTTTTGAAATTTATTTTTCATTTATGCTATGGTTAGTATCTCTCAGGGCACAGAAGAGAGGGGAAGAGACACCGGACGAACTGGAATGACGGGACTGGCAGCTTTGCTCGCGACTGCTTCGGCTTTTCCCCTGTGTATTTTATATTGCCTGTGGCCGACCGGAAGGAGGTTCCTATGAAGAAGATAGTACTAGCGTATTCGGGAGGCCTTGACACCTCTGTGGCGATAGCATGGCTGAAGGAAACGTACGGCGCTGAAGTCATTGCCTTCTGCGCAGACCTCGGTCAGGGAGAAGACCTCGATGAAGTCAGGGAAAAGGCCCTGAAGACAGGGGCTTCAAAGGCGTACGTGGAAGACCTGAAAGAGGAGTTCGTTTCAGACTATGTCTTTCCCATGCTCAGGACAAATGCGATCTATGAAGGAACATACCTCCTGGGGACATCGATCGCAAGACCATTAATAGCAAAGAGACAGATAGAGATCGCACAGGCAGAAGGGGCTGAGGCTGTGTCACACGGCGCCACAGGAAAGGGGAATGACCAGGTGAGGTTTGAACTCACCTACTATGCGCTCAAACCTGATATAAAAGTCATCGCCCCCTGGAGAGAGTGGCCCTTCAAGTCCCGTCAGTCCCTGATCGAATATGCCAGGGCCCATGGGATCCCTGTCACGGCGACAAAGGAAAAACCTTACAGCACGGACCGGAATCTCCTCCATATCAGTTATGAAGGAGGGATCCTGGAAGACCCCTGGGCAGAGCCGCCGGAGGACATGTATACGATGATGGTACCGCCGGAAAAGGCCCCTGACAAGCCTACCTACATCGAAATATCTTACAAATCCGGGAACCCCGTTGCCGTCAATGGGACATGCATGTCACCTGCCCGTCTCCTCGAGACCCTCAATTCCATTGCCGGCGATAACGGCATCGGGAGGGTGGACATTGTGGAGAACCGGTATGTGGGCATGAAGTCGAGGGGAGTCTATGAAACACCGGGAGGCACAATCCTCCATGTCGCCCACAGGGCGATAGAGTCCCTGACCCTCGACAGGGAGGTCCTCCATCTGCGGGACTCGCTGATACCACGCTATGCAGAGATTGTTTATTATGGATACTGGATATCTCCTGAGAGGGAAACGATCCAGCATTTGGTTGACGACATCCAGAAAGAGGTGACGGGCGACGTCAATCTGAAGCTCTACAAAGGGAGCTGCCTCGTTGCGGGGAGGAAATCGGTGAAATCTCTCTACCATCCTGAGTTCGCAACCTTCGAGGAAGACGAGATCTATAATCAGAAGGACGCCGAGGGTTTTATCAAATTGAACGCCCTCCGTCTCAGGGTAAGGAGGCTCTTAAGAAGTTCCCATGTCTGATCTTGAAACATGGATCGCCCTCTCGATGGTGCCTGAGATAGGCCCTGTCACCTTCAGAAGACTCCTCACCGTCTACGGAGAACCGGCATCAGTTTTTGATGCGCCCCTTCGCGAGATCTCGAATGTCGAGGGTGTCGGAGAAAGAAGAGCGAAGAACATAAGAGAGTTCCGGGCATGGAAGAATGTTAAGAAACACCTCACCTGTCTCGATGAGATCCATGCGCGTGCCGTAACATTCAGGGACCCCGAATATCCTCAGCTCCTCAGAGAGATCGAAAGTGCGCCTGTTCTCCTTTACGTGAGAGGGACACTAAAGCAAGAGGACCGGTTTGCCATCGCCATCGTAGGATCGAGGAAAACGAGCCATTACGGAAGAGAAGTGGCCGGGAAGCTCTCATCTGAGTTGTCGGCGTCGGGATTCACGATTGTGAGCGGAATGGCACGGGGAATCGACACCATTTCCCACACCGGTTCTTTGCAGGCAGGCGGGAGAACCATCGCTGTCCTCGGCTCAGGAGTTGACACAATCTACCCGCCGGAGAACAGGGGACTCGCCGATCGTATTGCAGCATCAGGATGTGTGGTGACCGAGTTCCCTGTCGGGGGAAAACCGAACAAGGAAAATTTTCCGAAACGGAACAGACTCATCAGCGGACTCTCTCTCGGTGTCCTTGTTGTGGAAGCGACGAGAGAGAGCGGGTCGCTCATAACGGCAACATGTGCGCTCGAGCAGAACAGGGAAGTCTTTGCCGTTCCCGGAAGCATTCTCTCACCGAATTCATCGGGCACGAATGACCTCATTCAGCGCGGGGCGAAACTCGTCCAGCAGGCCGAGGACATCATCGGAGAGCTGGCACCGATGCTCAAGGGCTATGTGAAGGCAAAGGCACAGGACCCCATCGTCATGACTGATGAAGAAAAAAGGCTCTGTGATATACTAACGGGAGAACCGCAGCACATTGATATGATATCGAGAGAGCTTGCGCAGCCTCCCTCGAGGCTCCTCGCTTCACTGCTCAACCTTGAACTCAAAGGGATCGTGAGACAGACAGAGGGCAAGCGGTTTTATCTCATCCAATAGGGTGGGGGATATGGTAACGGCAGAAGAATTACCTGGAACTAAAGGAGGTCGTCATTGAAGTCTCTTGTTATTGTCGAATCGCCGGCAAAGGCGAACACCATACATAAGATCCTCGGCAAAGAATATTCGGTAAAGGCCTCGGTGGGCCACATCAGGGATCTGCCCAAGAAGGAGATGGGCGTTGACGTCGGAAAGGACTTTGAGCCCCATTACGTGACGATCCCCGGCAAGGAGAAGGTGATCAGGGAATTGCGGAAGGCGGCCAAAGAGGCGGACAGAGTATATCTTGCGCCTGACCCTGACAGGGAGGGAGAGGCTATCGCCTGGCACATCGCATCCGTGATTTCAGACCCACGGTCCAAGGGGAGAGAAGAAAAGCTCCACCGGGTCACCTTCAATGAGATAACGGAGCGTGCGGTGCTTGAAGCCATAAAGAACCCGAAAACGATCGACACGAACAAAGTGGATGCCCAGCAGGCGAGAAGAATCCTTGACAGGCTTGTGGGATACGGCTTGAGTCCTCTTCTCTGGAAGAAGGTGCGTCGCGGGCTCAGCGCAGGTCGGGTCCAGTCTGTGGCCGTGAAACTCGTCGTCGACAGGGAGAGAGAGATCGACGCCTTTCAGAAAGAGGAATACTGGAATATAAACCTCCAGCTTGAAGGACCTCTTCCGCCGCAATTCCCTGCACGACTCTATAAATATGAGAATTCCCTCATTGTCAACCGTGAGGCTGAAGGCAGGGACCGTTTTCTTATCAGGACCGAGGAAGATGCTCAACGGCTTGTCAACGAGATCGGAAGGCGGACCCTCTCAGTATCGAAGGTCGAGAAAAAAGAGCGGAAACGGTCTCCCTATGCGCCTTTTACGACAAGCACCCTGCAGCAGGAAGCGGCACGAAAACTGAGATATACTGCAAAGAAGACGATGATGCTCAGCCAGCAGCTCTATGAGGGAGTAGAACTGGGAGACGAAGGTTCGGTCGGTCTGATTACCTATATGCGAACGGATGCTGTAAGGGTCGCGCCCGAGGCACAGGAATGGGCCCGGGAGTATATCGAGAAGAGATTCGGGAAAGAATATGCCCCTGAAAAACCTCCCTACTACAAGAGCAAGTCAGGGGCTCAGGAAGCCCATGAGGCCATAAGACCGACTGACCTGAAAAGGCCGCCACAGGCAGTGAAACAGTTCCTCTCAAGGGACCAGTATAGCCTCTACACGCTCATATGGAACAGGTTTATCGCGAGCCAGATGGCATCTTCGAGGCTTGAGCAGACAACCTTCATCATTGAAAATCCTGAAAAGACGGCGGAGATCAGGGCTTCAGGGACTGTGGTGAGATTTGACGGGTTCATGGCCCTTTATACAGAGAGCAAAGACGAGATCGAGGAAGAGGAAGGTGGTATTCTCCCTCTGTTGAAAGCGGGCGACGCCCTCAGAATCATCGACATGAAAGCGACCCAGCATTTTACCCAGCCCCCGCCGCGTTACACCGAGGCAACCCTTGTGAAGGCCCTTGAGGAGAAGGGGATAGGGAGACCGAGCACCTATGCAGCAATCCTTTCGACCATACAGGACAGAAAGTACGTACACAAAGTCGATGGGAGGTTTACGCCGACCGAGCTTGGCTCAGTTGTGAACGACCTCCTCGTCGAAAGGTTTCCTGAACTGATCGATATCGGTTTCACGGCGAAGATGGAAGGCGAACTGGACAGCGTGGAAGAAGGAGAGATGAACTGGGTGGAGGTGGTAAAGGATTTCTATAAACCCTTCAGCCATGACCTCTCTGAAGCAACGAAGACGATGGGCAAGATAAAGCCTGCCGATATACCGACCGATGTTATGTGCGAGAAATGCGGTATGCCGATGGTGATAAAGTGGGGACGGCACGGGAGGTTCATGGCGTGCTCAGGCTATCCGAACTGCAAGAACACGCGGCCCCTTGAAGGTCAGGGCACGGAGAACTCTGTTCAGGCGACGGACGAGAAGTGCGAGGTCTGCGGCTCCCCGATGGTCCTCAGGTCAGGGCGTTTCGGCAAGTTCCTCGCCTGTTCCCGTTATCCTGAATGCAAGACCACAAAACCCCTCTCCACAGGGGTCAAGTGCCCCGATGACGGAGGAGACATCGTAGAGAGACGGACAAAGAAAGGGAAACTTTTTTGGAGCTGCAACAACTACCCGAAATGCACCTTCGCCACATGGAATAAGCCGTTACCGAAGAAATGCCCCAACTGCGGCGCTGACTTTCTCTGTGAGAAGAGGGACAAGACGGGGCAGACGATTATCTTCTGCTCCAGGAAGGAATGCGGCTATACAGAGAAAGGGGAAGAGAAGCCGCAGGCTGAAGAACCTGCTTCGATACCCCTCTGACGGCATGGGTGATTGCTTTACCCCATTACCCTCATAAGAATACTCTCAATTCATGAGACCCATCATCATCGGAGTCGGCGGTGCCCACAGTGGCGCAGGGAAGACGACCTACGCCTCCCTGATCCTCGAGCGACTCAAGGGTTGGGGTGCGATAAAATATACGAAGACCGGCCTTTACAGTTCCCTCGTGGATGACATGACCGTCCTCATGACTGAAGGCAAGGACACAAGAAGGATGCTCGACTCCGGCGCCGAGAAGGTCCTCTGGGTTCAATCGACGCCCTCGGATCTCGGGGAGGTCCTTCCCATGGCCGTGGAGAGACTATCGGGACTTAGGGGGATTGTAGTCGAAGGGAACAGCGCAATTGAGTTTTTGAAGCCAGATATTATAGTATTTATATTGGGGTGTGTTAAGGAGGAGTTCAAGGAGAGTGCGCAGGAGATCCTGAGCAGATCGGACGCAGTGGTCTCTGAAGGGGAAACGCCTGAAGGAATATCCGGAAAGTCCAGGATATTTCAGAAATCCTCTGCGGGCAACGATGAACTCATCACCTATATAGAGATAATGGTCGAGAAAAAAGAAAAGATACGGTCGTCACTGAAGGAGAAGTCTGTTGCCGGCAAGATTTCCTGCCATGCAGCCAGGAAGATTGCTGAGGAACTGGATGTCCCCTATCCTGAGGTCGGCAGGACTGCCGACGATCTCGGGATAAAGGTGACGGCCTGTGAACTCGGTTGCTTTTGATGGGGACCATACTCTTTGAACTGAGCATGACCTTCTACTTCGCGGCCACCATCGTCAGTGTCATCGAACTCCTTCGGGGATCAAAGGCCACATCGAGACTGATCCTGGTATTTGCGATCGGCGGTTTCGTTCTCCAAACCATGACGATCATCGTCAGATACGCCGTTGCCGGCCATCTCCCGATCACGAGTCTCCACGAAGCATCGTCCTTCTTTGCTTGGTGCATCGTCGTGCTTTTTTTCTACCTCGAATACCGGTACCGCCTTGATCTTCTCGGTCCCTTCACCATGCCCATCGTCTTCATCATCATGCTCTCCTCCTCAATCCTCCCCCGGGGGATAAAGCCTTTGAGTCCCGTGCTCCAGAGCTATTGGCTCGGCATCCACACCTTTCTTGCCTTTCTTGGCGACGCAGCCTTTGCCATGGCCTTTGGTATCGGCATGATGTATCTCATCCAGGAGCATCACCTGAAGGCGAAGCGACTCGACGGCCTCTTTCAGAGGCTCCCGAGCCTCCAGATCCTCGACGAAGTCAATTACAAACTGATCACCCTCGGGTTCCCGCTCCTGACCCTTGCGATTATTACCGGCGCGCTCTGGGCAGAAAGCGCGTGGGGGAGTTACTGGCGATGGGACCCGAAAGAGGTATGGTCCCTCATAACGTGGTTTATCTATGCCCTCGTCCTCCACATACGGCTCACTGCCGGATGGAGAGGGAGGAAGGCGGCAATCCTCTCGATCATCGGCTTCGCCAGTGTGATCTTTACGTTTTTTGGGGTAAATCTGCTCTTAAAGGGTCTCCACACGTTTATATGAAGATCATCGTCATTGGCTTGAATCATAAGACTGCCGACGTAGACGTGCGGGAAAGGCTCGCCTTTAATGGCCCAAAGCTCGAAGAAGGGCTCCTCAAAATGAGGGACCTTCCGGGCGTTGAGGAGGCGATCATTCTTTCGACCTGCAACAGGGTCGAGATGTACGCAGACGTGAATGATGCGAACAGGTCCTTCGAGACGATCAACTCCTTCCTCTCAGAGTTTCATGGGCTCGACAGGGAAATGGTGAGGAGATCGTTATACCTCTATCATGACGCCGATGCGGTGCGACACGTATTCAGAGTGGCATCGAGTCTGGATTCCATGGTCGTCGGTGAACCCCAGATCCTCGGGCAGCTCAAGGACGCCTTTGATTTTGCCCTCCAGAGGAAGACGACGGGCATGCTCCTGAACAGGCTCATGAAGAAGGCGATCTCTGTGGCAAAGCGGGTAAGGACCGAAACGAAAATCGCCGAGAACGCGGTATCCATCAGTTTTGCTGCTGTCGAGCTTGCGCGGAAGATATTCACGGACCTCTCGGGAAGATCCTTCATGCTCCTGGGCGCGGGCGAGATGGCAGAACTGGCCGCACGTCACATGGTGAATTGCGGGATACAGGAAGTGGTCGTCGTGAACAGGACCTATGATCGCGGGTGTGAGTTGGCGACTGAATTCAGCGGCCGTGCTGTGACGTTCGAAGGCCTTCACAGGGAATTGGTCCATTCCGATATCGTGATATGCTCCACCGGTGCACCCAGCTATGTGCTCAGGAAAGAAGAGATGCAGAAGGTCATGAAGGAGAGGAGGCATCGGCAGGTATTCATCATCGACATATCGGTGCCGAGGAATATCGATCCGGAGATCAATGATCTCGACAATGTTTATCTCTATGACGTGGATGACCTTCAGGGTACAGTCGATGCGAACGTTCTTGAACGGAAGAAGGAGGCTGAAAAGGCAGAGACGATCATCGGGGAGGAGATCGATTCCTTTCAGAGGTGGCTATCGTCCCTCGATTCCGTTCCGACGGTTGTTGCCCTGAGGAATAGGGCTGAGGCCGTTAAAAGGGAGGAACTGGAACGGCTCATTCATAAATTTCCTGACCTTGGAGAGAAGGAACGGAAGGCGATCGAGTACATGGCCTCGGCCATAACGAACAAACTCATACACCCGCCTACCGTCGCACTCAAAGAGGAGACGGAGGATAAGGACATACTCATCGCCACTGTAAGGAGGCTTTACGGTATCAACGGAGAAGAGAAGTAGGAGGACTATGAGTCATCTCAAAGATGCAATCTTGATCCTGCAGATGACGTTATGAATACTCTCGGAGAAGGGAGGACTCTTTTGTCCTATGAACAGACATAAGGTAACCATCGGAACACGCGGCAGCAAACTCGCCCTCTGGCAGGCAGAATGGGTGAGATCAGAACTCCTGAGGATGAATCCGGGGATTGAGGTAGCGCTCAATACGATAAAGACTACGGGAGACAAAATACTCGATGTTCCTCTTGCAAAGGTCGGCGGCAAAGGTCTTTTCGTCAAGGAGATCGAGGAGGCCCTCCTGAGCGGCGAGGCCGATCTCGCTGTTCACAGCATGAAGGACGTTCCGACTGATTTTCCCAAGGAACTTCACCTTCCCGTTATATGCAGGAGGGAAGACCCAAGGGACGCCTTTATCGCCAGAGGCCACTCATTTCAAGACCTTCCCAGGGGCGCGACGATCGGGACAAGCAGCCTGAGGAGGTCATGCCAGCTTCTCAGCGTTAGGCCCGACCTGAAGATAAGCCAGCTGCGGGGCAACCTCGACACGAGATTGAGGAAACTCGACGAGGGCCAGTTTGACGCCATCATCCTCGCTGCCGCAGGGGTCAAGAGGCTCGGCTTAGCCCAGAGGATAACCGAGTTGCTCCCTCAGGAGATAAGTCTTCCAGCGATCGGACAGGGGGCGATAGGCATCGAATGCAGGACCGATGATACCGTGAGGAACGATCTTGTCGCAGCCTTGAACCATGAGGAGACCTCCGTATGTGTTCGGGCAGAGAGGGCCCTTCTCAAGCGTTTGGAAGGCGGATGTCAGGTTCCCATCGCAGCCCATGCGAGCCTCATCGACGGAAAGCTCATCATGGACGGACTCGTCGGCAGTGTCAGCGGAGACAGAATCGTAAGGGGCCATATCGAAGGAAGCGCTGGGGACGCTGAATCTCTCGGTATTGCCCTCGCAGATGAGATCCTTGCAAAGGGAGCAAGGGAGATACTCGATGAGGTGTACGGGAAATGCGCTCCTTCTGTAGACGGCGAAATCAGCAGCTGACAGGTCTGTTGACCGAATTTGAATACGATCTATACCCTCGGCACCGGCAGGAGAAGCGAAGAGGATTTTATCGAGATACTCCTTTCCTACGGCATCGAGAGGGTCATCGATGTCAGGACCCTTCCCAAAAGCAAGAACCCTGCCTTCACCGGGGATTATCTTGAAGATCTCCTGAAACGGGAAGGTATCGGATATCACTTCCTCGGGAAGGAACTGGGCGGTTTCAGAAAGGGGGGATTTACCGCCTATACGCTTACCGATGCTTTCATCGGCGGCATCGAAATTCTGGAATCCATAGCCCTGGAAGGGCCATCCGTAATCATCTGCGCAGAGCGGTTCCCCTGGAAATGTCACAGAAAGTGGATATCCCGTGAACTCCACAGACGGGGATGGCTCGTAGAACATATCATCGAAAAGGACAGGGTGTGGATACCGAGGGATTGAGAAACCATGGTCAACAACGGGCAGAGAGAAGAATGGGGGGAGGAAAGAAAGTGGACAAAATTGCATTCTTGACGGCAGTGTCTGAAGTGATGAAGGGGATGATCTCCTATGATGCCATGATGGAATCGCTACAGCGGTCATGCATGAGGGGAGAGGAGGAGAACCTCAAAATGATCAAGCTTGGTGAAAAGCAGGTTGACGAGTTCATTACTGGCCTAAGCTCCATTCAGGAGCTTACTGTCCCTCCCGACATCATGGACATCCTTGTTCTGAGATACCTGAAGAACACTCAGTTCCTCGCGAAAAGAGAAGAACGTGCCATCGACGTTTCGGGGATCGATGGGGGTTCCCTCGGATACTGGAAAAAAACGATGCTCTTTAGGAACGCAGACACCCGAGGGGTGAAGGAATAGCATACTGCGGAGAGCAATGCCGGAGATTCGTGCTATCGATTTCCCGTTGCAGTAGAGGGAATCTTTATGAAGACTTCGAAGGACGCTGAAAAACCTCCTCAACAGGTAAAGGCCGAAATCGAGACGCTCGTAAAGGACCTCAATTACCATAGTTACTGTTACTACGTCCTTGATTCACCGGTCATTTCAGACGAGGAGTATGATCGCCTCTACCGCCATCTCAGGGAACTCGAAGAGAAGTACCGTTATGTCCTCGCCGACTCACCGACATTGCGGGTCGGCGCGCCCCCTCTCGAGAAGTTTGAAAAGGTGAAACACGCTGAACCCATGCTCTCCCTCGACAATGCCTTTTCCTATGACGAGGTGAGGGAATTTGACAGAAGGGTGAGACGACTCCTCGCCGGAGACGAGATCAAATATACCGTCGAACCAAAGTACGATGGACTCGCCATCGAGCTGACATACCGGGACGGCCTGCTCCACAAGTCATCAACGAGGGGTGATGGCTATGAGGGAGAGGACGTGACCGTCAACATCAGGACCATTAAGTCGGTCCCTCTCAAAATAGAGGGTGTCAAGGTTCCGACAGAGATCGACATACGGGGAGAGGTCTATATGGACCTCGACGAATTCGAGAAGCTGAACAGACAGAGAGAACAGAGGGGAGAACCGTTATTCGCCAATCCCCGGAACGCCGCAGCCGGGTCTGTCAGACAGCTCGATCCTTCAATTACGGCCTCCCGTAAGCTCTTTCTTGCATGCTACGGAATCGGGATCGTGAGGGGACATCGCTTCGGCAGTCAGTCGGAATTCATCACGTGGCTGAGGGAGGCGCGCTTTCCGACACCTGCAATAATGAAAGAGGTGAAGGGGATCGAGGAGCTTATCGCTGCGGTCAAGGATATTGAAGTGAACCGCGGATCCTTCACCTTTGAGGCTGACGGGACCGTCATAAAGGTGAATGATTTCGCATTGCAGCAGAGACTGGGAGTGAAGACACGGGAACCCCGCTGGGCCATCGCCTATAAATTCCCGGCACATCAGGCCGTTACAAAGATCAGGGAAATCCATGGAAGCGTCGGCAGGACAGGAGTGATCACGCCCTTTGCGGTCTTTGAGCCGGTAAAGATCGGAGGTGTCACGGTATCCCGCTCGACACTCCATAACTGGGACGAGATGGAAAGGAAGGATATCAGGATTGGGGACACCGTCCTTGTGGAAAGGGCCGGTGAGGTCATTCCCCATGTCGTCCAGGTGATCAAGGAGAAGAGGACGGGGAAAGAGAAAGCCTTTCCCATCCCTGAAAAGTGTCCTGCCTGCGGCTCAAGGATTGTGAGGGAAGAGGGTGAAGTCGCGGTCAGATGCGATTCCCTCCACTGCCCTGCACAGGTCCAGGAGAAGATCATACACTTTGCGTCGAGGGGCGGCCTAGATATCGAAGGCCTCGGTGAAAAGAACGTGGGGCTCCTCTATTCACAGGGTCTCATAAAGCACTTCGAAGATATTTTTAGGCTGAAGAAGGATGACCTCATCGGGCTACCGAGGTTTGCAGACAAGTCCGCCCAGAACCTGATCGACGCCGTCGAAAGGTCAAAGCATACAACCCTTGCCAGGTTCCTCTTTGCCATCGGTATCCTTCATGTCGGCGAGTATGCGTCAAAGCTTCTCGCGAAGAATTTTCGGGACCTCAGAGACCTCTACCACGTGACGCCGGAGAGGATCATGGAGATCAAACAGATGGGAGAGAAGATCGCCTCTTCCCTCTCCGCGTTCTTTAGCGACCGGAAAAACCTGGATGTCCTCGATGCACTTATAAAACGCGGATTACGAATAACCAACCCTGATTTCATGGCTGTGAAGAGAGGGATATCCACTCTTGAAGGCCTCACGTTTATCATCACCGGGACCCTTCCCAAATCGCGGCAGGAAGTGGAAAAGATGATCGAAGCCAATGGAGGTCACGTGTCGGGTACGGTATCGGGGGCCACCCATTACCTCATCGTCGGAGAGAACCCCGGTTCAAAGCTGAAGAAGGCAGAGGCCCTCGGAGTCAAGACCATTTCCTATGATGAACTGCTGAAACTTATCGAAAGAGGAACGGGGAATCCGAGCTTGTTTTAGCCAACTATCGACAGGAGGAGACATGCATATTGACGACTATAATTTTGGACAGATTGTCGTTGACAACAAGACTTACACCTCTGACCTTATTATTTATCCCCACAGGATCGACGCGTCGTGGTGGCGTGAAGAGGGACACCTTCTCCAGAAGGCTGATCTCAGGGACGTCATTGCTGCAAAGCCGAACATCCTCGTCATAGGGACAGGGGCCATGGGTGTGATGAAGGTGCCCGAAAGCACCGTCGCCTTTCTCCAATCTCAGGGAATCACGGTCATCATCGAAAAAACAGGAAAGGCTGTAGAGACCTTCAACACCATGACTGGCCGCAAGAAGATCATAGGAGCTTTTCATCTCACCTGTTGAAGCATCTAAGGGACGCATCGAGGTTGCTGAGAGCGGTCGATGAGCCCGCTATGTCAGAAATCCCGAGATAAATGGATAACAATCTCGTGCCCGCCATAACGGCCCTCGCGAATTACGTCAAAGTTATAGTTGTAAGCAAGCTGCATCCGAGTATTGAAGAAGAAGCCGCTCGTCACCCTGGCGCCCAGAGAGGAGAAGATGTGGTTTTTCGAGGAGGTCCCATTTGCAGTCTCTGTCAGGCGGTCAAGCCAGGCGATCGAGGTATTGAGACTCAGATACGTGAAGAAGAGCAACTCCCGCCGGTACTCACCTGCTGCTATCAGGTAATGCTTCGGAAAGAACTCCTGAATGATAGCTCCGGGAAGGATCGGCCGCCACGTGGAGCCGTATTCCTCGCCCATAGTCTGGACACCGCCACCTACACGAGGGGCCGAAAACCGATCGAGATCGTGGCCAACTCCGCCGTGCAGCGAGCCGATGAGGCGGTCACGGTCGCTCTTCACACCGGGAACGCCTCCCGCAGCTAAAAGATAGCCGGTAAATGAAAGATAATCCCGGCCTTCGCCTGCATCCTGTGAGCCGTTGGTCCCCCAGTTCTTCCAGTTCGTACGATTCCCATAAACCAGGTCTGCGCCTGCGGCAAACCCCTCATGGGGCAAGCTCAGAATGTTGCGCTCCAAGGCGTCCCAGCGCAGTTGCAAATGTTCGCGAAGCTCAAAGCTATTGTGCGGGACAACGAAGTTAGCGGCTGTGTCGGACCGCCTATCGAAGAAGATAAATCCCGGCTCGATGGTCAAGTCGACGGCAAACATATTGTCTTGATGCCCGGGAGATACCTGCCGACGGTAACCAAGGCCGAACCCGGGCCGCACGTATCCCCAGAGCAATTCCTCTGTCTTCACGGCCTCGCCGTCCACCAATTCATACTGCGCAAAGGGGACGGTGTAGTTGTCAAAAGTGAGCACCCACTCGAAGGGTCCCAAGTCAGGTGAGGAACGGGCAAAAAAGACGTCGTCATACACTCCCACCAGGTCAGTGCGAAAAAGGGTTCGATCATTGGGATGGCGCCATAAATAAACGGAACCAAAGGGAAGAATTCCCCTGCTATCAGGGGTTGGTAAATTCACCTCTAGACCAAGGTCCCAGGCGGAAACCGATCGGCGATCTTCGGGTTGCACCGTAATTTCCTGGCCAAAGACCGTGGTTCTGAAGCCTTCGCCGGCACGTGGGGTGCGATACTGAGGACTGTCAGGTCGTAAAAGCAAAGGCAGATGCTCCTCCTGCGGAGCGGCTGTCGACTCCTCTACAGCCCCAGCGGCAACAGTCCCCACCTTCGTAAGGCTGCCTGCCAGTAAGAGACCATAGAGAAGTATCAGAAACGGGCAGATGAGTTTTTTGCGGGTGGGTTCCATCTCGTATCTTCGCTCCTTCAATTTCCCTTCCAGTTGCATAAGACTATCTTGTTCGGGAAGGCAGGTATGGTGAGAAGCCTTGTATAGTGATACCTTGAAAACGTTCTCACAGTTCCAATCTATCTCGTCCACGTTGTAGATCCACCGATGAGTGGTATGCCAATGAAGCCCCTCACTTTTAACAAATCAGGGGAAGGGAGTGTCAGTTTGCCGCTGTATGTCTTGCCATTATCCGAGTTGTAAATCTTCCCGTCTTTCCACGAGTTATCGCCGGCATACACGAAATCAAGAAGTATGGGTAGACCGATGAGAGGAGTCTTCCTCAGTTCAGGGTTAGGGTTATTATGATCCATGATCGGCGCGCCCGGCGTCCCGTCTTTTGAGCCAGCCTGATAAACCGGTTCCTTCAGCCAGACGATTTTGCCGCAGTACTTGAAGCTGCATTTGTAGATTTCTATCTTTGCATCTTTCTCTTCGGTATTCCACACCCCAAGAATATCGTCCGGGCCAGCTCCATAGGTAGTCCCCGCTGCCAGTACTGCGCTCGTAAAAACCATGCGGCGCAGGTTCAATAAGCTCCTGATATGATACTTCTTGATGTAATAATCGAGCCCATCTCCATCGAGCTGTGCAGAGCGACATGCCTCGCCCGGTGCAATTGCGTGAAAATTGCGATGTTGTGCCTCACACCAAACGACAGCAGCTACGCAGGTTATCAATAATACCATCATGATCAAAGAAGACCTATATGTCAACGGCAAGTTTTTCATGGTAGTGTCAAGCTTTTTGTGTAAATTCCTTTAAGAGCTTTTTCCCCCACTGTTCGTTCAGGTGATTCAATACCGCATATACGATCCTTTCAATGCTCTGGTCATGATTGAAGCAACTCATGGGCC
>Ga0335070_10005319_pt1 | contig 15124 bp, 10 predicted proteins | sample Lox_Sample_13_FD_206722 | JGI IMG/M metagenome (GOLD analysis project Ga0335070, IMG submission 206722) | Soil microbial communities from Loxahatchee National Wildlife Refuge, Florida, United States - Lox_Sample_1.3 | ecosystem: Environmental > Terrestrial > Soil > Wetlands | place: USA... | reverse complement strand
CATAGGGGTCGGCAGAGTCCGGCATACTCTGCGGTACACACATTGAGGTTTGGCCAGCGGCGCAGACCGGACCGTCAATCGTTATGAATGTATTGTCCACGGTGCGCAGGAAACTGTGCACGATGTTGTCATATCCGACGTAATACCCAATGATCAGCCCCGACGGGTTCACCTCCTCAACCTGAGTGCCGTAGCCATAGCTAATGCCCGCCTTCGGAGCATCGATTGTTTTGAAACTGGGTTGATGCTGCGCACGGGATGGAACGCCCATAATCAACATGAACATAACCGCAAGAAGCATCCGCCGCGGCATGCAGTCTCGTGTCCTCATATCAGTCCTTTCTGGAAGGCCAGCAGTAACATTAACCACCAGCACGACTTGTGTGCGCTGTGTCCAACTTTGAGGAATGGCTTCGGCCCAGCGGTTTCGCACTGGCTGCGGTGACACTACTATGGCCTCCTCATAGGGCTGATCGGAAAACCGAAGAAAAAAGGACAAGGGCTTTGAGAGTTTTGTCCGGACTCGGAACCGGACACGCCATTCACGACAGCCCAGAATGGCAGGGTGCCAGACGCGCAGTGTTCTGAAGTTTGTCGCCTCTTGGAGAACGGCAGGCATTCGGCCCGCGGTATGGGCGGCCTAAATGGTCTGCTGTCAGCGTCGGCGGAACGGGTCGGAACAAATTCTCCGGAGACAGCCTGCGGCGCATGCTTTATTACGCGACAGACGCTGGCTTTGGAGATGCCGTAGACTGTCGCCAACTGCATCAGGCGCATGCCGGCACGCACACGGTCGATGATTAGGTTACGCTCCAGTTCAGCGATCGCAGCGACGGATTTCCGTGGGCTCGCAATCAGCGAGAGATCGTGGCCGCCTTCGTTACTGAGTTGTTGCTTTTCGAGGCGTTCTCAGGTAGCCCGAGCTTCCGAAAGATGGTCATTGCGGGGCACCAGTTCGTGAAAGCCGACTGAAAGAGGTTGAGGCCGACGAATGCAGTCAGCAAATACCAGTACGCCGAAACGAAATGCGCCAGAGCTATGGAACCGAGAATCACGGTTCCGGCCATCAAGCGAAGTGCGCGTTCAACTGTCATCACTAGCTCCTTGCCTTAATTTATTGAAATTTCACAGCTCGATTGTTCGCACTCGGCCGCGTTTTCAGGTGCATGCGGGTGCGAGGTGAACTTCCCAAGTTGCTTTTGAACCACGTAGTAGAGCACTGGCACAGCCATGCGCGAGAGCAGCGTGGAAGCCACTTCTCCCGCCATGAGAGAGACCGCGAGACCTTGGAAGATGGGGTCGAACAGGATGACACTCGCACCCACCACAACTGCCGCAGCGGTCAGCAGCATCGGGCGGAAGCGCACGGCTCCGGCATCGACGACAGCCTCTTCCAGCGACATTCCCTGTGATCGCCGTAACTCAATGAAATCAACAAGAATGATGGAGTTGCGCACGATAATTCCGGCACCCGCGATGAACCCGATCATCGAGGTCGCGGTGAAGAATGCGCCCAGCATTGCGTGAGCGGGCAAAATGCCGATCAGCGTCAGCGGAATTGGAGCCATGATGACCAGCGGCGTGATGAAGGAGCGGAACCATCCCACCACGAGCACGTAGATCAGCACGAGCACAGCCGCGAAAGCCAACCCGAGATCGCGAAATACTTCGATGCTGATGTGCCACTCGCCATCCCACTTCATCGAATAGCGTTCGGTCGATGGCGGCTGCACGGCATTGTATCTCTGCAATGCGTAACCCGCGGGAAGTCGCAGCTTGTCGAGTTGGCGATTCATGCTCATGATGGCGTACACAGGACTCTCTTCGCCGCCTGCGACGTCGCCCGTTACATAAACCACCCGCTGCATGTTCTTTCGATAAACACTGGGATCAATGACGGTGCGGTTCAGCGTTGTCATTTCGCCAATTGAAACCTGATGGCCCGATGCTGTCGGCAATTTCACCGATTGCAGGCTCTCGATGCTGGAGCGATCAGCGCGACTGAAGCGCACATTGATCGGCACGTCTTCGGGAGACTCGGGGATGTGCAACAAGCCCGCGGTCGCACCGTTCACGCCTATTTCCAGTGTGCGCGTGACATCAGCAGCGGACACTCCATGCTGCGCCGCCCGCTCGACGTCGACCTTCAGATCGTATTTCGTTTGTGGATCCTCGACGTACCAATCGACGTCGACCACACCAGGCGTGTTCTTGAAAATTTGCTTGATCTGCTCGGCGACTTGTTTCTGCCCAGCGAGATCAGGGCCGTAAACTTCCGCAACCAACGTTTGCAGCACAGGCGGTCCGGGCGGAACTTCGCTGACTTTAATACGCGCGCCGAGCGGTTCGCCGATCTTCACCAACTCTGGGCGCAAGCGACGCGCTATCGCATGGCTCTGCAATTTACGCTCATCCTTGGGGAGCAGGTTTACCTGTATATCAGCCTGGTTCGCGCCATGACGGAGAAAATAGTGACGCACGAGCCCGTTGAAGTTATACGGTCCACTTGTGCCGGCGTAAATCTGATAATTCGCGACCTCCGGCTGTGACGCCAGATAGCGTCCAAGGCGCTGCGCCACTTCTGTCGTGCGCTCCAGGGGCGTTCCATCAGGCATGTCGATCACGATTTGGAACTCACTCTTGTTGTCAAAGGGAAGCATCTTCACCTTCACCCACTTGAGCGGCACAAACATGAACGCGGCGAGCAGCAGGACCCCAACCGATACGAAAAACACGATCCTTTTGCGACCGCTCGCAATCAGCGGATTCATGATTCGGCGATAAAGCCGCGTGGACCAGTCCTCCGCTTCGTGCTGATGAGCCCGATTATCATCGGCGTAATGTTTCAGCAGGCGCCAGGCAGCCCATGGGGAAACGACGAACGCCACGAGCAGTGAGAACACCATGGCAGCAGAGGCGCCGACCGGAATCGGCCTCATGTACGGGCCCATCAACCCCCGCACAAATGCCATGGGTAGGATGGCTGCAATGACGGTGAAAGTCGCAAGGATGGTAGGATTGCCGACTTCATCCACAGCATCGACTGCAATCTCCGTGAGTGGGCGGCCTAGATTGTCAGGTAAACGGAAATGGCGAACAATGTTTTCGACCACCACGATCGCGTCATCGACCAAGATGCCGATGCTGAAAATCAGGGCGAACAGCGTGACGCGGTTCAGCGTGTAACCGTAGAGGTAGAAGATGGCCAACGTGAGTGCCAAGGTCACCGGAACCGCGAGGAGCACAACACCGGATTCGCGCCATCCGAGCGCAAGTGCGATCAGTAGCGTCACCGAGAGAGTCGCGAGGAAGAGGTGCTTGAGCAATTCGTCTGATTTTTCTTTCGCGGTCTCGCCATAGTTGCGCGTCACCGTGATATTCAAATCATTCGGTAGCACATTTCCATGCAGGTCCTTTATGCGCTCCAAAATCGTTTCGGAGATGTTGGTAGCGTTTGTTCCTTTCCGCTTCGCAATGGTGAGTGTGACAGCGGGATAGTCCGCGCCGGTATTGGCGTCCATCGTCCCTGCAGCCTGAGCGAATAGAACATAATCGGTTGGCTCGGCAGGCCCGTCTTCAATTTTCTCAGCTACATCGCGCAGGTAGACCGGGTGGCCGTTGCGGACTGTGACAACGACCTGTTGCAAATCGGCGGCTGAGCCAAGAAAACGTCCAGCGTCCACCTGGAATTCATTATTCCCAGTGTCGAAGGAGCCGACGTTCGCACGCATGTTCGCGGCCTGCAAGTTCTGCACGACCAGCGGAGCCGTGACACCGTAGGAGGCCAGTCGCGCTGGATCAAGCACAACGCGCACGGCGCGAGGTTGTCCGCCAAGAATGTGCGTTTCAGAGACGTCGTCGATCTGCTTGATCGTGTGCTCTAATTCAGCAGCCACTTGCCGCAGACGATACGAGTCGTAGTTTGGTCCCCACAGAGTGAGGGCGAGAATCGGAACGTCATCGATGGAGCGGACTTTCACCAGCGGCTGCGAAACGCCCGCGGGTATCTGGTCCATGTGTGAGAAGAGCTGGTTGTAGGTCTTTACGATTGCGTCTTCTTCTTTCGTTCCAACCTTGAAGCGCACAATGACAAAGCTCGCTCCGGGACGTGAGATGGAGTAGAGATACTCGACTCCCGGCATTTGCCGCAGTATCTTCTCGATTGGCATGCTTACGCGCTGCTCGACTTCCTGCGGCGTCGCGCCCGGCATTGCGACCATCACATCCAGCATGGGAACGACAATCTGCGGCTCTTCTTCGCGCGGCGTTTGCGAGATCGCGAATGCACCAAGCAAAATGGCCGCGATGATGATGAGCGGCGTCAGCTTGGAGTCGATGAAGGCGTGAGCGACCTTGCCCGCGAGTCCGAGAGTGCGTTTCACCTCCGCACCTCCACCCTTTTGCCTGCGAGTTCACGCTCGGCGGGCGCTTGCACAACCGCTTCCTGCGTGGCGAGTCCGGAGAGCACTTCGACTTGATCTCCGCTGGGATCACCCAGTGTGACGTAGCGCAGCTGCGCCAGTTCGCCGTTCCCGACGACATACACCGCCTGCATAGACCCTCGGCGTACGACGGCTGTGCGCGGAATGAGGATGGCCTCGCGCTCTCCACGGGCGAAGCTGGCACGCGCTGAAAGTCCAGAACGCACGATTGGAAGCTTCGGTAATTCGATTTTCACAGTGAATGAACGCGAAGCCGGATCGGCGGCGGGCACAATCTGCGAAACCCGTCCTTGAAGTTGCTGCTCGGGATATGCATCAAGCGAGACCGGAGCTAAGGCGCCCAGTTTCACGTAACGAAGGCTGCTCTCATCAACCGATACATCCACCCGATATTTGCTCGTATCTTCGACGGCTAGCATCGGGACACCCGGTGCGGCCATCGCGCCCGGATCTGCACGGCGTTCGGTGACAACTCCGTCAAACGGCGCGCGAATTCGCGTGTAACCAAGAGCAGTGTTGGCCTGGGCGAGAGCAGCTTCAGCCTGCGCTTTGCTGGATTGCGCAGCCCGCGCGCGTGCGGCCGCACCTTGCAGGCGAGCTTTTACCTCGTCGTACTCCTGTGGACTGACCGACTTGCGCTCAAACAACGTCGTATAGCGTTTTAGAGTGCTCTCTGCGAGAGCTCGGTCGTTCTCGGTGGCGGCGAGTTCCTCGTTCGCTGCGGAGACAGCAGCTCTTGCGCGCTCTACGCTGGCTTGCGCCTGCGCAGCATCGATCACAGCAAGAACCTCGCCTTTGCGAACACTGTCGCCTTCTCGCACGTTTACCGAAAGCACTGTGCCCATAACCTGCGGGGCCACTTGGGCCGTCTCCCATGCATGCACAGTTCCGAGTACCACGAGCGAATCCGGCACTTTCGCAGACGCGGTCTGGTATAGAGCAACACCTTGCACGACTTCAGGCGCTTGAGGTTGTGCCGATTCCCTGCTGTTACAAGCCGAGAAGAATGCAAGCGATGAGATCAACATCACACCCAGGATCTTATTCATTGGTTCACCACCACGCTGTTTTCGTTCAGTTCGCCGGTCGCAAGTTCCAGCGCGGCATAACTTACGGCCTGTCGATACACGGCCTGCCAGTAATTTGTTTGACTTGACCGCGCGGCATCTTCGGCGCGCAACAATTCCGTCACGGGAGTCAGTCCCGTTTCGTAGCGGTCGCGAACGATGCGAAGAGATTCGTCGGCCTGCTTCGTCGCGCTTCGCGCTACATCGAGCATCTGCCGCGCGGAGTCGTACTCGACCCACGCACGACGCGCGTCCAGACGTATGGCGTCCTGCGCGGCCTGCTGTGCTGCTTCCGCACGGGATAGCATTGCCTTCTCCCCAGCGAGTTTGGAGGTCTTATCGTGCGGGAACAGATCAACTCGCAGCGTCGCGCCGGTCATCCAGTTCCAGCTTCCTCCGGACGCAAAAGACGGATTGTTCGCTTCCCATGAACCGAAGACGTCAAGCCGAGGCCCGAACGCCGCTTTCGCAGAGCGCACGCTGTCCTGCTGCGCCACGATCTGCAGTGCAAGCGCCTGGAGATCAGGACGCTGTTTCAGCGCACGGGCCTCGGCCTGCTCCAGCTCCGCCGCAGTAAAGCTGTGCTCCGCGAGAGCATCGGCGGGCCGCTGTCCCGGCGCCAAGCGTGCGCCGAGAGCCGTTTCGAGCTGGGTGCGCGCGACCTCGATCGCGCCACGCGCTCGAATTACTTCCTGCTGACGAGTGGCATACATTACATGAGCCGAAAGGGCGTCCGCATCCACCGCGGTTCCCGCCTCGACGCGTGCCGTGGTGGTGTCGACGATTGCTTGTGCGGTTTTCAAAGTTTGCTCAGCCACGTCCAGCTGCCGAAGAGAGAGCAGCAGGCCATAATAGGCGTCCACCACGCGATAGATCACGTCTTGATCGGCGCGGGTGAGCTGCTGCTGTGCTGCCTGCCGCAGCGACTGGGAGCGGCGGAACTGGAATCGATTCTGAAACGAATCGAAAACGTTCCACTGCCCACCAAGGCGGGTCGCGAAATTGGTACTTGGTTCAGGATGATTCAGGTTGCTGATCGCGAAATCTGCCTGCGCAAAGCGCGCCTGGCGCAAGCGAGTTCCGAAAGCGTACACCTGGTCATTGCCCTTGGTTAGCGACTCGGAGAATTCAAATCGCGGCAAAAACGAAGTGCGCGCCATCTCCACGCCAGCGGAAGAGGCGGCAACGTCCGCGATTGCCATCTTGTGCTCGGGGTTCTTGTCCAGCGCGATTCGAACGGCGTCGCGAAGCGTGAGCGACTGAGGCGTTACGGCATAGGCTGTCGCAGTTAGAACGAAAATGGTCAGTAATCGCTTCATCGGTATACCAGGCGTCCCAGGGGGGCGCTTGTCATACCAACAAATGCGAATGAGTTCCAAGTGTTACAAAATGGTGGGCCGGGCTACTGCGCAGTGCTATTGCCAGTTTCCGGTAGGTGAAGGTACTCCTCGATCAACAGCTTGCGGCTGTCGCTGGTTCGCAAGGGGATGCTGTATTCACGACAACGCTGCACCTTGCCCCCGAAGGTTGTCACATCAACTCACCAGCTCTTTGCTGGCGCGAATCTGTGCATTGAGCACGTTGCGAATCAGAGTGCAGGCCTGCTTGATCTCAGGCATTGCGAGCGAGCAAATGACCTGCTTGCCCTGACGCTGCGTAATGATTACCCCTGCGGATCGCAAAATTGTGAGGTGTTGCGACAAGTTGGCCTTGGTAATTCCAAGCTGCTGCTGAAGCTCGCCAACAATGCAGGTCTTCTTCCCCAAAAGGTCCAATAGTTGGAGCCGCACGGGATTCGCAAACGCCTTGCAAATCATTGCCTGGCGCTCAAATACCTGTTCTTCAATGCTTTTGCCGTTTCCCTTCACTGCCTTGGTCACCGTGTCCGTCCGTCTCAGTTGCAGAGTTTCTGTATTAATAGTGTGCACCAGTTCTACTCCAAATTCCAGCGAGATCTGCATTCACGTTATGTAACGCCACGCCCCGTTGCTGAGTTTATTTGTCCAGAAGCGCCTTTGCGCGTTTCCATTCCCAGTCCTCTGGCAAATTGGAGGAACTCAATTGCCTCTGTACGAATACTGCTGCCGTGTTTGCGACGAACGCTTCGAACAACTCCGCCCCTTACGGGAGACAGGCCTTGGGCTGAAGTGTCCGAAGTGCGATTCCGTTGCAGTTGAGCGCGTCTTATCCACATTCGCTACCGGCGGGTGTGGCTCATCCGGATCACGGTTCCGTTGAGCGTGACCTCGCGCGACCGGTCGGGTCGCAGTAATTATGGTGAAGGAGCGCAACCAAAGAACGGCTGCGCCTTCGATTGAAACTATCCCTTAATTACCGCATTGCTTCGCGACTAACTCACTTTCGTGTGCTCGCAGTTGCTCTTTCCACGCAAGCTCGTTCTGCTTCACTTCACGCCACCATTTGAAATGGTGGCGGTATGCGTAAAGTTCGTTCACCATGCCGGTGATCATCGAATAAAACGCCGGCTTCTCCTCCGGGAAGACCGCGCCCATGTACACGTGCACCATGAGTCCTGAGACCACCATTCCCACTGCCGTGAAGTGCAGCACCATCGCCCAGCCCACAACAAACGTGCCGAACCAGTGGAAGGTCATGATGAGCCCGGTGAGCATGATTACAGGAATTGCGGCATACACAAGCAGTGCGTACATCTTCTGCCCAGCGTTGTAAGAGCCTTGGGGCGGCAAGGACTTTTTGGTTCGCCCGAGAATGAGAAGAATGCGAAGGCGAAGCCAGTCGATGTCGTCCTTATCGAGGCCGATCTCATTGCGTAGTACTTCAGCCTTCAGGTAGTGCCGCCATCCGAAGATGCCGTAAACTGCGAACACTACGATCCAGACCATGCCAACGGCAATGTGGAAGCGCAGAACATTTGCGCGGCCATCGAAAACGCCACCCACGACGGCCAGATACCACTCAGGGGCGATCTTTAATGCCGGAGCGACGATCAGGCCGACGCCCGTGACGAGTTCCAACAGCCATGTCAGCGCGTTGAACCAGTGCAGCAGCACAATGGCAACGTGATGCTTTTTGATCATTCGGTTTGCCATCGTTTCTGCCTGCTCGACAGTGAGAGGAAGCGGCTTGTCAGGAATTGTCTCGATCATCTCACTCTCCTATTCCTCGAACTGGTGTTCGCCAGTGCGCAGTTGGTGGAAGAAGGCCACGGCTTGTCCAAGGAACGTCGCGCCCACGGCCAGCATGACTAGTTTCTTTGCCACCGCTCCCCAGACCGAGACAGCAGCGATCGTGCGTGATCGTCCCGGTGGAAAGGCGATAGATGCCATCTTCAGGTGTTCTTCCTTCCCTGCGTAAAACACATTCGGACCAATCGCAGTCTGGGCAGTCTCAATGCGGCGAGCACCCTCTCGGTAGACAAGATTGAAGACATTGCTCTTCGGATCTTCGAGATCGCCGAATATCTTCGCCTTGCCGGGACAGGTAGCCACACATGCCGGCTCCAGTCCCTGTGTAAGGCGATCCGAGCAGAAATCGCATTTATCTGCTTTACCTTTGTCGGCGTTGATGTACCGAGCTCCGTACGGACATGCGGCGACGCAGCTACCGCAGCCGATGCAAAGCTCCTTGTTGATGCGAACGATGCCGTTCGGCTCCTGCCAGGTCGCGCCCGTTGGGCACACCGGTATGCAGCTCGGGCGCTCACATTGATTGCACTGCGCGACGTGAAACACTGCGCTGCACTCGGGCATGGTGCCCTGAACTCCGGTTTGCTGCACTCGCGTCCGAGCGAATCCTACAGGAACATCCCACTCGGAGCGGCAGGCTACAGCGCACGAGTGGCATCCGACGCAGCGCTCCTGGTCAATTACCATTGCATATCGCGCCATTATGGTTCCTATCCTTTCTCGGCGTGGATGCGCACGAAGTTCACGCGCATACCTGTTCCGCCTGTCAGCGGGTCAACAGCGATGCGCGACATCAGGGCGTTATCGGAAAAGCCATGTTGAAAGGCTTTCTTCAGGCTCGATGACTGTGCCCCAAAGCCGTGGACTCCGAACACAACATCCTTGCGAATGCCGGGTGTCGTCTTCAGCGTGATGACGGAGCTTTTCACGCCGTCCTGGTTTTCGAGCACGACCTTCTGCCCGTCGTGCATTCCGAGTTGGGCTGCAACCTCGCTGTTCAGCCACACGGGGTTCTCCGGCATGATGTCGTCGAGCCAGGCATTGTTCTCCGAGCGCGAGAACGAATGCACCGGTGCTCGGCCATAAATAAACCGGAACATCCCGGCGGGCGGAGGCTCCACCGCTTCGTACTTCGGCAGCGCGTCGAGGTTCAGGTCCTTGAGCACGGAAGACAGAAGCTCAATCTTGCCGCTCTGGGTTGGGAACAGAGGACCATCGTTCTCTGTGCGATCTTCGATATAGGGCTTGCCATCGAATGCGACCGCACCGAGCGACATGAGCTCGGTTTCGCTGAGCTTCATTGGCGCGATAAGGCGCCGCAGATGGTCTTGAGGATCTGTCCACGGGAAATAATCCTCGAGTTTCAAACGTTTCGCCATCTGCTTTGCGATCCACCAGCCCGGCTTCGATTCGTACATCGGAGCGACCGCAGGTTGGCGCACGGAGATAAACGGGCGCTTAGCTGTGGTCACCACGGCGGGAGGATCGTAGCGTTCCAGGTAGGTCGCCTCCGGCAGCACAATGTCGGCATACCGCGTTTGCTCCATGGGCAACACGTCTACCACTGCCATGAACTCAAGATTCTTTATGGCCTGGTGCGTCTTCTGCGGGAGCGGAATGCTCTCGAAGATGTTCTGCCCATACACGACCCAAGCCTTGATCGGGTAGGGATTGCCTGTAAGAGTCGTTTCGATCAAGCCCTGCGTGAGTCCTTGCGCCTCCTCGCTGGCGAGCGGATAAACGCTGCCTACGCGGTCGGCGCGGCTGCGTTCCGACTCGGGCATAGGAGGTAGCGGAATCTTGCCTTGTGGAATCTTGGTGGGCAGGAATATCCCACCCTTGCGTCCATAGGCTCCTAACAGCGCGGTCAGGATCGCCATGGCGCGTCCGCGCTGGGTGTCGTTGCCGTACCAAGTGACGTGACGTCCGGGATGGAGAGCAACCGCAGGACGGCAATCCGCCATTAGGTGCGCGGTCTCGCGGATCTTCGCGGCTGGTATTTCAGTGATCGATTCGGCCCATTCCGGTGTGTACTGCTGTACGTGCGCCTCGAGTTCCTTGAACCCGATAGCGTACTGGTCGAGGTATTCCTTATCGTAAAGCTTCTCGGTGATGATGACGTTCATCCACGCCAGCAGCAAAGCAGTGTCCGTCCCCGGCTTGATCGGCAGCCAGTAGTGAGCTTTGGAAGCGGCGGTCGAGAAACGCGGATCGACGACGATCAGCTTTGCGCCTTTCGCCAGACCGTCCGAGAAAGCCGCAACCTGCGAAGTAAAGACGTTCTCTCCAATGTGGCTGCCGATGAGCACGATGCACTTAGATTCTTCGAGATCGACAGGCTCAGGCGAATTCACAGGACGACCGAAGGTCAACAGATATGCAACGTCGCGTGGCCCTTTGCATTGTGCGTACGCAGGTTCTGCCGAGTTCGGTGTGCCATAAGCTTTCATCAAGGTGGAGAAGAACCCGGAGTGCACACCGTGCGGGAAGAGCGCAACACCCTCGGGGCCGTACTTCTTCTTGATGTCCTGCAACTTGTTGGCGAAGAAGTCGAGTGCTTCATCCCAACTAACTCGCTTGAATTTCCCTTCTCCACGCTCGCCCGTGCGAATCTGCGGATACTTGAGGCGGTCCGGGTCATTGAGCAGCGCGACTCCGGCATTGCCGCGGGCACACAGTTTGCCCTTGGTGAGCGGATGGTGAGCATTTCCCTGCAGCTTGAGCAGCTTGCCATCCGCGACTTCCGCCATTACGCCGCAGCGCCAGATGCACATTTCACAATTGGTTGCGATCTGCTGGACGCGGGTGCTTCCGCGCCACCCTGGAGGATGGACCTCTGCCGCGACCGGGGCAGCAGCAGAAATTGCCGCAGCACCAGTGGCAGCCTTCAAAAACGTACGTCGGCTAATGCTGTTCTTCATTTCTTCCTCTCGCCAAACTGGCCTGAAAATCGTGGAACCGGGATTGTGCCGGTTCCACGAGAGCCGTGCAGTTTCGAACTAGAACCTGGCAGTTAGTCCGAAGGTCAGGAGGTTGGCGTTGTCGTACGTTGGGAATCCGAGCAATGGCAGTTGATCCATCTTCTTTGGTGCTCCGATGTGCCAGCCCGAACCGGACCAGTCGTACTGGAAGCGCTGATAATCCACCTTGAGGATGAAGCGTTGACTGATGCGATGAGTGAAGTACGTTTCGTACGCGTTGCCGCGAACGCTGGTCTTTGGAGCAAGAATATCGTCTTCGGCCTGTGCGAAGTTGAACCAATACTTCGAGCCGTGGTTGTACTCAAAGCCCATCTTGGTTCTTCCGTCGTCCTTCGGCACGCTGTAACGGAGGCCAACATATCCCATCCATCCGTTGTGGTCCTTCGGTGTCTCGAACGGATCGGATCCCAATCCACCGAATGGTGTCGTGACGCCATTCGGCCGCAAGCCGTTAGCATTGAAGCTGGTATAGACGTCCCAATCCTTCACTCTCACCTGGGCATTCAGACCGTACAGCATGATGTAGCCCAGATTGGCTGAGGGCGTGTAACGCATGATTACCGGAGCGGTAATCGCGTCACCGGTAAGCGGGTTGTTGGGAAGAACCATCTGGCCATTGAAACCGTCCGTCACGTTCCATGCCTTGGCGATGGTCGCCTGTACAAGGGCTTTGTCTGTCGCGTACAGGTCGAGGTTTGCTCCGAGGAAATGCACGCTGCGCAAACGGTCTGCTGGGTTCTGCAGAAGCTGGCCGTTGCCGTAGCCGGCATCGTAACCCAGTCCGTAGCAGAGGCGCAGGGAGGTCTTCTCGGAAACGTGATACCCGAGCGTGAGTCCGTCAAACTGGTAGTTGATGAGCGCGCCGGATGGAGTACCGCCCCGCGGTTCGTCATCACGGAAATTCATTGGCGGACCATCAGTGGAGGGACGACGTCCAACGGACAGGTAGAGCTTCGATCCGCCGATATCCTTCCAGGTGAAGTACGCCCGTTCTACTCGAAGCATGTCCCCGGTCGGTACGCCGGCTGTGGTTCCATCGATGGAGAGCGTAGAGGCTTGACCGTTGAACACCTGAACACCAGTCGAATCTCCGAATACCTTGTACATGCTCAATCGCGCCGTAACAGACACGTTGTCGGAGACATTGGAGTCGAAGTTCAGACGCAGGCGACTTGTTAATAGCGCGTTGGCGTCGGCCTGGTAGCCCTTGGTGTACACCCCCGGCGCTTGCATCAGGTAGGACTGCAACATCTGCTGCTGTGCTGGAGAGAACGCACCAAATCCGGATTTCAGCGCTCCGAAGGTGACATTGTTGGTGTAGTACTGGTACTGAGAATAGTTTTGTTGAACAGCCGCGCCCTGAAACGCACTGAACTGTGCCGGCGACATATTCGCCAGCATGTTCGGATCGAATGCCATGCCCAGTCCGCCACTGCTATTCGGGCTGAACATCCAAAGCGTGCGAACCATGTAGTTCTGCAGCTTCATTCCATTGTAGTAATTCGGAACGGTGCCAAAGATCGAATTGGACTGGGTGCGGAAATCGCCGCTCCAGTTGATACGATCGAGAGCCGACCGGCGTTCTGCTGCGGAAGCCTGCGATGCCACTTCCTTCAGGTCGGCTTTCAGAACTGATAGCTGCTCTTTTACGTCTCCGTCTTGCACCATGGGCTGCGCGACCGCTTGTGCGGCGGGTTGAGTAGCTGCATTCTGTTCGGTTGCGGCAAGACGTTTCTCCATAGACGCAACCAACTTTTCAAGTTGTTCGACTTTTTTCTTTAGTTGTTCGGTTTCAGAGTTATCGGTGGTCTGAGCAAATGCGCCGCCCGCAAGCAGCAACAGCGCCAACACGATGGCGATGAATCGCTTCATACTCGCTCCTTTTCACAAACGCACGGGTTGTGGTTGCAGGGCCCGTCTATCCGCAGGTGGCCGGCTGCTCCGAATCAGCAGCATGGTCAACGCAAAAGCGTTGAATGGCTTTCATCTCGTCCGGATTAAGACTGTCGAGTAGCTTCTTGCCGGAGGTGGGATGAACTGCGGTCTTGTGCGCTGGAACGAGTTTGGCGGAGAAGAATCTTCTCCACTGATCCTGGGTGAGCGTCATGGGAGTGTAGGTGCCGTTCTTCGATCCCTTGTCATGGCAAACCTTGCAGTTCGCACGATAGAGAGCCTTGCCATCAGCGGCAAAGGAAACGGGCACAAACGCTCCGAGGAGAAGCACAACAGCGAGGGTACGAATATATGAAGTCATAGAACACACTCTCTCTCGGGTTAGATCTCGCAATTGACTAAGTGCATATTACAGTTGCGAAATTTTGCAACTGTTTTACTCTGAAACTATTTTCTTTTATGTGATGAAGGTCACATTCAGACGTGAGAAATCCCGGAAAGGGAATGCGCAAGGTGGTTCGTCACGAGCCGAGAATAATCAGCGCGAAAGCACCGGCGTTCTCAGACAGGCAAGAATCTCGCCTACATTGTGTGGATCATCGGCCTAAATTTCTGGAGTGTATCGGAAAAACGCTCAAGTATCTCTTGTGCGATCGCTTCACGCGAGACGCCGAGTTTTCGTAGCGGGTCAGTTTGAAGATGGAACCGGAAAATTAGGAGCAGGAGTTTGCAATCTAATCAGGCGCGCGCTCCAACGGCCTCCGATGATTACCACGAGGGCCCGCCCGAGCGGTCCTCAACTACCGACGTTCTCAGGGAACGAGATGAAATTCTATGCTGCTGGAAACCTGCGCTCCTATGAAGTCTTCCGATTGCTGCGGCAATTTGCTTGGGAAGACTGCACCTTCCCACACGAGAGGGCCATGGTCTCGAACACACGTTCATGCTGGAACGCCGGCTTGAGATAGGGCTTCTTCCTGAGGGGCTCATTACTGCGTATTGTGGAAGGCCCCTGCTTGTTTACCTCGGCTTCGCTCACTGCTATATCCTCTTGTGTGCGATGTGTGCGCTTATTTCTTAGCACACATAGATCTCAGGTACAATTGCGACCGCTCACTGTAGCGCCGACTGCGATGCCTGGACAGCGCAGACGCCAGTACACGGGCTCGTTCCCGTCGGCTCGTTCGTTTCAAAGTAAATTTGAGAGGCGCCCACGGGAGTAGTCGCCGAGTTGTCGATGATAATACCACCTGTGGGGGCGTTATATTCCGTGGAAGACACATTTAGTGTCCCGGAAGCTGACATGGCACTGCTGAAACTGGACGGGGTCGTGACGTTGAAGGCCATGACACAACCGTAAAAGGGTGCGACATTCTGCGTGGCTCCGTAGTTGCAGCCACTTTGGGTTCCGGCAAACACGCTGAGAAAAATGTAGTCCGTGCCGGGCAAGGAGGCGTTAATCGTGCCCGTATTTGGCGATAGTGCGTCGTCCGTGGTGTTACTCGCGGTAAATGTGATTGGGCTGTAGATCAGGTTTGTGACGGTGACGACGTTACCCGAGTAGGTTGCCGAGG
>Ga0335070_10005318_pt1 | contig 15124 bp, 15 predicted proteins | sample Lox_Sample_13_FD_206722 | JGI IMG/M metagenome (GOLD analysis project Ga0335070, IMG submission 206722) | Soil microbial communities from Loxahatchee National Wildlife Refuge, Florida, United States - Lox_Sample_1.3 | ecosystem: Environmental > Terrestrial > Soil > Wetlands | place: USA... | reverse complement strand
GCAGGAGCGCGAAGCCGGCGACCGGCACGGTCACGATCCCGCCGATCACCGCGCCGAGCCCGACGGTCATGCTCTCGAGGAAGCGGCTGCGCGGGAAGCGCTCCCCTTTCACCGGCACGCCCTTCGCCGCGGCCTCGCGCCGCTCGGCCTCGACGGCGACGCGCTCCTCGCGATGGAGGCGCGTCGCGTCGCGGATCCAGAGGAAGGCGAAGACGAGCGCGATGACGAAGCCGATCGACCCGATCACGAGCGGGTCGATGACGAGGCCGACGAGGATGACCGCGATCCCCACTGCGAATCCCAGCGGGTAGAGCGTCGGCGACGGCTCGTGGTGCTGCGCGTCGTCGCGGTCGGGACCGTGCTCGGACGGTTCCATTACTCGGCTCTCTTGCGCATCCACGCTGGATTCAACCCGGCTCCTCCACCATGCGTCAATGTCGTTGCGATCGGCGCAACGGGCGGGGAAGTCTTATCGAATCCGCCGGTCGCCGTCGCGGGGAACCAGCGGGATGCCGTAGTCGGCCCAGCGGCGGTCGACGAGCTCCCGAATCTCGGGGCTCATCTCGATCTCCTCGGGCCAGGGCCGGGCCCCTTCCTCGGGCCACTTCGCGGTGGCGTCGATCCCGAGCTTGCCGCCGAGGAACTGCCGCTCCGGGGCGTGGTCGAGGTGGTCGAGCGGCCCTTCCGAGAGCACGACGTCCCGCTTCGGGTCGACGTTCGCCCCGGCGTAGAACGTCACCTGCTCGTAGTCGTGGACGTCGACGTGCGCGTCGACGACGATCACGCACTTCGTCAGGCTCAGCATCCCGAGCCCCCAGATCGCGTGCATCACCTTGGCCGCGTGCCCCGGGAACGCCTTGCGGATCGAGACGATGCAGCAGTTGTGGAACGCGCCGGCGACCGGCAGGTCGTAGTCGACGATCTCCGGGACGCTCGTGCGGATCGCCGGCAGGAAGATCCGCTCGGTCGCCTTGCCGAGCCACGCGTCCTCCTGCGGCGGCTTGCCGACGACGATCGACGGGTAGATCGCGTCCCGCCTCATCGTCATCGCCGTCACGTGGAAGACCGGGAACGGCTCGGCCGGCGTGTAGTAGCCGGTGTGGTCGCCGAACGGCCCCTCCTCGCCGAGCTCGTCCGCCGCGACGTAGCCCTCGAGGACGATCTCCGCGTGTGCGGGCACCTCGAGGTCGACCGTGACGCCCTTGACGAGCTCGACCGGCTCGCCGCGAAGGAAGCCGGAGAGCATGAACTCGTCGATGTGCTTCGGGAGCGGCGCGCTCGCCGAGTACGCGGAGACGGGGTCGAGCCCGAGCGCGACCGCGACCTCGAGCCGGCCGCCGCCGCTCGCGAGCCAGTCGGCGCGGCCGTCCTTGTGGATCTGCCAGTGCATGAACGTCGTGCGGCCGTCGATCACCTGCATCCGGTACATGCCGACGTTGCGCGCGCCGGTCGACGGGTCGAGCGTGATCACCGCCGGCAGCGTGATGAACGGCGCCGGGTCGCCGGGCCAGCAGCGCTGGACCGGGAGCACGCCGAGGTCGACCTCGTCGCCGCGGAGGACGATCTCCTGCGCGGGGCCGCGTTTGACCGTCTCGGGGCGCGAGTCGGCGATCGACTTCAGCTTCTGCAGCCCGCGCACCTTCTCGACGAGGCCCGACGGCGGCTGCATCTCGAGGACCTCGCTCAGCTTGGCCGCGACGTCGTCGAGCCGCTCGACGCCGAAGGCGAGGCACATCCGCCGCTCCGTCCCGAACTGGTTGATGAGCAGCGGGTGGCACGCGCCCTTCGGGTGCTCGAACAGGAGCGCCGGCCCGCCGCCCCGGATCGTGCGCTCGACGATCTCGGTGATCTCGAGATCGGGATCGACCTCGGCGGCGACGCGCGCGAGCTCCCCCTCGCGCTCGAGCAGGGCGATCCACTCGCGGAGGTCCTTCACGGCCACGCGGCGAGTCTACGCGCGCGACGGACGGCTACTGCTTGTGACGGATGTACTCCCAGAGCTCGCCGATGGCGATCACGCAGACGAAGACGAGTCCGACGGCGAGCATCATCAGGATCGTCTTCTTGCCCTCCTCGGCGGCCGACTCGGCGGCGAGAAGGTGCAGCGGAAGGAGCAGCGCAGCCACGATGCGCGACTCTACCGCAGCCGGAGGTCGTGCGCGGCGAGGGCGCGGGAGACGGCCTCGTCGCCGGCGGCCGCGCGGGCCGCCGCCTCGAGCGCGGACGCGTCGCCGTGGAGGCGCAACGCCGCGCGCTGCTCGTCGAGTGCTCCCGTGCCGAGGAGCGCCGCGGTCGCCGCCCACAGCGGTCCTTCGCCGCCGGCCTGCTCCGCGCGCAGCTGGCTGGAGAGCGAGATCAGCTCCGAGAGGTCGGCGACCGCCCCGACGTCGCCGAACGACGCGATGCGCACGAGCCCGTGCGCGTAGAGGTAGTCGCCGAGCAGGAGGGCCGTGTCCGGGTCCGGGGGAGCGAACAGGCGCGGCTCGCCGTAGTGGACGAGGTAGCCCTCGTAGATCGTCTCGAGCCCGAGCGCGAAGCGCTCCTCGGCGAGGGGCGAGAACACAGCGACGAGCTCACGCTCGCCGCTAGGGCGCAGCGTCTCCGCCCACAGGCGACTCTCGGCCGCCGCCTCGTCTGCGATCGTCTCCCACATTCCCTAGTCCGCGACTTGGAAGAAGGCGCGGACCGCGTCCAGCGTGCGGTCGATCTCGTCGTCGCCGTGCGCGAGCGAGAGGAACATCGCCTCGAACTGCGACGGTGCGATGTAGATGCCGCGCGCGAGCAGGTACCGGAACAGCGCGCCGTACCGCTCGGTGTCGCAGCGCTGCACGTCCTCGAAGGTGCGAATCGGGCCGTCGGTCATGAACAGCGTCAGCATCGCGCCGACGCGGCGCACCCGGCCGAGCCCGGCGAGGCCCGCCTCGAGGCGCGCGCCGCGGCGCTCGAGCTCCTCGTAGACCGACGGGTCGCGCAGGCGGCGGAGCACCGACAGCCCCGCGGCCGTGGCCAGCGGGTTCCCGGAGAGCGTGCCGGCCTGGTAGACGGGGCCGACCGGTGCCAGCTGGTCCATCACGTCGGCACGACCGCCGAACGCGGCGAGGGGCATCCCGCCGCCGGCGATCTTCCCCAGGATGGTCAGGTCCGGCGTGACGCCGTACCGTTCCTGCGCGCCGCCGCGGGCGACGCGGAAGCCGGAGATCACCTCGTCGAAGACGAGCAGCGCGCCCGACGCGTCGCAGAGCTGCCGCAGCACGTCGAGGTAGCCGTCCACCGGCGGGACGACGCCCATGTTCCCGGCGACCGGCTCGACGACGATCGCCGCGAGCCCCTCGCCGTAGCGCATGACCGCGTCGGCGACGGCGTCGGTGTCGTTGTACGGGACGACGATCGTGTCCGCGGTCACCGCGGTCGGGACGCCGGGCGTGGACGGGATCGCCTGGAGCGCCAACGGCGCTCCGGTCTCCAGGCCGCGCGCCGACGGCTTCGTCGTCGGCGCTTGCAGCCCCAGCGTCGCGAGTCCCGAGCCGGCGCTCGCGAGCAGCGAGTCGACGTGGCCGTGGTAGCAGCCGGCGAACTTGACGATCCGGTCGCGCTTCGTGAACCCGCGCGCGAGGCGGATCGCGCTCATCGACGCCTCCGTGCCGGACGAGACGAGGCGCACCTTCTCGATCGACGGCACCGCATCGACGATCTCCGCGGCGAGCTCGACCTCGGCCGCGGTCGGCGCGCCGAAGCTCGTGCCGCGCAACGCGGCGTCGCGCACCGTCTCGACCGTCTCCGGATCGGCGTGGCCGAAGAGCAGCGGCCCCCATGACATCACCCAGTCGAGGTAGCGGTTGCCGTCGACGTCCTCGAGGTACGCGCCTTCGCCGCGGGCGACGAAGAAGGGCTCGTCGAGCCCGACCGCCCGCATGGCGCGCACGGGCGAGTTGACGCCGCCGGGGATCAGCTCGAGCGCGCGCCGGTAGAGCTCCGAGCGCGTGCTCAGAGCCAAGACGCGAGGTCCTTCGTCCAGTAGCTCAGGATCAGGTCGGCGCCCGCGCGCTTGATCGCGGTCAGCGACTCGAGCACCGCGGTGCGCTCCTCGAGCCAGCCGCGCTGCGCGGCCGCCCTGATCATCGCGTACTCGCCGGAGACGTTGTACGCGCCGACCGGCACGTCGAAGGCCTCGCGCGCGGCGCGGATCACGTCGAGGTACGGGAGGGCCGGCTTGATCATGATCGCGTCGGCGCCTTCCTCGACGTCGAGCTCGCACTCGCGCAGCGCCTCGCGGACGTTGGCGGGATCCATCTGGTAGCCGCGCCGGTCCCCGAACGCGGGCGCCGAGTCGGCCGCCTCACGGAACGGGCCGAAGAAGGCCGACGCGTACTTCGCGGAGTAGGCGAGGATCGGCGTCGTCTCGAAGCCGTCCTCGTCGAGCGCCTCGCGGATCGCATGGACGCGGCCGTCCATCATGTCGCTCGGCGCCACGACGTCGGCACCCGCCTCGGCGTGCGACACGGCGGCGCGCGCGAGCAGCTCGAGCGAGGCATCGTTCGCGACCTCGCCGTCGACGATCACGCCGCAGTGGCCGTGCGACGTGTACTCGCACAGGCAGACGTCCGTCATCAGCACGAGCTCCGGGAAGCGCGGCCGCAGCGCGCGGAGCGCCTCCTGGACGATCCCGTCCTCCGCCCACGCCCCGGTCGCCTGCTCGTCCTTGTCCGCCGGGATCCCGAACAGGATCACCGCCTGGACGCCGAGGCGGACGAGCTCCTCGACCTCGCGGACGACGCCGTCGACCGTGTGGCGGGACATGCCCGGAAGCTCCTCGTGCCGGAGCGCCTCCGGTGCCACGAACAGCGGCATCACGAACGACTCGAGATCGAGCCGCGTCTCGCGGACGAGCCCCCGCAGCGGAGCGGTTCGGCGGAAGCGGCGAAGCCTGACGTCGGGGTACGAGCTCACGGGAGAAGAGTACGTCTCGAGCGAGGTGGCGTGGCGTGGCGTCGCCACCTGATGTGGCGACGCCAACGTGGCTTGGATAGTGCGATTGCGTGTGGCGACGCCACATGGCGTGGCGTGGCGTCGCCACCTCGAGGCTACGCCGCGAGTCGTCGGAGCGCGCCCCGGGCGAGCAGTCCGAAGACGAGTCCGATACCGACGAGCCAGAGCGTCTCGATCCCGATCGTCCGCCACGGGCTCGTGTCGTAGAGGGCGGCGCCGAACCAGCGCACCGCGTGGACGAACGGGAGGAACAGGCTGACCCAGTACGCGAGCGCGAGCGCGCCGCGCGGGACGAGTCCGAGGAAGACAACGGGGAGCACGACGAGCACGGCGAGCAGCGACGCGGTCCTCGCCTCCCGCGCGAGCGCGCCGAGCAGCACCCCGGCGGCGCCGACGACGCCGCCGACGAGCGTCACGCCGACGAACAGGAGCGGCAGCCGGGCCCACGGCTCGCCGCCGGTGACGCCGCCGATCTCGACGACGAGCCCGAAGACGATCGCGATCGTCGCGCCGAGGGCGAGCCCGACGACGGCCGCGAGCGCCGACTTCGCCCACACCAGCTGGCCGAACGAGACGAGGCCGCGGCGCAGCCGTCCGATCGTGCCTTCGTCCTTCTCGGCCGCGGCCGCACCGGCTGCGAGCAGCAGCGCGAGGAAGGTCACGGTCAGCGCGATCCCGTATGCCTGCACCTGCGCCGAGAGCACCCACGTGCGGCCGTGCGACGCGGGCTGCGTGAGCGTGATCGGATTCGCGGTCGCGCGCAGCGCGGCGCCCGTCTGGGCGAGGCCGACGCGCGCGACCTGGACGAAGTGCTCGATCACGGCGACGCGCCTGCTCGGCGGCAGCTTCGCCAGCTCCGCCTGCGTCCCGTCGAGCCCGAGCAGGTCGAAGTGCCGGCCGAGAAACGTCCCCGGGCCGCCGTGGAGGATCAGGCTCACGAACCGGAGGTTCGCGGCGATGTAGCCGGCCTGGAGCTTCTGGTTCAGCTGGTAGACGAGCGACTGCATCTGCTGCGTCACACGCGGCGAGAGCCCGCCGCTGCCCGTGCGCAGGACGAGGCTCGGGCTCGTCGCCATCGTCTCGAGGTTCCCGAGGAAACCCGGCGGGACGGTCACCGTCGCGACCACCCGCCCGTCCGCGAGCTCGCGCGCCGCCTCCTTCGGGCCTATCCGCACGAGCGTCACCTGCTTCGCGACGTCGTTGATCACGGCCTGCAGGTGGAACCGGTGCCCGGCGACCGACACGACCGGCGGCAGGTGATCCTCGTCGACGAACGCGACGCGCGGCTTCGAGCTCGCATAGCCCGCGATGAGCCCGACGAGCAGCGCGATCACGACCGGGTACGCGAGCAGCGCCCCGAGCAGCAGCGGCGAGCGGAGGAGCACGCGCAGGTCCTTCCGCAGGACGATCGTCGCGGCCCTCATCCGAACACGTCCTGCTCGACCGCGGCGAATCCGGACGGCGGTCCGGCGAAGACGACGCGGCCGTTCTGGAGAACGACCACGCGATCGGCGCGCTCCCCGACCTCGTCGATGTTCTGGGTGGCGAAGCAGACGGCGCCTCCGTCGTCGCGCAGGGCGTCGACGACGTCCCAGACGCGGCGGCGCTGTCCGGGGTCGAGCGACGCGGTCGGCTCGTCGAGCAGCAGCACGCGCGGGTCGCCGAGCAGCGACAGCGTGACGTTCAGGCGCTGCCGGTTGCCGACGGAGAGCTCGCCGCTCGGCCGCGCCTCCGGCGGCAGCGCGAAGCGCTCGATCAGCCGCGTCGCCGTACCGGCCGGGTCGCTCATCCCCTCGAGGCGCGCGAACAGCTCGAGATTCTCGCGCACCGACAGCCGTGCGTAGTGCGCCGGCCGCTGCGGCACCCAGCCGATCCGCACGTGCGACTCGACCGTGCCTCGCGTCGGCTCGAGCGCGCCGGCGACGATCGCGAGCAACGTCGACTTCCCGGCGCCGTTCGGGCCGACGAGCGCGACGGCCTCGCCGCCGCTCAGCTCGAGATCCGTCGGGGCGAGCGCCTCGATCTCGCCGTAGGTGCGCGCCACACCGAGCGCACGGACGAGCGGCCCCGCCACCGTCACGGGGCGGCGCTGGCCGCAGGCTGCTCGGGCGAGGAGTCGACGTCGACGCCCGTCCCCGAAGGAAGCGCCTCCTCCTCGGGCCAGGGCGCGAGATCGACGCGCTGGGAGAAGAACTCCCACGCGGCGCGCAACGCGGCCAGCAGCGGCAGCGCGACGAGGATCCCGAGGAAGCCGTAGATCTCGCCGCCGGCGAGCAGCCCGAAGATGACGAGCAGCGGATGGAGCCGGAGCGAGTGGCCCATCACCTTCGGGACGACGACGTGACCCTCGAGCTGCTGGATCCCGAGGAAGAGCAGCGCCACCCACAGCGCCGACAGCGGGTGCTGGACGAGGGCGTACAGCACCGGCGGCACCGCGCCGAGCCAGGGCCCGATGTACGGGATCAGCTCCGTGAACCCGGCCCAGACGCCGAATGCGGCCGCGTACTTCGCGCCGTTCGGGAACAGCCCGACCGCGCCGAGGATCCAGAGGCCGACCCCGACGCTGACGCCGATGATCAGCGAGAGCAGCAACTGGCCGCGCACGTAGCTCGCAACCGCCTGCTCCATCCGCACCACGAGCGACCCGCTCGCCGCGGTCGGCGGGAAGCGACGGTCGACGCTCCTCGTCAGCCGGTCCATGTCGAGGAGCATGTAGATCGAGACGACGATCACGAGGAAGACGCTGAACACGAGGCTGACGGCGGCCACGCCGGCGCCCTCGGCCCAGTTGAGCGCGCGCGTCGTGTACTTCTCGACGTCCTTCGTCCCGATCGAGTTGAGGAACTTCGTCCCCTGCTTCTCGACCTGGATCCGCCGCAGCCCGTGCGCGTCGAGCCAGTGCTGGAACCGCGCGAGGTCGTGCTCCGCCCCGGTCTGCGGGGGGCGTCCGGAGTCGACCGTAAAGTAGCGATCGACCCGGTGTGAGGCCGTACGGGTCTGCTGGACGACCACGGTGGCGAGAGCGAGGACGACGAGTGCGACGATCGCCGCAAACGCCAGGTAGACGATCGCGATCGCGAGCCCGCGCGGGATCCAGGCCTTCCCCAATCCGCGGACGACCGGGTTGAGGAGGAGGGCGATGAGCGCCGCCACCAGGAAGAGGAACACCAGGTGACGCAGCGTTCCCGCCACCACCCAGAGGAGCAGCAGGCAGAGCGGCAACCCGACGAGCTGCACCCACCGGGGGATCACGATTCTCGTCGGCGTGGGCGCGCCCGCCATGCGAGCGATGGTAGCGGCGTCTCCGAACGGATTCGCGCTCGTCGGGTGCGTGACGACGCGTGGGACTGGAACTTCTACGAAGGCGGGAGCCTCGCGCTCGACCGTCACGAACTCTGGGAGGAACCCGAGACGGAACGCGTGTCACGTGTGTCACGAAGTCCGTCGCCTCCCCGGTTGAAAGGCACAGGCTCGTTCGATACGGTGCGGCGAGACATGCCGTCCTCTCGCCCCACTCGGAGGCGGCGGGTCGAACGCCGGGAGGTGCGTGCGGCGCGGCGCGCACGGAACTTTGCGCTGCTCGTGGTCCTGGCGATCGTGCTCGTTGTCGCGCTGCTCCTGACCGCCTTCGGAGGCGGCAGCACGCGTCGGATGACGCCGCTCGCAGCGACCGGCATCGCCACGGCGGACGCCCAGACGAGGCCGTTCCCGCAGGTGATCGCGATCCACGGGGTCGTCCGCCTGCAGATGCCGGTCGCGCAGAACGCCGTCACGGCGATCGGCTACCACGCCGCCGACGACGGCGCGATGACCCTCTCCCCGGTCGGCCACCAGGGGAACGAGGGGCTCGTCGAGCGGGTGTTCCACACGATCTTCGGGGGCGGCGGCGGCCACCCGACCTGGTACCAGCTCGGGGGTGGCACGACCTCGGCGCTCGACGTCGGCGCCACGCCCGGCACCGGTGTCTACTCGCCGGTCGACGGCACCGTCGTCGGCATCTCGCCGTACGTCGTCGGCGGCCGGCACTACGGCCAGCGGATCGACATCCAGCCGCAGAGCGCGCCGTCGCTCGTCGTCTCGTTGACGCAGCTCCGCGCGGACCCGTCGCTCTCCGTCGGCCTGAGCGTCATCGGCGGCGCGACCCGGCTCGGCAGCGTCGTCAACCTCGCGGGCGTCGAGAAGCAGGCGCTCGCCCGCTACACGAACGACGCCGGCAACCACGTCACGGTCGAGCTCCGGCCCGCGGCGACGCTGGTCCTGAACTGAGAATCCTGTTCCTCGCCGACGTCTTCGGCGTGCCGGGACGGCGCGCGGTCGAGGAGCGCCTGCCCGTCCTGCGCGAGGAGCTCGCCGCCGACGTCTGCATCGTCAACGGCGAGAACGCGGCCGACGGCGCCGGCATCACGGGCAAGCTCGCCGACCGGCTGCTCGCGGCGGGCGCGGACGTCGTCACGCTCGGGAACCACACGTATCGCCGGGAGGGGATCGGCGCGTATCTCGCCGCCAGCGAGCGCGTGATCCGCCCGGCGAACGCCGGCGCGTTGACGCCGGGGCGCGGCCTTGCCGTCGTCGAGGCGCGCAACCGCGTGAAGGTCGCCGTCCTGAACCTGCTCGGCTCGCTCTTCCTCGACGCGCCCGTGAGCCCCTGGGAGGTCGTGGACGCGCTCGTCGACGAGGCGCGCGCGGCCGCGCCGGTCGTCGTCGTCGACTTCCATGCCGAGGCGACGAGCGAGAAGGTGGCGATGGCGGCATGGCTCGACGGCCGCGTCACCGCGGTGATCGGCACGCACACCCACGTGCAGACAAACGACGCGCGCGTCCTTCCCGGCGGAACCGCCGCCGTCACCGACGCCGGCATGACCGGCCCGCACGACTCGGTGATCGGCGTTCGCGCCGATCTCGCGATCGCCCGCATGCGGACGCGCATGCCCGTGCGCTTCGAGCCGGCCGAGGGCGGCGTGCGGATCGAAGGCGTCGTCGTCGACTGCTCAGACGGCGGGCGCGCGAGCGGGATCGAGCTTCTCCGCGTGCCGCTCTAGCGGACGCGGCAGCGCGAGCACGCCCAGCAGCGCCAGCACGAGCAGGTTGCGCACGAACGCGAGCGAGATCAGCCAGGTCGACGACATGTGGAAGTACTCGGCGTAGCGGTAGGGCTCCCACATCTGCGTCACGCCGAGAATGACGGCGAGCAGCGTCGACGCCACGAGCCCGCGCCGGCCGGCGACGAGCGGGACGAGCACGCCGAGCCAGACGAGGTACTGCGGCGAGAACACCTTCGAGAACACGACGTAGGCCGTGACGACGGCGGCGCAGGCCGCCACGAGCTCCTCGGCCGTCCGGCTGCCGCGCACGTAGCGCACGTAGACCGCGACGACGACGGCGATCATCGCGAGGCCGAAGAGGTCGGACACGATCTTCGGCGCCGACCCCGTCAGCCCGTGCGAGCCGCCGCTGCTCGCGACGACGTGGAGGTGCGCGCCGCCGAGCACGTGCGCCATCCCGAACAGGCTCGCCGCGAAGCTCTCCACCTCCAGCGGCCGGACGAGCTCGACGTGCACGGCCCACCACAGACCGTGCGGCGCGAGCACGAGGAACGGGCCGGCCGCCGCCGCGAGCACGAGCAGGGCCGCGCCGGCTCCGATCCCGACGCCGCGCCACCGTCCGCTCCGCCACAGCTCGAACAGCGCGAACGGGATGAGCAGCGCAGGGAAGATCTTCGCCGCCGCGCCGGCGGCCGCGAACATGCACGCGAGCACGCCGCGCCGCGCAACGAGCGCCGCCACGGCCGCCGCCGCGAACATCGCGGCCCAGTAGTCGTAGTGGAAGAGCGCGATCGGCCCGAGCGCGACGGGCACGACGCCGGCGACTGCGAGCGCGCCGTACGCGCGCCGCTTCGACGCGCGGAGGTGGTGCAGCGCGACCGCCATCGCGACGAGCGCGAGCAACCCGAACACGAGCAGCTCGACGCGCAGCCAGAAGAAGTACGTGCCGTGATAGCCGAAGATCTTCCGCAGGTACACGGGCGCGACGAACACGGGCAGCGACCCCGGCGGGTACTCGATGCGGAAGTCGCGGTACGGGAGCTGGTGCGCCGCGATCCAGGTGCCCCAGTTCTCGTAGAAGCGCGCGTCGCCGAACAGCCACTGGCTGTAGGCGGGGACGAACGAGATCGCCGACCACGACGCGACGAAGAGCGCACTCCCCGCGAGCAGCGGGCCGAGCAGGCGGCGACCGTCAGGCGACGCCGACGGGCTCGGGCTCATCCGGCTGGAAGGGCGACTCGACATCGATGCGGACGACGGCGGGCATCAGCAGCGCGATCGCGGCGAAAGCATAGAACCAGGGGATGAACGTGTAGAGCCAGTACGTGAGCACGATCTCGAACCCGGCGAGGAGCGCGGCCGTGAGCGCCGCGAGCTGGAGCGGCGTCTTGAACCGCGGCCACCACGCCGCGGCGATCGCGCCGGCGACGAGGATCACCTCGAGGAACCGCTGGACGAGGTGCAGGTCCGGGAGCCCGCGCGCGTGGTACTGCCGCCAGTCCCAGAGCGAGAACGGCGACTCGCGGCCCGCCTGCCACCTGATCGACCGGTCCCAGAACACGCGCAGCTCGTGCAGCGGGCTCGGCTCGAGCAGCACGACCGAGAAGGCGGCGAGGGTCGCGATCCCGAACCCGACGAGGAACCCCCGGCTGACGCGCCGGCCGGGATACGTCAGCCACAGCGGCGCGACGATCAGCCCGGCGAACTTCGTCCAGCCGCCGAGCGCTCCGAACACGCCGCGCCGGAACCCGGACGACGCGAGCCAGAACCCGAAGATCAGGAAACACGGCATGATCGCGTCGTTCGTGTTCGACATCGACACGTACTGCGTGAACGGATACGCGGCCCAGGCGAACGGGAGCGTCGCGGCGAGGCGGAAGCCGCCGTACCGCCGCCCGACGAGGAACAGGCCGAGCATGCAGAGCAGGTCGAACGCGACGGACGTGATGTGCGCCGCCGGGAGCGTGTCCCACAGCCCCCTCCACGGGCGGATCAGCTCGCCCGGGATGTACGCCTCGTAGGCGACCGGCCCGTACGTGTCGCCTTCCGGGTTCGCCGACTCGCAGCGCCCGTTCGCCTGGATCCGCTCGCGGATCTCGCCCGAGGAGTCGGCCGGCCCGCACGCCTTCAGGCTGTCCTCGACGGGGAAGTGGCCCCACGGCGCCTGCCCGTGGACGATCCGCTCCGCGCCGATCACGCCGGAATAGCCGACGTCGATGACGTTCGACGACTCGACGTTGAGGCCCACGCGGAAGCCGGCGAGGAAGACCGCCGCCGCGAGCAGCAGCCACGCCGGCCAGATCGGCCGCGTCTGCGAGCCGCGGTCGGTGACGCCGATGAACACCCCGCGCGCGACGACCCACGCGAGCGCGGGATAGAACAGCGGCACCGCCGTGAAGATGTCGCCGTGGTTGAAGAACCACAGCGACGCCGTCGGCGACAGCAGCATGATCAGGTCGAGGTTCCGGATCGAGAGCGGGCGCCGCCAGTCGGCGAGGCCGACGAGGAAGACGAGGCAGAAGGTCCCCCAGATCCACGGGTCGTTGATCCGCGTGCCGCCGAAGGCGCCGGTATAGCCGCGCGCCATCTTCCACGCGACCTGCGGGCCCGTCCACGCCTCGAGCACGCCGCCGCTCGCGTCGTCGACGCGCCCCTCGGCGATCTCGCCGGCGGCGCCCCACCAGATCTTCACCGTCCAGCTGCCGTCCTTCGCGCTGAACGTCTCCTCGTCGGAGCGGTCCGTCTTCGGGTAGCGCGAGAGCCAGGCGGCGACCTTGTGGTCGGCCTCGAACAGCGCGAGCACGCGCTCCTTCGACAGGCGCGGCGCGGTCGTCGGCGGCACGAAGGGCGTCTGGACGAGGCGCCCCTTCCCGTCGTAGACGGGCGCGGTCGGGGTCGTCCCGGTCGCGGCGGCCGCCGCGGGAGCGAGGGCGAGAGCGAGGACGAGAACGGCGAAGAAGCGGCGCGCCACCGCTGCACACTAGCCCGGTCGGCGGAACGACCAGAGCTTGTTGCCGAGGAAGTTCAGCGGCGTCACGAGCACGATCGCGATCGCCTGTCCGGCGAGCTTGCCGGCCCCGAGCGCGACGAGGACGTCGAGCAAGACGAGGTTGGCGCCGAGGGACGCGACCGAGACGGCGAAGAAGCGCATCCCCTGGGCGGCGACGCCTGCGCGCCGGTCGCGGAAGGTCCAGAGCCTGTTCCACGTGTAGTTGTTCGTCACGGCCACGAGGAACGAGCACGTCGCCGCGGCGAGGTAGTGGACGCCGGCGTGGATGAGCGCGTCGTAGACGGCGAGGTTGACGACGTAGCCGACGGCGCCGACGGTGCAGAACTTCGCGAGCTGCACCCAGTTCCGGCGGGAGCTGAGCGCGGCCGAGAAGCGGCGGCGCGGCGCCGGGAGCGGTGCGGCGGGACGCTCCATCCGATCCCGAGGGTACCGGCTACGCCGCGTCGGCCCGGTGCGGTCCGACGGCCGAGCCGGCAGCGGGGACGCGCAGGAGCGAGCCCCTGCGGCCCAGCTCGAGCTCCGTCACCTCGCCGGACGGCCCGAGGACGAGGTCCCGGAGGATTCCGGCGGTCCGGCCGGAGCGCTCGACGCGGCCGCCGAGCAGCGCCCGGAGCGACGACGTCCGCGAGCGGTAGAAGCCGACGTCCTCGAGCAGGAGCAACGCCGACGCGACCGCGATCTCGTCGTCGCCCGGCTGCGACGCCGCGAACGGGAGGAACCGAACCGACTCGTCGGCGCAGAGGACGACGAAACCGAGCGCCCGCCACGCGTGGGTGTCGAGCAGGACGTCCACCGGCCGGCCGAGCCTCTCGCCCGCCTGCTCGGAGGAGGAAGCGCGAAGCCGGACGGGGAGCTGGAGTGCCGCGACCGCGGAGAGAGACCCCATCGACCCATCCTTACCGGACCGCCCGGACGCTTCGCAAGCTCACCACTCGTCGAACTCGCGCTCGCCCTCGGGCTGCTCCCACTCGATCGCCACGTCGTCGACCCGGGCGCCCGGCGGCCCGCGGCGGCACCAGTCCAGCATCGACTGCACCCGGTCGCGCGGCCCCTCGAAGACCGCCTCCACCGAGCCGTCCGGGAGATTCCCGACCCAGCCGCCGAGGCCGAGCGAGCGGGCGCGCTCCCGCGTCGAGAGCCGGAAGCCGACGCCCTGCACCCGGCCGCTCACCCGCACGCGGGCGCGGGTGAGGACGGCTCCGGGGATGTCGGCGGCGAACCCCTCGGCGCCGACGAGCGGGACGAAGCGGCAGGGGACGCTGCGCGCGACGGCCGGGCCGGCCGGCGTCCGCACGATCACCTCGAGCAGCTGCCCCCACGAGTCGCCGACCGGGACGACGAGCCGGCCCATCGGCGCGAGCTGCTCGTAGAGCGACGGAGGCGGCCCGGGCGCCGCGGCGGCGACGGCGATCCCGTCGAACGGCGCGTGCGCCGGCAGCCCGCGCGTCCCGTCGCCGACGTGGACGTCGACGCGGTCGCCGTAGCCGGCCGCCTCGAGCGCGTCGCGCGCCCGCTCCGCCAGCTCCGGGATCCGCTCGATCGAGTGCACCTCCTCGGCGAGCTCGGCGAGCACGGCCGCCTGGTAGCCGGAGCCGGTGCCGACGTCGAGGACGCGCTCGGGCCCGCGCAGCTCGAGCTCGCTGCAGATGCGGGCGACCATGTACGGCTGCGAGATCGTCTGCCCCGCGCCGATCGGCAGCGCCGCGTCGTCGTAGGCGCGGCGTTCGAGCACGGCCGGCACGAACAGCTCGCGCGGAACGGCCGCCATCGCGTCGAGCACGCGCTCGTCGTCGATCCCGCGCGCGCGCAGCTGCCCGGCGACCATCCGCAGGCGTGCCGTCTCCAGGTCAGGCCGCATGCGCCAGCGCCCGCGCGTACGCCGGCGGCTCGACCCCGAAGTGCTCGAGCACGGCAGGGACGACCTCGGTGATCCGCGCCGGAGCCGCGTCGATCCCGACCGTCAGGAGGGGGACGACGGAGTCGCCGGCCGTCAGCGACCCGTGGCTGCCGCCGCCCGCGTGGTGGCGCCCGCCGAGGTCGGCGAGCTCCCAGCCGTCGGCGGCGGAGACGAGCAGCTCGCCCGCGT
>Ga0335070_10005316_pt1 | contig 15126 bp, 15 predicted proteins | sample Lox_Sample_13_FD_206722 | JGI IMG/M metagenome (GOLD analysis project Ga0335070, IMG submission 206722) | Soil microbial communities from Loxahatchee National Wildlife Refuge, Florida, United States - Lox_Sample_1.3 | ecosystem: Environmental > Terrestrial > Soil > Wetlands | place: USA... | reverse complement strand
CCAGCGGGTCGGTGAAGCGGAAATCGACATATTTGACATCCTGGGCTTTGATCAGCTCCAGAGCTTTCTTGACGCTGGACATGGTCTCTCTTCCGATCGTTGTTGTTGGTTGATGCCGACCCGCTCTCTCCCCCAGGCGGTACCGGCGTTACGCTAGACGGGTTTGGTTGCGCAAATTAGGTCAGCTTAGATCGCGTCCGGCCCGCGCTCGCCGGTGCGGATGCGAATGGCTTCCTCGACGTTGAGGACGAAGATCTTGCCGTCGCCGATGCGGCCGGTGGCGGCGGCCTGGCGGATTGCTTCGATGGCGCGCTCGACCAGGTGGTCCTCGAGCACGACCTCGAGCTTCATCTTCGGCAGGAAGTCGACCACGTACTCGGCGCCGCGATAGAGCTCGGTGTGACCCTTCTGCCGGCCGAAGCCCTTGGCTTCCGTGACGGTGATGCCCTGGATGCCCACCTCGTGCAGCGCGTCTTTCACCTCGTCGAGCTTGAACGGCTTGATGATCGCTTCGATCTTTTTCATGAGAATCCCGGGCCTTTCCCTGCCATAAGGTTCTCGCCCAATCAGCAAGGCCCGTGCCATTGTCTAATGGGTTGTTTCCGCGCGATTATTTCAAAAGTCCGGCGATCACGTGCCGGTTTATTGGGCGCGCTTGCTCAAGGATTGTGCAGCGTCGCCGGCCGCCGGGTGATGCTCCAGGCGAGCAGGGTGCCGATGCCGAGCAGGAGCGCGGCCAGCAGGAAGGCTGCACCCGGCAGGTGCCAATCGCGCTCCGGCCCGATGAAGGCGGCGAAGGTCTGGGTGAAGAGGCCGGGCCCGATGACGCCGGTGATCCCCATGATGCTGCCGATGGCACCTTGCAGGCGGCCCTGCTCGGTAGGATCGACGCGCCGGGTCATCAGTCCCTGGGCTGCCGGCGAGGTGAGGCCCAGAAGCGACATCACCGGCACGCCGATCCAGAAGATCGGGCCGCTGACCGCGAGTCCATAGATCGCAAAGCCGAGCCCGCCGGTAAGGAGGCCGATCACGAGCGCCGGGCGCTCGCCGAACTTCGCCACGAACGGGCGCACCACGCCGCCCTGCACGATCATCGAGCAGACGCCGACGGCGGTCAGCGTCAGGCCTATGGTGCGCTGGTCCCAGCCGTAGCGGTCGATGGCGTAGAGCACGAAGACGCTCGGAAGCGACTGGTGGGCGAGATAGTAGAGGAAGACCACGCCGGCGAGGCCGAGGAGGGCAGGCTGGCGCATCAGCAGGTTCAGGGCGCCGACCGGATTGGCCCGCGCCCAGGAGAACGGCGCGCGGCGTTCCTTGGGCAGCGATTCCGGCAGGATCAGCAGGCCGTAGAGACCGTTGGCAAGGCTCAATCCCGCCGCCACCCAGAACGGCAGGCGAAGATCATAGGCGCTGAGGATGCCGCCGACCGCCGGCCCCAGGATGAAGCCGATGCCGAAGGCGGCGCCGATCAGGCCGAAGCTTCCCGCGCGCTTCTCCGGCGGAGTCACGTCGGCGATATAGGCGCTGGCCGTCGAGAAGCTCGCCGAAGTGATGCCGGAGATCGCGCGGCCGAGGAACAGCCAGCCGATGCTGGGGGCGAGCGCCATCAGGATGTAGTCGCAGCCGAGGCCGAAGTTCGAGGCGAGAACCACCGGCCGCCGTCCGAACCGGTCGGAGAGGGCTCCCTGCACCGGCGAGAAGAAGAACTGCATCAGCGCCCAGACCGTGCCCATGACGCCGACGATCTCGGCCGCCTTCGGCACGTCGCCGGCGACGAAGCTCTCGACCAGTTTCGGCAGCACCGGGATGACGACGCCGAGAGCCAGCATGTCGAAGACGACGGTCAGGAAGATGAAGATGACGGCCGCCCGCCGGGGGCCAGTCGGCGTCGGACTGGTCGGCGTCGCGCTTTTGGAGGTCATTTGCAGTGTGTTCGATCAGGCAGCGGAATGGCCGCGGATCATAGCGGGGCGCGGCGCGGCGCCAAAGTGCTTTCCTCGACGCGGATGCGCCAGGCGAGCACCGCGGCATTCAACAGCGTGAACACGATGGCCAGCGCCGGCGCGCCCAGCGCCAGCGGCAGCAGTGCGATCTCCGCGGCGACCACCCAGTAGTTCGGATGCCTCAGCCAGCGGTAGGGCCCCTTGCGCACCAGCGGGGCGTATCGGGGGACGATGATCCGTGTGGTCCAGTAGCGGCCGAGGCTCGCCATGGTCCAGATGCGCAGCAGCTCGACGAGGAGATAAGGCGTGGCGAACGGCCAGTCGAACACCGCACGCCCGGTCGCCACCCAGAGCCAGAGCGCGCCGAGCCAGCCGGCATGGAGCAGCACTAACAGCGGATAGTGTCCCGCGCCGATCTCGATCGCGCCCTCCCTCAGCAGCTGCCGCGTGTTGCGCCGCGCATGGACCAGCTCCGCCAGCCGCTGCAGGGTCACCAGCAGGAGGAGGGCGCCCACCAAGCCTCCGGCACCGGCCAAGCTCAGGCCTCCAGCAGCTGGAACCCGGCGCTGAAGCCGGGGCCGAGCGCCGACATCAGGTGCCGGCCCTTCAGGCCACGCGCCAGCATGCGTTCCAGCACGAAGAGCACGGTCACCGCCGACATGTTGCCGTGCTCGCGCAGCACGTCGCGGGCGTCAACCATGGTGCCGGGCGCGAGTGCGAAGGCTTCCTCCAGCGCGTCGAGCACCTTGACGCCGCCGGGATGGCAGACGAAGCCGGCAAGGTCTCCATGCGTCAGCCCGTAGCGTGCCAGGAAGGCATCGGTCGCCGGCCGGAAATCGGTCCTGACGAGGCTCGGGATGTCGCGGGAGAACAGCACGCCGAGGCCGTCATCCTCGACATGCCAGCCCATGACGTCGAGCGAATCCGGCCAGGTGTGGGTGCCGGAGGGACCGAAGCGGATGCCGTCGGAGCCCGGCCGGCCGATCACCATCGCCGCCGCGCCGTCGCCGAACAACGCGGCGGCGACGATATTGCTCTTGGAGAGATCGCCCTGGCGGAAAGTGAGGGCGCAGAGCTCGACCGCGAGGAACAGCACGTCGCCATGGTCGAGGCCGCGCGCGAGCGCGACGGCATGGCCGAGCCCGATCACGCCGCCGGCGCAGCCGAGGCCGAAGATCGGCAGGCGCTGGATGCCGGACGGCAAGCCGAGACGATTGAGCAGCAGCGCATCGAGGCTGGGTGTCGCGATGCCGGTCGTGGAGGCCACCACCACGGCGGCGATGTCCTTCGGCGTGCGACCCGCGGCGGCGAGCGCATCCTTCGCGGCTTCGGTCAGCAGCTCGACTGCATTCTCGAGATAGAGCGCGTTGCGCTCCCGCCAGCCATGAGGCTCCAGGTACCAGTCGATCGGCACGCAGGAATACCGGGTCGCGATGCCGGCATTGTCGAACACCGGCATCAACCGGTCGATCTCCGAGCGCGACCGGTCGAAGAGCAGCGGCGCGATCGACGCGACCTGGCCCTGGGCGAGCCGGTGCGGCGGGACCTTGGTCGCGATGGAAAGCAGCGACGGCGGATCGTTTTCGAGCAGTCGAAGGGCGGCGCTGCGCATGATGGGGACGAACCTCGGTGTGGCGGGTTCGTCTCAGCTAATAGCCGCGGTGCAGCACCGACCAATCACGAAACCGGGAGGGATGCAACCCATCCTCGATTCGAACGCCGCGCATCATCAACAATCCGTGACAAACAAAAACGCGCCCGAAGTCGATGGCCTCGGGCGCGTTCCTGTCAGCTTGGTGCGCGGCGTCAGGCCGCCTTGCGCTTCGCCAGGAAGCCGCCGATGCGTTTCATCGCCTCGGCGATGTTCTCGATCGAGTTCGCATAGGAGATCCGCAGGTAGCCCTCGCCGTAGGCGCCGAAGCTGGTTCCGGCGATGGAGGCGACGCCCGCCTCGTCGAGCAGTGCCACTTCGAGCGCCTTCGACTTGAAGCCGGTCGCCTTGACGTTGGGGAAGGCGTAGAACGCGCCCAGCGGCGTGATGCAGGAGACGCCGGGGAGCTTGTTCAATTCGGCGACCACGAACTTCCGGCGCTCGTCGAACGCCTTCATCATCTTGTCGATCTCGCCGCGCGGGCCTTTGAGCGCCGCGATGCCGGCCCACTGGGCGGCGGCGTTGACGCAGGAATGGACGTTGATGCAGAGCCGGGTCGCGTGGTCGATCAGCGACTTCGGCCAGACCGAGTAGCCCATGCGCCAGCCGGTCATGGCATAGGTCTTCGACCAGCCGTCCAGCACGATCAGCCGGTCGGCGAGCTCCGGATACTTCAGCAGGCTGGTGTGGACGTTCCCGTCATAGAGCATCTCGGAATAGATCTCGTCCGACATGATGGCGACGTCGGGATGCTTGGCGAGGCCGGCGACCAGCTTGTCGATCTCCGCCTTCGCGCAGATGCCGCCGGTCGGATTGGCCGGCGAGTTGACGATGATGAGGCGCGTCTTCGGTGTGATCCGCGAGAGCACGTCCTCGGCCTTGAAGCCGAAGCCGTTCTCCTCCAGGAGCGGCAGCGGCACCGGGGTCGCGCCGGTGAACTTGATCGCGGATTCGTAGATCGGGAAGCCGGGGTTCGGATAGATGATCTCGGCGCCGGGCTCGCCGAACATGGCGATCGCGAAATACATCGTCACCTTGCCGCCGGGAACGATGAGCACGTTGCCGGGATCGACGTTGACGCCGTGGCGGCGGTGGAGGTCGGCGGCGACCGCTTCGCGCACCTGGGGGATGCCGTTGGCCGGGGTGTAGCCGTGGTGGCCGTCCTTCAGCGCCTTGATCGCCGCCTCGACGATATGCGCCGGGGTCTGGAAGTCCGGCTGGCCGATCGAAAGGCTGATGATGCTCTTGCCCTGGGCCTCCAGCGCCTTGGCGCGGGCCAGGACTTCGAAGGCGGATTCGGTACCGAGGCGGCCCATGCCGCTGGCGAGATGAAGCATGAAAGATCCTCTAGAGTTGGACGCGGCCTGCTTGGGAAACACCCGGGATGCCGGATCGGACCGGAGTTTAGCGAAAGACCACACCGCGTGAGGGCGGAAGCCGACGGGAATTTGCATGGCGGCGACAGGCCTTGCCACCGGATCCGCACCGCTTCCAGCGGCCGGAGGCTTGACGGGTCCCACCCCCTCCGGTTACATCCACGCCGCTCCAACCCGGACCGGTGCTTCGGTCCTATGCGCATGGCGGGCGTAGCTCAGTTGGTTAGAGCGCCAGGTTGTGGTCCTGGATGTCGGGGGTTCGAGTCCCCTCGCTCGCCCCAGCGCCTCTCGCTCGAAAATGTCGTTCGCTCCTGCCCTGAAGGGCATGCCGTCCCGGCGATCGACCTTCACGCAATTCACCGCAGTAAAGGTCGTAATGCGAGAGAATGCCCGGATGGTTCGGTTGTGCGCCCGCCGAGCTGCCCGTTGGAAGCGGATTTCGCCGACAATGAGCGGTTGCAGGTGCATTATAGTAAATCCATAAGAGCCAGCATTCCTGCCCTGAATCGGACATAAGGCGCGTGACTAAATTCGGCAACATCGGTACCGTGCGCGCTCTCCGGACGGTCACACGATCCGGAGCGAGCGAGCCGAGGAGCACAGTCCAAGTTCTGGGAGGGACAGGCGCCGCTAGGCGGCAGCTCAGAAAATAGACAGGGGACACACACTTTGAAGAGGCAGCCGCAAGGCCGCCTCTTTTTGATTCCGGGACCTCTTGTTTAGGAACAGTTAACCTCTCTGTGTGTTTGATAGGCCAATAGTCTTAACTGATTTACCCGTAAGAAGTGCCGTGGCCCACGAACCGTTTCCCGTCGGCCTGACCTGCCTCAGTCGAGCGGAATCCTTCCGGGATCCCGGCACGAACCTGCACGAACGGCGGGTCATCTTGTTGATCGAGATGGTCGCCAACCGGCTGGGCATTCCGCCGGAGATATCCTACCGCATCGGGCAAGCGTCGCTCCTGCACGACATCGGCAAGATCGCGGTGCCGGTCGACCTGTTGCAGAAATCGACACCGCTCACCGCCGAGGAAAGTGCGCTGATCCGCACCCACTGCCGCCGGGGCTATGACATTCTCCACTGGAACGCCGACGCCTTGCTGCAGCTCGCCAGCGAGATCGCCCTCCATCATCACGAACGCCACGACGGGACGGGGTATCCCGACGGCATTGCTGGCGACGACATTCCGCTGCCCTGCCGGGTGGTCTCGGTGTGCGATGCCTATGATGCGTTGCGGCAGGATCGGCCGTACCGTCGCGGCCTGTCCCACGAACAGGCGATGAATGTTCCTGTTGCAAGGCGACGGGCGGACGTTGCCCCAGCATTTCGCCCCCGAGGTGCTCTCGGCATTCGAGAGCCTCAGTGACGCAGCGAGATCGATCTTCGACAGCTACGACGACGCGGCCGATCTGGCACGCCTGATGGGGTGAGGGCTACCGGTACTTCATTCCCTTCTTCTCGGCGGCCATCCAGGCCGGCTTCCGCTTGGCGATCTTCGTGTAGACCGGGCAATCCTCGGCATGGGCGCCGGGGAGATAGCCGATGCTCATCAGGAACTCACCGACGATCTCGCCGCCGGTGAAGACGAAGGTCTTCTTGAAGAGCTTCAGCCACTCCGCCTTCGGCATCGGGTGATGTGCCGCCAGCCAGGCCGCGAACGAGCCGTGGCTCTTCTGCAGCGCCTGGATCCTCTTCGCGTTCTCGATCGCGGCATTGACTTTGAGCTTGTTGCGGATGATGCCGGCATCGCCGAGCAGCCGCGCCCGGTCCTTCTCGCCGTAACGGGCGACCTTGGCGATCTTGAAGCCATGATAGGCCTCTTGGAACGCCGCCTGCTTCTTCAGGATGGTGAGCCAGGAGAGGCCGGCCTGGTTGATCTCCAGGACCAGGCGCTCGAACAGCTGGTCGTCGTCGGCGATCGGGAAGCCGTAATGCTCGGCGTGATAGGGCCCGTGCCATTCATGGCCGGGCGCCACTTTGCAATATCCGCTCATGACGGATGGCTCATCGGTTCACCGTTCACTGTCCCCGCTCATTGTCCGGGAGTCTCCCCGGGCTCCTGCAGCATGGTCAGCGACAGATGATAATGGATGATGAGGAAGACGCTGATGCCCCAGATGACGAAGGTGATCAGCGTCGTCGCCAGGATCTTGCGGCCGAGGTGGGGCATCACCGGCGCGCCGGGATCATGCCCGGGCCCCGGGTTCTCCTGGCGCCGGACGCCCCAGGGCAGCACCGCGAACAGCACCACCCACCAGACCACGATGTAGACGAAGATCGAGCCGATCCACTGCATCTCTTCTTACGCCTGTTCCAGCTCGATCAAGGTGCCGCAGAAGTCTTTCGGGTGGAGGAACAGCACGGGCTTCTCATGGGCGCCGAGCTTCGGCTCGCCGTCGCCCAGCACCCTGGCACCGGTCGCCTTCAGCCGGTCCCGCGCGGCGATAATGTCGTCCACCTCGTAGCAGATATGGTGGATGCCGCCGGCGGGATTGCGGGCGAGGAAGCCCGCGATCGGCGATTCCTCGCCCAGCGGATGCAGGAGCTCGATCTTGGTGTTTGGGAGCTCCACGAAGACCACGGTGACGCCGTGCTTCGGCTGCGCGACCGGCGCCGACACCTTGGCGCCGAGGGTCGCGGAATAGAGTGAGGCCGCCGCCGTCAAATCCGGCACGGCGATCGCCACGTGATTCAGTCGTCCGATCATCGTCTTGCAGTCCGTTCCTAAAAAGCGCGCCATGTTGCAGCGCACCGGTCCCACCCGCAAGGGGGGCGAGGCTCCCGAATTGTCGCACATCAAGGACCCGGAGCAACGAGACGGGGAAGAACTGGCGCGGCCTCCCGGCCTCTGCATAATGTCGCCATGGCCGACAACCTGACCGCTGATCTCGCGTCCTTGGAGTTCGCCAATGACGCCTTCTACCAGGCCTTCGCCGCGGCGGACCTGGCCGCGATGGAGGGCGTCTGGGCGGAGCAGCCGACGGTCTTCTGCTGCCATCCAGGCTGGCCGCCGCTGACCTCGCGCACCGAGGTGATGGCAAGCTGGCGCGACATCCTGGGCGGCGCCGGTCCGGTTCCGGTCGCCTGCGCGGCGCCGCGGCCTGCGATCCTGGGCGAGGTCGGCCTGGTTTGCTGTTATGAACGATTCTCCAACCAGCATCTGGTCGCGACCAATCTCTTCATCCGCGCCGGCGATCGCTGGCGGATGATTCATCATCATGCCGGGCCGCTGGCGCGGGTGCCGGAGGAGATCGCCGCCGCCGACAACCCTTCACGGCATTGATTTTCGCAACCTCGCTTGGACGAAGCCGCGTCGGCGCATTGCGCCGACGCCGAGGCGGCGGCATAGTGACTCGGATGATTCGGGATTTTTCCTTGCGACTCATTTGCTTGCGACTCGCCGCCCGGCGAATCGGCGCCGCGATGCAGACCGTCCTGCTCGCTGGGCTGTTGGCCGCCGGTTTCCTCGGATCCGCCCGGGCGGACTATAATTCCGGGCTCCAGGCGTTCAATGCCGGGGACTATAAGCGGGCGCTGAAGGAGTGGCAGGCGCCGGCGGAGGCGGGCGACGCCCAGGCCCAGCATGGGCTCGGCCTGATCTACGAGACCGGACGCGGCCTCGACAAGCCGGACCTTACCCAGGCGATCCACTGGTACCAGGCCTCGGCCGACCAGGACTACCCGCCGGCGCTCAACAACCTCGCCATGCTCTATTCCAGCGGCCGCGGCGTCGCCAAGGACCAGCCGAAGGCGATCCAGCTTTGGAAGCAGGCGGCAGAGGCGGGCAATACCACCGCCGAGTTCAATCTCGGCATCCAGTACATGCTGGGCTCCGGTCTTGCGAAGAGCGACGACGAAGGCGCGCGCTGGATCGGCAAGGCGGCGGAAGGTGGGCTGCCCTACGCCCAGCTCACCATGGGCCAGCTCTATCGCGAAGGCCGCGGCGTGCCGAAGGATGGGAAGGCTGCCCGCGACTGGTTCGAGCGCGCCTCGGCCAACGGCAATCCCGACGCGAAGCAGCTGCTGCAGCAGCTCGATGCCGCCGATGCCGGCACGGCGCCCTCTCAATCGACGGCCTCGCAATCGGCTGCGTCCCAACCGGCGCCGAGCGGTTCCACCGCTGCTTCCACGGTCACGCCGAGCCCGACCGAGGCTTCAAAGGACGGGGAAGCGCCGAAACCCGCCGAAAGCGCGAAGACCGAGACCGCGAAGGCGGACACCGCCAAGAGCGAACCCGCGAAATCCGACACGGGCAACACCGAGACGGCGAGTTCGAATACCGCATCGGCCGACGCAACCAAGACCGAGCCTGCGAAAACCGAAGCCTCGTCGGCGCCGGCATCGGATTCGACCAAGCAGGAAGCATCCAAGCCGGCTGAGACAACCCAGCAGGTGGCGACTGCGAACAGCCCCTCCTCGGACAGCGACACGGCATCGCCGCCGCCGGAATCCGTCAACGTCCCGACGCCGCCGGCCCCGAGCGCAGCGGAGAATCCAAAACCGAGCGCAGTGGAGAATCCAAAACCGAGCGCGGCGGAGAATCCAAAACCGGACGCCACCAAGAATGATCAGAAAGCGACGACCACGGTCGCCCAGTCTGGAACGGATGCCGGAACATCGCCGGCCGCGGGGACGACGAATGCCGGCGACACCCAGAAGCCGGCGGAGCAGAAGCCTGCCGAGACGACAAAGACCGAGCCCGCGACAACCGAGCCGGCGAAAACGGAGTCGGAATCGACTGCCGCCGCGCCGACCAACAGCGCCGAGACCGCGACGAAATCCGAGCCCGCGACGGAGCCGACGGAAGCGGCCCTCGAGGCCAGCCTGCCGCAGGCGGATTCGCTCACCGCGGGCCAGCGCGTCATACACATCTGGCTCGGCGATTCCGGGCAGAATGTCGCCGCGCAGCGGGCTTTCGACGATCCCAACGAGGGGTTGAAACGGAAGTTCGCGCCGCTGCTGGACACCTATGTGCTCGAAGTCCGGCAATTCGCGGTCGCCAGCTCCAACGTCCACTACTATCTCTATGTCGGCCCGGTGGAGAACCTGCAGAAGGCCCAGGATCTCTGCAACAAGATCAAGCAACGCGACAGCGGGCAGATGTGCCGGCCTGTCATCAACTGACGTCTATGATCGGCCGGTCTCGGCCCCCGGTTCAGCGCCCGTCTTTCAATCCGCAGCAAAGGAGAGCTCGAACGTGACCGCGCGCAGCATCAAGGAGCGGCTGAAGTCCGGCGAGAAGATCCTGGCCGGCTGGCTCTATGGCCTCGGCCCGGTCACGACCGAGGTGATGGCGGTCTCCGGCTACGGCGCGCTGCTGATCGACCAGGAGCATGGCCCGGTCGACATGCAGACGATCCATGTCCAGATGCTCGCGGGACTGGCCCATGGCGTCCCCGCCATGGTGCGCGTGCCCTCCCATGACCCCAATCACGTGAAGCGGCTGCTCGACCTCGGGGTTCAGACCATCATGTTCCCGATGGTGGACTCGCTCGCCGACGCCGAGGCTGTCGCAAGCGCCTGCCGCTATCCGCCGAAAGGCCGCCGCGGCCTCGCGACCGGCGGCATCCGCGCCAGCCGCTATGGCGTCGATACCAAGGACTATCTCGACCATTACCATGAGCGCCAGTTGATCATGGCGCAGATCGAGACCCGGGGCGGCCTCGACGCCGTCGAGGCCATCGCCGGCGTGGACGGCATCGATCTCCTCTTCATCGGTCCCAACGATCTCTCGGCGGCCCTCGGCCATTTCGGCGAGCAGGATCACCCGGTGGTGCGGGCCGCGATCGACCGCATCGTCGCGGTCGCCAAGGCCAAGGGTAAGTTCCTCGGCACCGTGCCCACCAAGGAGCGCGATGCGCGAACCCTGTTCGCCGCCGGCTTCGACATGGTGATCAGCGGCTCCGATGTCTCGCTGCTGCGCGAGGCCGCGGTCGCCCATTGCAAAGCGCAAAGCCCGAAGTGAGGTGAGATGACCGCCCGGCTGCGCTGGCATCGTCACGGCGGCACGGCGGAGGAGATCGCCGGGCTGCCGGTGGTGAGCGCGGCGGAGATGCGGGCGGCCGAACGGGCGCTGTTCGCCCGCGGCACGCCCAGCTTCGACGTGATGGCGGGGGCCGGTCGCGCCGTCGTGGAGGCGATCCTGCAGCGCTGGCCGAACCGCTTCCGGCGCGCGCTCATCCTCGCCGGCCCCGGCAACAACGGGGGCGACGGCTTCATCGTCGCCGGCGAGCTCGCCGGCCTCGACTGGGACGTCCATGTCGCCGCCGCCCGTCCCCGTGAGTCTTACGAAGGCGATGCCGCCCGCGCCGCGGCGCTCTGGAGCGGCCATACCGCGGAGCTCCAGCCAGGCGCGCTCGCCGGCCTCGACGAGGGCGATTGCCTGGTGATCGACGCCATCTTCGGCATCGGCCTTGCCCGTCCGGTCGAGGGCGAGATCAAAGCGGTGATCCACGCGCTGCACGGCCGGCCGTGCCCGGTCGTCGCCGTCGATATCCCGAGCGGGATCGATGCGGATACCGGCGCCGTGCTCGGCGCTGCACCCCGCGCCGCGATGACGGTGACCTTCGCCTGGCCGAAGCGCGGGCATCTCTTGCTGCCCGGCCGGGAATGGGGTCGCGACCTGGTCGTCGCCGATATCGGATGCCGGAGCGAGGACTTGCCGCAGCTCGGCGGCATCGCCCGGGTGAACGGCCTGCCGCTCTGGCGCCTGGCGCTGCCGCTGCCCTCGGCGGCGGACCACAAGTACAGTCGCGGCCATGCGCTGGTGATGGGCGGTGCGGCGATGCCGGGTGCGACCCGTCTCGCCTCGCGCGCCGCGCGACGGATCGGCGTCGGCATGCTGACCTTGGCGGCGCCCCGGGAGGCACACGTCTTCTACCTCGCCGACCAACCCGGCCTGATCGTGCGCCCGGCTGAAAAGCCCGCCGATCTCGCCGCCCTGCTCGCGGATCCACGCTTCACCGCCGTCCTGGTCGGCTCCGGCCTGCCTGCCGATGCCGGAACCCGTGCCGCGGTCGAGGCCGCGGCGGGGGCGGGGCGGGCCATGGTGATCGACGGCGGCGGGCTGACCGCCTTCGCCGGCGATCCCGCGGCGCTCGGCAAGCTCGGCCGACCGGAGATCGTGCTGACGCCGCATGAAGGCGAGTTCACGCGCCTCTTTCCGCACCTGAAGTCGATGCCGGACAAGCTCTCGCGGAGCCGCGCGGCGGCGCGCGAGGTCAATTGCACCCTGGTCCTGAAGGGCGCCGACACGGTCGTCGCGGCGCCGGACGGCCGGGCGGCGATCAATGCCGACGCCCCGGCCTGGCTCGCAACGGCCGGTTCGGGCGACGTCCTTGCTGGCCTGATCCTGGGCCTGCTCGGTCAGGGCATGCCGCCTTTCGAGGCGGCATCGGCCGGGGTCTCGGCTCATGGGATGGCGGGGGCGGCCTTCGGCCCCGGCCTCATCGCCGAGGACCTGCCCGAACTCATCCCGGAAGTCCTCCGCAGCCTTGGTGAGGCCGAAACTGAATGAGCTTTCGCCCGATCTGGTAATCCGTCCGGCGGCCGAAGCCGACCATCCGGCCTGCGCCGAGGTCTTCCTCGCGGCTTACCGCCAGGCCTTTCCGCTCCATCCTCCCGACTACTATGTGCCCGCGCGCTACTACGAGAGCATCACCGGGGAGGAGCAGTGGGTGGCGCTTCAGGATGGTCGGATAATTGCCGTATTATCAATCTATTGGCCGGAGAATTTTATCCACAGTCTTTACGTGGTGCCGGACTGCCAGGGGCGGGGCATCGGGCGGCGCCTGCTGGAGGCGGTCCTTGGCCGGGCCAAGGGGGCCTGCGAGCTCAAATGCGACCGTGTCAATGCCAAGGCGATCGCCTTCTACCGGCACCTCGGCTGGCGCGAGGTGGGCGAGGGGACGGCCGATACGGGCCCCTGGGTCCGGTTGCGGAAATAGCCACAATTCCAGGGGCTTTGCCGCCCCCCGGAAGCGGACGGAATTTGCTTGTGCCCTCGGGTTTCGTGGGATACACCCGCGCCCTGATTTCACTGGGATTTCGCCTCGGACGTCCGCATCGGATTTCAGGGGTGGGGTGGCACCGCCGGCGGGCGTGGCGGAACTGGTAGACGCGCGGGATTTAGGTTCCCGTGACGCAAGTCGTGTGGGTTCAAGTCCCTCCGCCCGCACCACAACACGCCGCCCCCCTGATGCAAAGGTGGGCCGGCGGCGGCGAGCAATAGGATCAATCAGCAGGACAGAGTTGGACGATCATGCAGGTGACTGAAACCAATACCAGCGGCCTGAAGCGCGAGTTCAAGGTCGTGGTTCCCGCCGGCGATCTGAAGGCGAAGGTCGACACCAAGCTCCTCGAGCTCGGCCAGCGCGTCCGCCTGGACGGTTTCCGCCCCGGCAAGGTGCCGATGAAGGAGCTGAAGCGCCGCTACGAGAAGAACGTGCTCGGCGAGGTCGTCAGCGAGGCCGTGAACGAGGGCTCGCACAAGCTGATGCATGAGCGCAACCTGCGCCCGGCCGGCCAGCCCAAGGTCGAGATCGTGAAGCTCGACGCCGATTCCGACCTCGAGTTCAGCGTCGCGCTGGAGATCATCCCGGACATCAAGCCGATGGACTTCAAGTCGGTGAAGCTGGAGCGGGTGAAGGTCGAGGTCCCCGACAGCGAGGTCGATGAGCGGCTCGCGAACCTGGCGAAGCGCCAGGGCGGCAACGAGCCTGCCGTCGATGGTCACGCGGCGGAGAAAGGCGACATCGTCGTCATCAATTTCGTTGGCAAGATCGACGGCACCGCCTTCGAGGGCGGCAGCGCCGAAGGGCACTACCTGGAGCTCGGCTCCGGCATGTTCATCCCCGGCTTCGAGGACCAGCTGACCGGCGCGAAAAAGGGCGACAGCCGGGTGGTGAAAGTGACCTTCCCGGCGGAGTACGCCAACACCGAGCTCGCCGGCAAGCCGGCCGAGTTCGACGTGACCGTGACCGAAGTCCGCACGCCGAAGCCGAGCGCCGTCGATGACGAGCTGGCGAAGGCGCTCGGCCTCGCCGACGTCGCCGAGCTGAAGAAGCAGACCAAGGAGCGGGTCGAGCGCGAATACAGCCAGGTGGCGCGCGCCCGCCTGAAGCGCAAGCTCCTGGACGTGCTCGCCGAGAACCACGATTTCACCCTGCCCGAGGGATTGGTGGATATTGAATTCTCCGCCATCTGGCGCCAAATCGAAGAGGACATGAAGGCGGACCGCCTCGATGAGGAGGACAAGGGCAAGAGCGAAGACCAGCTCAAGAACGAATACCGCGAGATCGCGGTCCGGCGCGTGAAGCTGGGCCTGCTGCTCTCCGAGGTGGGGCGCCAGAACAACATCGAGGTGCCGCAGGACGAGCTGACCCGCGCCGTGATCGCCGAGGCCCGGCGTTATCCCGGCCAGGAGAAGCAGGTCGTCGAGTTCTACCAGCGCTCGCCGGAGGCCCTGAACCAGCTCCGTGCCCCGCTCTATGAGGAGAAGGTCGTGGACTTCATCCTGGAGCAGGCGCAGGTCGCCGAGCGCGGCGTCTCGCCGGAGCAGTTCGCCAAGGAAGGCGAAGAGGAGCTGGCGGCGCTGAAGAATTAGCGTGCCCGGTCTGGTCGGGCGCTAAGATGGATGGGGCCGAGTCGGCGCGTTGCGCGTCGGACCGGCGGGAATGGAGTTAGAGCGAGCGTCATGAGAGACCGCGATCCGATCGAGACCTACAACAACCTGCTGGTGCCGATGGTGGTCGAGCAGACCAACCGCGGCGAGCGGGCTTACGACATCTACTCCCGGCTCTTGAAGGAGCGGATCATCTTCGTCGTCGGTCCGGTGAACGACAACATGGCCAGCTTGGTCTGCGCCCAGCTGCTGTTCCTGGAATCCGAGAACCCGAAGAAGGAGATCTCGCTCTATATCAATTCTCCGGGCGGTGTGGTGACGTCCGGCCTCGCGATGTACGACACCATGCAGTACATCCGGCCGGAGATCTCCACGGTCTGTGTCGGCCTCGCCGCTTCGGCCGGCTCGCTGCTGCTGACCGCCGGGAACAAGGGCAAGCGGTTCAGCTTGCCGAACTCGAACATCATGATCCACCAGCCCTCGGGCGGGTTCCAGGGCCAGGCGGCGGATATCGAGATCCACGCCCGTGAGATC
>Ga0335070_10005315_pt1 | contig 15126 bp, 12 predicted proteins | sample Lox_Sample_13_FD_206722 | JGI IMG/M metagenome (GOLD analysis project Ga0335070, IMG submission 206722) | Soil microbial communities from Loxahatchee National Wildlife Refuge, Florida, United States - Lox_Sample_1.3 | ecosystem: Environmental > Terrestrial > Soil > Wetlands | place: USA... | reverse complement strand
TTATATCTCGCCGGGCAAGCACGGCCGCATTCATCGAGACAAATATTTTGCCCGCAAGGAACCGTGCCCGGTCGTGGTTGTGGTCGGCGGAGATCCTCTTCTCTACCTCGCCGGTGCCAGCGAACTGCCCTACGGGCTCTGCGAACTGGACTGGGCGGGTGCTGTCCGCGGCGCGCCCTTTGAAGTCATCAAGGGTAAATATACGGGCCTTCCGATTCCTGCCCGGGCAGAGATCGTTCTCGAAGGATTTGCCCATTATGATGACGTGCAGGAAGAAGGGCCTTTCGGCGAGTGGACCGGGTACTACGCGAGCGCCTCGCGCAAAGAGCCCCGGATCGAGATCAAGGCGATCTATCACCGGAACGACCCGATAATCCTTGGCAGCCCGCCAAACAGGCCACCTGATGAGCTCGCCTTCTACCGTTCCTTCATGCGCTCTCCTCTCTTGAAAGAGGAACTGGAAAAAGCAGGTGTACCCGATGTGGTCGCTGCCTGGTGCCACGAGGCAGGCGGAGCGCGGCTATTCCTTGCTGTCTCTATAAAGCAGCGCTATCCCGGCCACGCCACGCAGGTGGGTCATGTGGCCTCCCAGTGTCACGTTGGCGCGTACTGCGGCCGCTACGTTGTGGTCGTGGACGACGACATCGACGTTACCAGCCTGGAGGAAGTCGTCTGGGCCATGTGCACGCGCTCTGATCCCGCAACTTCCATCGACATCATCCACCGCGCGTGGAGCACGCCGCTCGATCCGCGGATCAGCCCCGAAGACAAGGCCAAGGGAGCGCTCTGGAACTCGCGCGCCATCATCGATGCCTGCCGCCCCTTTGAGTGGCGCGACAGGTTCCCTCTGGTCAACATGCCGAGCCCCGAGGTAAGAAAGAAAACGGTGGAGAAGTGGGGACACCTGATAAAATAGTTGCGAGTTACGCGTTACGAGTTGCGGGTTACCAATCCAGCAGGAACTTTGTGTTGACAAAAGGTCGAATTGTATAATATTTAACAATTAGATATCTTCAGCTCGCTCGAGGGAGAGATTTTAAGGAGAGATTGGAGAGAATTTTGTGAATTTCAAGCAGGTAAAAAGGGGAAGAGTCTCTGACTCTGTTTTGAAACAGATCAAGCAGAGTATCATCACCGGAGTCTACAGACCGGGTGATAAACTTCCCTCCGAAAAGGAGCTGATGGAAGCATTCAACGTGAGCCGTGGCTCCTTGAGGGAAGCCTTGAGATCCTTGGAGGAGTTCGGTTTTATTGTGGTGAAGCCCGGAGCGACCGGTGGGGCCTACGTAACGAGTGAAGGCATGAAGTCCCTTGCGAACAGGCTTTACGATATCATGCTCATGGAGCGCATCTCCTTTGATGAAATTCTGCAGTTCAGGTTATTGACCGAGCCCGGGGCCGCGAGGCTGGCAGCGGAGCATCGGACAGAAGAGGATATCAGGGTCCTGGAAGAGATAAACCGTGTGAGAGAGAGGGCGATAAAGGCAGGGAAAATTCCGATCATAGTCAACATAGATTTTCACCAGGCCCTTGCCAAAGCCTCCAAGAACAAAATGGTTTCTCTATTAATTGACGCTGTCGCGCTCCTCTTCAACAGCGAATTCAAAAAGATCGGCTTGAGCATCGAGGACCATCGGGCGATTCTGGAGGCGCACAAGAGACTAACACGGTACATCAAAAACGGGGAGCCGGATAAGGCTGCAAAGGCCATGTACGAGCATGCACTGGATGTGAGTAAAAGGCTCAAAGCATAAAAAATACCGGAGGTCAGCATGTCAAACGCGTATCTCAGCAATCTCAGATCGACCGTCGATCACCTCAGGGGGAAAGGAAAGCTCCTGGAGACAGATGTCGAAATCAATCCGGAATTGGAAATGACCGGCATTCAGAAGCTTCTCGATGGGGGCCTGCCGATTCTCTTTAACAAGGTGAAGGGCTACCCCAACGGCAGGCTGTTCACCAACCTCTTTGCCGACGGCAACCTCGTGGCGGACCTTTTTGATGCGGGGAATGAAAGAACCTTCAAACTGAGGATTCTCGAGGCCATCCGCCACCCACTGCCGCCAAAGGTGGTGAATGAAGCCCCCTGCCAGGAGGTGGTCATCGACAAGGACATAGATGTCTGGCCTATCATACCCATGATCAAACACACGCCGAGCGATCCGGGAAGGACGCTCGGCGGTGGCAACACTCTGGCCACAGGCAAATACTTCTGGGGCGGTACTCACATAAGCTACAACAGGATGCACTTCAGATGGCCTAATTACTCAACCTTCCAGATCTCCCCCGGCTCCCACACGGATATGATCGCATCGAAGTTCTACAGAAAAGAGCCCATCCCTTTGACCATCAACATGGGCGTACCGGCCGCGTGCACGTTAATGGCCGGCGCAGGTTTTGTCTACACAATACTTCCTCCGGGGTGCGACGAGTTGGGCATTGCCGGTGCCGTGCAGGGATTTCCTGTGGACATCGTCAAGGCAAAGACGATTGATGCCTATTCCATTGCCAATGCCGAATATGTGCTTGAGGGTTACCTGGATACGACGAGCAAAGTCTGGGAGAGCGAGCTCGCCGAGAAGGATGGAAAACAGGGAGTCCATCCATTCCATCCGGAATGGTCCGGATACATGGGCAAGGCTTACAGGACTTACAAGTTCGTGGTCACGGCGATCACGTGTCGGAAAGACCGGCCCATCTATTACCCGCTCGCGGTGCACAGCTACGACGATCACAATATCGATACCATGGTCAGGACCGCATCCTTCTTTGAGCTGGCGGAACGCGTCTGCCCAGGCCTGGTGGTGGACACCAACATCCCCATGTGCATCCCTGATTGGGGTGGTGTCATTTTCCAGGTGAAGAAGCGCAGGCAGCGTGATGAAGGGTACGTGAAGAATATCCTGTCAACAGCTCTTTCGTGTTCGATCGGCGCGAGGGTGGCAATCGCGGTAGACCCGGACATTGACATTTACAGCATGGATGACATGATGTGGGCGATCGCAACACGGGTTGATGCTGCGCAGGGGATCATGATCGTTGCGCCTGGCGGCGCGGGTCAGACCTTCCAGCCTGCGGAGAGAAGTTCGGCAGGAGAGAAAGACTGGACTCAGACAAATATCAGGTTCTCCGGCGCCATTGCCCTCGACGCAACCGTTCCGTTCAAATATGTGGATGCGTTTCAAAAGGCGCACTACCCCATCGATGTCGTAGACCTCAAGAAGTGGTTCACCGATGAGCAGATCAGGAAGGCAAAGGCGGCTCAGCCTGAGTACGGAAAGCTCTTTGCGAAGACAGGTTTTTAGGAGCGAGCTTGAACTATAAGGACTGGTCGGTCATAATCGAAGAGCGTGGCTGCAACCTTGCACAGAAGGTGTTCATAGAGAGCCTGGATCAGGGAAAGCGCATAACATACGGCAAGATGAACGAGTACTGCAATCGGGTTGCCGGTTTCCTGCGCGAAAAGCGGGTAAAGCTAAACGACAGGGTGACCCTCATCGGGAAAAACTCCATAGAAACGATGGTCCTCTACTACGGGATCCTGAAATACGGCGCTGTGGTGAACCCCGTCTTTTTCGAAGAGAGCGAGGAGAACCTCTACCGCATCATCAGTATGGTGAAGCCCAGAATTATATTCTACGACACCGATTTGAAGCTCGACACAGGTCGGTATACGTGCGAATGGATACGATTCTCGGACAATCCGCAAAAGACATCCGGTGATGATATTTTTTCACTCCTGGAGAAATACGATCCGGCATCTTTTGAATGCATCGCCGGAAGGAAGGACATCGCGCTCATAGTCTATACGTCGGGGACCATGACGCTTCCCAAAGGCATTCACATATCGAGGGAAGGCCTGTTCTACATGGTAGATGAGATAGCCGATAGGACGGGAATGACCGAAGAGGACAGGGTCCTGGAGTACCGCGCCTACAACTGGGCTTCAGCGCAGCTATTGACGATACTCTCCACCATGCTCAAAGGCGCCACGCTTTACCTTGCGAGGAGATTCTCCCGGAGCCAGTTTCCAGATTGGCTTAAGAAGTATAAGATTACCATTTCGTCGGGTGTTCCGGCGGTGATCAACATGCTCATCAACGAACCCGTGCCCCTCCGGAAGGAAGAGGTGCCTCACCTGAAATTCATCACCTCCAGCTCAGCCCCTCTTGGCGTGGAAAGCCATTTGAAATTCGAAGAGATATACAAGATTCCAATACAACAGATGATGGGTATGAGTGAAGCGGGCTGGATGGCGGGGAACCCACCAGCAAAGCGTAAGATTGGTTCCGTAGGTACACCTCTGAAGCATAAAGAAATCTGTTTCTTGAATGAGCAGGGAAAGCAGTGCAGGCCCGGAGAAGAGGGAGAAATGATCGTGAAGGGGAGGGCGATGGGCTTGTGCTACTCGAAAGAGGATGGTACGATTGAACGTTTCCCCGAAGAAGGCTTCCCCACGGGAGATCTCGGGTACGTGGACGAGGATGGCTATATATTCATCACAGGGAGAAAAAAGGATCTCATAATCAGAGGCGGCATCAATATCTCACCCATGGAAATCACATCGCGCATCATGGAACACCCAGCGGTCCGGGAGGCGGCAACCATAGGCGTACCCGACAAAATTTATGGAGAAGAAGTGGTCAGTTTCGTCGTGAAAAAGGAAGGCTTGCAAACCTGCGCAGAAGAGATTATTGTTCACTGCAACAGGACCCTTCCCGATTTCAAGACACCGAAGAAGATTATATTCGTTCCGGCGCTGCCCAGGAATCAGCGCGGCAAACTGGCAAAGGGCGACCTTTTAAAATTGTTTGAGCGGCAGGGCTAACGAGCAAGGTTAAGGTTGAGGTTAAGGTTAAGATGAAAAGAGCAAGCCAAGGATGTGAGAACAAAATATTCAAAATTACGGATATAAGAATCCAGTGTCATTACCGTAAAAGGAGGAGAGCCATGGAGCGGACCAGAGGTTTTCGGGCACTATTGATCGTGTCACTCTGCATCTTGTCAGTAGTTTGCAGCGTGTCTATTGCGTCTGCACAGAAGAAGCCGGCCATCAAATTGGGTGTTAACCTCGATACCACGGGCTATGGGGCCTGGCTCGGCGAACCGGAACTGCGGGCAGTGCAGCTCTTCGCGGAACAGGTCAACGCCAGAGGTGGCATCGACGGCCACGCTCTGGAGCTGATTGTCTACGACAACGAAAGCAACCCTGAGAAGTCCTCGAGCAATGCAAAAAAACTGGTTCAGAGGGACAAAGTGACTGCAGTGATTGGTACGGTCCTTACGGCTACCTCAAACGCAGCCAAGTCAGTGGCCCAGGAAGAGAAGGTCGTCATGTACTCGCTTTCAGCATCCTACGACCCCAATTACCCGGACTCTTACACGTTTGCCACGTGGGTGGCCTCATCCCATCAGGTGGAGACGATTTACGACTACTTCGTGAAGAAGGGCATCAAACGGGTTGCCACACTCTGCGCGACTGATTCGACCGGGCAGACGTGGTTCGACGAGACGAACAAGAGCGCAAAAAAATACGGGCTCGAGATCATCAGCGAACGATTCAACGTGAAGGATGTAGATGTTACGCCGCAACTCGCGAAACTGAAGGCCGGCAATCCGCAGGCTCTCATCGTCGGGGTGACCGGAGCGCCGAATGCGGTCGTTGCTAAAAACTTCAACCAGATGGGATTCAAGATTCCTTACTCAAGCACCGCTGGAAATATCTCGGAGTCTTTCCTGAAGCTTATCGAAGGGAACGAACCGGAAAACCTCGTCTTACCGGGTGCTTATTGCATTGTATGGAAAGAACTTCCGGACTCCTATCCACAGAAAAAGCTGATGAAGGAGTTTAATGACGCATTCCAGGCGAAGTTTAAGAAAGAGCCCGACATTTACGCGGCCGTTGCCTATGACGCTGTGCGGGTCACAGCCGAGGGCATGAGACAGGTGAAGCCCGAAGGTCCCAAGGATAGTCCAAAACTCCGGGATGCCATGGAAAAAATCAAAAATTTTCCTGCCGCGTATGGAGGAACCTACACGTTCAGCAAGGAGGATCATCGGGGGACGAAGAAGGATGCGTGCGTGATGGTTCAGGTCAAAGGCGGCAAATTCGTGATGGCAAAGTAAGCTGATCTGTTTTTGACTTCTATGTTGCTATATGGGGGTAGCTATGGGGAAGATAAATGCGTGGCGATTCGGGATCGTGCCGGCGGTACTATGCTGCTTTGCTCTGGTCTTCTGTGTGTCGAGTGCCTCTGCCCAGAAGAAGCCTGCGATCAAGCTGGGCGTGAACCTCGATGTAACCGGATACGGGGCCTGGCTGGGCGAACCTGAACTCCGGGCAGTCCAGCTTTTTGTCGAGCAGGTCAATGCTAGAGGCGGCATAGATGGCTACCCGCTGGAGCTTGTTGTCTATGACAATGAGAGCAATCCGGAAAAATCCTCGAGTAATGCCAAGAAGCTGATTCAGAGAGACAAAGTCACAGCCATAATCGGTACAGCCATCACGGCTACCTCGAACGCAGCCAAGTCCGTGGCACAGGAGGAAAAGGTAGTCACCTATTCCCTCTCCGGCTCTTATGAGCCGAATTATGCAGACTCCTTCACGTTTGCTACCTGGGTTCACACGTCGGGCATGGTCGAGACGATTTACGATTATTTTGCGAGGAAGGGCATTAAACGCGTTGCCACACTCTGCGCCACTGATTCAACCGGTCAGACCTGGCACGATGAAACGGAGAAGAGCGCAAAAAAATATGGGCTCGAGATCGTCAGCGAACGTTTCAATGTCAAGGATGTGGATGTTACAGCACAGCTCGCTAAATTGAAGGCGACCAATCCCCAGGCGCTTGTCGTCGGGGTGAGCGGAGCGCCGAATGCGGTGGTTGCCAAGAACTTCAACCAGATGGGGTTCAAGATTCCTTACGTTACAGGCCACGGGAATATCTCAGATACCTTTCTTAAACTGATGGAAGGAAACGAACCAGAAACCCTGCTCCTTCCCGGCGCCTATTACATCGTGTGGAAAGAGCTGCCTGACGCCTATCCGCAGAAAAAATTGATGAAAGAATTTGCTGAGGCATTCCAGAAGAAGTTTAAGAAAGAGGCCGATATTTACGCAGTCGTCGCGTATGACGCTGCGCGGGTGACCGCCGAAGGCATGCGTCAGGCGAAGCCTGAAGGTCCCAAGGATAGCCCGAGGCTGCGGGATGCCATGGAACTTATCAGGAATTTTCCTGCGGTTTACGGCGGAACTTATACGTTCAGCAAGGAGGAACACCGCGGCATAAAGAAGGATGCTGCCGTGATGATCCAGGTCAAAGGCGGCAAGTTCGTCATGGCAAAATAAATAGTCGATGTATGGAAAATACCCACCTGTCTCAGGCTATACAATTCATTTTTGCCGGCCTGACCAGCGGCTCGATCTATGCGCTGGTCGCGCTCGGCTTTGACATAATCTACAATGTGACCCTCGTTGTTAACCTGGCTCAGGGAGAGTTTCTTATGCTTGGGGCAATGACGATGATCTCCCTGCATAGCGGGCTCAAGCTCCCTCTTCCTCTCGCGCTCGTTCTTTCCACGCTTATTGTCGGGTGTGTGGGGATTCTCTTTGATCGGTTCGCCATCCGGCCCCTGAAGAAGCCTTCAATCATGCTTCTCATCCTTCTCACAATTGGGGGATCAACATTCTTAAAAGGTGTGGCGCTTCTGATCTGGGGAAAGGACCCTTACACGGCACCTACGTTCACAAGAATCAAGAGCATCTCCTTTCTCGGAGCAAGTTTTTCCCCTCAGATGCTCTGGGTGATCGGGACCCTTGTTGTTGTCTCCTTTGTCCTCTGGTTCTTCTTCGGACGGACGCTCATTGGAAAGGCAATGCGCGCCTGTGCAGAGAATCAGCGCGCCGCGAGCCTGATGGGTGTGGACGTGAAGACGTTTGTGATGATTTCTTACTTTCTCGGTGGCGCCCTGGGCGCCCTGGGGGGCATGCTGATCGCTCCTGTTTCGTTCATGGTCTATGACGAGGGGACCATGATGGGGCTCAAAGGTTTCGCGAGCGCGGTGCTGGGTGGTGTTGGGAGCTATCCCGGAGCAGTGGTGGGCGGCCTTGTTCTCGGACTCCTGGAAAGTCTTTCGACCGGCTATGTCTCTTCCATCTTCAAAGATATTCTCGCTTTCCTGGTTCTGCTCTGCATTCTTGTCATCAAGCCGACAGGGCTTATGAAACGGTCGGATGAATAAGTCATGATCAGGATTACCCCTTACATTTTGTTTGCCGTCTTCATCTATCTGCTGCCCGCTATGTTGGCCGGCTCATACTGGATCCATGTTCTGGTGATCATCGGGACCTATGTAATCGCAGCGACAGGAGTCGATCTGGTGGTCGGCTTTGCCGGGCAGCTCTCCTTGTGCCAGGCCGCTTTCTTTGCCCTTGGTGCTTACGCTTCTGCTATTCTCACCACTACCTATCACGTTGACCCGATACTTGCCCTGCTGATCGGCATGCTTTTTACCGGCCTCGTTGCGTACGGTGTGGGAGCGCCTGTGTTGCGCTTGAAGGGCTACTACCTCGCCATCGCGACGCTCGGTTTCGGCCTGATCATTCAGTCGTTTCTCGTCACGATGGCCCAATATACGGGAGGCCCGGACGGATTCAGGGACATTGTTCCTTTAAACATAGGCAGCTACACGTTTAAGACTGACGAACAGTACTATTATCCTATCTGGACCGTAGCCATGCTCATTCTGCTTCTCACGCGCAACATTGCCCGCTCCAAGATCGGAAGAGCCATGCTTGCGTTGCGTGGTGATGACGTGGCTGCATCCGCCATGGGAGTCGATATCGCCCGATACAAGGTCCAGGCGTTTGTGCTTTCGGCCATGTATGCCTCTCTCGCCGGAAGCCTCTACGCGCACTCCAATCGATTCATCTCCCCTCAGATGGCCGATCTTTCGAGGTCAGTGGAGATGATCATCATGGCGGTTCTGGGAGGCATCCGCACGGTGTTCGGGGTCCTTATCGGAACTACTATCATGAAAAGCATTCCGGAGGTCCTCGAGTCTTTCCTCGACTACCAGATGGTTGTGACAGGAGCAATTCTGATCGTTCTTTTGCTCTACATGCCGCAAGGATTGATCGGGGTAGTACGCAGTGTTATCACCCGTCTTCGCCTAAGGGGAGAACGTTGATTCTGGAGATCAGAGGTTTGACCAGGTTTTTCCAACGTCTGGCAGCTGTGAACGAACTGAGTTTCGCAGTAAAACAAGGTGATATCAAAGCCCTGATCGGTCCAAACGGGGCAGGCAAGACGACCACCTTCAACATGGTCACCGGCCTTCTCGCACCGAGCAGAGGGTCGGTCTTTTTCAAGGGTGAGGAACTCGCAACACTTCCGCCACACGTGCGCGCAAGGAAGGGCCTCTCCCGCACGTTCCAGATCGTGCGGCCTTTTGCTGAGATGAGCGTGCTGGAGAACGTCATGATAGGTTGTGACATGCGCACCGGGAGCGGGTTGTTTTCGGCGGCGCTCCGCCTTCCCCGGTCTCTCAGGGATGAGCGAAAGGTTCGCCGCAAGGCGATGGAGGAGCTGGAATTTGTGGGGCTTGCCGCTCGGGCGAATGACCCTGCAACGAGTCTTCCTATGGGCGAACAACGCGTTATGGAGATTGCGAGAGCCCTGGCCTCGGACCCGGAGATCGTGCTTTTCGACGAGCCGGCTGCGGGACTGAACGAAAAGGAGACCGACCAGTTGGCGAACAATCTTCTTCGCATTAAGGAGCGGGGGATTACCGTTCTCCTTGTGGAGCATGACATGCGCCTCGTTATGCGCGTATCCGACGAGGTTGTGGTCATCAACTATGGCAGCCTGATCGCGGAAGGCACCCCTTCGGAGATACGGAATAACCCCGAGGTAATAACAGCGTATCTGGGGACGTCATGATGCTCTCTGTTGAAAAACTGAGTGTCTACTACGGCGCAATCCAGGCCCTCAAGGAAGTCTCCCTGGAAGTAAAGGAAAAGGAGATCGTCAGTGTGCTCGGAGCAAACGGGGCGGGGAAATCGACGCTTCTCATGAGCATATCCGGAATCCTTCCTCCCCGGCAGGGACGGGTCATGTTTGACAAAGATGACATCACCCGACAGAGCCCGAGCGCCATCGTTCGTCTCGGGATCTCCCAAGTGCCGGAAGGACGGGATGTCTTCAAATCGCTGACGACACTCGATAACCTCCGCATGGGTACGTATCACCATTACAGGAAAAGTCCGCGGAGCCTGATTGAGGAAGATCTGGAACGGGTCTTCACGCTCTTTCCGATTCTCAAACAGCGGCAGACTCAGATGGCCGGAACTTTGAGCGGCGGTGAGCAGCAGATGCTTGCCATTGGTCGCGGTCTCATGGCACGGCCAAAGTTGATGATGCTGGACGAGCCTTCACTGGGACTCGCGCCGCTCGTGGTAGAAGAGATTTTCAAAACTCTCGCGGCGCTTAACTCGATGGGCATTACTCTTTTGCTCATTGAGCAGAATGCGAGGGCGGCTTTGAAGATCGCCACCCGGGGCTATGTGATGGAGACCGGAAAGATCACCATGGAGGGGAAAGCAGAGGATCTCCTTGAAAACGAGCATGTAGTTTCGGCATATCTGGGCAGCTGAGGGCAGGCTGGTAGGTCGGAAAGGTGATGTGACTAGCCCGCAAGTCTTAATACTTGTGGCGTACGAGAAAAATTTTGAGCATACGGCAAACAGGGCGCAAATCATTGCAGGAACTGGATCCGAAGGCTTCTACATCACAGTAACGCCCATCATTTTCTTAGATACTTTAGTTGACAAACGAAAAAAGTGGGTGTATAGTTGCTTATAACCATGAACGTAAATGTTCTCGTTTTTAATGTATTCCAGGATTTTCGCTCCACGGATATCGGGGATCGCCGTGAACACCTTGCCGGCAGTTCCTCAAACCCTGATGCTCGTGCCGCTGAACAGGTAATTGAGCTTAAGCGGCAGGACGGGGTCTGGGTTGAAAAGGGAGACGCGAAAGCTTCCCAGGCAACCACCCACAGCTTTACGCGTGAGGCAAAGGCACTGCACACTTCACCCACCCCCACCACCTATGGTCAAGACGGAAGAATCCATCATTATGCGCAGGATAAAGGCCTTCGCATAAACATCACCGCCTAAAATTTTCCATCCAAGACAAGCCGCGCGTACCAAGGAACTAACGGCATTCCCATGAACAGACCTACCATTCAGGCAGCAAGCTCCCCTATAACTTCAGTTTGATGTCCGAAGTCTATGGTCTGAGCCTGTCTTCTCAGCACCGCCTGTTGTCGCTTCACTGCAAACGTGCTATAGTGGAACTGAACCATGAAAGATAGAGGCGAGTTGCTGCACGCGAAGCCGGAGACCTTCTTTTCCATCCTTGAGAAGATCCCTTACGGTGTAATCCTGGTCGGCGACGACGGGAAGAACATTTACGTCAACCCGGAGTTCACTCACATAACGGGGTATACGCTGGAGGAAGTGCCAACCGGCAGAGACCTAGTGCGTAAGGCCTTTTCAGAGTCTCACAACGGCGAGAAGGTCCTCGAGACCTGGTGGAATGATCCCTTCCAAAAAGCTACTGAATGGACGCTCAGTCTTGTTTGCAAGGATGGGACTGTAAAAGAGGTAGAGTTCAGGCCCGCGCTGCTTGACGGCGGACAAGGGTTGCTGGCGATTCGTGATGTGACTGCCAAAGTCCGGACACAGGAGTTGCTTCGAAAGACCAGGGAAGACCTGGAGCAGAGGGTCAAAGAGCGCACTGCCGAGCTTCTCAAATCAAAAGAATTACTGGAACTGGAGATAGAGGAGCGGGCCAGAGTAGAACAGGCGTTGAGGCAGTCATGGATACGGTATCGCTCGCTTGTGAAGCAGTCATCCGACGGGATTTATATCCTGGATCCGCGTTCGAGCCGCATCCTTGAGGCCAACGACCAATTTCTGAAGATGCTGGGATACACCGAGGAGGAGATCACCGGGCTGAGTTTGGAGGACATCGTTGTTTTTGAAAATGAATCGGTCAAGGAGAGTATTGCGAAGATACTGAAGGACCGTCGCGAGGTGTTCGGGTTAAGGCGGTATCGCTGTAAGGACGGCTCATTAATTGATGCGGAGATAAGCGCCACGCTTATGTCTGTCGGTGACGCGCGTGTGATCATGGTGAACGTCCGCAACGTGACCGACCGGAGGCGTGCTGAGGCAGCGTTGCAAGCGAGCGAGCGGAGATACCGGACGCTCTTTGAAGAGTCGAGAGACGCTGTCTATCTTAACAGGCTGGATGGAACCTTTGTTGATGGCAACCAATCGATGCTTGATCTGTTCGGCTACACCAAGGAGGAGATGAAAGCGCTTAACTCGAGGGCGCTCTATGTTAACCCGTCACAGCGAGATGAGTTCAAAGCAATGCTGTGGGAAAAAGGCTTCGTGCGGGATTACGAGGTCAAATTCCGGCGCAACGATGGCTCGGTGATGAATTGCCTTGTTACGTCGACCTTCTGGCGGGCGGATGACGGAACTGTGCTGGGGTATCAGGGGATCATACATGATATTACTGAGCGCAAGCGGGCTGAAGAAGCGCTTCGGGCAGCCAGAGACGAGCTGGAAGTGAGGGTGCAGGAACGCACCGCAGAGTTGCGGAGCGCGAATGAGAAGCTCGTGCAGGAGCTGAGCAGGCGTAAGCAGATCGAAGAGATGCTGAGAAAGGCTGCCGAACAATACAAGAACCTCTTCGACAACTCCCCCCTCGGCATATACCGCACCAATCCCGAAGGACGCATCTTGATGGCCAATCCGACGCTTGTCCGAATGCTCGGGTATAGCTCATTCGGAGAGCTCGCGTCAGCCACGCGGAACAAAGGGGACTATCTTCCAACCTACCTGCGTAAACAGTTCAGGGATCGACTTAAAAGGGAAGGCAGGGTCAGGGGTCTTGTCTCTACATGGAAAAGACCCGACGGATCAGCCATTTTCGTAAGGGAAAACGCGAAGGCAATCCTGGGTGAGGATGGCAACGTGCTCTTCTACGAAGGGACTGTGGAAGATATCACAGAGCAGAAGAAAGCTGAAGAGACCATTCAGAACTACGAGGAGCAACTTCGATATCTTGCCTCTCAGCTGTCTCTGACTGAGGAACGGGAGCGCAGGAGACTAGCAACCGCTTTGCACGATACCGTCGGCCAGATCCTCGCTGTCTCAATGATCAAGCTGGGTGGTCTTGTTGAGTCGGCGCCAACGCCTTCAATTGGTACGTCTCTAAAGGAGGTGCGGGGCCACGTCGAGCAAGCGATAGAATACACGCGTTCTCTCACCTTCGAGTTAAGTCTGCCGATACTGTACGAACTCGGTCTTGAGCCAGCACTTGAGTGGCTTGGAGAGCAGATTCAGGAGCAGCACGCCATTCAGAGTTCCTTCGAGACGGACGGCGAGCCCAAGCCGGTGGATGATGAGACCCGCGTCTTTCTTTTTACAGCTGTTCGTGAACTGCTGGTCAACGTGGCCAAGCATGCGAAAGCTGACAGAGTGAGAATATCGGCGCGCAGGGATGGCGGAGAGATAGTCGTGCAAGTTTGGGACAACGGTGCTGGCCTTGACGGATCGAAAATGAGTCTTGGGCCAGGGGAGAGCGGTGGCTTTGGTCTCTTCAGCATTCGCGAGAGAATACGGCATCTCGGTGGCCGGGTGGATATAAAATCGAGGCACGGGGCAGGAACAACAATAACATTGACGGCACCCCTGAGGCTCCAGAAGGCAAGGCGGCAAGGAAGGCAAAATGGCAGTGAGAATTCTCATAGCCGATGACCACAAGATAGTGCGCGAGGGCTTGCGAGCCCTGATCGAGAAAAACGAGAAGATGGAAGTGGTGGCCGAAGCGGAGACCGGGCTTGACGCGGTTCGACTCACCCGTAAACTCCAGCCCGACGTCGTTATCATGGATCTCGGTATGCCCCAGATGAACGGCATCGAGGCCACCCGTGAAATCACGGCAGGCAACCAGAAGATCAAAGTCATTGCTCTGTCGATGCATTCTGACAAACGCTTTGTATTGCAAATGCTGAAGGCAGGAGCGAGCGGATACCTGTTGAAAGATAGCGCCTTCGAGGAACTGATCACGGCGATAAAGACGGTCACGTCCAATCAATCGTATCTTAGTCCTAAAATCACGGATGTGGTGTTGAAAGAGTATCTGCAGACAGTTTCCCGTGGAGATGCTTCCGCATTCTCAGTGCTCACGCACAGGGAGAGAGAAGTGTTGCAAATGTTGGCGGAAGGGAAAAGTACCAAGGAGATTGCTGCATCACTCAATGTCAGCGTGAAGACTGTCGAGACCCATCGACAGCAGATTATGGACAAACTCAAAATCCGCAGTGTGGCAGAGCTGACCAAGTATGCCATTCGCGAGGGGTTAACGAGCCTCGAACCGTGAGCCGTCGGCAGTGAGCAGTAAGCGGTGAACAGTGGGAGGCTGCAAGAACAGCGAGCCAGGCCGCTGTCACAGAGGTTGACGGATAGTTGCAGGGCGCAGGCAGCGCAGAGGGGCACCCGTGTTTAGACACGGGTCTATGAATGAAAGCGAACCAGTATTCAGAGCTGTTCTACAGAATAGCCCCTGTCCTTCAGTATCCTGATGATCCCTTTATCGCCAACGAGGTGCCCTGCCCCGACGACCACGAAATAGGTCTCTCTCGTCTTCAGGTAACCCTCGATCGTCGAAACCATGCCCTTGTTCCTGTCGTCAAGCAGTCTCCTGAAGATAGGCTCTAATCTACGATCTTCCCGGACCGTCTTTGTGATGATGGACTCAATGCCGCCTACGTTACCGGTTGACCACGCCTTTATAAGACCGGTCGCTTCATCACCAACGAGACTTAAATCTTTCAATGTGTAGACCAGAAAGAGCTCCTGGTCTTTGTCAGAGAAGCTCGATAGAAGATTTATCTGTTCCTCTATACCTTCAAGCTCCTGTATCTTTTTTGACCCCTGGGCTTTGGAAAGAAAATATGCGTCCACCCCGTACGCCGGGTTAAACCCAAGTTTCATGAGCTCGAGGGCTTCCAAAGTTAGAGCCAGGAACCACGGCTTTTGCCGGG
>Ga0335070_10005314_pt1 | contig 15127 bp, 14 predicted proteins | sample Lox_Sample_13_FD_206722 | JGI IMG/M metagenome (GOLD analysis project Ga0335070, IMG submission 206722) | Soil microbial communities from Loxahatchee National Wildlife Refuge, Florida, United States - Lox_Sample_1.3 | ecosystem: Environmental > Terrestrial > Soil > Wetlands | place: USA... | reverse complement strand
GCGTCTCCCTCGACCAGGCGCGGGAGGTCGCGCGCGCCTTCGACTGCACGCTGAACGACGTCGTGCTCGCGACGGCCGCGGGCGCCGTGCGCCAGCACCTCGAGTCGCGCGCCGCGCTGCCGGACGAGCCGATCCTCGCGTACATGCCCGCGTCGATTCGCGAGGCCGACGAGCGGGGCCAGTGGGGCAACCGGGTCAGCACGCGCGCGCTCGCGCTGCCGACGCACCTCGCCGATCCCGTCGCGCAGCTCCGCGCCGTCCGCGCCGGCGCGGCCGAAGCGAAGGCCGATCTAGCGCTGCGCCGCGGCGCGAACTTCGAGGACTTCATGCGCTTCGCGCCGCCGTCCGCCGTGAAGGGCGTCTCGCGGATCATGCGCGCGCTGGTGCGACTGCGCCGCGACCTCCAGCCCGGCGTCGTCGTCTCGAGCGTCGCCGGACCGCGCGAGCCGCTGCGCGTGGAGGGCGGATCCCTCGAGAACTTCGTCTCCGTCGGCCATCTCAAGTACGCAGCCGGGCTCAACATCACGACCTGGAGCTACGCGGGCCGCCTGAACTTCGCCCTGTACGCCTGCCCGCGCAGCATCCCGGATCTCGCCCGCGTGGCGGAGAGCGTCGCGGTCTCCTTCGAGGCGCTCTCCAAGGCGGCCGCTCGCGAGGCGTCGCGGATCCGGAGCCCGGCGTAGACACGCCCACCTTCTGCGAGGAACCCATGGAACAGCTTCCCGGCAGCGACGCGATCTTCCTGGCGATGGAGACGGAGAACTCGCCCGGCCACGTGGGCGGGCTCACGGTGCTCGATGCGAGCCAGGCCCCGGACTTCGGCTTCGAGAAGCTCGCGCGCGTCGTGGACGAGCGCATCCGCCTCGAGCCGCGCTTCACGCGCCGCCTGCGCGAGCTGCCGCTGGGGCTCGACCGGCCGTACCTCGTCGACTACCCGGAGTTCGACGTGCGCGAGCACCTGCACCGCATCGCGGTGCCCGCGCCGGGCGGCATGCGCGAGCTGGCGGAGCTGGCCGGCTACCTCTTCGCGCGCCCGCTGCGGCGCGACCGTCCGCTCTGGGAGATGTGGCTGATCGAGGGCGTCGAGAACGGTCGCTTCGCGATGCTGATGAAGTCGCACCACTGCCTGATGGACGGCATGGCGGGCTCGGGAATCGGCGAGCTGCTCTGCGATCTCGAGCCCGAGCCGAAGGACGGACCGCTGCTCGCGCCGCGCGACGACGTCGCGCCCGCGGAGGAGCCGTCCGCGCTGTCGATGGCCGTGCGCGCAACGCGCCACCTCGCCGGCTCGCCGCTGCGCACGCTGCGTCTCGGCGCCCGCCTCCTGCGTCAGGGCGCGGCGATGGCGTTTTCGACTCTGCGCGACGAGTCGGCGCCGCCCCTGCCGACGGCCGTGCCCGAGCTGCCCTGGAACCGCAACCCGGGTCCGCGCCGCGCCTTTGCCTGCGCGTCGGTTCCGCTGGCGGCCGTGAAGGAGCTGAAGAAGCACTTCGACGTCACCGTGAACGACGTCGTGCTGGCGCTGACCGCGTCGGCGCTGCGCGGCTCGCTCCTCGAGCAGGGCGCGCTGCCCGATCGGCCGCTCGTCGCCACGATTGCGGTCTCGACCCGCGCGGAGGGCGCGCCGGCCGTCGGCAACGCCGTCACCTCCGCCTCCGTCGGCCTCGCCACCGACCTCGGCGATCCGCGCGAACGCCTGCTGCGCATCCATCGCAACGCCCGCACCGCGAAGGAGCTGGCGCAGCGCTACGACGGCGATCTGCTCGCCGGACTCGGCGACGCGCTGCCGCCCGGCCTCGTGCAGCTGTTCGTGCGCGCCTACGCTCCGGGCGGGCCCGCGCCGCTGCTGCCCGGCAACGTCGTGGTGTCGAACGTGCGCGGCACGCCGATCCCGCTCTACACGGCCGGCACGCGCATCGAGTGCATGTACCCGCTGTCGCTGCTCGCGCCGGGGCAGGGCCTCAACGTCACGGTGGTGAGCTACATGGGCCGCGTCGACTTCGGCTTCACGGCGGATCCCGACCTCGTGCCCGACGTCTGGCAACTCGCCTCGGGCATTCCGACGGCGCTGGAGGAGCTCGAGCAGGTGAGGTTCGCGCCGCAGGAAGCCGCGTAGGCAGCCCCGGGCCGCGTCCTCTACCTCCCTGGAGCTGCTGCGCGCTTCGAGACGCGCTTCGCGAAGTCGACCAGCTCCTTGTGAAAGAGATCGGGCTGGTCGAGATAGGCCGGGTGCCTGGCTCCCGGCAGCACGAGCACCCGGGCGTCGACGAAGGCGTCCGCCAGCGGCCTGGCCTGGGAGATCGGGAACACCGAGTCGCGCTCGCCCCACACGACGAGCGCCGGAACGGGACTCTTGCGAAGGCGCTCCGCGTACAGGGCGGCGCCGACCGGCGCTACCGGCACGAAGCCCGCCACCCGCTCCGGGTGTGCGAGCAGAAATGGGAAGCTGAAGCTCCCGCTCATCGACGGCGAGACGATCACGGGTCGCTCGAGGTGCAGCGCCGGCAGCAGCTTCTCGAGAAAGTGCTCGGGATCGGACCGCGCTCCCTTGGACCCGCCGAAGCCGGGCAGGTCGACGGCCACGGCGCGAAAGCCCGCTCCCGCGAGCACCGCGAGCGTGCCGAGCTGCTCCCAGGTGCCGGAGTCGAACGCCGCGCCGTGCAGCAGCAGCACCGGCGGGCCCGCCTTCGGGCCGGCCTCCCGGCCGTGGACCCGCTGGCCCTCGATCTCCACGTCGAAGGGCGTGATTCCGCGAGCCGTGATCCCCGCCTCCTTCGCTCCGGCGGACGCCGCCGGCGCGAGCGCGGCCGGCGCCAGCGCGACGAGCGCGAGCGCCGTCGTCACCGCTCGCGAGCTCCGGAGCACGGGCCAAGGGATAGCCGGCGGCCCCGGCCCCGTCGAACGCGGGCCGCGGCGAGCGGAGCGGGGTCGCCGTCCCCCGCGCCGGCGCTTCTCGCTTGTATTGGCAGTCGTACTGCCATAATCTGGCGCCGACGCACTCGGTCCGGCGGCCGCCGCGGCGCTCGCAAATCCCGCACGAGCGGCGGCTGCGGCGCGCGAGAAGGACACGGTGAAAAGACTCGGCTGGGCGCTCTTGATCCTCGTCAGTGTCGGACTCGCCCTCTGGCAGGCGACGCCCTGGCTGATCCTCCACGTGCCCGGCTGGATCGGGCGCGTGCGCGACCCGATCGGGCCGAATCAGCCGGTCACCTGGCAGGCCGGCCCCGCGACGGCCGCGCAGCCGCCGGGCGCGCGCCCGCCGAACATCGTGGTGATCCTGGCCGACGACCTCGGGTGGAACGATCTGAGCTTCGGCGGGGGCGGCGTTGCGAACGGGGCGGTGCCCACGCCGCGCATCGACTCACTCGCGCGCGAGGGCGTGAGCTTCCGCGCGGCCTACACCGGCAATGCCACGTGCGCGCCCTCGCGCGCGGCGATCCTGACCGGCCGCTACCCGACGCGCTTCGGATTCGAGTTCACGCCCGCGCCCAAGGCCTTCATGCGTCTGGTCGCGCACTGGAGCGAGGGCTCGCCGCGACCGCCGATCTACTACGCCGAGCGCGAGAAGGACGTGCCTTCGCTCGCCGACGAGGGCCTGCCCGCCGACGAGATCACCATCGCGGAGCTGCTCCGGGCCGCGGGGTACCGCACGCTCGGCCTCGGCAAGTGGCACCTGGGCGAGTCGGCCAGGTTCCGCCCGGACGCGCAAGGCTTCGACGAGTTTCTCGGCTTCCTGCCCGGCGCGTCGATGTACCTGGACAAGGACGACCCGAACGCCGTCGACTCCGTGCAGGACTTCGACCCGATCGACCAGTTCCTGTGGGCGAACCTGCCCTGGTCGGTGCGCATGAACGGCGGCCCGCGCTTCGAGCCGAGCGGCTACATGACCGACTATCTCGCCGACGAGGCGGTGAAGGCGATCGACGCGAACCGAAACCGTCCGTTCTTCCTGTACCTCGCGTTCAACGCGCCGCACACGCCGTTGCAGGCCACTCGAGCCGACTACGACGCGCTGCCGCAGATCTCGAACCACACACTGCGCGTCTACGCGGCGATGATCCGCGCGCTCGACCGCGGCGTGGGCAAGGTGCTCGACGCGCTGGCGAAGAACGGCCTCGACCGGGACACGCTGGTGACCTTCACCAGCGACAACGGCGGCGCGAACTACATCGGCCTGCCCGACATCAACAAGCCATTTCGAGGCTGGAAGATGACCTTCTTCGAGGGTGGCATACACGCGCCGTTCTTCGTGCGCTGGCCGGCGCAGATTCCTGCCGGCGCGCACTTCGACGAGCCGATCGCACACGTCGACGTGTTCACCACGGCGGCGGCGGCAGCGGGCGCGCCGCTGCCGTCGGATCGCGTGATCGATGGCGTGAACCTGATTCCCTACGCGCGCGGCGAGGCGCAGGGGGCCCCGCACCGTTCGCTCTTCTGGCGCTCGGGCGGATATCGCACGCTGCTCGCCGACGGCTGGAAGCTGCAGGTCTCGGAGCGGCCCGCGAAGACCTGGCTCTTCCACCTCCGCGACGATCCCACCGAGCAGATCGACGTCGCCGCGCAGAACCCCGAGAAGGTGCGCGAGCTCGAAGCCGCGCTCGCGAAGCTGGAGGCGCAGATGGTGAAGCCGGCCTGGCCTTCGTTGATCGAGGGACCGATCGCGGTCGACCGCCCGCTCGGCGCGCCCGATTCCCCCGACGACACCTACGTGTACTGGGCCAACTGAGAAAGCGAGGAGCCCCGCGTGGCGATCTACCCGACCCGCGAACAGATCCAGAAGCCGCTCGACCATCCCTCCGACGCCCCGGTCGCAATCGTCAACCGGCTGCGCTTCCGGGAGCGAGCCACGGCGCCGGACGAGGGGATGTCCGGCAGCGAGGCGCACGCGCTCTACGGCGACAGGATGCGCCGCATCGTCGAGCGCCACGCCGAGATCGGCATCCACCGCACGGCGGGCCTGGAGAGCCAGTGGCTGGTCGCGACCACGCCAGGGGAAATCTGAATGCGGGCGCTGCGCACACCCGAGGCGCGCTTCACCAACCTGCCCGGCTACCCGTTCGCGCCGCACTACGTGGAGGTCGCCGACGGCGAGGGCGGGACGCTGCGCGTGCACTGCCTGGACGAGGGGCCGCGCGGCGGTCGCCCGGTGGTGCTGCTGCACGGCGAGCCGACCTGGTCGTACCTGTACCGCAAGATGATCCCGGGCCTGGTGGCGCGGGGATATCGCGTGCTGGCGCCCGATCTGATCGGGTTCGGCAGGAGCGACAAGCCCTCGCAGAAGTCCGACTACACCTATCCGCGTCACGTCGCGTGGATGCGCGCCTGGCTCCGGCAGCTCGACCCGGCCGATGCCGTGTTCTTCGGCCAGGACTGGGGCAGCCTGATCGGTCTCGCGCTGGTCTCGCAGGAGGAGGCGCGCTTCCGCGGCGTGGTGATCGCGAACGGCGCGCTGCCCGACCCGTCGCATCTCGACCGCATGCTGGCCGCGCGCAGCCGCGCGCCCGATCCGGACGCGTTCGCGCGCTGGCAGGCCTACGCGGCCGCGGCGAAGAAGCTCGAGTGCGGCGCGCTGATCGCGAACGGCATCCCCGTGCTCGGCGGCGAGATGAATCTCGGCCTCTCCCCGGGCGAGCAGGCCGCCTACGACGCGCCCTTCCCGGACGCGAGCTACCAGGCCGGCGCGCTGGTGTTCCCGTCGCTGATCGATCCCGACAAGCTCGGCGCCGAGGGCATCGGCACGCTGACGGCGGCCTGGCGCGTGTTCGAGCGCTGGCAGAAGCCCTTCGTCACCGCCTACGGCAAGGCCGACCCTGTGCTCGGCTGGTTCGACGTGATCTTCCAGGAGCACGTGCCCGGCGCTCGGGGCCGCGCGCACCGCGTCTTCCCGAAGGGCACGCACTTCATCCAGGAACAGGAGCCGGCGGCGCTCGTCGAGGTGATCGACGAGGTCGCGCGGGCGAGCGCATGAGCCTCCTGCCCGCGCGATCGAACGGCGCGTATCGCGGCTCGCCCTGGGCGTGGCGGCTGCTGCTCCTGCTCGGCGTGGTGAACCTCGTGCGCGGCGGCATCCACTTCTTCGCCGACGACGGCGGTGCGGGACGCATCGCGGGCATCGACCTCTCGCAGGGCGGGGACGTGATCGTGATGCTCTTCGCCCTGCTCGGGCTCGATCAGCTCACCTGGGGAGCGATCGACCTGTACGTCGCGTTGCGTCAGCGCACCCTCGTGCCGCTCGTCTTCGCGCTCACGTTCGCGAAGCAGACGGCGGGTGCGCTGGTGCTCTGGCTGTACAAGCCGCTGTCCGTCCCCGCACCGGGGAAGTACGGCGCCGTCCTCACGCTACCCCTGCTCGCGCTGGCTCTCTGGCTCTCGCTGCGAACCGAGGAGAGCGCGCCGATCGAAGGGCGGGCCAGGGCGACGCCGGCGACCCGGCGGTGCTAGACATCGCGCCATGCAGGCCGCGCGAGTCTCGGAGCCGCGGATCGCGGGCGACGTCGCGCCGGGCTTCGAGCCCGTGCGCGAGGCCTTCGCGCACAACTTCGGGGGCCACGGCGAGGTGGGCGCGGCGGTCTCCGTGGTGCTCTCGGGCCGGGTCGTCGTCGATCTCTGGGGCGGTCTCGCCGATCCCGAGACGGGCCGCGCCTGGCAGCAGGGCACCCTGGCGCTGGTCTTCTCGACCACCAAGGGCATCACCGCGGCGTGTATCGCGAAGCTCGAAGAGCGCGGCAGGCTCGACGTCGACGCCCCGGTCGCGCGCTACTGGCCGGAGTTCGCCGTGAACGGCAAGGCCGGCATCACGCTGCGCGACGTCCTCAGCCACCGCGCGGGCCTCGCCGAGGTGGAGGGCCACTTCACGCTCGAAGAGGTCTGCGCGGGGGACGCCGTCTGCGCGGCGCTGGCGCGCCAGGCGCCGCAGTGGCCGCCGCGCACGCAGCACGGCTACCACGTGCGCAGCTACGGCTGGATCCTCGGCGAGGTCGTGCGGCGCGTGACGGGGCGCTCGCTCGGCGCGTTTCTCGCGAGCGAGATGGCGGCGCCGCTCGGCGTGGGGCGCGATCTGTTCGTGGGGCTGCCCGCCCCGGAGGACGCGCGCGTCGCGCGCCTGCTGCCGGCGCCGCAGCCCGCCAGCGAGCGCGAGCGCGAGGCGCGCGCCCGCTTCATGGGTCCGCACACGCGGCTCGGCCGCGTGCTCGCGGGTCCGTCCGGACTCTTCGAGTATGGGGAGATGTGGAACACGCGCCTGCTGCGCGGCGCGGAGATGCCGTCGTCGAACGGCATCGCGACGGCTCGGGCGCTGGCGCGCTTCTACGCCGCGCTGGTGGGCCGCGTCGACGGCGTGCGCCTGCTCGCGCCCGAGACCGTGGAGCGCTTCCGCGCGCCGCAGGTCGACGGACCCGACGCGGTGATCCTCGTGCCGACGCGTTTCGCCACGGGCTTCGCGCTGCCGCCGATGCTCTGTCCCACCTGTCCTTCCGCGTGCTTCGGTCACCCGGGTGCCGGTGGCTCGCTCGCCTTCGCGGACCCGGGCGCGCAGCTCGGCTTCGGCTACGCGATGAACCAGATGCAGCTCGGCTTGACGAGCGACGCGCGAGCGGCGAGCCTCGTCCGCGCCGTGTATGCCTCGCTGAGGTCGCTCTGACGCCGGCTCTCGACCGCCTGCTCGCGATCCCGCTCCAGCAGATCGAAGCCCTGCTGTCGGAGAGCTGGTTCGCTCTGCGCGGGAGCTCCCGCTATGCCGAGGTGCCGCCGCTCGAGCCCTCGGCCGGGCTCATCGCCGAGGCGCTGCTCGACCGCACCTTCACGCTCGGCACGACGGTCATGACGGGCGTGCCCGCGCCCGACACCGTGCGCCGTATGCTCGACGAGCTGACCGTCGCGCGGGACTTCTTCGCGGCGCGCGGCTGGCTCGCCGATCCGGCCGGCTACCATGAGGACCCCGATCCGCTCGGCGACGTGGCGCACCACGAGGCCGCGACCTGGGAGGGTCCGCGCCGGCGCCGCTACCGACACGTGTACTTCCCGAGCGGATTCGCGCCCCACGAGGGCGAGCCCGGCCGCGACCGCTGGCTCGAGCATCCCGTCAATGGAACGATGCACGTCTACCTGCTCGAGCGCGACCCGAGCGCGCCCTGGCTCGTGTGCGTGCACGGCTTCAGCATGGGCACGCCGCTCGTGAACTTCGCGGGCTTCGGCGCGCGGCTGCTGCACGACACGCTGGGGCTGAACCTCGCGTTCCCTGTGCTGCCGCTGCACGGCCCGCGCGGCGTCGGGCGCATGAGCGGCGCCGAGCTGCTGACCCCCGACTACGTGCAGATGGTCCACCTCTTTGCGAACGCCGCCTGGGACGTGCGCCGCGTCGTGCGCTGGCTGCGCGCGCGCGGCGCCGGACAGGTCGGCGTCTACGGGATCTCGCTCGGCGCCTACGTCGGCGCTCTCGTCGCCTCGCTCGAGGACGGGCTCGCGTGCGCGATCGCCGGCATCCCCGCCGTCGACTTCCCGAACCTCGCCCGCGACAACGAGCCGTGGGTCATGCGCCGCTACGACGAATTCTTCGACGTCGACTGGCAGCTCGTGCGCGCGGTGACGCAGCCCGTCTCGCCGCTGGCCATGGCGCCGCGCCTGCCGCGTGAACGCCGCTTCATCTACGCGGGCATCGCGGACCGCGTGGTGCGCCCGGACCAGCCTCGCGCGCTCTGGCGCCACTGGGAGCAGCCGGAGATCCACTGGTTCTCCGGCGGCCACGTGCTGGGCATCCGCAACGCGAGCGTCGGAGCGTTCCTCGAGCGCGCACTCACGGGTGTCGGCCTGGCGTCGCCCCCGCGGGCCCGATAGCGGTTGCGCGCCGCGGCGGGCGCCCTACTCTCGCGCCCGAACTGCTGATTCGTACCGGTCCGCGGCCTTCGGCTTCTGCCTTCGATCGTGTCTCCAGTCGAGTTTGCGTTCCTCCCGCCGCCTCCTGCCGGTTGTGCGGACGGGAGTTCGATGCGCAGGGAGCACGAGCGCGGACGTTCCGCGCGTGATCCGGCGCCACCGGGATCCGCTCCGGCGGATTCCATTCGAGGATCTCTCTTGTTCAAGAAGCTCTATGTCGGGAACCTTCCCTTCAACACCACCGAGTCGGAGCTGCGCGATCTCTTCGGTCGCCACGGCTCCGTCGAGTCCGTCAAGGTGATCACGGACCGCGAGACCGGCCGGTCTCGCGGTTTCGCGTTCGTCGAGATGGACGCGACGGGCGCGAGCGATGCCATCCGCTCGCTCGACGGCACCGATATGGGCGGTCGCACGCTGCGCGTCAACGAGGCGCAGGAGCGCGAGCGCAGCGGTGGCGGTGGCGGTGGCGGCGGGCGGGATCGCCGCGGCGGCGGAGGCGGCGGCCGCTACTAGGCTGCTGTCCGGTCGACACCCGCGGGCCCTCGCGCGAGCGAGGGCCCGCTCTCTTCTCCACTTTCCTTCTTCAGCCCACGACGGCGAAGCGGCGGCGCGCGCGGGACGCCGCGAGGCGCAGCTCGCGGAACGACGCCTCGAGCGCGTCGGCGAAGCGCGCGAGATCCGGCACGCGGTCGTAGTCCGCGTTGAGCCCCACGCAGATCCGGCCGTCGTAGCTCATCACCGCGACGCCGATCCCGGCTTGCGGACCGAGCGGCACCATGCCGAAGCACTCGATGAGCCGCGCGCCCTCGAGGTACAGCGGCTGCTGCGGGCCGGGCACGTTGACCACGCGCATGCGCGCCGCGGCGCCCTGCGTGAGGGCCTGCGCGCCGCGGTTCAGCAGGGCGAAGCTCGTCCACGGACCCTCGAGGAAGCCGCGCGCGTCGACGGCGGGCTGCGCGGCGTGCTGCTCGGCCGTCAGCTCGCGGACGCGCTCGAGGCGGCGCAGCGGGTCACGCTCCCAGATCGGCAGCTCGAAGCTCCAGCGCCCGACGCGGCTCCCGTCCTCGCCGCGCAGCGTGACGGGCACCGCGACGCGGAAGTCGAGCGTCGCGGGGTTGATGTAGTTCGCGTCGAGGTAGCGCGCGACCGCGCCCGCCACCGTGGCGAGCAGCACGTCGTGGATCGTGCCGCCGAGCTCGCGGCGCACGGCGCGCGCGTCGTCGACGGAGAACACCCGCTTCTCGAAGCGGCGATGGGGCCCGACCGGGCCGTCGAGCGGCGTATCCGGCGAGCGGCGCAGCGAGTAGCCGAGGGCGCGCGCGGTGCGGTCGATGCGATGCCGCAGCTCTGCGCCGAGGTGCTCCGGCGAGCGCAGCCGCGCCAGGCGCAGGGCGGCCCTGCGCAGCACGCGCGCCTCGCGCACCACCTCGTCGCGCACCAGCTCGGCCACCGACGGCATCGGGCGCGGCCGATACGGCGCCGCCGGCCCGGCGCGATCCGCCCCGCCCGTCCGCAGCAGCGCGCCGAGCAGGTCGCCCTCCGCGTCCGCGAGCGCCACGTGGATCTTGGTCAGCAAGGCGAAGCGGCCGCCTTCGAGCCCTTCGACCACCCAGCACTCCCAGAGCGGGCGCGAGCGGTCGAGGCGCTGTGCCTGGATGCGCGCCGCCAGCTTGCTGAGCTGCTCCGCGCTGCCCGGCCGCGCGAGGCTCGTGTGGCGCAGGTGGTAGTCGAGGTTGAACTCGCGATCGTCCACCCAGATCGGGTGGTTCTCGAAGGGGATCCAGCGCAGCTTGCGGCGGTAGGCGGGCAGCTCGCCGAGCCGCGATTCCACCGCCCGACGGATCGCCTCGAAGTCGACGCCGCCATCCGGACGCGCGAGCGGCCCCGACTCGAAGATCAGCACGGCACCCGCGTGCAGGAACTGGCGCGACGACTCCGCCGTGAGCTGGGCCGCCGCTTCGTCGGAGAGGCGCTCGTAGTGGTAGCGGGCCATGGAGACCTCGCTCAGGACATCCCGAGGATGGCGATGCCACAGGTCTGCGGTGCACCGCCGATGTTGTGCGAGAGCGCGAGCGAGGCATTCTTCACCTGGCGCGGGCCGGCCTGGCCGCGGAGCTGGAGCACGTTCTCGTAGATCATGCGCACACCGGTGGCGCCCGTCGGGTGCCCGAAGGTCTTGAGGCCGCCGTCGGTGTTGACGGGCAGCTCGCCCGTCAGCTCGAAGGTGCCGCTCGCCACGTGCTCCTTCGCCTCGCCCTTCTTGCAGAGCCCGAGGTCCTCGTAGGAGAGCAGCTCGGTCAGCGTGAAGCAGTCGTGGAGCTGCACGACGTCGAGCTGGCGGAAGGGCTCCGTGATGCCGGCCTGACGATAGGCGTCCTCGGCGGCGTAGAGCGTCGGCTTCCAGGCCAGGAAGTCGAAGTCCGGATCGCGCTGGGGGTGGGGCGCCGTGGCGACAGTGACTCCCTTCACCAGCACGGCGTCGTGGCGCACGCGCTTCGCGAGATCGGCGCGCGTGATGATCGCCGCCGCCGCGCCGTCCGACTGCGCGGCGCAGTCGTAGAGCCCGAACGGCCAGGAGATGATGCGGGCCGAGAGCACGTCCTCGACGGTGATCTCGCGCTTGAGCATCGACTTCGGCGCGAGCGTGCCGTTGTGATGGTTCTTGACGGCGATCTTCGCGAGATCCTCGCGGCCCGCGCCGAACCGCTCGAAATAGCGCGCGGCGCACAGCGAGAACCAGCCGGCCGGCGTCGCCGGCAGCCCGCGCACGCGGTCGAAGTTGACCGACGGACCCGACACGCCGCGGTCCTTCGGCTTGTCGAAGCCCAGCACGAGCACGGTGTCGTAGAGACCGCAGGCCACCGAGAAGACGCCGCAGCGGAAGGCGTCCGTGCCGGTCTGGCAGTAGTCCATCAGCATGGTGATCGGCTTGCCGTACAGGCGCAGCGCGTCGGCGACCTCGCCGGATCCCTCGCGCGGGTAGACGGCGCCGGCGAAGATCGCCTCGATCTGGCGCTGCGGATCCTCGATGCCGGCGTCGGCGTAGGCCTCGTAGACGGCGTCGACGATCATGTCCTCGCGCGACCGGTCCCAGTTCTCGCCGAACTGACAGCAGCCGACCCCGATCACCGCGACCTTGTCTCGGATGGCATCGGGCTTCATGCGGGGGCTCCTTGCTCGAGCGGGCTCGCCTTCCAGAAGTAGTTGGCCTTGCCGCCCGCGTCGTGGATCTTGCGGAACACGTATTCGACGGGGAGATCGAGGCGCACCGCATCGGGCGTCGCGTTGGCGAGCTGCACCTGCACGCGGCAGCCCTCCACCTCCGTCATCACCACGATGGTCGGCGGCTCCGCGGCGGGGAAGAAGTAATCGAACGTGTAGGACAGCACGCGCCCGCGCTTGTCGGAGAGGCGCGCCGGCTCCCACCGGTCCTTGGCGCGACAGCGGATGCACACGCGCGGGCGCGGCAGGTGGATCTGCCCGCAGGCGGAGCAACGCGCGCCGACGAAGCCGATGTCGGCGTCGCGCTCGCGGAAGCGGACCGTGGCCGAGAGGCCGAGGTCCGCGCCGCCTTCCCACTCCTGTGGATCGAGGTGACGCGAGCGCAGGTAGGCGTCGTAGCTGCCGAGCGAGCGCCGCCGCGCCAGGTGACCCGCCACGCCGAGCCGCGGCTCCAGCTTCTCGAGCGCGGCCGTCGTCTCGAAGGACAGCGCATGGGCGCCGTCGCCGTAGCTCGCGCACAGCACGCGCTCGCCCGGACGCGCCTGCTCGAGCGCCGCCACCAGCAGCATCGGCGCGTAGGCACAGCCCGTGTTGCCGAGCCGGCCGATCAGCGGATCCTGGAGCCGCTCGCGCGCGATGCCCGCCTGCTTGGCGACGGTCGCCTGGCTGCGCGCATCGTGCGCGTAGAGCGCCGCGCGCGCGTAGTCGCCGGGCTTGCGGCCGAGCTTCTCGAAGAGCGCGCGCAGCACCGCGACGAGATTCGGCTCGACGCCCTCCTGGACGACGAAGCGATCCTCCCAGGTGTGGGTGAAGCGCTCCCCGTCGATGCGCCACTGGTCCTGGAGCTCGTCCGCCCGCGCCGCGCTGCCCTCGAACACGGCGATGGGATTCGCGTCGCCCACCAGGAAGGCCGCCGCGCCGTCGCCGAGCTTTGCCTCGAGCGCGCCCCGCGGCGCGCCCATGCGGCAGTCGCTCGCGAGCACGAGGGCCGTGCGGACGGCGCCGGCCTTCACGGCGTGCAGCGCCGCCTCGAGCGCCAGTGTGCCGGCGCGCAGGGACCCCGCGTGATCGCTCGTCAGCACGTCGCGGCGCAGGTCGAGCGCCTTCGCCACCACCGCCGCGCCCTGCTTCTCGCGCAGCTCGTAGGAGGTCGAGGCAAAGTAGACGGCGTCGACGCGGCTGCGGTCGCAGCCGCGCAGGCAATCGAGCGCAGCGGCCACCGCCATCGTCACCGCGTCCTCGTCGTAGTACGCGACGGCCTTCTCGGGACCGTCCTCCTTGGGCCTCCGCCCCTGGATCATCGCCAGGGGAAGCCGGGTGCGAGGGACGTAGGCTCCGAACGCGACGATCCCGCTCATGTCGCGATCGGATAGCGCAAACACCTCGGATTCGCTCGGGAATCCCTGTGAGGCGCCCGCGGTGCCCGCGCGGTCCGCCGCCGGGCACGCCCGGCGCGCGGCTAGTCGTTCGCTGCGACCTCGGCCTCGACCTCGGCGTCGAAGTCGCGACGCCCGAAGGCGGCGCCGCCGAGCGCCATCTTCGGATACTTCTCGCGAAACGTCGCCATCATCGCCTCGAGCGGCGCGTCGTCGTACTCCCCGCGTTCGTTCACGTACTCCATGTGCCGCCGGCCCTCGCGGTCGAACGGGTGGTAGAGCGAGTCGCGGCGTCCGTCGAACTCGAGCGGCAGGAGGCCGAACTTCTCGCACAGCTCGACGTTGAAGGCCGGCGTCGCCTTCACCCAGCGCCCGCCGAGGTACACCGTGGTGTAGCCGTGCCAGTAGAACAGGTCGGTGTTCATCGACGCCCGCAGGTTCGCCGTCGAGAGATGGTTGCGGACGTCCGCGAACCCGAGCCGCGCCGCGAGCCCCAGCGAGCGGTAGCAGGCCGCGAGCAGCACGGCCTTGGCGACGCACCAGCCCTGTCCGGAGGCGAGCGTGGTCGAGGCCCGCAGCCCCTCCACGCTGACGACGACGCCGTACGGGTTGTAGCGGATGCGGTCGCGCACGGCGTAGTAGACGCGCACCGCGGCGTCCACCTCGTCGTCCGCCCCCGCCGCGTGCCTGCGCGCGAACGCCGCGACCTCGGGGTGAGCGGAATCGATGATGGGCGTCGGGCGCACGAGGGCGTCCCGGTTCAGCGTCTCCTGGACTGCAGCTCCCGGCATCGCCGGACGATACCACCTGCGCGGCGGATCCCCGAGCCGGACCGTAGTATGCGGCGCATCGACCTGGACGAGGTCCTTCGACGTGGTGAACGACAAGGTCTACATCCACGAGTTCATCGACATCATCGGTCACGCGCGCGCGAAGTACATGCACCACATGACCGCGAACTGGTGCCCGATCGGCCGCGCAGAGCGCGGCCAGCTCTGCTTCGGCGTGTGGGGCACGGTGGGCAGCACGGGGCGCTGGCCCGAGGTCGTGAACCTCTGGGAAGAGCACGGCTGGGACGGGCTCGCGAAGAGCCTGGCGCACGAGACGAGCCACCCCGGCATGCAGGACCCGTCCCTCGCGGCCTGGTGGGCCGAGGCCGCGAAGTACCGCCGCGGCGGCCTCGACCGGATCCTCGTGCCCGCGCCGTGGATGCGCCCGATCGAGGAGCTGTGTCGCGCCGGGGTGCGCGGCGCCTTCTACGCGCACGAGCTGGTGCAGGTCGTGCCGGGCAGCGCGCGGGATTTCCTCGAGCGCGTGCGCGACGTCGGCATCGGCGCGTACGGCGCGCTCGGGCTCCAGCCAGTCGGCGCCTTCCGCACCGCGATGCGCAACGACTCCGAGTGCGTGCTCATCTGGGCGATCCCGCGCGCGCAGGACTGGGCCGCCTTCGAGCGCGGCCAGGACCTCGACCCCCGCATCGCGCGCTGGCGCGACGCGATCCGCGGCATCGCGCTCGACTGGCAACGCATCCTGCTCGTCGACGCACCGCTCGCACCGCTGCGCACCGGGAGGCAGCCGCAGGAGTCGGATCGCAGGCCGCTGGAAGAGATCGCGTGAGGAGGAGAATCGTGACGAGCTTCGGACGGGTCCCGCTCATC
>Ga0335070_10005313_pt1 | contig 15128 bp, 11 predicted proteins | sample Lox_Sample_13_FD_206722 | JGI IMG/M metagenome (GOLD analysis project Ga0335070, IMG submission 206722) | Soil microbial communities from Loxahatchee National Wildlife Refuge, Florida, United States - Lox_Sample_1.3 | ecosystem: Environmental > Terrestrial > Soil > Wetlands | place: USA... | reverse complement strand
ATCGCCGCCCGCACCTCGGGTCGTGGCGGGTCTTCCAGGCCGACGAGACCGGCAAAAACGAGGTCTTCCTCCAACTGCCCCTGTTGCCACTGGGGCTCCAGCGGCCGATAGGCCAAGGCGAGGACCCGTAAGCCTTGCTCGGCCATGGCTTCCTGGGCTCTAAAGACGCTCTCACGCAGCGCGTCGCCGAAGGGCGCAGTGTGACCGTCCGTCAGGATGCGGCTGCAGAGGGGCAGGACGGTCTCGGGGGCACCCTTACAAAAGAGCGTAGGAGCCTCGGGCAGGGCATGCACCGTGGTGAGGCGCATGCGGTCGGCGTCGAAGGGGATCTCGTCCAGCTTGGGGAAAGCCGTCCCGGAAGGCAATACGTCCTGCGCCATTTCCACGAGCGCGATCTCCATGGGATCGCCCAAAAGAAGGGGCTTGCCATGCTGCTCGCCCACCTTCAGATCATGGCACAGGTAGGCGGTCAGGAAGAAAGGCCGGTACTGCTCTACGAATCGCGGTCTGTGTGCGGCGATGTTGAGCGAATCGAGGGCTTCGCCCAGGAAGAGGCGTTTGACCGTCATCCGGTTCTGGGTCAGCGTACCGGTCTTGTCGGTGCAAATTGCCGTCGTCGAGCCCAAGGCTTCGACGGACGGTAGGTAGCGGATGAGGACGTTGCGTTTGGCCAGGCGCTGGGTGGCGAGCACCAGGGCCAAGGTCAGGGTGGGGAGCAGTCCTTCCGGCACCATGGCGACGATGAGGCCAATGGCGAAGATGAAATCGTCCCAGAAGGGAACGCCGAGGGCCCAGCCGATCGCGAAGAACACGAGCCCGATCAGGACCGCGAGGATCGCAATCCAGCGACTCAGGTGGGCAATCTCCCGGCGCAAGGGCGAGACGCCCCCCCTGCTCGTTTGGGTAAGATGCGCGATCTTGCCGAATTCCGTGTGCATGCCCGTCGCGAAGACCACGGCCTTGGCCTCTCCCGACATCATCGAGGTGCCGGTGAGGAGGATGTTCTTGCTGTGGATCAATTCATCCGCTTTGGCTGGCTCGGCGTCCCGCGCCTTGGGCAGGGATTCAACGGTGATGGTGGCGGTATTGACGCGGACCCCAAACGCCTCGATGAGCCGACAGTCCGCCGGAATGTTGTCGCCCTGTTCGAGAAGCACGATATCCCCGGGCACTAACTGCGTCACTGCCAACGGCGTCGCTTTGCCGTCGCGTACGACCTTCACTCCCTGTGGGAGTAGTTTGAGCAACGCAGCCAGCGTTTGCTCGGCGCGGTATTCCTGCCAAAAGGAGAACACACCGCTGATGACGATTACACCGATGACAACGCATCCCACTTTCGCCATGCCTTGGCCGGGGGCGCTCCATTCGCCCAAAAACGCCAACCCCGCGGCCAGCCACAAGATCACCGCAAAGAAGTGAAAGAATTCCTTGAAAAAGCGCAGCCAAAGAGGTCGGCCGGCCACCTTTTCCACTTGGTTCGGACCAAATTCACGCAGCCGTCTCAGGGCTTCAGCAAAGGATAATCCTTGCGGAGCGCTGTGGAGGCTCGCAACGGCGTCAGCGGCAGAAAGGTGGTCGATTCTCACAGTCAGGAGAGGGTCTGAAAAGGATGCCGATCCGCGAAATGCATGGTCTTAGCCCTCCAAGGTAGCCAGTGAGGGATCCTCGTGAACGCAAGCGCTGTTCGCCGGCGGGAAACCCGCTGTCGGCGGTGGATCATCTAGGTGCTAGCTAGACGCGAGTCCTCGCGCGCCGCAGTCTTACCGGGTTTTCTTTAGTGCGACGGAGCCGCTAAAGGTTCTGCGGCCCCTGCCGCCGCTTTTGCACACTCCGTTCATAGGGCTGGTAGCGCTTTGTTAAGTCTTCCTGATCACACGCAACAGAAGTAAGAAGACCACGGCGCCAACCGTCGCGACGATCAAGTTGCCGAGCAAGCCACCTCCGGTGGACACGCCAAGCACATCGAACAGAACACCGCCCAGCACCGCGCCAAACACGCCGACAATGATGTATCCGATGACGCCAGAGCCGCCGCCCTTCACGAAATGCCCCGCCAGCCAACCGGCAGCCAGGCCAACCAATATATACACCACGAATTTCATAGGACCTCCTCAGTCCTCCGAACACAAGTCAACAACATGCTCAAGATATTAAACGCAAGCCGGCAAAGCCGGAACCAAACAGACTAAGTTCATCGCAGTCATCCCCCGATAAGCAGGATCCCATAGAGATCGATCAGGGGATCTCGATCTTTAATTCTTGTTTCCGGGAACTCCATTCCTGGAATAATGCGTAGGCGATGGCCAGCAATGTCGGGCCTAGAAAAATGCCGAGGATGCCAAAGGCCATCACGCCACCCAGCACGCCCAGAAACACCAGGATGAATGGCAGGTGACTCCCCTTGCTGATGAAGTAAGGCTTAAGGACATTATCGACGGCACTCACCACCAAAAAACCCCAGAGCGCGAGAAACACGGCCCACCCCGTTTCATCTTTCTCGAACAGCCAGATGGCAGCGGGCGCCCAGATGAGCGGCGGCCCGAGGGGAATCAACGAAAGGATGCAAGTCAGAACACCGAGCAGCAGGGCCCCGGGTACGCCAGCGATCAAAAACCCAGTGCCTGCTAAGAATCCCTGAGCCAGCGCGGTGCCGATAATGCCGTAGACAACGCTCTTGATGGTATCTCCCGCGATACGGAACAACCCTGGCGCCTGTTTTCCGCCAACTCGAGCGAATAAGGCTTCCAGCCTTTCGGATAACGCTGCGCCGTCTCGGTAGAAAAAAAACGCGATGAACACGCTGAGACTCAAGTACAAGATGCCCTCCCCGAGGTTCGCCGCGCTGCGCAGCGCCCAGTCCCGTAAGGGAATGAGGTATTGGGTCAGCTCCTCGGTCAGCTTGGCGCCGCTACCCGTCATTGCTTGCCATCGGTCGTGCACGCGCGAACCCACTAAAGGCAGCTTTGCCACCCACGCGGGTGGGTCAGGCGGTCCTTCACTGAGGAGTTGCCGCGCCATCTCGAGCAGCGCGGTAACGTCTTCCGCCAAACTGGTTCCGAGGAAAACCAACGGTACGATCAGCACGGCCGCCACCAGCAATACCATCATCCCGGCAGCCAGTCCTTTCCTTCCCGCGACGGCCCGTTCGATCCGGTGGTAGACCGGCCAAGTAGAAAAGGACAGGATCACAGCCCAGAGGATGGCCGAGAGAAAGTGGCGCAGCACGGCGAAACAGCCCATAATCAAGACGGTGACCAGGGCGATGCCGGCAAATCGGTCGATACGGTTTTCGCTAAGCACTTCGTGGGTCTCGGACAGGCTGGAAAATTCCAAGAATCCTAAATTTCGAAAAGAGGGGAAAGGCCGAACCCCGTCGTTCTCGCAGGCCCATGGAAGCCGACCCGGGACTGCATGGCCCCTGGCGACATCCACTTGCCCTCTTCCGCGCGCTCTGCCACTTCAAGAAACAAATGCCGCATGGTGACGTTTTCCCATGCAGCGATGATCCGATAAAACCAGGCCGCCTGTTTTCTTCAAACCCACTCCTCAGGAAGCACATCGGCAAATCCAGCTTTGCAGATATCAGCGGCCGTGCTTGGCGGCTTCGAGGGGAGGCGGCGGCTCCACTTTGGGCACCCTGGGATTTTCTGCTGTGGTACGGACTTTTAAATCCATCCATTCAGAGTTGTCGCCCATCAGGTAAATTATCTTAAGATGGGGTGCGTGCAAACGATCTTTTGGAGGACAACAACATGTTGTACAAGTCTATCGAAAAAATAGTGCAGGAGTATGTTCTTAGTATCGAGGGCCTAACTTTCACGATTAAAGGGCGGATATCCGAACGTCTAGACAATACAAATCCAAGCCAACGCTTTTCGTGGGCTATTAGTCATTATTTTCGTCCTTCCGAACATGCAGGAGGTCATTACCTCCCGTCGACGAGATCGGCGAGTACCTTTCAAGGCGCCGAAGCGATGCTAAAGGCGTACATGGATGGCATTACGACCCTCGATGTAACCCCGAATGAATACTACTGAAGCCCGATCTGACATACCTCGTTAAGCACACCCAGACAGGGGGTGAAGGCGAAACTGCTTGATTGCGAAAGGGTATTTGCCTAGGAATTTTACCCTCGGTTCGACGAGAGAACCCAGCAAGCGGGGCCCTGGTAATCAAGAAGTCAACAAGAGTGAACGAATGAAGATGCAACTACTACTGATTGACCGGCTGACCTGGGTTCGCTTTGTCGGGGTGGTCAGCGCATTGTCGGCCTCGGAGGTCGGTGGGAAAGCGATTGCGTTGTTTGTACTGCTTATCCTCTTGTTGTTCGGCATCAGCGGCTTGAATGTTGTGAGCAGCTACGTCGGCCGCGACTTCATGACGGCTATTGCCAACCGCAATATGGCCGGGTTCAGCTGGCAAGCCAAAATTTATATCAGTGTGTTCGCAGTCTCCACCGTAGTGACGGTCATATCCCGCTTCGCCGAAGAGCGCCTCGGGCTGCTCTGGCGTGAGTGGCAGACCCGGCAACTTGTCACCCGCTATCTTGCCGATCGAACCTACTACCGGATGAAGACAAGTGGACGAGTCGAGAACCTCGACGAACGCATCGCCGATGATGTCCGCGCATTGACCGTCACTACGCTCTCGTTCGTTCTCATGGTACTCAATGGCTTCATTACGGTGGTCGCGTTTTCGGGCGTCATGTGGTCGATCAGCCCCTTGCTATTCGGTGTGGCCATTGTCTATGCGATTTGCGGAACTTTGATGTCGATCGCGTTGGGGCGGCGACTGGTCGGGCTGGATTCCAGTCAGATCGACAAGGAGGCGAACTTCCGATCCGCTCTTATTCACGTTCGGGAAAACGCCGAATCGATTGCGCTATCGCACCGGGAGGAGCGGTTGAAAGCCCTCTTATTGCGTCGGGTTCGGGAGGTGGCCGACAATTTTCGGCGGATCATCGCCGTGAACCGCAATCTGGGGTTCTTCACTACCGGTTACAACTACCTGATCCTGATCATTCCCGCTTTGGTCGTGGCTCCACTTTTCATTCATGGTGAAATCGAATTCGGCGTCATCGCCCAGTCAGCCATGGCCTTCGCGCAGTTGGTCGGAGCGTTCTCCCTGATCGTCTCTCAATTCCAGTCCATTTCCTCATTCACTGCCGTGGTATCCCGGCTCGGCTCGCTATGGGAGGGCATCGAAGAAGCACGCTCAACCGAAGTCTTGGGCGTAGAAGTGGTCAAAGAGCACGGGTGTGTCGCTTACGAGCATGTCACACTCAAGTCGGCAGAAAACGGCGTCCTCCTTATCAATGAGCTCTCCGTCTCGATCCCTTGCGGTACCAGACTCTTGGTCGTGGGGCCAAATGAGGTTGCCAAGGTAGCCCTCTTCAGGGCTACCGCGGGTATCTGGGAGGCCGGAGGGGGACGCATCATGCGCCCCAGCCTCGACAAGATAGTCTTTCTACCCGAACGGCCTTACCTGCCTCCAGGCACCCTAAGGCACGTGCTTCTGCGAAGCGACAGGGAGGGTGCGATTTCGGACGACCAGATCATTGCTACGCTGCGCGCTCTGAACGTCGAGTCGGTCTTGGCACCCATTGGGGGGCTCGATGTCGAGCACGACGACTGGGCGAGTATCCTGTCACTCGGCGAGCAGCAATTGCTCGCTTTCACCTACCTGCTCCTCACCGCTCCCCGCTTTGCCTTGTTAGACAGACCGGGCACCGCCCTGACTCCGGGACAAGTCGACCATATTCTGACAATGCTCTCCAATCAGTCGATTACCTATGTCACGTTCGGCGAAGACGGCGAGACAGTTGGGAACTACGATGCCGTACTCGAACTCACGATTGAAGGCGGATGGATTTGGAAGCCGACCCATGCCGGGCAGATCATTGAAGAGGGCGCTGACGCCGAGCGGTAGCAGCGAACAAGTCAAGGGCAATTAACAGCCAGCGCATGGAAAGACTTGCTCGACAAATGCTTGCAACAGCATGCAGAGTCGGGTGGACTCTATGAGTCATTTGAGACATACCAAAATTTACGTGCGCTGGATGTTTTTTGTTTTTATAGTTATCGCGAGTCCAGAGCGCGGGCTGTTTTGTTGGTTATCGAATCGACGTATTGCAAACGGAGGACAAAAATGGCAGCGGAAGATGATATCAGTAAGGACATCGATCAGCTAAAGAAAGATTTGGCCGGCCTTCGGGCTGACCTGGGCACATTGATGGCCGGGGTAAAGGAGTTGGGGCTTGAACAGGGCCGATCGGCCTACGAACGGGTCCGTGAAAGCGGCGAACGGGCACGCAGCCAAGCCCAGGCGACCCAAGAAAACGTCGAGCATTACATCGAAGAAAGGCCCCTAACCAGCGTACTCGTAGCTTTTGGGACCGGTTTCGTGATCGGCATGCTGCTCGGCCATCGTCGTTAATCGACCGTGTCGTGTTGACAAGATTACTCGCGGACATCGCCGTTGCGGAAGGGGCGAAACTTTGGCGCAGCGTAGCCAGATTAACCCTTGTCATGTCCCTGGTGGGGCTCGCTGTCGCAGCGGCGCTGAGCGGTTTGATTTTTGTGTTTCTGGGCGCGTACTTATCGTTAGCGGAGGTGATGCAACCCTGGCAAGCAGGCGCGATTGTTGGCAGCGCAGTGATGCTTATCGCTATCATCCTGTTAGTGATCGCGGTTTTGGTAATCGGTTGGCAGAGGCGGACCACGACTGGCTCAGTACCGTTACGAGGCGCTGCCGCCTCCCCCGAGGGCGGGCCGTCGTCTCGCAATGACGGCGCCGGCCTGTTGGGGATGTCGGTGGGCGACATGCTCGCCAAATCCAACATCAAAACTACCGACATAGTACTAAGTGCGCTGGTGGCGGGAATGGTGCTCGGAGCCAGTCCGCGTTTACGGCAGTGGATATTCGGTCACAAAAGAGAGGAGACGAAGGGTCCGCCGGCTAATGATTAAGGTGAGGTGCGTTTTTTTAGGATAGATCATTCATCTGTAGTTCTGCGCTCTACCATGATTGCCCGATATGCGTTTCGAAAAATTCACATTACAAAGTGAAATCTTCCTTGCCCGCACCAGGATAGCAAAGCAATCACCGCTCCTTAAAAAACCGCTTATGAAATGGTGTATTCATGACTCTTACCCCGCAAATTACCCAATTTTCGCCAAAAAAGTCTGACGCCACAGCGGTAACGGCGCATAATGAAAGTCCCAAAGACTACGAGAACCCCAATGGATGATTTGCAAACATGGACTCTTCTGAAACAGAAAGGCCACATCTGGTTTGACGACGAAGAAGCCGACATCACTGTTTTCTTACAGATCGTCAATGATTTATCCGAACCCGTGAAACTAAGATTGCCGGTGACTGAACCCAACGCCCCGGACATGGCGCGGTTTCAATTGATGAGTTCCGATAAGTATTACCTGGTGGCGAGCTCCGGATTCAAGCAGGCCGCAAGCTCGGCGAGGCTCGGTGCACTCATCGCGAAACAATTTGACGGTATTTGTGAGGTGTTGCCGGGTTAGTCTCGGTGCCGCCGTAACCCATCCGATCCGCTACACATGCCATGCTCATTCGAATCGGCTACGACATCACCTATTACTTTCCGCAACCCACCGAAATGATCATGATGCTTTATACGCATCCCAGCAGGAGTGGGTCTTTGAGAACTCCGGAGCGTCTGGTCAGCGAACCGGCGATGGTCATCGAAGATTTCATCGATGTGTATGGGAATAAATGCGCACGAGCTTACTCTCCCGGCGGACGGGTGCGACTCAGGAGCGACGCCATTTTGGCAGATAGTGGTTTGCCGGATGTCGTGGTGCCCACGGCTCGGCAGCATACCCTGCACGAACTGCCTCCCGATACGTTCCTGTATCTCCTGGGCAGTCGCTATTGCGAAGTGGAAAAGCTATCCGATATCGCGTGGAATTTGTTCGGCCAAGGGCCCACAGGCTGGGGGCGAGTTCAGGCGATCTGCGATTGGGTCCACAACCACGTCACTTTCGGCTACCTGTTGGCCCGGGGTGATAGAACGGCCTATGAAACCTACCTGGAACAAAGAGGCGTGTGCCGAGATTTCACGCACCTCGCGATCACCTTGTGCCGGTGCATGGGCATTCCCGCCCGCTATGCCACTGGCTATCTCGGCGATATTCAGGTTCCCCCGGATCCCACTCCTATGGATTTCAGCGCCTGGTTCGAGGTGTTCCTGGGCGATCAGTGGTACACGTTTGATGCACGTAATAATAGGCCTCGAATAGGCCGCATTCTTATGGCACGCGGCCGTGACGCTGCCGACGTCGCCTTGACCACCACCTTTGGGAGGCATGTCCTGGAGAGTTTCACCGTTTGGACCGATGAAGTTTAATGGGGTGAATTGTATCAAGGGCTTCTATAGCCTCTTGGCCCCGATTTTGAAGAATAAAATCTCTCAGGCATTCCCGAAACTGGGACCATCGCTCAGGGGTGCTATCGAAGCACATGCCCGTGGCCAACCCTGTGACAGGGAAGCCCGCCACTAGCCTAATCCTCTCAACTTAAAAAATTAATGCTAAAACGCATTGATAAAGTTGAAAGGTATGTCGTTTACGTGCTGGTCTTCATGCTACTGGTTTCCGTGATTCTGGGTACCCTTGAACTCAGCCGAGTCCTTATCAAGAGTATCCTTGAATCTTCCCTTTTTTGGTTGATATCGACCGACTATTTGAATCTTTCAGCCCTTTCCTCATCCTGGTCACTGGATTAGAGCTTCTCAAATCCATAAAAAGCTATCTCGTGCAGGGGTCCATTAACCCGGCCTTCATGGTGGAAGTCGCCATTATTGCACTGGGTAATAAGCTGATTACGCTGGACATAAAACATACCGAGCCGGGACTACTCATAGGAATAGGAGCTATCCTCTTAGGGTTGTCGGCGACCTATTTTGTCCTTAAAAGGGCATTCAGCCTTGAGGACGTTCGAGCTGGAAATCAATAACCCGATTGAAACCATGGTTTTGTGAACGGATGAACGCGCTTCACAGGAAGCGCAACCAAAGCACGTTTTGACAGCTTGGTCAAGGTACGTATTGCGTACCTTTATGTAGGGCGTCTCGACTAACCGATTGGCTCGGAAAATGGTATGGAGTGCAACCTACATGGATTACTCTGCAAGATAATGACGACTCCGGGCTATCCACCGGACCATCCGCCCCCCAGCGCCTTGTAGAGTTGAACGATGGAGACCAGGTGCAGGCGCCGGGTCGCAGTGAGCGATAGTTCCGCATCAAAGAGATTGCGCTTTGCGGTGAGCACGTCGAGATAGTTGGCGAGTCCACCCTTGTAGCGAAGGTCGGCCAAATGCAGGGCAGAACGCAAGGCGACGACCTGAGCGTCCTGCGCTTCGGTCTGGTCACGAGCCGTGCGGACTGCCACCAGCGCATCCTCGACTTCCCTGAAGGCACCAAGGATTGTCTGCTGGTACTGGGCCAGGATTTGCCTCGCTTGAGCCTCGGCTACGCGCTGCTGGAAACCTAAGCTTTGCGCGTTGAGCAGGGGGGACGCCAGCATTTCTACGCCGGCCGATCCGTAGCCTCCGCTGCCGAGGCTCGCCAGTTGCGGGCTCGCCATGCCCAGAATCCCCGTTAGGGTGATCTTGGGAAACCGCTCGGCCTTGGCGACCCCGATCCTCGCGGTGGCCGCCGCCAGTTGCTCCTCCGCTTGCAGGACGTCCGGGCGCCGCTGGAGCAGCTCCGAGGGCAATCCCGCAGGCACCTCGGACGGCACCGCCTGCTCGGTGAGCGACCGCCCCCTCGGAATCTCTGCGGGATTTCGCCCCAGCAGCACTCCGAGCTCATTCTCCTTCTGCACCATCTGGCGTTCGAGCTCCGCCGTGCGGGCCGCGGCATTGGCGCGTTCCGCCTCGAATTGGTCGGCGTCCAGCTTAGGAATCAACCCCTGCCGCAGTCGCGCGCGGGCAATGCGCACCGACTCCTCCCAGGACTCCAGCGTACGACGGGCGATCTCCAGCTGCATGTCCAGTTGGCGGAGATCGAAATAGGCCTGGGCGACATTGCTCACGAGCTCTAGGATCACGGCCCGGCGGTTCTGCTCCCGCGCCAGGAGGTCCGCGCGCGCCGCCTCGTTCGCCCGGCGCACCCGCCCCCAGATATCCACCTCCCAGGACAGGTTGCCCTGGAGAAAATAGCTGGAGGGCGTCGGAAAACCGGGAAGGCTGGTCGGAGTCATCCGGCCGAAGGCAGGGGCCTTGGCACTCACGGTGGCTTGGGGGGCAAAGTCCGTCCGCGCGATCAAGAGCCGCGCATGAAATTCTTCGACGGCCGCAGTCGCCTGTTGCAGATCCTTGTTCTCCGCGAGCGCGATACGCACCAGCTTTTGGAGTTCCTGGTCGCGAAGAAAATCCCACCAGGGCAGATTGGCGATGGACTCTCTCTCCGTCCCTGCCATGCGGAAGGATGCCGGGCTGGAGATTTTAGGGCGGACATAGTCAGGGCCCATCGCGCAGGAAGTCAGCAGCACCGGAAGCAGTACGAGAGCCATGAGGCGCATCAGTGGCGATACTGTTAAGAAAAATCTCGTCGTTCCGGCAGGGATTGCCGGAACCCAGATACTCGGGACGACTTGCGGAGTAACGTCCTTGTCGACTGGATACCGGCAATCCCTGCCGGTATGACGGCTTGATTCAATAGCCTTGCGCATCAGCGGCCCCCCTCGACGGGCGACTCGGCCGAATCCGCACTGGCGGCCGAACGAGGCGGACCGCGTCGCATGAGCTTTCGGATCAGTACGAAAAAGGTTGGGGTGAAAAGGATGGCCAGGAAGGTCTCCGCGAGCATGCCGCCGAACACACCGGTGCCGATGGAATGGCGGCCCGCCGCCCCGGCACCCGTGGCCAGAACCAAGGGCGTCACCCCCAGGATGAACGCCATGGAGGTCATGATGATCGGTCGGAACCGCAGGCGGGCGCCCTCGAGAGCGGCTTCCATGACCGGAAGTCCGGCCCGATAGCGCTTGTTCGCGAACTCCACGATCAGGATCGCGTTCTTGGCGGAGAGGCCGATCAGGGTGAGCAAGCCGATATGAAAGTAGATGTCATTGGTGATGCCCCGAATCCACACGGCGGACAAGGCGCCGAAGACGCCGAAGGGAACGGCCAGATTCACGACGAAAGGCACCGACCAGCTCTCATACTGGGCGGCCAGCACCAGGAACACCATCAGCAGGCCGAAGGCGAACGCGAACACGGACTGCCCGCCGGCCTTGTGTTCCTGGTAGGAGATGCCGCTCCAGTCGAGTCCATAACCTTTGGGCTCGAGTATCTCCTGTGCCAGGCGCTCCAGGGCAGCGAGGGCTTGCCCCGAGCTATAGCCGGGTCCGGCCGTCCCTAACACCAGGGCGGCGTTATACCCGTTGAAATGCGTCACCGGATCCGGTCCGCTGGTGAACTCCGTCGTGACCACCGTATCCAGCGGAATCATGGACGAGCCCTGTTCGTTCTGGGCGCGGACATAAATGTTGGCGATGTCCTCGGGGCGCGAGCGGTAACGAGCTTCCGCCTCAGTTTGCACTCGGTAGACCCGGCCGAATTTCACGAAATCGTTGATGTAAAGATTGCCGAAATAGGCCTGCAGGGTGTCGAAGATCTCCGAGATCGGAACGCCCAGCGCCTTGGCCCGTTCCCGGTTTACATGGGCGTAGAGCCGGGGGGAACTCACCCTGAAGCTGGTCCCGATGGCCCCAATCGCCGGGTCCTGCCGGGCCTTCGCCACGAACGCCTGGGCGACGTCGGCGAATTGCTTGAAATCTCCTCCGGCCGGGTCTTCGATCTGCGCCGAGAATCCGCCTGTCGCGCCCAGACCCCGGATCGAGGGCGCGTTGAAAGCCAGGATCACCGCCTCGGGAATCTTTGCGAATTCTCCGAAGGCGGCCTGGATGAGTGATTGGACGTGTTGATCCGGGCGCGTGCGTTGGTCCCAAAGGCGCAGGGGGAGGAACATGGTCGCGCTATTGGAGCCGCGGGTGCTGAACACAAAATTTTGGCCGACCAGGGCATCCGTGCTGTGGATTTCCGGGACGGAGAGATAGTAGCGTTCGAGCTTGCCGACCACTTCGTTGGTCCGCTGCACGGAGGCGCCGTCCGGTAACTGGACCATGGTGATGAAATAGCCCTGGTCTTCATCGGGCAGGAAGCTCTCGGGCAGCACCCTGAACATCGCGGCGGCGAGGCCAATCACGAGGGCGAACAATGTGAGCGCGAGCACTGACCGCTTCATGAGCCAGCCGGCGACCAAAGTGTAGTGATGCCGGGCCCATTCGAAGCAGCGGTTGAACCATTCGAAGAAGCCCCTGTGCGATGCATGCTTTGGCTTCAGCACCAGGGCACAGAGCGCCGGGCTCAGGGTCAGCGCCACGAATCCGGAAATCGCCACGGAAACCGCGATCGTGACCGCGAATTGTCGGTAGAGCTGGCCGGTGATTCCACCCAGGAAGGCTGTGGGTACGAACACGGATACGAGCACCAGCACGATCGCGATCACGGGCCCCGTGACCTCCTCGAGAGCCTTTTTGGCGGCGTCCCTGGGCGAGAGCCCATTTTCGATGTGGCGCTCTACGTTCTCGACGACCACGATCGCATCGTCCACCACCAGCCCGATGGACAGCACCATGCCGAACAGAGTCAGGGTATTGAGGGAGAACCCCAAGACCTCCATGCCGATGAACGCCCCGATGAGGGAAACCGGAACCGCCACGATCGGAATCAGCGTGGCGCGCCAGCTCTGCAGGAAGAGATAGACGACGAGGACGACCAGGAGCAGGGCCTCGCCCAGGGTCTTGAGCACCTCCCGGATCGAGACCTCGATGAACCGCGTCGTGTCGTAGGGAATGTCGTATCGCACGCCGGCGGGGAAGCTCTTGGTCAGAGCGTCCATTTCGTTGCGGATGCGCCTGATCGTGTCGAGGGCGTTCGCTCCCGGCGAGAGGAAGGTCAGGAGAAACGTGGTCGGTTTCCCCTTGAACCGCCCCTGGAGGTCGTAGGACTGTGCCCCCAGTTCGACCCTCGCCACATCCTTGAGGCGGATCATGGAGCCGTTGGGGAGGGCCCTAACGATCATCTCCTCGAACTCCCTCACCTCCGTCATGCGACCGCGGGTGATGACCGGGATGGTGAGTTCGGTGCCCGTGGGCGCAGGTTCCCGCCCGACGGTGCCGGCGGGAAAATCCCGATTCTGCTCGTTGACGACATTGGCGATGTCGGTCGGCGTGAGGCTCAGTTGCGCCATTCGAACCGGGTCCAGGATCAAACGCATGCTGTAGCTCTGTGCCCCGAACACGGTGGCATCGCCGACCCCAGGAAGGCGCTTGATATTGTCGAGTACCCGCAGGATGGCGTAGTTGGACAGGAACAGCGTGTCGTGCCTGGGATCACTGGACTCGAGGGTCAGTACGGCGACGATGTCCGGGGATACCTTTTTCACCGAAACGCCCCGTCGGACGACCTCCGGAGGGAGTTGAGGCTCGGCGAGTTTCTCCCGGTTCTGGGTCTGGACGGTGGCGATGTCCACATCCGTTCCGATCTCGAAGGTGAGCCGGATGGTCATGTGGCCGTCGTTGGTGCTGGTGGAGTCGTAATACAGGAGGTTGTCTATTCCCGGAAGCTGCACTTCGATGGGCCGCGCCACGGCGTCCGCCACCACTTCCGCGCTGGCACCCGGATAATCGGCCTCGATCTGCACCACGGGCGGCGTGATCTCGGGGTACTGGGCTACGGGCAAGACCTGTAGGGAAACGAGGCCGAGCACCACGATGATGATGGATAGGACCGAAGCGAAGATAGGACGGTCGATGAAAAAACGCGGGCTCACCGGGCCGCTCCGGTTTTGGAGCCCGCCGTTTGGGCCGCGGCGGTATCGGCCAAGAGCGTTGGTTTCACGGCAATCCCCGGCGAAAGTTTCTGGAGTCCATCAATCACCACCCGCTCCCCTGCACGGAGTCCGCCTTCGACGAGCCACCGGTCGCCCTCCCAGCCGGTGGCCTGGATGCGCCGGAGCTCGACCTTATTCTCGTCTCCCAAGACATAAACCGTGGGTCCCTCGGGACCTACCTGAAATGCCCGTTGGGGGACCAGAACGACATCGGTGCGTAACGCGCCCACGAAGCGAACCTTGACGAACTGTCCCGGCAGCAAGGCGCGCTCGTGATTAGGGAAGACCACCCGCACATCGCGGGTTCCAGTTGCGGTGCGCAGTCCCACATCAAGCAAGTCCAGCTTCCCTTCATGGGGATAGGTGCTGCCGTCCACGAAAGTGATGATCCCCTGCAGTGCGTACACGCCGGCACCTTGTACCCGCTTCAGCGCGCGCTCCCGCACTCGTTTGAGAATAAAGGGTTCCGGGACGCTGACGGTCACGTACATGGGGTCAACCTGGTGGATGACCGTGAGCAGATCGGTTTGCGCGGACACCAGCCGTCCTTCGTAGACCCGGGTCCGCTCGATCAATCCGGAAATGGGCGCGGTAATGCGGGTATTGTCGAGGTCGAACTGGGCTCTCACCAACTGCGCTTTGGCCGCTTCCAGCGCCGCCTTCGCCGCCAACTCTTCCGCGACGGCATCGTCGACGTCCTTCTGACTCACCGCCTGCTCCGCCAGAAGCGGCTTGACACGGTCGAGATTCTGCTGTGCCTGCACCAGCCGCGCCTCGGCCTGGGCTACGATCGCCTTGGCGTTCGCCGCGGCCGCCCTGAAAGGCACAAGATCGATCTGGTACAGAAGATCGCCCTTTTTGACATCGCGGCCCTCCTGGTAGAAGCGCTCCTTGATGATGCCTGTCACCTGGGATCGGATTTCTACAGGGCGCGAGGACTCGGTCTCGCCGATGAATTCGGGTTCGTCCGGCACCGTCTGAGTCGTCACGGTGATCACGGTGACTTCCGGGACGGGGCTAGGGGGCGCAGGGCCGGTTTCTTGCTTACAACCCAGCTGCCCAGCCACGGCGATGCACGCGAAGAGGCTCAGTGCGAGTCTCAGCGTTCGGGCACGTTGAGCCATCTCTTCTCCTTGAGCGGAATCTGCCGTCACACAACACGCAGGACGATCTTACCGCGCGTGTGGCCGGT
>Ga0335070_10005312_pt1 | contig 15129 bp, 14 predicted proteins | sample Lox_Sample_13_FD_206722 | JGI IMG/M metagenome (GOLD analysis project Ga0335070, IMG submission 206722) | Soil microbial communities from Loxahatchee National Wildlife Refuge, Florida, United States - Lox_Sample_1.3 | ecosystem: Environmental > Terrestrial > Soil > Wetlands | place: USA... | reverse complement strand
AATATCCCAAGTCACGGTGAAAATCTTATTCGTCCTCTTCCTCGTAACCACAAACATCGTCGGCGTCAAAGCAGCAGGAAGAGCCAACGACGCACTAACACTCATCAAGCTTTTTCCACTCATCTTCTTCGTCGCAGTCGGGTTGCAATACATGTTTTCAAACACGAGCACAGCCATCGCAAATTTCTCTCCATTCATTCCATACGGCTTCAGCAATTTCGGAACTGCCCTTGTCCTGATTTTCTGGGCATACGCAGGCTTTGAAATCTCAACCATCCCAGCAGAAGAAATAAAAGACCCAAGCAAAACAATTCCAAAAGCAATAGTGCTCGGCATCTCAATAGTAACCATCTTCTACCTAACCACAAACATCGTGCTCTTCGGAGTAAGACCATGGAACCTACTAGCCCAAGACAAAGCTCCTCTAGCAACCGCAACAAACATGGCTTTGGCTTCAACCCCAACACTAGCGTTAATCGGCGGAATCATAGTTGGAGGCGGTGCCTTGGTCTCCGTAGCTGGTTCCGACGAATCAGGCATGATAGGAACATCAAGACTCGGATACGCACTAGCTGCAGACGGCCTGTTCCCCCGAATCTTCGCCAAAATCCACCCCAAATTCAAAACACCCTACCTAGGAATAATCATTCAAGCCACAACCGCCCTGGTAGCAGCCATCATCGGCAACCTAAGCACACTAATTGCCACTTCCGTGTTTTTCATGGCAATTGCCTACGTCGCAACCAGCGCATCAATCTTCTCTCTGCGTCGAAAAGGCGCAAAAGCCCAGTTTAACCTGCGTGGAAGCTGGGTTATTCCAAGCCTTGGAGTAATCTTCTCGCTTTATCTTATTACTCAATGCACATTAACTCAAATTGCATTAGGACTAATCCTACTCTGCATCGGCCTACCAATCTACGTTAAGTACTCCCCGAAAAAAGAGATGGCTGAACTCAAGGAGGCACTGCTTTCCAGAGAATCCGTTATAAGAAGAGCATATGACCAGGAGAACAGGTTCTTATCTCACGCCTTGAGACACGTAAAGAGGTTGTACAGAAGACTAACAGGCAAGAGGCAGACATGGAACGAAACCAAGTAGCCGCTCAGCCCAGCTTGCCTCAGTCATAAGCACACGTAAGGGATTACATATAATCAAAAGACCCAATCTATGAAGCTTTCTTTCTCGTATAAACTTCAACCACATAGTTGTCAGGATCGCAGAAAGACACAGCATAGTATCCTGGCTCAAATTGCGGATGCTCTTCGCATGGAAACAAGGCTTCGAACCCGCTTTTCTTCATTTCTTCCTCTATATCGTAAACATCTTTTTTGTCCTGAACAAAAATCGCAAGATGGTCAGCCACGACGAATTCCTCTCCTGTCGGAGCCTTACGCTTCACTCTTGGCTGTTTCATCTCACCGATCCAAACCGAGAAATTCTCGTTGGAAAATCCCATCCCATCTTTCGTGTCCATTATGACCTTGAAGCCAAGTCCCTCTAACAGAGTCTTATAGAATTTCTTTGAATTGCCCAGTTTGGACACTTCGATTCCTACATGACCCACAGTAGCTTGGGTTTGCCTATTTGAAACCATAGCAGATACGCCTTGATAACTGCTCTATTTCTAAGGTAAATAGTTTTTCCATGTCATGAAGCAGTCTCGTCTGCAGCTTCCTCTTGAAAAAGCAAGTTCTTGTGCAAGTTTGATTAGAAGCTTGCGTGCTCTGTCCTTTTGATTATTTCATTCTGTAAATCGACGTCCAGATCTACAAAATAGTCGCTGTATCCTGCAACCCTCACTATCAAGTCTCTGTATCGTTCAGGATGCTTCTGTGCGTCGCGTAACATGCTCGAGTTTACGACATTAAATTGAATGTGATGACCATCAAGTTTGAAGAATGTTCTTATCAGATGAGCTAGCTTGTCGCAACCTACATCATCGGAAAGGAGTTGAGGTGTAAACTTCTGATTAAGAAGTGTTCCGCCTGTTCTGACATGATCAATTTTAGCTACAGATTTGATTACAGCCGTCGGTCCTTTGTGGTCTGAACCTTGGACTGGGGAGACTCCTTCAGAGAGAGGTTCTCCTGCTTTTCTTCCATCAGGTGTGGCTCCAACCATTTTTCCAAAATAAATGTGAACTGTCGTTGGCAGTAGGTTGATCCTGTAGCATCCGCCTTTTGTGTTGGGTTTTCCGTCTATTGCTTCAAAATAAGCCTCAAAGAGAGCTTTCGCATCTTCATCGGCGTATTCGTCGTCATTTCCATACTTCGTTGTCTTGTTCAAGAGTCTGTGACGAAAATTCTCATCCTTGTCAAAGTCTCTTTTGAGGATTTCAAGCAGTTTTTTCATTGTGATGTGCTTTTTGTTGAAGACATTGTGTTTTATCGCGGTCAATGAATCTGCTGCTGTGCCGAGTCCAACACCTTGAATGTAGTTTGTGTTGTACCTTGCTCCTCCATCATTGTAGTCTTTGCCCTTGGTGATACAATCAGAAATGAGAAGTGAAAGAAAAGGCACTGGAAGCTGCTCAGCGTATAATCGCTCTATTATGCTATTGCCTTTGATTTTGATGTTTACAAAATAGTTGAGCTGGTTTTTGAATGCTTTGAAGAATTCATCAAAAGATTTGAATTTTGCGGGGTCTCCTGTTTCAAGACCGACTTTTTTCTCTGTTCTTGGATCTACACCGTTGTTCATGGTTATTTCCAGAACTTTTGGCATGTTGAAGTATCCTGTGAGAATGTAGCTTTCTTTTCCGAAAGCTCCTGTTTCTACACATCCGCTTGCGCCTCCGTTTCTGGCGTCTTCTACGAGTTTTCCCTGCCTCAACAATTCTTGGATTATTTCGTCCGTGTTGAATACTGAGGGTTGCCCAAAACCTGTTCTTATGATTTCTATTGCTCTTTTCAAGAATCTCTCAGGAGTTTTCTTGCTGATTTGAACCATAGAACTAGGCTGGGTCAATCTCATTTCTTCTACAACATCCAATATAAGGTAAGAGAGTTCATTTACCGCATCGGAACCGTCAGCTTTGACTCCTCCAGTGTTAATGAGTGCAAAATCAGTGTAGGTACTACTTTCTTCCGCAGTCACGCCAACTTTGGGTGGCGCCGGTTGATTGTTGAACTTAATCCAAAATGCTTGAAGAAGCTCTCGTGCATCTTCCTTTGTGAGAGTTTTGTCTGCAAGACCTTTCTTATAGAAAGAGTAAAGGTGTTGGTCGAGTCTGCCAGGGTTGAACGCGTCCCATGGATTAAGCTCTATTATGACTCCGAGGTGAATAAACCAATAGTGTTGCAAGGCTTCCCAAAAGTCTCTCGGCGCATAAGCAGGAACATGCTCACATACGCTGGCTATTTTCTCCAGTTCCTTTCTTCTTTTGACGCTGCCCTCTTTTTCTGCCAGTTTTCTCGCCAAATCAGCATGGCGTTTTGCGAAACGAATCACCGCGTCTGCAGCGATTTTCATCGCCTCCAGTTCTTCCTTCTCCTTGCGAGCGTTTGGATCTTTAAGAAAATCAAGGTCACGCAGGCTTTTGGCTATGTCTTTTTTGAAGTCAATCAAACCCTTTTTGTAAATCTTGTCATCTAGAGCCGTGTGGCCTGGGGCTCTTTGTTCCAAAAACTCTGTAAACACACCTGCTTCATAGGCAGCTTTCCACTCATCTGACGTCTTCCCAAATATGGCATCCCTTATTGATCTGCCATTCCAAAACGGTATGATCTTTTCTTTGTAGGCTTTTTTTGTTGCCTCATTTACGGCGTATGGAATTTTCTTTCGTGAGTTCAGAACGTCAAGATCTTTCAGCAAGTGACAACATATTTCTGGATACGTTGGAGTCTCTTTCGGAGCTGAACCTCTTTCGCCAACAATTAACTCTCCATCATTGATGCAAATCTTCTTGTTTTCAAGCAGATGCTTGAACGCAAGTGCTCTCTTCACAGGGATAGATTCTTGAGTCGTGATCCTGCGTTTGTAAAACTCCGTCATTAGAATCGCTCTTTCAGGGGAGATGTACGGTTTGGCAGTTACACTTTGTTTTCTTAATCTTCTGATTCTTTCTCGCACATTATCCTCCTCCAATTCCTACCCTTAGCCCAAAAGCCTCCATCTTCTCCTTCACCAACTTCATTTTCCGGCTCGATGGAGGTTGAATCTTGTCAAGCCTATATGGTCTGCCTAGACTCTTATACTTCTCAATCCCAGCTCTGTGGTAAGGAAGAAGATTAACTTGCTGGACGGTGTGCAAAGAAGCTATGAATTCGGCTGTTCTTGTGATATTCTCGTCGTCATCATTTATGCTTGTTATAATTGGAAAACTGATTACGATGCTGCTGCCAGTTTCTGCGAGCTTCTCGAGATTTTTGAGAATTTGTGCGTTTGAAACTCCAGTATATTTTCTGTGTTTTCTGTTATCCATGATTTTGATGTCAAACAAGAAAAGGTCTACTTTGTCACGAACCTTGTCGATTGCATCGTACGGAGAAGATCCGCAAGTGTCCAGGGTCGTGTGAATTGCCTCCTCTTTGCATTTGCAGAGAAGTGTGTTCAAAAAGTCGTATTGGAGAAGTGGTTCTCCGCCTGAAAACGTCACACCGCCTCCTGATTCCTCATAAAAAGCCCTGTCTTTTTCTAATTCTCCAATAATCTCCCTGACGCTCATTGTCTTTCCAGCAATTGAGAGGGCGTCAGATGAGCATGCGCGGGAGCACCTGTCGCACACAACGCATTTTTCTCTATCTACAGATATGGACTGTGCTGCTGACGATATTGCTTCTCGTTGACAGCTTTTTAGACATTCGCCACAGCCAATGCACCTGTTTTTCCTATAAACCAACTCAATCTTCTGACTCTGCCCCTCAGGATTGTGGCACCACAAACAGCGAAGCGGGCATCCTTTGAAAAACACTGTAGTGCGGATTCCTGGTCCGTCATGAATAGAATATCTTCTAATGTCAAAAATTACCCCTTTTTTCATGGGACTGCCAACGCAAGAAAATATCGCAGCGTTTGCTATAGCTTTTTCTTCATGAGGCTTGCAAAGGCAAGACCAGTCTTTAGGCTATTCAGAGAAACCGCCGTTAGTCTATTACAAGTTATAGCAGTCTCTTCGCAACTGATTGATTCCATAAGTTCAAACTTAAATTTGCTCGTTTTATACTAGTATCGCATCATAATTTGGTGGAAAAGACATGTCCGGCAACCTTACAAAGGTAGAACTCTCAAACCTGGACAAGATCCTCTATCCACAACTCGGGATAACAAAAGGACAGATTATTGAATATTACATTAAAATTGCCCCAAAATTGCTCGCCGTAATAGCGCAGCGACCTCTAGTTCTGACAAGATTTCCAGATGGAATTGGCAAGGAGGGTTTCTACGAGAAAGACGCGCCGTTGGGGACTCCATCGTGGGTTAAGACTATGAAGAGATTTTCTGAAACCGCTAATCGAACGATAAACTACGTGGTTTGCGATGACCTAGACACTCTTGTCTGGATAGCCAATCTAGCATCATTAGAAATCCATATGACTCTCGGGCAGGTCAATTCTTTTGAAAACCCGGATTTAGTGTTCTTCGACATTGATCCTGAACCGCCTGCAAGTTTTGATGATGTGATTGAAGTTGCTCTTTTGTTGAAACAGAAACTGCAGAATCTTGGACTTAAGTCATACGTTAAGACGTCAGGCAAAAAGGGATTGCACGTAGTTCTCCCCATTGTCCCCAAGTATAGTTTCAGGCAAACGCGAGAATTTGTTCATCAAATTGCAAAGCATGTTGCAGGCGAATTACCTTTGGTTGTTTCAGAGTTTTTGAGAACCAAGAAGCCAGGAACCATATTTGTGGACTATCTGCAAAACTCTCACGGCAAGACGATGATATGCCCTTTCAGCCTCAGAGCTACTCCAGAGGCCACTGTGTCCATGCCTCTGGATTGGCATGAGATTAAGAAAGGATTAAAGCCCCATGACCTAAATATCTTCTCAGCACCCAAGAAGAAAGAAAACCCTTGGGAAGACTTGGTTGAAAATAGGCAAAAATTAGAAGTGAGCTAACATATGATTGAATCTTCAGAACCTCGAATCTCCAAAAGACCAATCTGGAGTGGAAGAATAACAATAGGCCTGGTCAACGTGCCAGTTAAATTGTTCACCATGATTTTCGACAAAAGCATCTCCTTCAGATTTCTGCATAAACAGGATGGACAACCCCTTAAATACGAGAGGGTTTGCACCAAAGACGGCAAGGTAGTGCCTTGGGAAGACACTGTGAAAGGATATGAAGTGGCAAAAAACGAGTTCGTAGTTTTCGACAAAGAAGAGTTGAAAGCTACCAGACCAGAGTCGGATCAAAGAATAAAAATCGACAAGTTCGTTGACTTCCTATCCGTGGATCCCATTTACTTAGATAAGTCGTACGTGTTGACACCTGACAAGAGCGAAGATGCTTACAGCTTGCTTTTGACCGCGTTGCATGAAATGGGCAAAGCAGGTGTCGGAAGAATCACTTTGCGAACAAAAGAGTACCCCGTCTTAGTACACGTCTACAAAGGCGCCCTTGTGATGACTACTATGCGTTACGCATATGAGGTTGCAGATCCAAGCACACTCGAAGAATTTAAGGAGCTCAAGGAACCAGACAAGAAACAGCTCAGTATGGCGGAAAAAATCGTCTCTGACCTGTCAGGCGAATTTAACATTGCGGAATATGAGGATACATACCGGAAGAAAGTTGAGGAGCTCATAGAAAAGAAACTTAAAGGCGAAAAAATCGTTGTCAAGAAACCTGTGAAAGAAGAAGCTAAGGAGCTCATGGTTGCCCTTCAGGAAACTTTGAAACAGTTGGAAAAGAAATGAATCGTCATTACCGGCCAATGCTGGCTCAGACTGCCACCGGACCATTTAATTCAGAAGATTGGATTTTTGAAGTCAAGTGGGATGGAATTAGAGCAATAAGCTATGTTGACGAAGAATTAAGCATAAGGAGCAGGAATGACAAGGAGCTCAAGCCGAACTTTCCAGAATTGAGCGAGTTGAAAACCCTAGCCAAAAACGTAGTTCTAGACGGCGAAATCGTAGTAATTAAAGAAGGAAAGACAGATTTTCAAGCAGTCATAGAAAGAGCCAAGGCAACACGAAGCTCCGACATCAAAATCGAAGCAGAAAGAAATCCAGCCACATACGTAGTCTTCGACATTATCGAAAAAGAAGGACAGCCCCTTCTTGAGCTCCCTCTGGTCCAAAGAAAAAAGCTACTTGAACAAAGCCTGAAAGAGGGTCCTTATGTTTCGATATCTCTGTTTGTCGATAAAGAAGGCGAAGCTTACTATGAAGCCGCTGTAAAGAAGGGTCTCGAGGGCGTAATGGCCAAGAAAAAAGATAGTTTCTACCAACCCGGCGTAAGAAGTCCAAATTGGTTAAAGATCAAGAAACTTGCTACGTGTGACTGTGTGATTTTTGGTTACACGAAGGGTGAAGGCAGTCGGAGGGCAACTTTCGGCTCTCTTATTCTGGGGTTATATGAGGATGAAAAGCCCGTCTACGTGGGCAACGTGGGAACAGGCTTCTCTCAAATAGATCTTGACGCTTTGATGAAAGCCTTCAGAAGTTTAGAGACTGAAAACAGAACCTTGCCTGCAGATGCCGTTGTGGCCGGAGAGATTGTTTGGTTAGAGCCCAAGCTTGTCTGCGAAGTGGTCTATCAAAGCGTGACCAAAGACGGCAAGCTGAGATTGTCTCGTTTTCGTTTCCTCAGAATGGATAAGAAGCCAAGTGAGTGCACGACAGATCAAATTAGACCAGGCAGTCTTGCCGAATACTCGTCGAAAAGGGATTTTTCTCTCACGCCAGAACCGAGAAGCGGAGAGATGCCTGGTGAAAGCAGGATTTTTGTGGTGCAGGAGCATCATGCAAGGAGACTTCATTATGATCTAAGATTGGAGAAGCAGGGAGTTTTGAAAAGCTGGGCTGTGCCGAAGGGTATCCCTCAGAGAACAGGTGATAAGCGGCTTGCTGTCCAAACAGAAGATCATCCTCTGGAATACAGTGTATTCGAAGGCGCAATCCCTGAGGGGCAATATGGAGCGGGAACCGTGACAATTTGGGACAAAGGTTCCTATGATGCGAAAGTCTGGGAAGATGACAAAATCGAGTTTATGCTTAATGGAGAAAAGCTTCAAGGGATGTTTGTTCTGACAAGACTGAAAAAAGCAGGACCAAAGGATTGGCTTCTCATGAAGGTGAGAGGTTAGGATGGACAAAATCCACGTGGGTACGATGGGATGGAGCTACGATTTCTGGGCTGGAAATTTCTATCCACCAGAGACCGATTCCCGCGGGTATCTGACAGAATATGCCAAGCACTTCAGTTCAGTTGAAGTGGATAACACATTCTACCGAATTCCTTCAGAAGCAACCGTGAAGAAATGGAAAGACCAAACGCCTTCTGATTTCATCTTTTCGGTAAAGTTTCCTCGCATCATTACTCACGTGAAGAAGCTGAAGAGCTGTGAGCGAGAAACAAACATGTTCACCAAAAATGTCTCAGGTTTGGACAAAAAACTTGGACCTTTGCTTCTTCAATTTCCTTCAACCTTTGGAGCCACACAATTGCCTTCACTTGAAGACTTTCTGACTAACCTGCCACAGAAGCGCCGTGTTGCGATTGAAATAAGAAACAGGGAAATGCTGAATAATGACCTCTATTCGCTTCTCAATCGGAAAAGAGTCGCGTTGGCATGGGTTGAAGGTCCATTCACGCCCACGACAGACATGATAACCACAGATTTTCTGTACGCTCGATGGGAGGGCGACAGACAGAAAGTGAACGGTCTCCTAGGTAAGGTGGAGATCGACAGATATGACGATGTTAAAAGATGGGCTGACAAAATTGGGCGTCTTTTGGATAGAGGGATTGAAGTTTTCGGATACTTCAGCAAATACTATTCAGGTCATCCACCCACAGATGCTAAGCAATTGCTAAGCCTGTTACGGAATTGATATGTGGAGTCTCCTTCTTTCAGGAAAAGCACTTCGTGGGCAAAAACTGAGATTTACACTCAAGTTAAGAAATGATAGGAAAGGTTTTTAGTGTAGTTGTTATATGTGAGTCTGCAAAGTGCTTAGGTTACGATGTGAGGTAGATACTGATGTCTGTATTCGCGCCCCAAGGCGCCTACGACCGAGCCATAACCGTTTTCTCTCCAGACGGCAGACTATATCAGGTTGAATATGCGATGGCCTTAGTGGAAAGAGGAGCCACAATAATAGGCGTAAGCTGCCCTGAAGGAGTAGTTTTAGGGGCAGAAGAAACTGTCGAGCCTCTGGAGGAGTCTCAATATTCGTGGAAGATCTTCAGAATAGACGAGCATATAGGAGCAGCAATCGTTGGATTAAGCTCAGACGCAAGAATTCTTATTGACCAAGCAAGAGTCTATGCACAAAGCAACAAGCTCACCTATGATGAGCCAATAGACGTTGAAGTAATAACTAAACGGGTATGCGACATTATGCAGCTCTACACGCAGCATGCAGGTGTCAGACCATTCGGAGTTTCACTGATTTTCGCTGGTGTTGATAAAACTGGAAACCGGGTACTCGGAACACATCCCAGCGGAACCTACAGAGGTCACAAAGCCCTCATAGTAGGGGCTGGAAAAGAACACGTAGCCAATCTATTGAAAGATGAGTACCGCGAAAACATGACTCTTGAAGATGCCACAAAACTTACAGTCAAATGCTTGGTAAAAGCTATGGAAGCAAGACAGCTCCAGCCTAGAATAAAAATGGCGGTAATTTCGGCAGCTACAAAGAAAATGGAAATGCTAAGCGACGAAGTACTCGAAAAGCACATTAAAGAATTCAGTGCAAGCAAGTGACACGACGATGGGCGAGAAATATACTAATGCACGCTTAACAAAAGACAACGAACATTTCGAAGTTCTTGTAAAACCCGAAAAAGCGTTAGACTATCGCATGGGCAAAATAGCTTCAATAACTGAAGTACTGGTCACAGAAACCATATTCTCAGATGCGAACAAAGGAACAAAAGTCCCAGAAGAAACGCTTCGCAAAGCGTTTGGAACGCTGGACGCGCTCCAGATAGCAGAAACAATACTGAAAAAGGGGACTCTGCAACTGACCACGGAACAACGCAGAAAAATGACCGAAGAAAAACGAAGACAAATAATAACCTTCATATCGCGGCAAGCAGTCGACCCAAAAACAAACCTTCCGCATCCACCATTACGCATAGAACAAGCAATGGAGCAAATCCGCTATCCAATAGACCCATTCAAGTCAACAGAAGAGCAAGCACGCGAAATAACAAAACTGCTGAGGCAAATTCTTCCATTGAAAATGGACCAAGTATCCGTTGCCGTAACCATACCTGCTGAATATGCTGCAAGAGCCTATGGAAAAGTGAAAGAATTCGGCGCCATAAAACGTGATGAGTGGCGTTCGGACGGTTCATGGTCGGGAATACTTGAAATGCCAGCAGGCTTATATGCACCGTTCCTGGAAAAGATTGGGGAAATTACTAAAGGAAGTGCAGAAGCGAAAATAAGTTAATATGACATGGTTTGATTATGGTTTTGGAAGTGTGAAAATATGCCAACATTTTTTGAGAGAAGACAACTTGCAACTCCCGGAGACCTGCTTGCAGAAGGAGACTACATAGCAGGCGAAGACACGTATAAAGAGGACAACAAAATCTACGCGGCAAGAACGGGACTGGTGGATTACGAAGAAAAAAGAGTAAACATCGTTGCCCTGAAAGCCTTCTACATTCCAAAGATAGGCGATAGAGTCATTGGAACAGTTGTAGAGATAGGCTTCAGCGGTTGGACAATTGACATAAGCGCTCCCTACCCAGCTATTCTGAGGGCTGGTGATGTCTTAACAAGATCTTTCAAGCCGCAGAGAAATGATTTAACAGAAGTTCTCGACGTAGGAGATGTAGTGATTGCAAAAATAGTGTCTTATGACAGAACGCATGACCCGCAACTGACAGTTGCTGAGCCAGAACTTGGAAAAGTAACCCGCGGGCAACTTGTGAGGGTTACACCAACCAAGATTCCTCGCGTAATTGGCAGAAAAGGCTCGATGATAACGATGATAAAACAGGAAACAGGTTGCCACATAGAACTCGGCCACAATGGAATCATCTTAATCACGGGCAAGAACATCGAAGATGAGGAATTAGCGTTAACTGTCATCCGGAAAATCGAGCAAGAATCACACACGTCTGGTCTAACAGACCGCATATCCCAGATGATTAAAAAAGAAAAGGAAAAACGGAAGGAGGAAACAGAAGATGAGTCAAAAACATGAAAAATTGATTGATAAAAAAGGTTTAAGACTGGATGGTAGAAAATTTGACGAGCTTAGACAAATAAAGATTGAAGTAGGCATCTTATCAAACGCTGATGGCTCAGCGTACATTGAGCAGGGAAAAAACAAGATTCTGGCAGCCGTCTATGGACCAAGAGAAGTGCATCCCAAGCATTTGTCACTTCCAGATCGAATGCTGCTGAAGTGCCGGTATCACATGGCACCTTTCTCAGTTCAAGAACGCAAGTCACCAGCACCATCAAGAAGAGAAATAGAGCTTTCAAAAGTGATCAGAGAAGCAGTCGAACCGGCAATCTTCTTGGAATATTATCCGCGGACTGCACTTGATGTTTTCGTTGAAGTTTTGCAAGCTGACGGGAGCACAAGATGTGCAAGCATAGTAGCAGCATCCTTGGCTCTGGCAGATGCGGGTATTCCGATGCGCGATCTCATAGTTGCATGTTCAGCTGGAAAAGCAGAAGACACGATAGTTATGGACTTGATGGACACAGAAGATAAACAGGGATCAGCTGACGTTCCCGTTGCGCTGATGCCGAACATGAACGCAATAACTTTGCTACAAATGGATGGAATCTTATCATTGGAAGAGTTTGAACAAGCCGTAAACTTGGCACTTGAGGGTTGCAAGAAAATCTATGCGATGCAGAAAGAAGCGTTAAGAGCAAAGTATGTTGATGCTAAGGAGGTTGAAGAGTAATGTCTTCAATAGTCGTCAAGGTAAAACAGAAGCAAATAGCGCAGCTTATTGCAAAAGGAAAACGCTTGGATGGCAGAGGATTAAAAGATTATCGGGAAATAAAAATCGAACAGGGGATAATTGAACGCGCGGAAGGCTCAGCTCGAGTGTTGTTAGGCGCGACTGAAGTGCTGGCTGGAATTAAAATAGAAACTGGCGAACCGTTTCCAGACACGCCAAACGAGGGAGTGCTAACTGTAAACGCTGAACTGCTGCCATTAGCTTCACCTACGTTTGAGCCTGGACCACCTGACGAAAATTCAATTGAGCTTGCTAGAGTCGTTGATAGAGGCGTACGAGAGTCAAAAGCTATTGACACGGAAAAATTGTGCATCGAGCCTGGCAAGAAGGTTTTTGTCGTTTTCATTGATGTCTACGTCCTTAACCATGACGGTAACTTGGTTGATGCATCCACTCTTGCTGCGGTTGCTGCTCTGCTCAATACGAAAATGTCTAATTACGAATATGAAGATGGCGAAGTCAAAATCAAGTCGGGTTACATGCCTTTACCAGTGAAAAAGCATCCAGTGGCAGTCACTTTTGCGAAGATAAATGACAGTTTGGTTGTCGATCCATGGCTTGAGGAAGAGCAGGTTATGGATGCAAGACTTACAATCACTTTCGACGATGATGGCAACATATGCGCAATTCAGAAGGGGGGCAGCGGATTTTTCCAGCCTAGCCAAGTGCTGGAAGCTGCTCAAATAGCTAAGGACAAGGCGGACGAGATTCGTAAGCAGCTTAAATGGTGAAGAGTGAATGGCAAGAACTAGGAAGGTTGGGCCTACACGAGGATTAGGTCCACGTTATGGGGCGACAATAAGGAAGCGTTACATTAGAGTGGTTACTGAGATGAAGAAGGCGCATAGATGTCCGCAGTGCGGTGTTCCACGGGTGAAAAGAGTTAGCGTTGGCGTTTGGCAATGCAAGAAATGCGGTTTTGCATTTACTGGCGGAGCATATACGCCAACCACAAAGCTAGGCGTTATTGCAAAGCGTGTTGCAAAAGGAGTTCCTATCGAAGAAGCGCAAGAAGAACAAAGCTAAAAAACCTTTTTATGTTTCTAAGTCTTTTTTTCTCTTGCTTTTCTCTGCATTTTCTTCAACAACGAGAAAAGCTATTATGCTCTGCTTGTTAACAAATCCTCGAGATGGGCTTTGTCTTCCGGGGCTAATGCTACTGTAAAAATAGAGTTTTCTGACAAGCGCAGATTGGAAATTGTTTTAAAGTCTCTGGATGTTGAAGCTAAGAAGCCTGCAACTGGCAGGTCTTCTGTTGACTTGGGGAAGCAGGATTTGTCATTGGTTTTACACGTGAAGGCTAAGGATACTGTTGCTTTGCGATCTACGTTGAATACTTATCTGAGATGGATAGGTTCGATGTTGGATGCTTTTGCAATTTGCTCCTCTTCATAAAATTCGTGTTCAGATACTTCTATCAATGGCAGTTGTATAGCTTCTAGTGCTATCCTATTAACATCCACGTCAAAATGTTTATGAAAACAACTTCCATCACAGCAGCCACGAAAAATATGCCATAGATGTATATCAGGTCCTTCATGGACACTGTTCGGCTCAATGTCTTCTTGATGGTTAAGTAAATGCCATAGCCTTCCACAACTCCTATGGGTGCGCTTATCAGAATAATCAGGGGAAGTTTGTCGATGCTAACTTCGCCATAGATTAGTGTGCTTCCTCGCAAAATGCTTAGAAAGACAATCATAACTGTGAAAACCAGGGCAAATGTTCTCGGGTGTTCAAGCACGATATGCTCGTATTTTCCTTTAACAAAAAAACTCAAGACCAGTTTGACGTAGAAGGTCATCCCCAGCAAGATGAGTGAGATGACAAGAACATTGTGAAGGAAAAGCATGCCAACAGCCAACAACTGGTTGTTTAGAACTCCAGTCAAAACTGTAAAGAAAAGTGTATTTTCTAAGGAGGCAAGAATCAGGAGGATTATGAAGGCAATTCCCAGCAGCACTGTGCGCCTTTTTTCGTGAGACAAATTGTCCTTCCGCGAATTGCCAGCTGAATCAGCGGTTATTGCCATTGTGGCTCACTGGTCTCTCGCACTATTCCATCCGAACTCAATAAAAGTTTTGTGAAATCTGCTGAATCAGAACCGTCCATTTCGTAGACTTTGAAATGGCAAACACTTAAAAGTCTCTTGGAAAAGGATAGTTGCTAATTGGAAAGGTGAGAAGTAAATGCAGAATCGCCCTGCAATTATCGCTGCGGGCAGAACCAGATTCGGTGAGCACTATGAACGAGAGCCTGAACGATTAATTGAAGAGGCTTGGCTTAAAGCTTCGGAAGAAGCTAAATTAGAGCGCAAAAGCCTTGACGCATGTTTTATATCGGATTATTTTCTCCCAATTACGAACAAGCTAGGCTTAGAGGAAGGTTTTCTTTCAGAATTAACAGGGCTTCATGTTCCGATGGAAGTGTCACGTAGTTTCAGCTCAGCTTTAATGCACGCTTCCAACGCAATCCAAGCTGGAAAATACAATGTTGTGCTGGTCGGCGGAATCGAAAAAATGACTGACCGATGGGACAAGATTCGAGACGACTTGATGCTTCTTGAAGACCCATGGAGTTACTATGCTGGGTGCACACCCGAAGCAAACCATGAACTAATGCTAAGAGCATACACAAAAGAGCATGGAATAGCGGGCAAGGATTTGGAAAAGCTTTACACTGCATTAGCTCAGATTTCTGTCAAAAATCACTTTCATGGCGCAAAAAACGAATATGCGCAGTACCAGAGGAAAATCACTGTGGACCAAGTGTTGGAAGCTAGAAAAAGCGCTCGAAAACCCCTTGGACTTTTCGATTTCGCTCCAATCTCTGATGGCGCCGCAGTCATAATGCTAGCTAACGAGGAAGTTGCCAAAAAATTCACCGATAAGCCAGTTCACATGCTAGGCTCCTATTCGGCGACCGACTACTTGGCTTATCCTGCAAGAGAAGACTTGACACACTTCTTAGCAGGCGATATTGCAATGAAAAACTGCCTGAAAATGGCTGGAATA